>Ga0315273_10002229_pt1 | contig 22726 bp, 19 predicted proteins | sample YL17G02_0_MG_FD_205753 | JGI IMG/M metagenome (GOLD analysis project Ga0315273, IMG submission 205753) | Sediment microbial communities from Yellowstone Lake, YNP, Wyoming, USA - YL17G02_0 | ecosystem: Environmental > Aquatic > Freshwater > Lake > Sediment | place: USA: Wyoming | collected...
GGCGATCAAGCGGCACTTCCCGGATATTGGAAGGAGCTGAACACAAGCGAGTTGTGTTCGGTTTGGCGCGCAGCATCTGCGAAGACACATGGAAACACGGTGCCGGGTATCACAGCTTGCGCTTTACGCGCGGGCGTCGCAGGGTCTGCAAGTCATGGACGTGCCTGCTGGGTCGACCGCGCCAGGCAAGCTGTGAGACCCGGCACGCGCGCGCCGGCAAGCGGCGCGGCCCAGCCCGTCTTCATCAAGCTGCTAGGCCTCGTCCTCTTTCAGCATCCGCTTGAGCGCCGACTCCATCGTGGCCAGGACCTGCTCCACGTCCTTGACGCCGTGGGCGTGCGAGAGGAACGCGAGCGATGACGCACGTGGCGGCAGCAGGACGCCGCCATCGCGAACCAGGCGGACGAAGCGTGACCAGGTATCGTGGTCGATGCGGGCGAACGAGTTGCCGTCGACAACGGACTGCCGGGCGAAGGTGAGGGCGAACACCGAGCCGAGCCGGGAGCACCGCAGGTTGCGCCCGAAGCGCTCCGCGAGCGCCTCGACGCCGGCCTGGAGCTGGGCGCCGCGTTCCTCGAGCCGCTGGTGCACGGCATCGTTGCGCAGCACCGAGAGCGTCGCGGTGGCGGCGAGAACCGCGATCGGCGACGGCGGCGGAGCGAGCTCGTCGCCCGGCGTGGCGGCATGGCTGCGGGCCCATGAGACGGCGCCCAGGTGGGTCACTCCCCCGCCCAACACGCCGCCGAACACCGAGACGTCCGGGGTGATTCCGAACACTTCGGCGGCACCGCCGCGCGCCAGCCGGAAGCCGGTGAGGGTCTCGTCGAGCAGCAGGCGAGCGCCGGCCTCGGCCGTCTTGTGCTCGACGCAGGTCAAGAACTCCTTCTCCGGCGCCAGCACACCGAACTGGCTCGCGATGGGGTCCAGCACGACCGCTGCGGTGTCCACCCCGACCTCGCTCATCAGCTCCTCGAACGCCTCCATGTTGCCCCACGGAGCGACGCGAACGAGGCGTGCAACCTCGGACGGAATCCCCGCGAGGAGGGATTGACTTATGCCGACCGGTCCGGCGGCACCCACGTGGAAAGCCTCTACTGCGCCTCGCCGGTTGCCGTCGAAGACCACCAGGCGCTGCCGGCCGGTATCCCTCCGACACCAGCGCAGCGCCAGCTCCCAGGCCAAGGTCTCGGAAGGCGTGAGCACCCAGGGCGACAGCGCGGGGAGCAGCTCGCGGAGCAGCTCGACCAACTCGAGCTCGGCCGTGGCGTGGAAGCCGCTTGCCAGACCCGTGGTCGCGGCGCGCCGGACGGCGTCGAGCACGTACTGGTTGCCATAGCCCAGGAGGTTCGAGCCGCCGCCACCGAGGAGGTCGATATACGCCACGTTGTCGGCGTCGAAAACGCGGCAACCCTGAGCCTTGGCGAGCAGCAGGGAGTCCTCTCCCCGCCGGGCGGCCAAGGGTGCCGCCTGCCTCGCTTGTGCCAAGAGTTCCTCACCGCGTTGACCCATCGTGCCTCCGTGCCGCCCCCGGAACTGGAAGTGTACTGTGCCTCGCCTTCCGGTCTCAACCCTCTTCGACCTCGGCCTCCTCGTCGTCGCCGTGAAAGAAGTACTGGCCACAGCGATGCGAGCAGAAGTAGCGGCCGAGATCGAACGTCGCGCACTTGTTACACACTATCCTGCCACAGATCGGACAGGGGCGCAGCGCCCACGACGGTCCGTCACGCCCGCACTTGATGCAAGCACCCCCTCGTGGATCCGGCACGTCGCGAGTATCGCCCTCCCCGCGCCCGTGCGCAAGCGTGGCGGAGGGTGGGGGACGAAGGTGTGGGCGCCAACTCCGGGGCCCTGCCGCCGCCTGGACCTGGACCTATCGGGCCGGAAGGTGGTTGGGGTCGAAGGTCTTTGCGATAGAATGCGGCGGTTGGACGTGCCGGCGTAGCTCAGCGGTAGAGCAGGGGTCTCATAAGCCCCGTGTCAGTGGTTCGATTCCACTCGTCGGCACCACACGAACCTTGATGGGGCGTCACGGCGACGACGGATGAAGACGTGGCCAGTGGTTCATACCCCCGCCCGTCCGGGACGCAGGAGCTGCACGATGATTGTCGACGCCTTCCGGCGGGGTTTCATGGCGCACCTCGGCGACCTCGCGGGCAAGCCCATCCTCGTGGCGCTTTCGGGGGGATCCGACTCGGTCGCGCTGCTGGCCCTTCTTCACGAGGCGTTCGCGACCCTCGGCTGCCGCCTGTTCGCCGCCCATGTGCACCACCACCTGCGCGGCCTTGATGCCGATGCCGATGCCGCTTTCTGCACCGAGCTTTGCCGTACCCTCGGTGTGCCACTCACCGTTGTGCACCTCGATCCGTCGCCTCCCCGCGGCACATCGCCGGAGGCCTGGTGGCGCGCCGAGCGCTACCGTCTGCTCGACGCCGCGCGCGAGAGCGCCGGCTGTGCGGCGACCGCCACCGCCCACACCCTTGACGACCAGGCGGAAACGGTGCTGCTCAAGCTGCTACGCGGCGCCGGCCCGCGCGGTGCAGCCGCTATCCGCCGCCGTCGTTTGACGGTCGTCAGGCCGGTGCTCGACCTGCGCCGCGCCGAGCTGCGCGACTGGCTGCAGTCGCGCGGCGTCACCTGGCGCGAGGATGCCACCAACCTCGCAGGCGACCGGCCGCGTGCCTGGCTGCGCCGTCACGTCGTGCCGCTGCTCGAGACCGCCTACCCGCGCGTGCTGGAGCAGCTCGGGGCATTCGCGCAGGCTCTGGCCGAGGACGAGGCGTTCATGGCGGCGGAACTCGCCGGCGCCGGCTCATGGCCGGCGGTCGGCCGACCGGTGCCTCGGGGACCGGTAGCCGCACTGCCTCCGTCGCTGCGCCGGCGCTGGGTGTTGGCGCTCGCCGACCGTCTGCCGCTTGCGGAGCCGCCCTCCCGAGTTCAACTTGCCGCGGTCGACCGCATGCTCGAGGGGGGCCAGCCCGCCGCCGTGGACCTGGGGCGCCGGTGGGTCCTGCGCCGGCGCGGCGACCGGTTGCACCTGTCACCGCCGCCGTGCCTGCCGTTCACGCCGGTCACGGCCGCGATTCCCTCGACAGTCACGCTGCCAGGCGGCTACGTTGCGAGTCTCGGCGCGGAGGCCTTGCGTGGTGCTCGATATGCCGCGCGGCTGGGCGAGCGGGTCCGCCGCGTGGCTCTGGTCTGGCGACCCGCGCGGTCGGGGGAACGATGGCCCGGGGCCGGCGGTCGCCTGCTCGCCAGGGTGCTGGCGGCGGCGGGGGTGCCCGCCGAGTGCCGCAGGGCGTGGCCGGTGCTCGAGGCGGATGGTACGATAGTCTGGGTGCCAGGAGCGGGAGTGCAGACTGGTTGGAACGCTGACGACGGACCGGGAGTAGGCGTCGAGTTGGAGGTGCCATGGTGACACCGCGAGAGGTGTGCTCCCAGGCCACCATCGCCGCGCGCATTGCCGCGGTGGGTCAGGCCATCACCGCGGACTACGCGGGCAAGGACCTGGTGCTCGTTGCGATGCTCAAGGGCGCGACGGTGTTTCTCGCCGATCTCCTGCGGGCGATCGGCGGCCCGGTGCGCTTCGAGCTGGTCAACGTTACGCGGAAGGGCGAGGGCACCGGTGAGGCGATCGATCTGACGTACGCCACGCACGTCAACCTGTCCGGCGCCAACGCGCTGATCCTCAAAGACATCTGTCACTCCGGAGTCACCGAGAACTATCTCATCACCCATCTCGCGCAGCAGTATCCGGCAAGCCTCGACGTGGTTGCGCTTGTCGACCGCCCGATGTTGCGGCGCGTCGCCGTTGAGCCGCGCTACGTGGTGCTGCAGGGCGTTCCCGACGGCAGGCTCGTCGGCTACGGGATGGAGAATCAGGGGCGGTGGGGGAATCTTCCCGGGATTCACCTGTTGGAAGGAAGCTGAAGGGCGCGCAGCCCGCTGCGCCCAATGCCCACTGCAGTGGAGAGTTCGTGAACCAAAACATCAAGAATGCGCTGCTGTTCGTCGTCATCATCGTGTCCGTCGTGGTGCTGTGGAACTGGATTACCACCACCCGCGCCGGAACGCAGGAGATCGCTTTTTCCGAGTTTCTCGATCGGGTCGAGAAAGGCGAGATCGCCGAGGTGCTGATTCGCGGCGAGGAGATCCTCGCGCGCTCGACGACGGCGCCCGCGCAGAAGGGGTTGGCGGCCCGTCCGCACGACCTGGTGACCTACTCGCCGGGCTACGACGGTTTGGTCGAAGACCTGCGCAAGCACGCTGTCAAGATCAAGGCGGAGCAGCCGTCGCAGGGGTCGATTTGGACAGCAATCCTGTCGTGGCTGCCGCTCGTGCTGCTCGGGGTCATGTGGTACTTCCTCTACCGCCAGATGCAAACGGGCGGCAACAAGGCGATGGCGTTCGGCAAGTCGCGCGCCCGAATGTTGACGGCCAGCCAGAAGAAGGCGACGTTCAAGGACGTTGCCGGCGTCGAGGAGGCTCAGGAGGAGCTCAAGGAGATCATCGAGTTCCTCAAGGACCCGCAGAAGTTCCAGAAGCTCGGCGGCAAGATCCCAAAGGGCGTGCTGCTGATGGGCCCGCCCGGCACCGGCAAGACGCTGCTCGCCCGCGCGGTCGCGGGCGAGGCCGACGTGCCGTTCTTCTCGATCTCCGGCTCGGACTTCGTCGAGATGTTCGTCGGCGTCGGCGCCTCGCGCGTGCGCGACCTCTTCGAGCAGGGCAAGAAGAACGCCCCGTGCATCATCTTCATCGACGAGATCGACGCCGTCGGCCGCCACCGCGGCGCCGGTCTCGGCGGTGGCCACGACGAGCGCGAGCAGACGCTCAACGCCCTGCTCGTCGAGATGGACGGCTTCGAGTCGAACGAGGGCGTCATCCTCATCGCCGCCACGAACCGCCCCGACGTGCTCGACCCGGCGCTGCTGCGCCCCGGCCGCTTTGACCGCCGCATCGTCGTCAGTCGCCCCGACCTCAACGGCCGCCACGAGATCCTCAAGGTCCACACCGTAAAGATTCCGCTGGCGCCCGACGCCGACCTCTTCGTGCTGGCGCGCTCCAGCCCCGGGTTCTCCGGCGCCGACCTCGCCAGCCTGGTCAACGAGGCGGCGCTGCGCGCGGCGCGCTTCAACAAGATGTCGGTCGAGATGGTCGACTTCGAGTTCGCGAAGGACAAGGTGATGATGGGTGCCGAGCGGCGCTCGCTCGCCCTCTCCGAGGAGGAGAAGCGCACCGTCGCCTATCACGAGGCCGGCCACGCCATCGTCGCCGCAGTGCTCCCCAACGCCGACCCGTTGCACAAGGTGACGATCATCCCGCGCGGTCTCGCGCTCGGCCTCACCCAGCAGCTCCCCGAGGAGGACCGCTACCTGCACCCCAAGTCGTACCTCGTGGACGAGCTCATCGTGCTGATGGGCGGCCGGCTCGCCGAGCGCGTCGTGTTCGGGCCGGAGGAGATCACGACCGGCGCCGGCAGCGACCTCGAGCGTGCCACCGAGATCGCCCGCAAGATGGTGTGCGAGTGGGGCATGTCCGACCTCGGGCCGCTCACCTTCGGCAAGCGCGAGGAGGCGATCTTCCTCGGCAAGGAGTTCGCCCGCCACCAGGACTACTCGGAGGCGACCTCTGTAGAGATCGACAGCGAGATCAAGCGCCTGGTCGAAAGCGCCTACCGTCGCGCCGAGGAGATCATCAACAACCACCGCGCAGTGCTCGACCGCATCGCCAGCGCGCTGCTGGAGCGCGAGGTGCTCGAGGGCGAGGAGGTGTACCGCATGGTCTCGGAGCACACCGGCGTGCCGGTGGAGCGGCTCAAGGGACCGGGGCGCCCGACGCCTGAGGTGGTGTAGGGGCGGGCGAGAGGCAACAGGCGAAAGGCGAAGGCAGGAAGTGGCGTACTGGCTACTCAAGACGGAGCCGGGCGAATTCAGCTTCGCCGTCGAGCCGCTGCATCGGCTCGCCCGCCCGGTGACGCTCGCAGAGATCAAAGCCGATCCCGCCTCCGCCGGCTTCGAGCTCGTCCGCATGCCGCGCCTCTCCGTCCTGCCGGTGCCGCCCACGCTCTGACGCCGCCTCCTCACAAAGGCAGGGTAAGACGTGGTCAGTGGTCTGTGGCCAGTAGAGGCGTGGTCAGCTCATGCTTCGTCCGACCACTGACCACTGATCACTGACCACGCCGGTGCCCTTTTTTCAGGGTTACAATCCGCCCGTGGTCGTGATCTACACCCTCGTCATGGCTTTTGCCGTGGTCGTCACCATCGTCGACACGATCGTCGTGGGTGGATTGGGCGCCATCCTTGGCTTCATCCCGCCGCGCGGCGACTGGACGCGCCGGCTGGCACGGGTGTGGGCGCAGCTCATCCTGTGGTCGGCGCTCATCCGCGTGAAGGTCGAGGGAGCCGACCGCGTGCCCGCCGGCGGTCCGGTGGTGTTCATGGCGAACCACGAGTCGTGGCTCGACATCCCGGTGCTGCTGGTCGCGATTCCCGGGCAGGTGCGCTTCCTGGCGAAAAGCTCGCTGTTCTCCATCCCATTCCTGGGCTGGGCGATGCGCAGCATGGGGTTCATCCCGGTCGATCGCGAGAACCGGCGGACGGCGGTCAAGTCGTTCGAAAAGGCGGCGGCGCGCATCCGTGCCGGCCGCTCGGTGCTGGTGTTCCCAGAGGAGACCCGCACCTCCGACGGCAGCCTGCTGCCTTTGCAGCGCGGTGGCTTCCTGATCGCGCTCAAGGCGGCGCTGCCGATCGTGCCGGTCGGGCTCGATGGGGCGCGGCGCTGCATGCCGAAGTACAACTACGTGGTGCGCCCGGGGAAGATCACGGTGCGGTTCGGCGAGGCGATCCCGACGGCTGGACGCAGCGTGAGCGAGAAGACGGCGCTGATGGAGACGACCCGAAATGCCATCGCGGTGTTGCGCGGGACCCCGGAGGACGTGCGCGGGGCGGCCCCGGCAGCCGCGGCGGCCGAGACGGAGGCATGAGCAATGCTGATCGAGGAGAAGGTTTGGGACGCGCTGGGCAAGGTCATGGACCCCGAGGTGCCGTTCTCGGTGGTCGAGCTCGGTCTCGTCTACGGCGTCGAGGTGCAGCCCCCGGACCGGGTGCGCGTCCAGCTCACGTTGACCACACGGGGGTGCCCGCTGGTGCGGCGAATCTCGGACGACGCCCGTGCGGCCATCTCGCAGATGACCGGTGCGCGGGACGTCCAGATCGAGATCGTCTGGGATCCGCCGTGGAGCCCGGCGATGGCGTCCGAGGCCGTCCAGAAGCAGTTCGCTTGGCACGCTTGAGGCGAGCTCAGAGTCGAGAGTCGAGAGTTCAGAGTTGGAAGCCGGAAGAGCCTGCAATTACAAGCTCCTTCTTGGTATTGGCCCTCAACTCCCGGCTCCTGGCTCTTGACTCTTGACTCTCAACTCTCGACTCTTGACCCTCAGCAATCCGGGCGGAGACAGGCTCCGCCGCTACATGTGATGGGAGAACACAATGCCGGTGACCCAGGAGCAGGTTCGCGACGCCTTGAAGACCGTGAGGTTCCCGGGACTCTCCCGGGACATCGTGTCGTTCGGTTTCGTCAAGAGCATCCAGATCGACGGCGGCACCGTGACCGTCGACATCGCCATGACCACCGCCAACCCCGACGCGGGGACCCAGGTCGAGCAGGCCGCACGCGCCGCGATCCAGGCGCTGCCCAGCGTCGTCAAGGTCGAGCTGTCCGTCAATGCGACCAGCCCGCAGGCGGCGCCGGCCAAGCCGGCGATCCTCCCCGGCGTGCGCTACAAGATCGCGGTCGCCTCGGGCAAGGGCGGCGTCGGCAAGTCGACGGTCGCGGCGAACCTCGCGCTCGCCCTCAAGCGCCTCGGCCACACCGTCGGGCTGCTCGACGCCGACATCTATGGCCCGTCGCAGCACATGATGATGGGATGCACCGACCGGCCGATGGTCAACGAGGACGAGAAGATCATTCCGGTCGACGGCAACGGCATCGGCGTCATGTCGCTGGGGTTCCTGATGGATCCCGACACCCCGGTGATCTGGCGCGGCCCGATGGTGATGAAGGCGCTCGAGCAGTTCCTGGTCGACGTCGCGTGGGGCACGCTGGACTTCCTCGTCGTCGACCTGCCGCCCGGCACCGGCGACGCGCAGCTCACGATCACGCAGATGGTGCCGCTGTCGGGCGCGGTGATCGTCACCACCCCGCAGGACGTCGCCCTCATCGACGCGCGCAAGGGGCTGCAGATGTTCCGCAAGGTCAACGTGCCGGTACTCGGCGTGATCGAGAACATGTCGGCCTTCGTCTGCCCGTCGTGCGGCCACCGCGAGGAGATCTTCAAGTCCGGCGGCGGCCACCGCACCGCGGACGAGCTCGGCGTCCCGTTTCTCGGAGACATCCCGATCGACCCGCAGATCGTCCTCGGCGGCGACGCCGGCACCCCGATCGTCGTCGCCCACCCCGATTCCGCATCGGCCAAGGCGTTCTGCGCCATCGGCGCAGCGATCGCCTCGCGCCTCGGCCAGGGCTGATCAGGCGCAGGGTCAAGCCCGAGGCGGGTGGGCTCTAGTCGCGCTGGATGTGGGACACTGCCGCGGCTAGGAGAGTGAAGGCAATGATGCGGCGAAAATCGGTCGGCCCATTGTGCCCGTTTACGAAGCCGCGCACGCGGGCCGCCGGAGCGTAGTAAATGACCGCGGGCGAGGATCCTGGTTGTCGCGAAGGCCGCGCCTCTCTCGCCGGCTGGCTGCGTGCGCGTCTTCCCGCGCTGGGGTTGCTGACGCTACTGGTCGCCGCGCTCTCGTTGCTCGCCAACGCCTCGCTGCTGGTGCGCTCGCCGCGCGGCTTGCGGTTCATCCCGCCGTTTCGCGAGGGCGTGAACCTCAACCAGAATCACACGCTCGGCGCGGAGTACCTGTTCGTCGCACAGCGCCTCGCGGCCGGCAAGGGCTTCAGCAGCCCGTTCTTCTACGAGACCGGGCCCACCGCGTGGGTTGCCCCGCTCTACTCGTTTCTGCTGGCTGGGCTTCTCATCGTGCTTGGGACGGTGCGGCGCGTCACCGCCGTGGTGGTCGTGCTGCAGGGCCTGACGTTGGTGGCCACCGGCATGATCGCCTACGAGCTCGCGCGCCGGCGCGGTGGCCGGCGCCTCGGCGCCGTCGCGCTGGCGTTCTTCTCGCTCTGGCTGATCGCCCACTTCCGCTGGTTCTTCCAGACCACGCACGACGTCTGGTTGATCATGGCGTCCGTTGACGCCGTCGTCTTGGCCGCGGCCCAGCGCTGGGACCGGCCCGCGGCCGGGGCGAGGTGGGGGGCGGTCGGGGGCGTTGGCGCTCTCGCGAGCCCGGTACTCGCCGCGAGCTGGCTCGCCTGCTCACTGTTCCTTGCCGCCACGGATAAGGCGCGCCGCCGCCGCGTCGCCCAGTCGCTGATCGTCTTCGCTCTTCTCCTCGCCCCGTGGGTGATCCGGAACTGGGCGGTGTTCGATCGACTCATCGCCGTCAAGTCGAACCTCTTCTACGACGCCTACCACAACAACTACGAGCTCGACAGCGCCGTCATCGGGGAGGGGTCGTTCGCGACCCACCCGATCACGCTGGTCGACGGTCGAGGCAAGTCGGAGTACGAGCGCCTCGGCGAGGCGGCGTTCATGGATCGCTATCGGGCGCGCTTCCTTGACGCGGTCCGCCGCGATCCCGGGCGTCTCGCCGGCAACGCGGCCCGGCGTCTTGCAGCGGCGCTGGTGTGCTACCCGCCGTACAACCGCTCGTACGAGGCGGGCGCGCTGGCGTTCAAGAGCGCCCTGTTCGTGCTGCCCACGCTCGGTCTCCTGATCGTCCTCGTGGCGTGGCTGCGCGGCCGCGCCGCCGGGGCCGAGAAGCTTGCCGCGGTCCTCTACCTGGCGTTCCTCGCCCCGTACGTGGCGCTCAGCTATTACGCCCGCTACTCGCTGCCGCTCTCGCTGCTCGCCACGCTGCTCGTCGCCTGGGGCGCGGCGCGCATCGGCGACCGCCTCCACGCCGGCGCTGCCGACGACAGTGGCGGCGGAGCAGAACCGTGAACGGCGGCGACGCCGGCGCCGCGATCGTCGCAACGCGCCTGCCCGCGTGCGGCGCAGTCACTTATCGATGCGGCTCGGGCGGTGGCGGGGCCGCCGTGGCAGGGGCGGCCGGGGTCGCCGTTGCGCGCGGGACCACAACCTCGGCGGCGTTCTCGGGTTTGCCGCCGGCGTCGATGATCGCCTGCAGGCGCGCGGCGACGACGGCACGCTGGCCGAACGGCAGCAGCTCGCCGTTGGCGTAGTAGGCGGGTGTGCCGAGGACGCCGAGGCGGTGGCCCAGATTCATCTGGTCGAGCACCCGATCGATCGCCGGGTCCTTCATGTAGCAGCCGAGGAACGCCGCCTTGTCGAGCGTCTGCTGGTCGAGGAACCCGAAGGCCGCGTCGTCGACGGTGGCGACGGTGAGCGAGTCCTGCAGCCGGTACATCTCCTCCTTGAACGGGAGCAGCTTGTCCGGCCATGCCTTGGCGATGCACGACCCGGCGACCGCGGCGCGGAACGCCCACGGGTGGTTGGTGACCAGCGGGAAGTTGACGATCCCGTGATGGACCTTGTCACCGAGCTGGGCCATCGCCGGCTTCATCTCGCCCCAGCCGCGCTTGCATGCCGGGCACTCGTAGTCCGAGAACTCGACGACGTTGACGACGGCGCCTTGATGTCCGGGGTCCCACTGCACGAGCCCGGGATCGATCGTCTCACGGCGCGCCTCGCGCGGGTCGCGGTCGAGGCTCCAGGCGCTGCCGAGCGCCATGTACTTGCCGTCGGCGGTGATCCCGAGCGGCATGTGCGCCCAGCCGTAGCCGGTGCTCACGTCGATAGTGAGTGGGACGACGGCGGTCGGACGCGCCGGCGTGCCGGGCCAGCGCACCCGCACTTTGATGGCGGGGAAGACCTGCGCCAGCACTTGCGGCAGGCCGCCGGACACGAAGCGGGGCAGGTTCTCCGCTGTAACCGGCGGATCCGTCGCCGGCAGCGGCGCCACCAGCCCGGCGGTCACCATGCGGGTCGTCTCGTCGAGCACCATGGCTACCTGCTCGGTGTTCTTGTCGTCGGCGACCGAGCGGATGACGGTGTACACCTGGTACGCCCCGTAGGCGGTGGTGCCGGAGTGGTCGAAGCGGACCTCGTAGGCGCTGTCCGGGACGTACGTGAGGAAGGCGCGGGCAAAGCGACGGACCGCTGCCGCCTCGGCGGTGGTCTGCGCGTGCGCCGCCGCGGCGGTGAGGAGTGCGCTGGCAATGGCCGTGATCGTGAGTCGCTTCATCATGGTCGTGAAGGATAGCAAAAGACCGCCCCGCCTTTCCCGATGTCGCGGCGTCCTGTAAAGTTGCGCCGTGGCCGACGAGCGAATCTCGCGAGTGTGGGCGCTGGGACGCCCCGGCGTGATGGGGATTCTCAACATCACGCCGGACTCGTTCTCCGACGGCGGGCGCTACCTCGACGCCGGCGCCGCGATCGCCCATGGCACCCAGCTCGTCGCCGAGGGCGCCGACGTGATCGACGTCGGCGGCGAGTCGACGAGGCCCGGAGCGGCGCCGGTGGGCGAGACCGTCGAGGCCGACCGGGTCGTGCCGGTCGTCGCGGAGCTGGCCCGGCTGCACCCGCGGGTGTTGATCTCGGTCGACACCAGCAAGCCCGCAGTGGCGGCTGCGGCTCTGACGGCTGGCGCCTCGATGGTCAACGACGTCAGCGCCGCCCGCGACGGCGAGATGCTGAAGGTCGTCGCCGAGCACGGGGCGGCGATCGTGCTGATGCACATGCGCGGCGAGCCGCGGACGATGCAGGCGGACACCCGCTACACCGACGTCGTCGCCGAGGTGCACGCGTTTCTCGCGGGGCGCGCGGCGGCAGCGGTGGCCGCCGGCATCGCTCCTGACCGCGTACTTCTCGACCCCGGCATCGGCTTCGGCAAGGACGCGGCCGGCAACGCGCGCCTCCTCGCCGTGGTCGCCGACCTCGCGGCGCTCGGACACCCGGTGGTCGTGGGCGCTTCCCGCAAGTCGTTCATCTCCGCGCTCACCGGCGCCGCAAATGGAGAACGGCTGCCCGGTTCGCTGGCGGCGATCGCCGGCGCCTGTGCGCTCCCGCGCGTGATGCTGCGGGTGCACGACGTGGCGGCCACGGTGCAGTTCGTCACCGTGCTGGCGGCGGTGCGGAGCGCGGCATGAGCTACCTGTTCGCCGCTTTCCGCGAGCTCACGCAGATCGAGGTCGGGGTGCGCGACCTCGTGGACATTGCCCTCGTCGCCATCGTCTTCTACCTGATGCTGGCGGTGCTCAAGGGTACCCGCGCGATGTCGATGCTGTGGGGCATCCTGGTGCTCACCGGCACCTACCTGGCTGCGCGCGCTCTCGACCTGATCACCCTGACGACGATCCTCGGCGGCGTCCTCTACTACCTGCCGTTCGCCATCATCGTCTTGTTCCAGCACGAGATCCGCCGCATCCTCGCAGCCGTGGGGCGGACGCCGCTGCTGCGCTGGGCCGCGACGCTGTCGCCGCGCCAAGTGCTGATCAACGACGTCGTGCTCGCCTGCGACACTCTGGTGGCGCGGCGCTACGGCGCCCTGATCGTCATCGAGCGGGACGAGGGTTTGCGCACCTTCATCGAGACCGGCATCCCGATCGACGCCCGCCTGTCGTACGATCTGCTGGTCAACATCTTCACCCCCGGAACGCCGCTGCACGACGGCGCCGCCGTGGTGCAGGGCAACCGAATCGCGGCGGCGAGCTGCTTCCTGCCACTGTCGGGCCGCGCCGACCTGTCGACCGAGTACGGCTCCCGGCACCGGGCGGCGCTGGGGATCAGCGAGGAGACCGACGCGGTAGCGGTGGTGGTGTCCGAGGAGCGCGGGGCGCTCAGCATCGCGGTGGGCGGCAAGCTGCGCGGCAACCTCGCCCGCCGCGAGCTGCGCGACCTGCTGCTCGAGCTGCTTCATCTCGGCCGCGCGGGGGTGGAGGCGTGAGGCGGTTTCTCCGCTACCCGGGGACGATGGTGCTGGCGCTGCTGCTGGCGGCCGTGGTCTGGTACGGAAAGGCGCTCGAGCGGCGGGAGCGCATCTCGGAGAAGCAGCTCGAGGCCTCGGTAACGCTGGTCAACGTGCCTGCGGACATGGTGATCACCTCGGAGGTGCCGCGCGCCCTCGTGCTGCGCGTGCGCGGCCCGTTGTCGCGACTACGCGGCCTCGACCCGGCCCAGACGGGCGTCGTCGTCGACCTGCGCGGCGCCGGCGAAGGCGAGCACGAGTTCGCGGTCGAGACGCGCAACGTGGCCGTGCCGGAAGGGATCGAGGTCCTCGTGGTGTCGCCGGCGCAGGTGCCGCTGCGTCTCGAGCGGGTGATACAGCGGCGCATCCCGGTGCGGCCGCGAATCGTCGGGGAGCCGGCCGAGGGCATGGACGTCGGCAAGGTGGACGCCCAGCCCACGACGGTGCTGGTCTCCGGGCCGCGGCTGCAGCTCGAGGCGCTGCGCAGCGTGACCACCGACGCGATCTCCGTCGACGGCGCAGAGGGGCCGGTCGAGGCCGTGGTGACCGTGCGTTCTCCGCTGCCGCTGGTGCGGATCCTCGAGCCGCTGGCGGTGCGCGCCACGGTAGGCGTCGCGCCGCGCCCCGAGCCGGCTTCGAGGAAGCGGCGTTGAGAGGCCGGCTCTTCGGCACCGACGGCATCCGCGGCGTGGCGCTGCGGCCGCCGCTCGATGCGGCCACGGTGACGGCGCTCGGCGCCGCGCTGGCGGCGCACCTCGCCGAGGCCGGCCGCCCGGTGCGGATTCTGCTCGCCGGCGACACCCGCTCCTCAACCCCGGTGCTCGCCGAGTGGCTCGGCGGTGCCTTCGCGGCCTCGGGTGGCGAGGTGGTGTGGGCCGGCGTGCTGCCGACGCCGGCGGTCTCACAGTTGGTGCGCGACGCCGGCTCCTTCGGCGCCGGCGTGGTGGTCTCGGCCTCTCACAACCCCGCCGCCGACAACGGCATCAAGCTCGTCAGCGAGCGCGGCACGAAGTGGGCGGAGAGCGACGAGCGCCGTCTCGAGCAGCGCCTGCGGGCGGTCGCCAAACCGCCGCGGCCGCGCAAGCTGGGCCATGCCGACACGAAGCTGGGCGAGCGCTACCTCGTCTTGTTGCAGCAAACCCTGCCGCCGCGCCCGCTGGCGGGGATGAGCATCGTCATCGATGCTGCCAACGGCGCGGCGTCGCCTGTCGCCGAACGCTTTTTCCGGAGCCTCGGCGCCGAGATCGAGATGATCTGCGCGGCTCCGGACGGGACGAACATCAACGCCGGCTGCGGCTCGCTCCACCCGGGCAAGCTCGCGCATCGGGTCGCCGCCGCCGGCGCCGACGCCGGCGTGGCGCTCGACGGCGACGCAGACCGCGCGGTGCTGGTCACGGCGGCGGGTCGTGTCCTCAGCGGCGACGACGTCCTGCTGGTGTGGGGGCGCGCCCTTGCCGCCGCCGGCCGGTTGCCTGGCGGCGTGATTGTCGCCACGGTGATGTCCAACCTCGGTCTCGAGGTGGCGCTGCGGCGTGAGTCGATCAGGCTCGTCCGCTGCCCGGTCGGCGACCGCGAGGTGTGGGACGCGATGGAACGCGAGGGCGCCGCACTCGGCGGCGAGCAGTCGGGCCACGTCATCTGCGCCCATCACGCCGTGACCGGGGATGGGCTGCTCACCGCCGCCCACGTGCTCGCCGTCGTCCGCGAAAGCGGTCCGCTGGAAACCCTGGCCGATCTGGAGCGCTTCCCGCAGGTGCTGCGCAACGTTCGGGTAGCCCACCGGGTGCCGCTCGCCGAGGTCCCGCCTCTCGCCGAGGCGATCGCCGGCGTGGAGCGCCGCCTCGCCGGCGGCGGCCGCGTGTTGGTGCGCTACTCCGGCACCGAGCCGTTGCTCCGCATCATGGTCGAGGCGGCCACCGACGAGCAGGCGCACGCCACCGCCGAGGAGCTGATTGCGGCGGCGAAGCAGCACCTGGGAGAGGCGTAGGCGTGATTGACTACTTCTTTGGTTTGGCATCAGGGATTGGCGAGTGCCGTTGCCAGGTCGGTCACTTTGCCGCTCGCTGCTGCTTTCCTGATCGTGCAATCTTCTCAATCGCATCGCCACTGGCCCTCGGTCGCTGGCAAAGTGACGGACCTGGCACGCGCGCGCCGCTCGGGGAGCGGCGCGACCCGCATGGAGTGCGCTGCAGCGCGCTCAGGCGCGCGAGCATGCTGACTGCCTGGGTTGGCGGTGTTGCTTCTATGGTTCACTCGTTCTTCACGGCTCGGCGACGCGCGGCAAGGCGCGGGCATCGGGGTAGCGGGCGGCGGCCTCACGCAGGCGCTCGCGGAGCGTGGTGAAGCGGGCGCCGGCGTCGGCGCGGCGGACGGCGATCGCCAGCGCCTTCTCGGTAGCGAGCAGGACGACCAGGCGGCGACCGCGGGTGAGCGCGGTGTAGAGGAGGTTGCGCTGCAGCAGTGGGTAGTGCTGGGTGTGCAGCGGCACCACCACCGCGGGGTACTCGCTGCCCTGCGCCTTGTGGATGGTCACGGCGTACGCCAGCGCCAATTCGTCGAGCTCGTCAAAGGTGTAGCTGACGTCGCGGTCGTCGAAGCGCACCACGAGAGTCCGCACCTCCGTATCGACGTCGGTGATACGGCCGATGTCGCCGTTGAACACGTCGCGCTCGTAGTCGTTCTCGATCTGCATCACCTTGTCGCCGAGGCGGAACGTCCAGCCGAAGCGCTCGACGGAGGGTCCTTCGGGGTTGAAGGCGCGCTGCAGCGCCTGATTGAGGTTGCGGGCGCCGAGCTCGCCCCGCTGCATCGGCGTCAGCACCTGGATGTCGTCGAGGGCGTCCATCTTGAAGCGGCGCGGGATCGACGTCATCACGAGCTTGAGCAGGAGCTCGACCGCGTGCGACGGCTCGTCGATGTCGACGACGTAGAAGTCCGACGCCTCCCGCTCTCCCTTCCCGGGCCGCGCCGGCAGCAGCCCGCGGTTGACGCGGTGGGCGTTGGCGATGATCGCGCTTGCGGCCGCCTGGCGGAACACCTCGGTGAGGCGGCATACGGGTACCGCGCCGGAGTCGATGACGTCGCGCAGCACGCACCCCGGGCCGACCGAGGGGAGCTGGTCGACGTCGCCGACCAGCACCAGCGCCGCATGACGCGGAACCGCGCGGACGAGGTGGTGGGCGAGCGGCAGGTCGATCATCGAGGTCTCGTCGGCGACCAGCACGTCGAGGTCGAGCGGGTTCTCCGGGGTGTGGCGGAACGCGCCGGTCGCCGGATCGACCGCCAGCAGCCGGTGGATCGTCTTCGCCTCGTGACCGGTCGCCTCGGAAAGCCGCTTTGCGGCGCGGCCCGTCGGCGCGCACAGTCCGACGCGCAGCTTCTTCGCGGCGAGCACCCTGACGATCGAGTCCACCAGGGTCGTCTTGCCGACCCCCGGACCGCCGGTGATGACCAGCACCTTGCCGGTGGTCGCCTGCCTGAGTGCGTCGCGCTGCGCTGGTGCGAGCGTGATGTCACGCTGCGCCTCGACCCAGCGAATGGCCGCGTCGAGGTCGATCGGCGGGCATGGGTGGCGGCCGCGGGCGAGGGCGACGAGGTTCGCTGCGAGAGCCCGCTCGGCCAGGTCGAGCCCGGCCAGGTAGACGAGCGGCTGATCGCGGCCGCTCTCGCGGCGAACCAGCCGACCCTCGGCGATCTCCCGCTGCAGCGCCCCGGCGACGATCTCCGCGGGGATCTCGAGCATGCCGGCGGCGCGCTCGACGAGGTCGGCTTGCGGGAACGCGCAGTGACCGTCGTTGGTCAGCTCCTGCAGCACCCACTCGAGGCCGGCGCGGGCGCGCAGCTCGGAGTGGCGGTCGACGCCGAGCCGCTCGGCGATGCGGTCGGCGGAGAGAAAGCCGATGCCGCGGATGTCGCGCGCCAGGCAATAGGGATCGTGCTGCACCGTCTCGATGGCGGCGTCGCCGTAGGTCTTGAAGATGCGAAAGGCGCGCGTGGCGGAGACGCCGTGCGAGTGCAGAAACACCATGATCTCCCGCACCGCCTTCTGCTCCAGCCACGAGGTCGTGATTGCCGCCTGGCGCCCCGGGCCGATGCCGTCGACCGTCCGCAGCCGCTCCGGGTCCTCCTCGATCACCCTGAAGACGTCCACCCCGAACGCCTTGACGAGGCGGGCCGCAAGCGCCGGCCCGATGCCGCGGACGGCCTTGGACGAGAGGTACGCCTCGATGCCGTCCGGCGTGTCGGGGCGGGTGAGGCGCAGCGTCTCGGCGCGCAGTTGCTGGCCGTGCCTCGCGTCGATCACCCAGCGTCCGCGCGCGTCGAGCCACTCGCCCTCGTTGACGCTGGGGGTGGTCCCGACGACGGTGACCGGCACGGGGCGGCCGCGGACGCGAACGCGCAGCACCGAGAACCCCGACTCCTCGTTGTGGAACGTCACCCGCTCGACCACGCCGGTCACGTGATCGAGCGGCTGCTGCGGCTTTTCATCGGCCGGCACGCCGCCATCTTAGCCAACGAGCCCTGAGCTGGCGGAGCAGGTGTACGCGGCGTCGCTGCTCGCGCTGCGCGTCGACACCGACGCGGAGCACGCCTACCTCGTGGAGCTCGCCGCGCGGCTCGGTCTCGCGCCGGCGACGGTCGACCGCATCCACGCGCTTCTCGGCGCCTGATCCCCGGGGGATTCTGGGGGCGGGCGGGGGTCGAACCCCGAACCCCGAGCCCCGAGCCCCGTGCCCCGGGCGGGTGGGCAGTGGTTCTGATAGGCTTTCTCGACGCGGTTTCTGGAGGTGGACGATGGCGCAGTGGTACCTGAGCTACAACGGTCAGCAGGTCGGTCCGATGAGCGACGCGCAGGCGCGCGCGCAGGCGGCCGTCAACCCCAACGGCCACGCCTGGCACGAGGGGTTCAGCGAGTGGCTGCCGATCGCGGCGGCGGCGGAGCTACGTCCGGGCGCGGCGGCTCCGGTGGCGGCCGTGTCGGTGCCGCAGGCGGCGCCGCGCGGGGCCGACGTGATCGACTACCGTATCGTCGGCACCGAGATGCAGTTCGTCGAGGTCGAGCTCGACCCCGGTGAGAGCGCCATCGCCGAGGCCGGCGCGATGATGTACAAGGATCCGGTCATCCAGATGGAGAGCGTCTTCGGCGACGGCTCGCAGTCCATGGCGGCCGGCTCGTTCGTGGACAAGCTGGTCGGCGCGGGGAAGCGGCTGCTCACCGGCGAGAGCCTGTTCATCACGGTGTTCAGCAACACGGGCGCCGGCAAGGCGCGTGTCGCGTTCGGCGCGCCGTACCCGGGGAACATCATTCCGATGCCGCTCGGCAATCTCGGCGGCCGGCTGATCTGCCAGAAGGACAGCTTCCTGTGCGCCGCCCGCGGCGTCTCGATCGGCATCGCCTTCCAGCGCAAGATCCTCACCGGCCTGTTCGGCGGCGAAGGGTTCATCATGGAGAAGCTCGAGGGCGACGGGATCGTCTTCGTCCACGCCGGCGGCACGCTGGTCGAGCGCGAGTTGGGCGCGGGCGAGGTGCTGCACGTCGACACCGGCTGCGTCGTCGGCTACCAGGACTCCGTCGACTTCGACATTCAGCAGGCCGGCGGCGTCAAGACGATCCTGTTCGGCGGCGAAGGGGCGTTCTTCGCGGTGCTGCGCGGACCCGGCAAGGTGTGGCTGCAGTCGCTGCCGTTCTCGCGCCTGGCGGGACGCATGCTCGCCGCCATGCCGCAGCGTGGAGGCAGCCGCGAGGAGGGCTCCATCCTCGGGCCGCTCGGCGGCCTCGTCCGGGGCGACAACCAGTTCTGATCCCGGAGGGCGCGAGCGGCGCCGCGCCGGGTCGGAACTCGAGAAGGCAGAACGAGAAGCCACGGGTTGATTGCTGGCCGACACGATGCGGTCTGCTACACTCCAATATCCGGCACCGGGAGTATTCTCGCGGCCCACAGCGTTACAGGGGAGTTGGGGGACTTGAGACACATGAACAGCGGTGACGGCGGTGCTGAGGGGGAGACGTGGGCCGGGGCGAAACCCCCGGCGCGGTTCCCGCTTGGGCAAGATGTGCCCCAGACGGTAACAGTGCTTACCGAGCTCAGGCAACTGCGAGCCGAGCACGAGCAGTTGTGGCAGATCATCGAGCGTATCAACCGCGGCGTCGGGATCGAGGAGATCCTCGACTCCGTTTTTGAGGAATTCCGTGGGCTCGTGCCGTACGACCGCATCTCATACGCGGTGGTGGAACACGCCACGGGGCTTGTCGTCGCGAGGTGGACCCGGTCGGACGGCGAACGGCCGGGGATCGTCGCGGGCTACTCGCAACCGCTGGCGAAAAGCAGTCTGGCCGAGATCTTCCGCAGTGGTCAACCGAGAATCATCAACGACCTCGAGGCCTATCTGCGCGAGCATCCCCTGAGCGAGGGCACCCTGAAGCTCGTCGGCGAGGGGATGCGATCCTCGCTGACCTGCCCGCTGGTGGCCGGCGGTCTCCCGGTGGGCTTCCTTTTCTTCGACTCCCGCATTCCGGGAGCCTACTCCGCGCGGCATCTCGACCCGTTCCAGCAGGTGGCTGGTATCCTCTCGGGCCTCCTCGAGCGCGGCCGCATGTTCAGCGAACTGGCAGCGCAGAAGGCCGTAATCGAGGAGCAGGGCCGACTGCGCGACGAGGAGTATCGCCGCAGCCAGCAGGAGCTGGAGCTGGCCCGCAAGGTCCAGCGTGCCCTCATTCCCGCCGCCCTTCCCCGCTGCGAGCACCTGAGCCTGGCCATGCTCTACGAGCCCGCCGCGAAGATAGGCGGCGACCTGCTCGACTGCGTGCGTCTGAGCGATGAGTCGGCGCTCCTCTACGTGGCGGACGCAATGGGTCACGGCGTTCCCGCGGCTCTGCTCATGACCGTTGTGCGCACGGCATTCCACGGCGCGCTCGCGCGGCAGCCGCGCAACGGCAAGCCCAGCCCCGCTGCGCTGCTCGGCGAGGTCAACCGGACCCTGGTCGCCCTACTCGGACAGAACTACGTGACCGCCGCGTGCGTGCGGATCGACTGCCTCAAGGACTCGATGACGCTGTCCCTCGCGGGTCATCCGCCGGCGCTGGTGCGTCGGAGTTTTGGCGCCGACGTGACGGGAATCGCCGCAACGAGCATCCCGCTCGGCATCAGCGCCGAGACGACCTACACCGACGTCGTGGAGGCGTTCGAGCCTGGCGACACCCTGGTTCTCTACACCGACGGCGTGACCGAGGCCCCCTCGTCGGACGGAACGTTCTTCGGCATTGCCGGGATCAAGCGCGCCCTCCGCGGGTGGCGAGGGGGCTCGGTTGATGGCCTGGTCGATCGAATTCGTCGTCACGTCACCCAGCATGGCGGCCACGCCCCTCTCGATGACGACGTGACGATCCTGGCCGTGCAGGCCACTCCCTACGCGTAGGCGCCGAGTGGCGGCTCCCAGCCCGTTACGGTGAGGGCCTGCGCGGTGCGAACAGCGGGCCGCCGAGTGGGAAGAGCACCCGGCCGGCCACCGGGTTGAGCAGCATCGCGAAGGCGATCCACAGCGAGATCGCGGCGAGGCCGACGGTCAGCAGCGCGATCGGCAGGGCGAGTACGCGCGTGCCGGCGAGCGAGTTGACGATGCGGCACGCGTAGAGCAGGTCGATGTCGAGCAGGAAGACGAACAGCAGCTTCGAGAAGAAACCGAAGCCGTAGGTCATGGCGATGAAGATCACCAGGAACGCCACGTCCACCGCGGTGATCACCGCGTGATCTGGGACCACGCCGCCGGCCAGTTGATTCAGCGCCCACCAGTTCATCAGCCAGTTGAAGGCGAACGCGGTGAATAGCGTGCCGCCGAACAGGTTGCGGTTGGCGAGCGACATCACCCCGGCGAGGAACTGGCCGCCGGCGCCGAAGAACAGGCAGAACATCGCTGCCGTGCGCAGGCCCACGGGGGTCAGGCTCGTCCCGAAGGCAATCGGCACCAGCGCCGCGCAGCCGATTGACAGGCAGATCAGCCCCATTGGCGTCGGCTCGGCGAAGACCGGCGCTGCCGCGGCGCCTGCGTGACTCGAATCGCTCATCGTACCCTCCTGGCGAGCATGCTGCGCCTGCATCGTGTTCCGTCGCAGTCGCGGCCGTCAAGTCCATGCCGCCGTCCTCCGGCCGCACCGCACTCGGGCGGCGCGGTCCCCCATGCGGGCGGTGTTGCATTACCATGAGCGGCGGATGCCGCTCAGAGAAGTGCCCACGCCGCGCCCCGTCCCGCCGTCCACGATCGCGATCGCGCTTCTCGTGGCGGCGGTGCTCTCGTTTGGCCTCGGCTCGGCGCCGCTGATGGATCCCGACGAGGGGCGCAACGCCGAGGTCGCCCGCGAGATGGCGGCCACCGGCGACTGGGCGGTGCCGCACCTCAACGGCCTGCCCTACCTCGACAAGCCGGTGCTGTTCTTTGCGGCCGCCGCGGCGTGCATTCGCACCTTCGGCGCCAACGCGGCCGCAGCCAGGCTGCCCTCGCTGCTCTTCGCACTCGCGCTCGCGGCGTTTACGTGGTGGGCGGCGCGGCGGCTGTGGGGGCACCCGGCGGCCGAGGTTGGCGCGCTGGTGGCCGCCTCGTCGCCGCTGGCCGTCGGCTTCTCTCGCGCCGTGATCTTCGACAGCGCGCTGGCGTTCTTCGTCTCGTGTGCGACCTTCTGCTTCCTGCTCGCGGTCGAGGGCGAGACGAGCACCGCGGCCCGCCGGTGGGCGGCGATCTCCTGGCTCGCCATGGGTCTCGGCGTGCTGACCAAGGGGCCGGTGGCGGTGGTGCTGCCGCTGCTGGTCGCCGTCCCGTTCGCCCTGTGGCGGCGAGCTGCGCGGCGGCTGTTTCCCGCGATCGGACCGGTGCTGCTGGTGGCCGTCGTGGCGCCCTGGATCGTTGCAATGTCGCTGCGCGTCCCCGGCTTCCTGACCTACGCGCTGGTGACCGAGACGATGGCGCGGGTCGCCACCCCGCAGCTCAACCGCACGGCCCCGTTCTGGTACTTCCTGCCGATCGTCTTCGCCGGCACGTTGCCGTGGGGGCTCGCGCTGCCGGCCGCCGTGCGGTCCCGAATCGTGCTTCGCGACGGGCGCCGGGCTCTCGACCCGCGCACGGTGTTCCTGCTCCTCTGGCTGGTGCTGCCGCTGGTCTTCTTCTCGCTGTCGCAATCGAAGCGGTCGCAGTACGTGCTACCGCTCGTGGTCCCGGTGGCGCTACTGGTCGCCGCGGGCGTGGGTGCCGGACGGCTCCCCGCGGTGCGCGCGCTCGCCGCCGCCGAGGGCGCGACCGGAGCGCTCCTGCTCGCTGCCGGGACGTTGCCCGTCGTTGTCGGCCGCCTCGAGCCGCAGCTCCGTCTCGCCGTCCCCGGCAGCATGCGCGCGGTCGCCGCCAGCCTCGTCGTGGGCTGCATCGGCGCGCTCGTGATCGCCCGCTGGCGGCCGCGCGCCGTCGTCTCCAGCGCCATGCTGCTCGCGGTCCCGATGCTCGCGATGCCGACGATCGGCCACCCGCTGGTCGCCGCCATCGCCGAGGCGCGCTCGAGCCTGGCGATCGTGGCGGCTTTGCCCGGTCCGCCGGAGGCATTCCACCTCGTATCGGTGGGTGCGTACTCGCCGTCACTGTCGTTCTACATGCGACAGAACACTGTGATGTTCACCGACGACGGCGAGCCGCTGCGCTCCAACTACTGGTTC
>Ga0315273_10002230_pt1 | contig 22725 bp, 22 predicted proteins | sample YL17G02_0_MG_FD_205753 | JGI IMG/M metagenome (GOLD analysis project Ga0315273, IMG submission 205753) | Sediment microbial communities from Yellowstone Lake, YNP, Wyoming, USA - YL17G02_0 | ecosystem: Environmental > Aquatic > Freshwater > Lake > Sediment | place: USA: Wyoming | collected...
CGCCTTCGCCGATTCGCGACGGGTCGGGCTCGGCGAGAGCACCTTCGTTCAGGTCGTCCGGGGACAGATCGCATACCCGATCGCGAAGACGTCCACCGGAGCGCCAGGGATGCCCGAGAATCTCGTCACCGGCCAGGACGCAGACGACGTCGCCGGCTACGTTGCCAGCGTCGCAGGCAAGATCGCCGACAAGTAGCTCGACGGCGGCGGCCTAGTCGCCGACAACGTGCGTGACCGGCCCGTCGAAGGCGACACCGGCCGCAGCAACGATGTCCTGCTCGAGCCACGGCGAGCGACCCGATGCGTGCGTCGAGATCACGATCTCGTCGGCCGAGAACCCTTCCAGGGCGGCCGTGAGCGCGACCGCAGGATCGCCGTCGCCGAGCTCGCCGCGGGCCTCGACGCCGGCGGCTCGCAGGGCGGCCACGGCCGCCTGCAGCCGCGCGTTCGCAGCGGAGGTGCCGTCCACGGCAGGGTTCTCGATGAAGGAGCCGGCCGACATGACGGGGCAGACGAGGAGGACATCCTCGGCCACGCCCTCCGCCAGCCGCACGATGACCTCCTGCAGGCGCGGCCCTGCGAGCGTCTCGTTGGCGAGCACCAGGATGCGCCACGTATCCTCCACGGCCGCCCGATCACCGACGCTCGGGGCGGCCTGCGGCGGCTTGTCCTGGCGAATGTAGAAGACGGCCACGCCGCTCATGACGACGAAGACGACCACCCCGAGCCAGGTCGCGATCCACGACGCGAGGACGATCGGCGCCAGGTAGACGATCGTGCCGAGGAGGAATCGGAATGCGGCCTCCTCGTTCGCGAGCGGGTTGCGCATCAGCTCCCCCGTTCTTGCCTCAGCAGGGCACAGCGGGGAGCGGCCACCCGCGTCCCTGGCGAAGCGTGCGGCTGCTCAGAGCAGATAGACGGTCACGTAGACGACGATCCACATCACGTCGACGAAGTGCCAGTAGATCCCCGGGAGCTCGACGCCGTGGTGGTGCTCTGGCGAGTAGTGGCCCCGGAACGCCCGCAGGGCCGCGATCGTGAGCAGGATCAGGCCGACGAGGACGTGGGCGCCGTGGAGCCCCGTGAGCCCGAAGAAGACCGAGGCAAATGCTCCGTCGCTCGTGTTGAAGCCGACGTGCGCGTACTCGATGAACTGGGTGAGGAGGAACGCGGTGCCCATCAGGATCGTCAGCACGAGCCCTGCCTGCAGGCCGCGGCGGTTGTTCCGCTTGATCGACTGCAGGGCCCAGTGCATCGTGAAGCTCGACGTCACGAGAATGCACGTGTTGATACCGGCGACGAAGACCGGGAACTCGAACGGCGCCGGCGGCCAGACAGCCCACTTCTCAGGCGTGATGGTCGAGGCGTCCGGGTTGACGACACGGACGAAGAAGTAGGCCGCGAAGAACGAGCCGAACAGCATCGCCTCGGTGCCGATGAACATGAACATCCCGAGCACGACCGCCTCGATCCTCGAGCTCTTGTTCGCGATCGGTGGGCCGTGGTGATCGTGGCCGTGCACCGCTGCTTCAGCGTGGGCAGTCATGCTCCCACCCCTCTCCGTCGGCCGCCGGTCATACAGCGGCCTCCGCAGGCGTGGGGGTTCCGGCGAGGATCGCGTGGCGCGCGCCGGGGACGCCGTACTCGTACGGGCCGCCGACGACCTGGGGGATCTCGTCGAAGTTGAAGATCGGTGGCGGTGACGTCACCTGCCACTCGAGCGTCATCGCCCGCCACGGGTTCGACTCGGCGATCGGGCCTCGCGCCCAGCTGACGATGATGTTGTAGAAGAAGACGACGACCGACGCGCCGAGCGCAAACGACGAGATCGAGACGATCAGGTTCAGGTCGGCGAAGCGGTCCGAGTAGTCGGCCACGCGTCGCGGCATCCCCACGAGACCCACCCAGTGCATCGGGAAGAAGGTCAGGTTGAAGCTGACGAACGTGAGCCAGAAATGGAGCTTGCCGAGGCTCTCGTTGTACATCCGGCCGGTCATCTTCGGGAACCAGTAGTAGATGCCCGCGAAGATCGTCAGCACGGAGCCGCCGAAGAGCACGTAGTGGATGTGCGCGACGATGAAGTACGTGTCGGAGGCATGGATCGTGATCGGCACGGACGCCAGGTAGACGCCCGAGAGGCCGCCGATCAGGAACATCGAGATGAACCCGAGGGCGAACAGCATCGGCGTGTTGAGATGGATCCGTCCCTCCCAGAGGGTCGCGAGCCAGCTGAACACCTTGACCCCCGTCGGCACCGCGATGAGCAGGGTCGAGATCATCATCGGGACGCGCAGCCAGTCGGCCATGCCCGCGACGAACATGTGGTGGGCCCAGACCGAGAACCCGAGCACGAGGATCCCGAGCAGCGACATCGCCATCAGGCGGTAGCCGAAGATCGGCTTGCGACTCATCACCGAGATGATCTCGGAGATGATCCCGAATCCGGGCAAAATCATGATGTAGACCGCCGGGTGGCTGTAGAACCAGAAGATGTGCTGGTAGCCGAGGACGTAGCCCCCGCCCTCCGGGACGAAGAAGCTCGTGTGCATGACCCGGTCGAACATGACGAAGAACTGCGAGCCGGCGATGAAGGGCGTCGCGATCACGACGAGCAGCGAGGTCGTGAAGTTCGCCCACACGAGCAGCGGCATCCGCCAGAACGTCATCCCCGGCGCGCGCATCGTGATGATCGTGACCAGGAAGTTGAGGGCGGTCAGGATCGATGAGGCGCCGGCCCACTGGACGCCCATGTTGAAGAAGATCTGGCCGATCGGCTGCTCCGACGCGAGCGGCGCGTAGCTCGTCCAGCCGGTCGCGAAGGCGCCACCGGGAGCGAGGAAGCTGCAGAGGAACATCGTCCCGGCGATCGGGAGGAACCAGAACGAGAGCGCGTTCAGCCGCGGGAATGCCATGTCGGGGGCGCCGAGCATCAGCGGCACCGCGAAGTTCGCGAGGCCTGCGAAGGCCGGGATGATGAAGACGAAGATCATCAACGCCGCGTGCATCGAGACGAGGCCGTTGTAGGTCTGCGTGTCCATGAACTGCATTCCGGGCTGTGCGAGCTCGGCGCGGAAGAGCATCGCCATCAGGCCGCCGAGCGTGAAGAAGACGAACGTCGTCGCGAGGTACTGGACACCGATCACCTTGTGGTCGGTGTTGACCTTGAAGTAGTCCTGCCACTTCGTAGCGCCGTGATTGGCATGGTCGTCCGGGATCGTCGGGCGGCCGGAAACCCAGTAGAGCCAGTAGTCGAAGGCGCCGATTCCGAGCAGAAAGCCGATCGGGCCGAGCGTGAGGCCACCGACGAGGACGATGATGTTCCAGTCCTGGTGCGGGTCCCAGCCGGCGAGCGTCCGAATGCCGAAGACGAGGTAGTACCCGATCACGAAGAACAGCGCGAAGCACCAGATGCCGCGGACGAATCCGGGCCGCATGAAGATGTTGCGCCGGTGCGGCGCGCCGGCGCCATGGGCCGGGCCGTGTGACGTGTGCTCGACGACGCTCACCCGATCTCCCTTTCTCTGCTCACTGCTTCGCTCCCGTCAGATACGTGACCAGCGCATCGATCTCCTCGGGGGAGAGCGTCTCACCGAAGTTCCCGGGCATCACGTCGGGGGCAAAGCCGGACGCGATGACCTTGTTGGGATCGACGATCGACTCCTTCACGTAGGCGGCAGGATCCATCCCGGCCTTCTTTGCGGCGGCAGCGACGTCATCGAGCGACGGGCCGATCGCGCCGGTCGACCCGGCAGGCTTGAACGCGTGACAGCTGCTGCACCCTGCCGACGAGAAGACAGCAGCACCCGAGTCTTCCTTGCCACCGCCGGACTTCTGCGCGGCGACCCACGCATCGAAGTCGGACTGCGAGACGACCTCGACGGTCGACCGCATCGTGGAATGGCCAAGGCCGCAGAGCTCGGTGCACACGAGCGAGAAGGTGCCCGTACGCGTCGGCGTGATCACGATGCTCGTGTCGATCCCCGGCACGAGATCCTGCTTCTGCCCCATCTCCGGGATCCAGAACGAGTGGATCACGTCCGCCGACTCCAGCTCGAAGGTGATGTTCCGGTCGACCGGCAGCACGAGCTGCCCCGACTTGAGGCCGTCGCTGTCCGGGTACTCGAATCGCCAGGAGAACTGCTGCGCGAAGACCTTGATCGTCATCGGGTTCGTGCCCGCGCTGCCGTTCTGCGAGAGCACGACGGCGCTGAGCACGCCGATCGCGATCACGAGGATCGCCGGCACGACCGTCCAGACGATCTCGAGCCCGGTGTGCCCGTGGATCGAGGGGCCGTCCGATTCGTCCTCGGGCGGCGACCGGAACGTCCACACCGAGTAGATGAGAACGGACATGACGAGGGCGAAGATGCCGATGCAGATCACCGTCGCGAACCAGTAGACGAACTCGATCCGGTCCATCTGCTTCGACGCCGAGGTCGGCAGCCACTGGATCAGGACCGCGACCAGAGAGACGAGGATCGCGATGACGATCCCGATGCCTGCAATGCGGACAATCGCTCCCCGGCGCACCGCGCGAGGTTACATCACACGCCCGACCGAGGGTAGGTGGAACCTGCGTCGAGCTTGCCTCCCGCGCATTGCAGCCTGCTGCACCGCGACGTCGAGACGCCCGGAGAACGGACGCGATCCAGACGTGACAGCGCCCTCGGCAGAGTCGCCGTGGGCAACGGCCGCGAAACCCCGGACTTTCGCCGCAGGTTGACGTATGCCTGATTGGCCGTGCTTGGTTGTTGGCACGACCAACGCATCGGAGAGGTCGGTACGTTCATAGCCTCAATGCACACCACGTTTCCTTTGCCGACGGCCTCTGACCACTGGCACGCCGTCGATGAGATGCCCGAGGGTGAGGTCGGAGAGGCTCACGATCACGGACATGGGCCACACCGGCACTCGGTCGGGCACTCGCACGCTGGTCACGGCCACTCGCACGGCCTTGTTGACCCCTCGATAGTCCGCTCCCGCGATGGTGTTCGCACCGTCGCAGTCAGCCTCGTCGTGCTTGGTGTCACGGCGGTTGCGCAGGTCGTCATCTTCACGCTGTCGGGATCGGTCGCGCTCCTTGCCGACCTGATCCACAACTTCGGCGACGCGCTCACCGCACTACCACTCGGGATCGCCTTTTACGCCCGCTCGTTCCGCGCTGAGAAGATCGCTGGCCTGTTCGTCGTCGCCGCGATCTTCGTCTCCGCCTGCGTCGCCCTCTACGAGACGATCCAACGCTTCATCCACCCAGAACATCTGACCCATCTCTGGGTGCTCGCTGCCGCCGGTCTGATCGGCTTCCTCGGCAACGAGATCGCGGCACAGGTGCGCCTACGTGGCGGTCGCCGCCTCCTCAGCCCCGCACTCGTCGCGGACGGCAAACACGCCCGTGCCGACGGCTACGTCTCCCTCGCCGTCGTGGTCACCGCCGCCGCGGTCGCCGCCGGATTCGAACGCGCAGACCCGATCATCGGCCTCTTGATCACAGTTGTGATCCTGAAGATCACCTGGGACTCCTGGCGCGTCATCTCAACAACAGAACCAGGTCAACCTCACGACCACGACCATTGACCGGGAGGGAGTTGCCATGAAGTGGGTCACCCGTGAAAGACCGAAGACCGACCGGATCGCCTGCCCCTGGTTGATCAAGAAGTTCATCGACCCGGAGGCTGAGTTCCTCTATGTGCCGGGCGATCAGGTGCTGGAGGTTGCCGACCGCGAGGGGGCGTACTCATACGACGCGCCGGGGGCGAAGTACACGCACCGCGACGGACTCTGTTCCTTCGAGGTGCTCGTCGAGGAGTACGCGGTCGACGATCAGGCGGTGAAGTTGCTGGGCCGGATCGTGCACGGAGCCGATGTCAGCGACGATCGCGACGCGACGCCTCAGTCGCGTGGACTGCTCGCGGTCGCGGAGGGCTTCTACCTGCTCGACCTGGGCGACCACCGCCAGCTGCAGTTGAGCCTCCCCGTTTACGACGCGCTCTATGCCTGGTGCCAGAATGAGGTCGCGGTCGGCGACGGGGCCGGAGGCGGTTGAAGCTCGGAGGGGACGCTCGGCGGATCCTCGTCGTTCAGGCGCTACGAGCGTTCGCATATGGGCTTGGCAGTGTTCTGATCGGGGTCACGCTCGCTGACCTCGGCTTCTCGGGCGTCCAGGTCGGCCTGGTGCTGGGTGCGCTCATCGCCGGGACGGCGCCCGTCACGGTCATGCTCGCCCGCTCCGGCGATCGGATCGGACGGAGACGCTGGTATGTCGGCCTGCTCGCTGTGATGGCCGTCTCAGGAAGCGTCTTTGCGCTCACCGGCTCGGTCTGGCTGCTCGTGCTCGCGGCGCTCACCGGCACCGTGTCCACGGAGGTCGTCGAGTCCGGGCCGTTCACGTCCCTCGAACAGGCCATGCTTCCGAACGCGGCCGAGGGTCACGATCCCACGCGTCTGTTCGGCACCTACAACACGGTCGCGACCCTCGCTGGCTCGCTCGGCGCGTTGGCTGCGATCGCCACCCGGTGGGTCGATGTTGATCCGCAACGGTTCCTCCTCGCATACCCGGTAGTGGCCGCAGCAGCGATCCTTGTCGCGGCGGGCCTGAGCACAAGGGTGGAGTCCCAGATGCCGGAACCGGCTGCGCCGCTACGGCCGCTGGAGAAGTCGCGGGGCATCGTCGCCCGCCTCAGCGGGCTGTTCGCGCTCGACTCATTCGGCGGCGGCTTCGTCACCCAGGCGTTCCTCGCCTACTGGTTCACGGAGAGATGGGGCACCTCGACGGCAACGCTCGGAGTCGTCTTCTTCGCCGTCGGTCTTCTCCAGGCAGGCTCATTCCAGATCGCAGTCCGTCTCGCCGGTCGCTTCGGACTGCTCAACACGATGGTGTTCACGCACCTCCCCTCCAACCTCCTCCTCGCACTCATCCCTTTCGCCCCGAGCCAACGTGCGGCGATTGCGCTCGTGCTCGGCCGCTTCGCGCTCTCGCAGATGGACGTACCCACCCGCCAGGCATACGTCGTCGCCGTCGTCGATCCCGACGAGCGGGTCGCCGCCGCCGCCTACACGAACATGGCCCGCTACGTCGTCCGCCCGTTCGGGCCGCTCGTCGCCGGGCCGATCATCACCGTGTCGCTCGGCGCGCCGTTCGTGATCGCAGGAGCGTTGAAGAGCGTCTATGACCTGGGCCTCTACGCACTCTTCCGACACGTGAAGCTGCCCCCCCGGCGGAACAGACTAGAGCGTTCAGCACTTGTCCGGTGATCAGTGCGCGCCTCGCGTAAGGTCGGGCGTCGTGGAATCAGCATCAGAGGCGAGCAGCGCCCAGGGCAGAACGCTGGGTGGGCTTGTTCGCTACTTCTTCAAGCTCGGCTCATCGGGATTCGGAGGGCCAATCGCCCTCGCCGGGTACATGCGCCGCGACCTGGTCGAGGATCGTGGCTGGTACTCCGAGGACGAATACCAACAGGGGCTTGCGGTCGCGCAGACGATGCCGGGGCCGCTCGCCGCGCAGTTGGCGATGTGGCTCGGCTACCTGGAGCGCGGGTCGCTCGGGGCGCTCGCGGTGACAGTCCCGTTCGTGATGCCGCCGTTCTTGATCGTCACTGCGGTAGGGATCATCTACACGGACTATCAGGGGCTCGCGGCGATCGAGGACATCTTCTACGGCGTCGGCGCGGTCGTTGTTGCGATCGTCGCGATCGCCGGGTACAAGCTCGCTCGCTCGACCAACAAGCGCGATCCCGTATTGTGGATCATCGCCACGCTGCTGGCCGTGTCGACCGTGATCTCCGGGCCGAGATCGTCTGGGCGTTCTTCCTCGCCGGTGGATTCGGCGCGATCTACTACGGCGGAGGGCTACCGAGACTCAGAGGCCGCGCCGCATCACTGCTGCCGTTTCCGTTCCTCGGATCGGTGCAGGGCTTCGCCTGGACAGGGTCGGGCAATGAACTCGGCGCGATGGCGCTCTTCTTCATCAAGGCCGGTGCCTTCACCTTCGGCTCAGGGCTGGCGATCGTCCCGTTCCTCCAGCAGGGCCTCGTTGACCAGCACCACTGGCTGACCCAGCAGGAGTTCACCGACGCCGTCGCGATGGGGCTGATCAGCCCCGGCCCCGTCGTGATCATGGCCACCTTCGCCGGATACCTCGTCTACGGCATCGTCGGCGCGGTCGTCGCCACCCTCGCCGTCTTCCTCCCCGTCTACCTGTTCGTTGTCGTCCCCGGGCGCTGGTTCCGCAGGCACGAGAAGCACCCCCGCCTCCAGGGCTTCGTAAAGGGCGCGACCGCGGCAGCCGCAGGAGCGATCGCCGGAGCCGCGATCGTGATCGGCCGCGACACCATCTCCGGCCCCCTCTCTGCGCTGATCGGGCTAATCGCCCTCGCCCTCCTCCTCCAACCGGTACCGAAGATCCCCGAACCGGCGCTGATCGGCCTCGGTGCAGCCGCCGGACTGCTTTTCCACGGCTGAATGTTGTGCGGCGGGACCAAGGGAACCGAACGTCAGTAGAGGTAGATGTCAACGAGCAGCGAGGCGATGCCGCAAACCGTGGCGGTCAGCGCGAGTCGCTGCCCCGTTGCTGCCCGGAGCGGGCCGAAGCCGAGCAGCAGCGCTGCGAGAGCGACGGTGAAGACGCCGGAGCCGGTGTCCTCGAAGCTGATCGGGAAGACGAGCCCCGGCGCGTCGACGAAGAATTCGCCGCCGGTGTGGCGCAGGATCAGATCCCAGGCGAGCGGTGCGGCGAGCGCTGCGAGCGCTGCAGTCAGCAACACGCTCGGGCGTCGCTCGCGGAGAACGAAGCGAACCGCCACGGCCGCCGCGATCGCGGAGAGAACGATCCCGACGATGACCGCACTCCAGGTGGGCGTCAGGAGCCCGTCGTCGGTTTCATGATGCGAAGCTGATGGCCGCCTTCGAGTGGGAAGTAGACGAGATGCGTCGAGGGATCCACGGCTACGGTGTGGGCGTTCGAGGCGAGGAATGCCTGCCCGAGCTTAACGAGCTTCCGGCCGCGCTCGACCGCGACCGCGACGACGCCTGACTCCGCCGAGACGTAGAGGCGCTTCGACCCGGTGTCGAAGGCAAGCACGTCAGGAGTGTCGCCGACACCGAAGTTGCCAGTGAACGTCATCGACTTCAGGTCGAGCGTGAGCAGCCGTGCGTTCCCGTCACAGGCAACGAAAACGAGCCTCCGGGGCGAGTCGATCAGAAGCCCGTGCGGGCTGTTACATCCGGGGACGGTGATCCGACGGACGACGCGGTTCGAGCGCGGGTCGATCACCGCGACCTGGCCGCGTGTCTGCACGTCTGCGAGAACCTTGCCGCTGACGGAGTCGTACTGCACGTTTCCCGCCCCGCCACCGAGCTGCACGGTCGCGATCCGGCGACCCGTTGCGTCGAAGACGGCCTCGACGCCACCGCTCTCGTCCGAGACGAACACGTGCCTTTCCACCGGGTCATAGGCCAGGCCGTCGGGATAGCTGCCTGCCGGTGCCTGCTGGAGGACGCGGCCGGTGCGGCTATCGATCGTGAACATCTCCCTGGCGTCCGTCGCGGAGGCGTACACCCGGTGAAGCTGCGGCACCACGATGACGCCGTGCACTCCCGGGACGGGGATCGTCTGCAACACCTTGCGCGTGTGCACGTCGAAGACGAGCAACTGCCCCGCGTTCATATGGGCGATATAGAGCCTGCCGGTGGTCGGGTCGAGGCTGGTGTAGTCGAACCGGTTGCTCGGGCCGGGTAGGGGCACGTTCGCCACCAGCTTCAGCGGGAGCGGTCGGGATGAAGCGCGAGACGTCACCGCCACCACAGCAGCCACAGCAGCTAGAACGAGAACGACTCCCAAGCGCCTCACTGGACTTCCTTTCGTCGTCCCGAGCCTACCCCCATGGCACCAACGCACCGTCTGCCTCGAAGCGACGTCCCGTGAGGGGCTCGGAGTTTGAACTGAGGCCCATCTCCGCCCTCGGGAGATGAGCCTCAGCAGCCACAACTCGAAGCGCCACGCTCATCAGGCGAGAGCGCCATTCCATCGGGGCCGACCCCAGTCTTCCACAGTTGCACTGAACAAAACCTGAGCGCAACAGGATCTCGTAGCGCCGACGCCCGATCACGGCCTTCGCTGTCAGTGAGCGACCCTAATCTGGCCGCGGATCTCGCCCTCCTCGTTTCTTGCCGTGTGAACGTTCACGTAGGTCTTGCCGCCCGCCATCAACGCGGCCACGTCGTCGGTCACGGCGGTGGCGGCGCCGCGCAGCGGCGACTTGCACGGAGGACAGAGCGCGACCAGTGCAATCCCGTTCTTCCCGCGAGCACCCCAGTGGATGTGGGCTGCCGTCGCGGGGCCAGACAGATGCGCGTAGGCCAGCGTCCATTTCAGCGTCGTTCCGGTGAGCGTTGCGGTGAACTGGCCTGAAGCTCCGGCCTGCGTCCCCTTCGGATGTGGCACGACCTGACCGGCGTTAATCGTCGCGCTGAACTTCGTCACCGAGCCCACCTTCTGCGACGGCCTCCCGCTCGCGAGCGACGTAACAACAAGGACTGCGACGACGGCAATGCCGCCGAGCACGATAGTCCGTCTCATTCCGAGCCTCCAAACCTTTGAAGTGGCAGCGAGTGCTGGCGTCCAGCTTCGCTGCGGGCACCTGATCAGCGCCTGAACGTCGGAGATGCGCCCTCTCTAGGAGCGCCTTTCAGCTTCTAGTGCTCGAACTTGCGAGCCATCTGTCCGACGTCATGTTCCAGGATTCCCCGTGTCGCCTCTACATGCCTAGCACCGTCGCGCCAAAGGTGTCGGCCTGAAGTTGCCACCCAGCGTGCCACCTGCGCAGACATCAACATCGTCCGGGAATGAGAAAGCCCTGTCTCCAGGGCTTTTCTGCATGGGCCGTGAAGGATTCGAACCTTCGACCTTGGGATTAAGAGTCCCCTGCTCTACCAACTGAGCTAACGGCCCGAGCGGATCGGAAGTGTAGCCGCGACCCGCTCCCGGCGGCGGTCAGGACGCGAGTGCGTCGATCCTGACGCGCAGGCGCGGCAGGAGCAGCACGGCCGCCACGGCCGCCGTGGCCACAGCCGTGGCGGCGAAGGCGAACCGTACTCCGGCGCTGCCCTCGGCGAGGCCCGCGAGGAGCGGCGTGGCCAGAGCGGTCACGGCCCACGCGAGGTTCATCACGCCCATCACCATCGGCGCCGAGTTCCCCTCGCTCGCCCGCACACCGACCGCGTAGTTGAGGGCGTTGATCGTCGAGCGAGATGCGGTTGCGACGACGAGGAAACCCATCAGCGCGAGCGTCGAGAGCCGGAAGGCGGGCAGCAGCCAGGCAGCGGCCATCACGGCGACGGCGAGGCCGACGGCGTGGAGGTGCACCGCCGAGGCCCTCAGCCGACCCACGATCGCAGCGGCAGCGATCCACACGGCGGCCGAGATCCCGAACGCGAGCCCGATCGCTCCCGCCGAGAGACCGTTCGCAGCGAGCGCGAGCGGGACGAGCAGGCCGGAAACGCCCCCGACGACGCCGAGCAGGGCACTCACGAGCGCGGCGCCGGCTATGGCCCGGTTGTGGCGCAGGAGCCCGACGGCCGAGCGCAGGCGCGGGCTCTCGAGCCTCTCACCACTCGTGCGCGGTGACGCGTAGCGCGCCACGAACGGGATCAGCGGCAGCGTCACGACCGCCAGCACAACGGACGCAGTCCGCCAGCCGGTCGTATCGGCGAGCACGCCCGCCAGCACGGGGCCAACGAGCCAGCCGACGCCCGAGGCCGCGATCAGCGGGCCCGTGCCACCGGCACCCCGGCCCCCCGAGGCCGCACGTGCCGGCCCGATCACCCAGAGGATCCCGAAGCTGAAGCCGAAGAGGAGGCGGGCCGCGAGGAGCAGAGCGAGGCTCCCGGCGAGCGCCTGCCCGACGAGGGCGACGGGCATCAGAGCCGCCGCGACGAGCAGGGGGCCGCGCGTACCGAACCGGTTCGTCGCATAGCCGATCGGCATGGCGGCCACGAGCATCGCTAGCGTCGTCGTCGTCAGCAGGAGCCCGACCTGCACCGGGGAGAGGCCGAGGTCGTCCCGCACGGAGGGAAGGAGGGGCACGAGCGACGACTCGGCGACGCCGTTGACGAACGCGAATGCGAGGAGGACGCGGAGCTCGAGGTCGAAGCGCTGCATTCCCATAGCATCGTCACATCCGACCGATTCGTAAAATGCGAGTAGATGGATGCTGCGATCAGAAAACATAATCGACTGGCGGGAGTCGAGGTCCGCCATCTGACAGCCCTCGAGGCCGTCATCGAGACGGGATCCTTCGGACGCGCGGGAGCGCAACTCGGCTACTCGCAGTCGGCGATCAGCCAGCAGATTGCGACTCTCGAGCTCGCAGCGGGGCTGCGTCTGCTGAACCGGCCGGGCGGGCGGCGGCCGGTGACGCCGACCGACGCAGGAGAGCGGTTGCTTCGCCACGCGCGTCGCGCGTCAGCTGCGATGCGCGCCGCCGAGTCCGACCTGCGCGCGCTCGCCGAGGGAGACGCCGGGACGCTCCGGGTCGGAACGTTCCAGAGCGCCGGGGTGCGGCTGCTGCCGGGCGCGATGCGGCGCTACGTGGAGCGCTGGCCCGACGTCGAGGTCCGCCTGAGCGAGGCCGGGTACGACGAGGAGCTGCACCGACTGCTCGAGCGGGGCGACCTCGACCTCGCATTCGTGCTCGAGACCGAGGACCCGTCGTTCGAGCGGATCCACGTCCTCACCGACCCGTACGTGCTCCTCGCTCCCGCCGGCTCCGCGCTCGCACGGAGCTCTCGCCCGATCCGGCCCCGTGAGATCGCCCACCTGCCGCTGATCGGCTACCGCCGCGCCGACGAGGGCGTCGAGGCCTTCCTTCGCTCCCGGGGGCTCGAGCCCGAGATCGTCTTCCGCTCCGACGAGGGCGGCATCGTGCAGGGGCTCGTCGGTGCCGGCATCGGCTACGCCGTCGTGCCGCTGCTCGGTGTCCACGAGAGCGCCGACGTCGCAGTGCTCGAAGTCGCGGGCGTTCCGCCGCGCCTGATCACAATCGCCTGGCACGCCGACCGTATCCCGACCGCGGCCGCCCGCGCGTTCATCGAGATCGTCACCGGGATCGGGGCCGAGATCGCCGCGGGCTACGCTCACGGAGTGAGCAACCGCACCCCGAAGCGCGCGAGACCACGCCCGTGAGGCTGCTCACGGTCGTCGGCAACCGGCCCCAGTTCATCAAGTCGGCCCCGCTCTCGGCAGCGCTCCGCGACGCCGCGATCGAGGAGATCGTGGTGCACACGGGGCAACACTGGGACCCGGGGCTGTCGGCCGTCTTCTTCGAGGAGCTCGAGCTTGCCGAGCCGGCGGTCGCGCTCGACCTGCGTACGTCGGACGTCACGACGATCGAGGCGGCGCTCCGCGAAACGATCGCCGACCGGGCGCCGGACGCGGTGCTCGTCTACGGCGACACCAACTCGACCCTGGCCGGGGCCCGGGCCGGGGCCGGCCTGCCGGTCGCGCACGTCGAGGCCGGCCTGCGCAGCGGCGACCTGGCGATGCCCGAGGAACGCAACCGGATCGAGGTCGACCGCGTCTCGGCCGTTCTCTTCGCCCCCGACGAGCGCTCGGCGGAAACCCTGCGCAGCGAGGGCGTGACGGGTGAGATCCACGTCGTCGGCGACGTGATGGCGGACGCCGCCGCGCGGTTCGGGCCACGCGCCCGCGAGCGCTCGCACATCCTCGCGACGCTCGGCCTGGAGCCGCACGGGTACGTCCTCGCAACGGTGCACCGCGAGGCCAACGTGCAGCCCGACCGCCTGAGCCGGATCATCGCGGGCCTCGGCAGCTCACCCCTGCCGGTCGTCTTCCCCGCGCACCCGCGGACCCGCGCCGTGCTCTCGGGGCCAGAGATCGCGCTGCCGCCGTCGATCGCGGTGATCGAGCCGCTCGGCTACCTCGACTTCGCGGCTCTCGCCTCGCAGGCGGCCGTGATCGCCACCGACTCGGGCGGCCTCCAGAAGGAGGCGTACTGGTACGGGATCCCGTGCGTCACGATGCGCCCCTCGACCGAGTGGGTGGACACCGTCGCCACGGGGGCCAACGTGCTCGTCGACGACGACCCCGGGCGCATCGCGGCGGCGATCGCCACGGCCGAGATGCCGCTCGAGCGGCCCACGCTCTACGGCGACGGCCACGCCTCCGAACGAATCGCGACCGTCCTCGGAGGTACGATCCCCCGCTGTGCATCGTGATGTCGCCATCATCGGCGCCGGCTACGTCGGCGTCCCCCTCGCCCAGGTCTTCGCAGACGCCGGGCGCTCCGTCCTGCTCGTCGACGTCAGCGCCGAGCGTGTCGCACAGCTGAACCGCGGCGAGAGCTACATCGAGGACGTCCCGAGCGCGAAGCTGAAGCAGCTCGTGGAGGAGCGCGGCCTCCGCGCGACGACCGACTACGACGAGCTGCGCGAGGCGGACGCGATCCTGATCGCGCTCCCGACGCCGCTCTCGAAGCAGCGCGAGCCCGATCTCTCGATCGTGCGCGCGGCGACCGAGGAGATCTCGACGCGGCTACGGACCGGGCACCTGGTCGTGCTCGAGTCGACGACGTACCCGGGCACCACGCGCGACGAGCTGCTTCCCATCCTGGAGCGCGGCTCGGGCCTCACCGCCGGTGTCGACTTTCACCTCGCCTTCTCACCGGAGCGGGTCGATCCCGGCCGGATCGACCACACCACGAAGACGGTGCCCAAGGTGGTCGGCGGCATCAACGAGGCCTCGACCGAGGCGGCCGCCGCGTTGTACGGCAGCGCCCTCGACACGATTCACCGCGTCTCCACCCCCGAGGCGGCGGAGCTGACGAAGCTGCTCGAGAACATCTTTCGCTCGGTCAACATCGCGCTCGTCAACGAGCTCGCCCAGCTGTGCGACCGGATGGGGATCGACATCTGGGAGGTCGTCGACGCGGCGGCGACGAAGCCGTTCGGCTTCATGCGCTTCGAGCCGGGCCCCGGGCTCGGCGGCCACTGCATCCCGATCGACCCCTTCTACCTCACCTGGAAGGCGCGCGAGTTCGACTTCTCGACGCGATTCATCGAGCTCGCGGGCGAGGTGAACCAGAACATGCCGTACTACTGCCGCTCCCGTGTCTCGCAGGCGCTGAACCACGGCTCCGGGAAGTCGCTCAGCGAGTCGCGGATCCTCGTGCTCGGCGTCGCCTACAAGGCGGACATCTCCGACATGCGCGAGTCACCTGCGGTGAAGCTGATCGAGCTCCTGCACAACGCCGGCGCGGACGTCTGCTACCACGACCCGCACGTTCCGTCGTTCACCGAGAACGCCGTCGAGCTCGTCTCGCAGCCACTCGACCCCGGTTCCTACGACGCGGTCGTGATCGCCACCGCGCACTCGGAGATCGACTACGCCCGGCTCGTCGCGGACGCCCACCTCGTGGTCGACCTGCGGAACGCGATCGGCCGCCGCGGCATCGTCGACGAGAAGGTCTGGAAGCTGTGACCCGCGTCGCCCATGCGGGCGTCGGCGGCTGGGGCAAGAACGTCGTGCGGGTCGTGGGGGAGCTGAGCGAGCTCGCCTGGGTGGTGGACACCGACGAGGGCCGGCAGGCGGAGTACGCCGCCCGCTACCCGCAGGCCGGCGTGACGGGGTCGTTCGCCGAGGCGCTCGCCGATGACACGGTCACGGCCGTGACGATCGCCACCCCCGTTCCCACGCACTACGCGCTCGCGAAGGAGGCGCTCGAGGCGGGCAAGCACGTCTTCGTCGAGAAGCCACCGGCGATGCGCGGCGAGGAGATGGAGGAGCTCGTTGCTCTCGCCCGCGCGGGCGACCGCGTCCTCATGCCGGGGCACCTGCTCCTCTACCACCCCGGCCTGCGCAAGGTGAAGGAGCTCGTCGACGCCGGCGAGCTCGGCGACGTGGCCTGCGTCTACGGCAACCGTCAGAACCTCGGCGTGATCCGCTCGAACGAGAACGCCCTCTGGTCGCTCGGCGTCCACGACCTCTCGGTGATCCTCTGGCTCCTCGGCGAGGAGCCGTCGGAGGTCGTCGCCTACGGTCAGGATTTCGTCCAGCCCGGTATCGAGGACGTCGTCTTCTGCTTCCTCCGCTTCCCGTCCGGCAAGGTCGCGCACATGCACCTGTCGTGGCTCGACCCGCACAAGATGCGGAAGATGACCGTGGTCGGCCGCGAGAAGATGGTCGTCTTCGACGACATGGAGCTCGAGCGCAAGGTGACCGTGTACGAAAAGGGCCCCTGGGAGCCGGCTCAGACCTACGGCGAGTGGCGCACGCGCACCGGTGACATCTTCAGCCCCAAGATCGCCAACGACGAGCCGCTGCGGCTCGAGCTGCAGCACTTTCTCCGCCTCGTCGCGGAAGGGCCCGGCGATCACCTGGAGGCGACCGCCGGGCTCGCCGTCGTACGCACGCTCGACCGGCTGACGATGTCGCTGCGTACGGGCGCGCCCGCGTGAGCGCGGAGATCCACCCGAGCGCGATCGTCTACCCCGGCACCGTGCTCGGCGAGGGCGTCAAGGTGCTCGAGAACGCCGTCGTCGGGAAGCAGCCCACCCTCTCGCCGCGCTCGACCGCGAAGCGCGAGCCGCTGCCGCCGGCCGTGCTCGGCGCGGGCACGATCGTCTCCACCGGCGCGATCGTGTTCGCAGGGACGACGGTCGGCGACCGGGTCATCCTCGGCGACCAGTCCTGCGTCCGCGAGCGCGTCACGATCGGCGACGACGTCGTCGTCGGCCGCGGCTCGCTCGTCGAGAACGACACGACGATCGGGGCGATGACGAAGATCCAGGCGGATGCGTACATCACCGCCTACTCGACGCTCGAGGAGCACGTCTTCATCGCACCCTGCGTCGTGACGACGAACGACAACTGGATGGGCCGAACGGAGAAGCGCTTCGGCAACATCAAGGGCCCGACGATCCGCCGTGGTGCCCGCGTCGGCGGGGGCGCCATCCTCTGCCCGGGGATCGAGATCGGCGAGGACGCGTTCATCGGCGCCGGCGCCGTCGTGACGAAGGACGTGCCGCCGCGGGTCGTCGTCGTCGGCAGCCCGGCGCGCGTGCTGCGCGACGTGCCCGAGGACGAGCTGCTCGCCTGACCACGCTCGCCCCGGGGGGGCGAGCGCATGTACGCCGGTTCCCGGGCGTCGAGGCGCTGCGAGAGCAGGCCCTCCACGCGCCGGTGAACGGCTACCGGGAGGCACCCTCGGCTTCTGGATTGAGCGCTAGCCGGCTTTGACGTCAGGCCTCGTCACGAGGCGATGCACGCCGGTTCCATCGCCGTTCATCACGTAGAGCACCATCGAGCCCCGGCCGATTGGGATTCTCCCGAACACGATCCGACCGTCGGGCGTCCAGGCCGGACTCTCATCGATCCCCTCGCGGTGTGTTAGCCGGCGCATGCCGGTGCCGTCGGCCTTGACGACGTCGATCTCGTGTGATTCGCCTCCGAATGCGATCCGCGTCCCGTCAGGTGACCAGGCCGGATCCTCCATTTCGCCAAGCTCGCCGACGATCGCTACGGGCCCATGGATCACCCGTACAACGGCCTGCGTCTCCAGGTCGAAGACGGCGATGGGGCCTATCCTGTCCTGTTGGAACGCAATCCTGGATCCGTCCGGAGACCAGGCAGGCGTGAAGCCATGGGGCACGAGCAGGCGCTCGTTGGTGCCGCCCACGTCGATCGTGTAGATCCCTCCGTCGAGGCGTCGCTCGAACGCAATCGTGTTGCCGTCCGGAGACCACGACGGCGCACTCTCGCCCAGGAAGCCGCGGCTCTGCGTGAGCTGTCTGAGTCCACTGCCGTCTCTGTTGACCACGTACAGCGTCCACGCGACGAAGCTGTTGTTCTCGTTCCCCCGACCTCTCGCAAAGACGATCCTCGTTCCGTCCGGCGACCAATCGGGATATGCGTCGACGTCCTTGCCCGGGTTGGTGATCCTCGTCGCGGCGGCCCCGATCCGGGCGACGTGGATCCCACCGCCGCCGAACGCGATCCACTTCCCGTCTCGCGAGACCGCGGGGTCGTACTCGTTGGGCTGTTTCCAGGGCTCGTTCTTGGACTCCCCGAGCCAGCCGCTCACACCGTAGACGAGCAGGATCGCGACCCACACCCCGGTGATCCACAAGAGCGTGCGACTGCCCCGGCTCAGGGACCCGGCTGGCTTTCGAGCAGTCGCCTGATCCTCGCTGCCTCCTTGCGCGCTCACGCTGCTCACCTCCTCGGAACCCGCATAGGGTTGGGATGTGCCGCACCACGCCGTCTCGGCCGTATCACTGGGATCATGAACACCCCTCCGACCGAACCACACATGATGAACAACACGATCAGCCTGCCCACGGCTTCGAGCGTGAGGAGCAGCAGCTCGACGAGCGCGACGAGGAGGGCGAGGGCACCCCAGACGGCGGCGGGGCACGTCTCGCCGGAGGCGAGCCGCTCGATCCGCCTCGCCCAGGCGAGGTCGTAGACGATCGGCGAGATCGCGATCGCGGCGACAACGACCGGGGCGGTCGAGTGCACCCAGGCAACGTCGGCCGGCAGCCCCACGAGCAGCGCCGTGACGACGATCGCGATGGCCGGCCGGAGACGCCCTCGCCCGAGCCCGCCGAGCAGCCCGACGAGCCCGGCACCCGCGTACACAAGACCGGAAACCACGAGCGCCCGCATGCCGAATGCGTCCCGGTCGCCGACGGCCGGGGACAGGAGCAGGCCGAGCAGGACGGCGCCGGTCACGGCGAGGACTCGTGCGGCGCCGTCCGGGAGGTGCACCCACGCCACGCAGAGCACGACGACGATCGCCAGCTGGATCGAGACTATGAGCAGGGGGACGAGCGCGCTCCCGCGCCAGACGAAGGCCTCGACACGCGCGCTACGGGAGGCGGCCGCCCCAACGGCGAGGCTGAGGAGCAGCCCGGCTCCCGTCCACAGGAGCACGCGGCCGAGGAACGAGCTCTCGACCGTGGGCCCGATCTCTCCGACGGTGTCGGCGATGACCGTCATGCCGCGGGAGCTCCGCCGCTCGCAGCACAGCCGAGGCCCGTGCGGTGCGGGAAGGCGAAGAGGGCGGCCGCAAAGAGCGTCACCGAGAGCTCGCGTGACCCGATCACGGCCGCCTCTCCTCTCAGCCGGCCCGGTAGCCGGCGATCGTGCCGACCGGGTCGTCCCATTCCTCCTGGAACGCCGGCCCGATCGGCGAGGTGCCGAACGGCAGCGTGCCGAGCGGCGGGGGTGCATGCACGTACTGCGTCTCGCCCCACGTGCCCGGGAACCGGACCCAGCGCGGCTCCCTGTCGCGGACGCGCTCGATCGCGGTCGTCTCGGGGCCGAGCGTGCGGCCCGGCACGTTGACGTCGAGCGGGGTGACGCCGAACGCCCGGAAGAACGCCACCGCCTCCGGCGGGTAGCAGGCCAGGTCGATCGGGTGAGCGCCCGGCGCGAACAGGTTCGCGTGGGAGCCCGTTCCGGCGAACACGAGCGGGTGGTCCGAGAGGGGCACCTTCGGCACCGTCGCCCACGGCCGCTGCTCACCGCCGCAGTGCTGGCTGTAGCCGGCCACGACGGGGTTGTGCTCTCCGTCGAGCACGATCGTGACGACCTCCCAGTCACCCTCGTGGGCCTGCCAGACGAGGTCGCTGGCCGGGTACTGGAGGCTCCAGAAGTTGTACTCGTAGAGGTACCAGTACTGGAGCACAGCCGTCCCGTGCTGCTTCTCGTACCGACCGTAGACCACCGGCTCCGTTGCCGGCCCGGCCGCGTAGCAGGCAACCGAGGCCAGACCGACGGCCGGCGAGCACGCGGCTTCGTTCAGTCGCCACCCGTCGCCGTGGGTCGGCAGTCCGTGCTTCGGCATCTCCGCCGCCTCGTACCCCGAGTCGCCGAGGCGTTCGAGGCCGGCTTCGGCGAGGAACGCATCGGTCGAGATCGGTGCAAAGCGCTCCGTCTGGTCGAGCACCAGCACCGGTTGATACCGGGCCAACAGCTCGTCGGGCGAGCCCTTTCCCGCCGCCGCCGAGCCTGCCGTGACTCCTGCGAGCACCACCGCGGTGAGCGCGAGGAGCAACAGTCGCTTGGGCATTTCGTTCTCCTTTCCGAGGACAGCCCGACCGTACGACGGTGGTGAACGCCCTGTAACAGGGCAGACTTCGGGATTTCCTCGGGGTGCTCCCGGTTCTCGAAGAGAGTGGGATCTCCGGGTTAGCCCTGTGGCCGGCGCGCGATCCCCGTGTGATGATTGGGTCGATGCACACGACGGTCGTCATCGTCGATGACCACGAGCCCTTTCGCCGGTCTGCCCGCGGCCTGCTCGAGCTCGACGGCTTCAGCGTGATCGGCGAGGCCGGCGACGGAGCGGGTGGCATCGAGGCCGTCGAGCGGCTGCGGCCCAGCGTCGTCCTCCTCGACATCGCGCTGCCGGACACGAGCGGCCTCGACGTCGCGGAGCGGCTGTCGGGCGGGGACACGCGCATCGTGCTCGTCTCGAGCCGCGACCCGATCGACCTCGGTGCGCGCGTCGGCCGCTGCGGTGCCGCAGGCTTCATCCCGAAGGACGAGCTGTCGGGAGAGCGGCTCACAGCCGTGCTCGCGGGCACCGCATGAGAAAGCTGCAGGTAGCGATTGCCGCCGCCGGCCTCGTGCTCGGCGTGATCGCGTACCAGATCCTCCGCGACGACCTGCACCAGTCCGTGATCCGCTCGCTGCCGGCAGTTGCGATCGGCTGGAGCGCCATCGCTTCCGGCCTGATCGCCTGGCGGCGACGGCCTGCCAACCGGCTCGGGCCGCTGATGGCCGCGTACGGCCTGGCCGTCCTGATCCGGCCATGGCAGTACTCGGGCGAGGCGCTCATGTTCACGATCGGCTACGCCCTCGGCCAGCTCAACGTCGCGCTGTTCGGGCACACCGCGCTCGCCTATCCCACGGGACGAGTCACAGACCGGCTGGAGCTCTGGCTCGTCCGAGCCGGCTACGTGTTCGCCGTGCTGATCCCATTCGCAACGCTGCTGGTCTACGACGGGGGCGGCCTTCGCTACGTCCCTCCGGGCCCCGGGAGCGTTCTGCTCGTCCGTGCGGATCACGAGCTCGCACTCGACCTCGAGCAGACGTTCGTGATCGTCGTCTACGGCATCCTCGCCGCGTGCTTCGTGGCGCTCGTCGTCCGCAAGCTCGTCCTGGCAACGCCGCGGCTGCGCCGGATTCTCGCACCGCTCCTGCTCGCCGCGGTGCTCGCCGCGCTGCGCGCACTGACCGAGTTCGCGTTCACGTTCATCAGCCCGGTGCCGGAATTCCTCGACAACCTCTACTGGTGGCAGGTCGCCGGCCAGATCCTCCTCCCGATCGCGCTCCTTGCCGGGCTCCTGCGCGCCCGGCTCGCCCGGGCCCACATCGCCGATCTCCTGGTCGAGCTCGACAGCACGCCCCCCGACGGTATCCGCGACGCCCTCGCACGCCATCTCGGTGACGCGAGCCTGGAGCTCGTCTTCTGGCTGCCCGAGCGCGGCGCGTACGTCGACGGCAACGGCGTCACGGTCGAGCTTCCACTGCCGGGCGCGGGCCGCTCCGTGACGGCGATAGCGCACGACGGGGAACCGGTCGCGGCCATCCTCCACGACCCGTCCCTCGACGAGGAGCCGGAGCTCGTGCGCTCCGCGGGCACCGCAGCCCGGTTCGCGCTCGAGAACGCCAGGCTGCACGCCGAGGTGCGGGCCCAGCTCGTTCAGGTGCAGGAGTCGCGGCGTCGGATCGTCGCAGCGGGTGACGAGCAGCGCCGAAGGATCGAGCGCGACATCCACGACGGGGCGCAGCAGCGGCTCGTCGCGCTCGCGCTCGAGCTCCGCGCCACCCAGCGGCGACTCGGCGCCAGGGTCGATCCCGACGTCGAGCGCGTGCTCTCCGGGGCCGTCGAGGAGCTCCAGGTCGCCGTCTCCGAGCTCCGCGAGCTCGCCCGCGGCTTGCACCCGGCGATCCTCTCCGAGGAAGGGCTCGCGGGGGCGCTCGAGTCGCTCGCGGCACGCACCCCGCTCGAGGTGACGGTGGCCGCGGCACCCCCGGAGCGGCTGCCGCCCGAGATCGAGGCAGCCGCGTACTTCGTGGCGTGCGAGGCGCTGGCGAACGCGGTCAAGCACGCGGACGCGTCCCGTGTCACGATCAGCGCCGTGCACGCAGACGACAGCCTCAGAGTCGAGGTCGCAGATGACGGGCGGGGAGGCGCAAACTCCGCCGGGTCGGGTCTGCGCGGCCTCGCAGACCGGCTCGAGGCGCACGGCGGCCGCCTGACGGTGGCGAGCCCGGCCGGCGGCGGCACACGCGTCGTCGGGGAGCTGCCATGCGCATCGTGATCGCAGACGACTCGGTCCTGCTCCGCGAGGGCCTCGCGCGCGTGCTCGCAGAGAACGGGTTCGAGGTCGTCGCCCAGGCCGGCGACGCCGTCGCCCTACGTGAGGCGGTCGAGACCCTGGAGCCGGAGCTCGCGATCGTCGACGTGCGCATGCCTCCGACGTACACGGACGAGGGCACGCAGGCGGCGCTCGCCCTACGGGCCGACTTCCCGGAGCTCCGGATCCTCGTGCTCTCGCAGATCGTCGAGGCGCGTCATGCGCTGCAACTCTTCCGCGAGACCCCCGAGGGGTTCGGCTACCTCCTCAAGGATCGCGTCGTCGATCTCGACGACTTCCTCGACGCTGTCCACCGCGTCGGCCGCGGCGGCACGGCGATCGACCCGG
>Ga0315273_10002231_pt1 | contig 22719 bp, 13 predicted proteins | sample YL17G02_0_MG_FD_205753 | JGI IMG/M metagenome (GOLD analysis project Ga0315273, IMG submission 205753) | Sediment microbial communities from Yellowstone Lake, YNP, Wyoming, USA - YL17G02_0 | ecosystem: Environmental > Aquatic > Freshwater > Lake > Sediment | place: USA: Wyoming | collected...
ATGGGGGGCGGCCTGTGTCGTGGCGCTCATAACGCGAGGCGCGACTCTTTTGCCATGATGGCGGCCTGAATTTCCGGGCATTCTCTCATGCGCGGGATGCGCACCCAAGCGCACGAAAATAGTGGTCTGACCTGGCTTCTTGGAGCGCACGAAAATAGTGGTCTGACCTGGCTTCTTGGAGTCTTTGTGTTTTGTCCATTTATAAATCCAAGAGTCCAGGACTCCAACATGAGCCATTTTCGGAACTGTATGATATGCGGCGTTGCGGCACCCGAACGCATGAAAATGGTTGCAGATCGGAATCGGGATGGCAATCGCCATCGCCATCGCCATCGCTCTCGCAGGTCCACAATCCCGATTTCGATGCCGATAGCGATCCTGATTCCGAGATTCCGTGCTTTCCGTTATTTTTTCGAAGCAGGTTCCTGCCACGGCGTTTGATTCGGCGGTTATGTTGAACTGAAATCATTTTAATGACCCTGGGAGGGCATTATGCTCTGTGCAAATGCTGGACGCATTTTGTTGTCGGTTCTCTGCATTCTCTTCCTCGCTGCCGCTCCCGGCTCAGGCAGCAACCCGTACGGGCATCCATACCTCGACTCCGAGCAGGCTGTCGACCGGCGCGTCGAGGACCTGCTGGCTCGCATGACACTGGAAGAAAAGATCGGCCAGATGAACATGCCTTGCGTTTACGTCAACGGCCTCGGGAAGACAGAGGTCGAAAAGACCGCAAGCGTCAAAAAATTTGCCGAAGGGACCCTGGTCCAGAATATCGGGCCGAGTGGCGGATACTTTACCCTGGCGAATACGATTCTGCACAAAGGTCCCCGTCAGCAGGCCGAGTTCTTCAATGAACTTCAGAAGATCGCCACGGAAAAGACTCGCTTGAAGATTCCTCTTTTCGAGGTAGAGGAAGGAACGCACGGTCTCATGTGCTCGGGGGGAACGATTTTTCCCGAGGGAATGGCGATCGGCAGCACCTGGGATATGAACCTGGTCCAGAGGATTTATGAGGTTGCCGCGCGGGAAGGAAGGGGCGTTGGAATCCATGCCCTTTTTACCCTCGTGGTGGAACCGACCAGGGATCCGAGGCTGGGACGCAACGAGGAGGGGTATAGTGAAGACCCTTTCCTCTGCTCTCGGATTTCGGAATCGATTGTGAAAGCCACTCAGGGCTCAAGCATTTCAGCTGTCGATAAGCTGGTCGCCGGCCTCTGTCACTATCCCGGCCAAGGCCAGCCTGTAGGGGGACACGAGCGTGGCGCCATGGAAATCTCCGAGAGGACTTTGCGAGAGGTCTTTTTGCCGCCCTGGGTGGCGGGAATCACAAAGACCGGAGCACTGGGGGTAATGGCGACCTACCCGGCCATAGACGGCGTCCCGGTTCACAAATCCGAAAAAATACTCACAAAAATCCTGCGCGACGAGCTCGGCTTTCAGGGGTTGGTGTTAAGTGAAGGAAGCGGCATATCGACGCTTCTTTACGAACACGTCGCCGCGGACGCAAAGGAATCGGGACAACTATCGCTCAAGGCAGGCGTCGATGTTGGCATCTCATTCGAAGACGCCTACATGAACCTGCTGCGTGATAGCGTCCGAGAGGGCAAGGTTCCCGTGGAGTTAATCGACCGGGCGGTGCGTCGGATCCTGTGGCTCAAGTTCCGCCTCGGCTTGTTTGAGAATCCCCTGGTAGACGTGGAGCGGGCGGTCAAGGTCAGTCACACCAAAGAGAGCCAGGACCTCGCGCTCCTGGCCGCGCGGGAAGGAATAGTTCTTTTGAAGAACGAGCGTTCGCTTCTGCCTTTGAAAAAAAGCATCAAATCAATTGCCGTGATCGGGCCCAATGCAAACCACGAGAGAAACCAGCTCGGGGATTATATAGCCAACACCATACTGCAAAAGGTCGTGACGGTGCTCGAGGGCGTCAAGTCGAAAGTGTCTCCGGAGACCAAGGTCGAATACGTGAAGGGGTGCGAGGTTTTCAAAGGCAACCTCAACGAGATCGCGGCGGCCCAGGCAGCGGCTAAGAGGTCCGAGGTAGCCATCGTGGTGGTCGGGGAAAATGAGAGGCGCGCCGCCAACCAGCTCGGGACGGACGGGGAAGGAAAGGACGTGGCCAGCCTGGATCTGACCGGCCTCCAGGAGCAGCTTGTCAAAGCAGTGTATCAAACCGGAACCCCGACGATCGTGGTTCTGATCAATGGGCGGCCCCTGACGATTCCATGGATCGCCGAGAACGTGCCGGCCATCCTGGAAGCGTGGAATTGCGGGGAGAAGGGAGGCGAAGCCGTCGCGGACGTTCTCTTCGGCGACTGGAATCCGAGCGGCCGGCTGCCGGTCACGATTCCGCGCCACGTTGGCCAGTATCCGTTTTATTACAACTACATGCCTTCGAGGGCATACTGGATGAAAAGCGGTTACGTGGACATGAGCTTCGCTCCACTTTATGAATTCGGCTATGGTCTCAGCTATACGAAGTTCGAATACAGCAATCTTCAAATCACCCCGCAGGAAACAGGCGCCAGAGGTGATGTGCGGGTGAGTGTGGATGTGAAAAACACGGGGGGCCGTGCGGGAAGCGAGGTAGTTCAGCTGTACCTCAATGACCAGGTCAGCAGCGTAACCAGGCCGATCAAAGAGCTCAAGGGGTTTGAAAAGATATCGCTGGGGTCCGCCGAGAAAAAAACCGTCCGGTTCAAGCTCACACCAGAGGAGTTGTCCTTCCTGGACGAAAATCTGGTGCGCGTCGTGGAACCTGGAAAGTTCAACGTAATGGTGGGCGCATCCTCCTCCGACATCAGGTTGAACGGAAGCTTCACCGTGGCTAAGTGAGCTCCGGCTTCAGGTCTTGGAGCCTTTGAGTTCTGGAGATCGTTGCCCACACTTCAACCTCCAAGGCTCCAGGACCCCAAGGCTCAAGGACTCAGCACCGACGCGGGTGAGAATGGAGGAGCCCTGAGTGGAGCGGGACTTTCGCGCCATCACTACTCTCTGTATGCTGCGAACAGAGCTTCGATGTTCTCCATGGGCGTGTCCGCCTGGATGTCATGTGCGGTACAGAAAATATATCCCCCGTTCCGGGCGAGCGCGTCAACCCGGTGCCGGACCTCATTCCGGATTTCTTCGGGGGTCCCGTAGGGCATGGTGCGCTGAATCGAAATGCCTCCATGGAAGCTTATCCTGTCACCGAACTCCTGCTTGATTGCCCGCAGGTCCAGGCCGCGCACCTCAGGTTGCAAGGGGTTGAGAATGTCCAGTCCGCACTCGATAAAATCAGGGATTAGAGGTTTCACATAGCCGCATGTGTGGTGGGCAACCTTGCACCCGAATTGGTGGCCGACGTCGATGAAGCGTTTGAATCCATGGCGCAGGAACTCGCGCCACTTGCTCGGGGGGAGCAGGGTGTTTTCCTGCATGCCAAAGTCGTCGCCGGTAAACAGGATGTCCACGTTGCCTTCGGCCGCCTCCAGAGTCCGCCGCGCATACTCGCTGTAAAAGTCGGCAATGCGGCGGAAGAGCGCGGCCGCGATTTCTGGATTGATGTAGAGGTCCATCAGAATCTGCTCCACGCCGCGCAGGTACATGCCGGGCTTGAGCTGCGCGCAGCGGTTCAAACGATCGCCCATGAAGACCACCACTTTGCCGGTTGCGCGTGCACGCCGCGCCTGTTCCAGCACCGGGCCGTAGTCGAACCAGTCGGGTTTCGGCCACCTGGAATAGCCTTCGATCTCATCGACCGAATGGGCCTGCGCCAGCGGGTATACGGAAACCTCGCTATAAGTGCCGGATTTCTCGCCTTCGCCATAATGCATGATCCGGCGCGGAACCCCGAAATGGTCCTCGCTGCTTCCGTCCGTATTCACGGCCAGCGGCGGTCCGACGTAGACCGGGCCTTCGATGTAACGGAAGTCCACTCCGAATCGCTGCAGGACAGGCTCAAGGTCGGGAACCCTGTAATGTTTCATCAGTCCGGCACGGATTTCCTTGCTCGCCCAGAAGTCTATCGGGATCCGGTCGGGCTGCTGGTGGCTGAGGCATTTTTCGACGCGTTCACGCGAGTCCATATCATCTTCCCCATTTCTCGGGAACATCGTGCTGCGGCTTTGCCTTCCATAGGACGCAGATCAGAGCCGCCCCGGCCAGCGCGCAGATTCCCGCCAGGCCGAAGGTAAAAGGATAGCCTTTTAAATCGATCAGCGTGCCCGCTCCCCACCCAGCCAGCGAGGCGCCGATATATCCCATGGAGTCAATGAAACCGGCGGCGCCGGCCGATCCCTCTTTGCGGCCGAAGTCCTGTGCGGTATGACCCACCATCAAAATGTGCGCGCCGTATGTGAAAAAGCCGACCGCGGCAACGGCGGCCACCAGCCAAGCCGTATTGGCGGGATTCACACGGGAGAAGAGGATCGAAAAAACGCCCAGCAGCGCCAGCGACATGGCGATGATCGGAGCCCGTCTACCTCCAAAAAAGCGGTCCGTGGCCCACCCGCACACCACGACTCCCACCGAACCCGCCAGCGGATGGATGCAGATGGTCATGATTTTTTTGAAATCCGCCAGCAAAGCCCCCCGGCCTTCCGCCGCAAACTTGTCGACGTATGTCGGCAGCCAGTTCACGAAGCCATACCGATTTGCGTCCAGGAGGAAAAAGGTGCAGGCGACGATCCAGAGGCGCGGGTTAGTGACGGTGACCATCATGTTGGCCCAAATAGTGCGCTGGGCCGGACGGCTGAGCTCTGGTGGAGAGCCGGGGATGCGGTTTTCGGGCCCAGTCTCGTCTACCGGCGGCAGGCCGACATCCTCCGGCCGGTTGCGGAGGGACCCGTAGAAGAATATACCGGCGATTGCCAGCAGCGCCGCGGGAACCAGAAAGACCATGCGCCAGTCGCCGCTCATTCTCTGCACGAAGTATCCCGTCAGAAAAATTGCCAGGAGCTGGCCGAAGGCGGCGCCAAGCTGGTAGGAGGTCCCCAGAAAACCCATGATCCGGCCGCGGCCCGCGATCGGAAACCAGTGGGCCATGACCCGGACCATCGGCGACCACCCCATGGCTTGAAAAAATCCGTTGGCGCCCCAGAAGACCACCAGGACCCAAAGCAGGTCCTTCTTCAAGGCACCGTCGTCCGGAGCCCACAGGACAGCGAGGAACACGAAGCCGTTTAATAAGGCCGACCCGATCGCGCCAAGGGTGCTGATCCGCCGCGTGCCGTAGCGGTCGCCCAGCAGCCCGTTGACGAACTGCCCGACCGCGTACATGAGGGTCAGCGCACTGAGAATCTTCCCGAAGTCGGCGGCGCTCCAGGCGAATTCCTTGCACAGGAGTGTCTTGGCCACGGGCATGTTGTATCGGCAGAAGTAATAGGCAAAATAGGTGATCCATACCGTCGCGAAGATGCGACGCTGCCAGTACTGCATCTCCGGCCTGCTCGACGCTTGATTCATGGGTTTTCCCGTGCCTGGGACTCCTGCCGCCTGAAAGATAGTAGTTCGCTTTTTCCTGGTGGGGCAGAATAGCACCGGTGGGGACGGAGATCATTCGGAATTATCCCGCGTGGCCTTTGAGAGATTTGCGCCTCCGTTGCCGCGTACTCGACGCATTTCGTGCAGAATGCTCACAGAGCGAGCACCCCATGTTCCGACCATAGAAGCCACTGAGCTGCTATGGATCCAGAGGCTCCATCGCGATGGAATGAATTCAGGATATTAATTCACGGAAAAAATATACAGTGTGAATTCCGGAACAGAGTTGGCAGGTTCCCGTCATGAAAAGCAAACGCGGTCGGAAGAATCAGGCCTTTGATGGTCATGCGTGCCCCGCGGGGCACATTTGCAGGAGATCAACTATGAAAACAACGCTGTTTGGGCTCATGATTCTGCTTTGCTGCGTTCCCGCGCCTGCCCAGACGCTGCGGGCCGGTTATGCCAAGGCCGACATTACTCCGAGGGAGCCGGTCTTCATGGCCGGTTACGATATGCGCAACGCACCCTCCGACGGCATCCACGGCAACGACAGGCTCTATCTCAGCGCCCTGGTGTTCGAGGAGGGGGGCACACGCGTGGCCTTTGTGGTTGCGAATATCATCGGCGTGCGCATGCACGACACCTGGCGCGCCAGAATTGCCGAGGCCACGGGCATACCCGCGGCCAACATCCTGCTGAGCGAAACGCACAACCACGCCGCGCCCTCCGCCAGCCCTAAACTAGAGACACCCTGGGAACGCCAATTCGAGAAGGCGTTGCTGTCGGCCGTCAAAGAAGCTTCCGGCAAGCTACAACCGGTATTCATCGATGCCGGTGCCGGACGCTCACGCATTGGCATGAACCGGCGTCAAGTGCGGCCGAATGACACGTTGTCTAAACTCACTTTCGATGAGAACGACCGCAGCCAGTCCTTCGGTAAGTATAAAACCGACAAACCGGTCGAGATCCTCGATCTGGCCGGCGTCGTGCGCCTGGGAGCCAATCCCAATGGCCCTATTGAAGATGCGGTCGAAGTGGTGCGCATTGACACCCCGGAACGGAAGCCTCTGGCCGTGATGATTCACTATCCCTGTCATGGCACTTCACTGGGTGGCCGCAACAGCAAAATTTCCGGCGAGTGGATGGGGCGCATGATGGAGTATGTGGAGAAGCAGTTTCCCGGTGTAGGTTCGATTTATATGCAGGGTGCATCGGGAGACATCAATCCACGGGTGGTGGGCGGGCTGGACGGATATCAGGATGACATCAACACCACCTGGGCACTGGGCGAAGAGATCGGGGCCGAGGTGGCCCGCGTCTACCGCTCGCTCTCGCCGTCCTCTCCTGTCCGGGGGCGCATTCAGCTGGAAACCACAGAGATCCTGCTGCCCCGGCAATACCGCGAACTGTTCGACGACTTCACGAACACCGTGGTCAAGGTGCCGACGACCGCAGTCCGCATCGCGGATCTCATGTGGGTCACCTTTCCGGGCGAGATGTTCAGCGCCATCGGCAAAAAGGTGAAGCAGGCCGCGCCCGCCACCCATGCCCACCTCATGGGATATACCAACGGCAGCCTCGGCTACTTCCCGGAACAGAAGGCATACGCGGAAGGCGGATACGAGGTGGCGAGAACGCACTTCGATCCCGCTTCCGAGGGCATCTACCTGCGCCAGCTCGCCGAACTCTTGAGTCGTTTTCGCTGAGGACATCCGCAGGTGCGGTTGTATAGATCCCTTCAACGCACGCACCGACCGTTTCCCCTCCTGGCCGGTCATGGACAGCCGGGAGGAAAAGGCCTTGCTCGACGTTTTGAAGGGAGGCAAATGGTTTCGCGGTGACGGGCAGGTCGTGAACCGTTTTGAATCGGAGTACGCACGGCTGACCGGCTCCAAGCACTGTCCGGCGACAGCAAACGGCACCAGTGCCCTGCTGGCATCCTTGGGTGCCTTGGGCGTCCAACCGTGCGATGAAGTCATCGTTCCGCCGTACACCTTCGTGGCCACGATCAATGCGGTCCTGATGTTCCATGCTCTGCCTGTCTTCGTGGATACCGATATCGACACTTTTCAGATCGACGCGCGCAAGATCGAGGCCGCCATCACCGAGCGGACAACTGTGATCCTGCCGGTCCATCTGGGAGGCTCGGCCGCTGACCCGGACGCCATCATGAAGCTCGGCCGCGCCCGCGGGATGACATGGAACAGATTGCGGCGGCCATCCGCAAGATCCGGGCCTGCGCCGCAGAGCTGGCGAAAATATGAGGCGATGGAAGAGGACTCGAAGTTAAAATTGCATGCTGCCGGCTCTCTGTGGCAATTCCTGGACCGGCGAGATCCTTTTGCGCAAAGACGGCGGCACCTGGGACCTTGGCTACACACGCACGGTCCAGCGGCCGGATGGCAACCTTGTCACGGTATATTATTTCAACGATTCCAAGGACGGCGAGCGCTATATCGCAGCCACCATTTGGGACCCCGATAGTCCGGAGGTTGCTGGACGTTAGACTCCCGATCACTTGATGGATCGGGGACACAGCTACGTGAGTTTATCGATGTTCCTGGCTACTTTTGCGAAGGCCTCCACGATGTCATCCATGTCTCTCTGAGACCCGACAAACGCTGTCCTGCCCGCGAATGAGAGCACCTCTTTGTCTCCCGGCGCCGGATTGTCCATAACGGGCAACCGGAGCGATTCCCGGTATTTCTGCAGCCGTGCCTTCGAGAAAGCAACCTGGTAGCCGCGCGAGTCCAGGTGTACCTGCAGCATCCGTGTCTTGTGGCACCCCCCTCTGTAGCTCACACGCCTGCCTGTGACGGGTATTCCCTCAGCCCGGACGGCTTCAGCAAACTTCTCAGCGGGGACATTGTTGAACCGCTCCTTCTGGTAGTCCAAGACGAAGCTGAAGTAGGTAATCCTGGTGTTCGGTGAGTAGACCTTCCGATGCTTGATGCCCGGTATTTGGGTCAGCTGCTTCTCCAGATACAGGCCGTTTCTCTGCCTGATCTCATCCTGCTCTAGGAACCGATTGAACTGCTGCGCCAGAAGTGCCGCCTGAAACTCGGTCATACGGTAGTTTGAGCCGGGATTAGGAAAGTCGTTGGTACTCTTTCTCAAGGGATCTCTCCCGTTATTTACGAAAGATGCACAGCGAAGCATGAAGTCCTGGTCGCTGCCGAGAATGGCGCCCCCTTCGCCGCAGACGAGGGATTTGTACTCCTGGAAGCTGATGCTGCCCGTAATACCGAACGTCCCGACTTTCTTCCCGTTGACTGCGGCAAAGACCGATTGGCAAGCATCCTCGACGACCGGGATATTATGCTTCCTGCCGATAGCTATGATCTTTTCAATGTCGGCGGGATATCCCGACACGTGCACAGGCAGGATTGCCTTGGTGTGCTCCGTGATGGCGGCTTCGATCAAATCGGCGTTCAGAGCGCTCGTATCCGGGTCGATGTCAATGAAGACGGGGAGCGCATGACAATTGCAGATGACGTTGATGGTCGCGATAAACGTGCGCGGCGTCGTGATGACCTCGTCTCCCGGGCCAACTCCGAGTACCGAAAGCGAGGTATGCAGCGCACTCGTGCCGCAGTTCGCGAGAACACAGTATGGCGCGCCCATCGCTTTGGCGAATACCTTTTCAAAATCATATACCTCGTTGCCATTCAGGCAGCACCAGTTTCGGCTGCGCAGCACCTTCAGGAGGGCTTTTTCCTCGTTTTCATCGAAGATCGGCCAAGTGGCGGGATAGGGCTTGCTGCGGACGGGCGTGCCCCCCTGCACGGCGAGCATTCTCGCTTTGTTGGGGGTATCAGCGCACAGACCCGTTGTGGCGGCCGAGGCCAGGGCGGCGCCGGCCAGCCCCGCCGAGCTTCGCTTCACGAACATTCGTCGTGTCCAGGATGGTTTCATGTGGAAATCCTCCAGTCTGAAAATATCTCAACACAAAGCCCTTAAGGAGAGGACCGCAGAGCAAATTCCGGTTCCTTCGGATGGGATCGAACCTACAGGCGCTGACGGCGAAGGCCATGCTAGCAAGATCGCGGCCACCCAATCAAGCAGATTGAGACCGCTGCCGCCTACTTGGCGGCTGGCTGCTGCGACAAAGCCTCCCATCTTTTTTCGGCCCGGCACCAATGCGTGTTTCGATAGGCAGGCATGATGATGCGCGTCTGAGAGAGACCTTCTTCCTCCAGCCGCTGGACCCGTTGGTTCAGCAGAGTAAGGTTCTGCTCCACGGGATTGAGCTCCCTGCAGTCTCTGCCATCACACCAGGAGCCCGTATGGTACAAATAATCGGCCTAACCGCAAATCATTGCGATGGGAATTATTTGCCACGGCTGCTCGATTCGACGGATGCGCTGCTTGAGAGGCAGTTATGGATGCCCGATGCTGCGGATTTTCACCTCGTATCCGGAGGAAAACGTGAAATCAATCCTGCAGCCCTGGCAGCTGTTCCTTTTGATCCTCGCCGGCTGGGTCAATCGTAGCCAACAGGATGCGATCGACTACCTTCTGACAGAGAACCGAGTGCTCTGCAAGAAACTAGTGAAGAAACGCATCTCGCTCAACGACGACCAGCGGCGCCGGTTAGCCGTCAAAGGCAAAATCCTCGGGAGAAAGATGCTCGAACAGCTCGCCACGATCGTTACTCCGGATACGATCCTGCGTTGGCATCGGGAGCTTGTTGCACGCCATTGGGACTTCAGCGGGCGGCGGAAGAACGTAGGACGGCCCCCTGTTTCGCAGGAGGCCGTGGACCTGGCTCTGAAGCTGGCCAGGGAAAACCCGCCTGGGGTTACAGACGCATCCAGGGTGCGCTCCAGAATCTCGGGTACGAAATCTCGGATACGGCGGTTGCGAACATTCTGAAAGCCCGCGGAATTGAGCCGGCGCCTGACCGGAAGCGCCAGTCGACCTGGAAGAGCTTCCTCAATGCCCACTGTGATGTGCTTGCCTCGGTCGATTTCACGACGATCACGGTTTGGACGAAAAGCGGATTGATCACCCACTACCTGTTATTCTTCATGGAACTGGCGACGCGCCGGGTGCACCTGGCCGGCCTCACGGCGCACCCGGATGAAGATTGGATGCTCCAGGTTTCCAGGAATGTTACCGACCCCGAAGATGGATTCCTTTGTCGAAAGCGCTATCTGCTGATGGATCGCGACGCGAAATTTTCCGAAGCGTTCCGGATCACCCTGAAGGAAAGCGGAGTTGAGCCTGTGCGACTGCCGCCGCGTTCTCCGAACTTGTCCCCTCATATTGAACGTTTCATGCGCAGCCTGAAAGAGGAATGTTTGGAGCGCATCATCTTCATTTGTGTCGCTTTCCACCTTTGAGCGTCGTCCCAAATTGCCATTCATTCCTGATTTTAGCTGAGCATATGCCGTGTGTTGCGGCCCGTTTGGTTTTTTTACCATACGGGGTTCACAGGCAATCCGCCAGGCGATCTTTGGTTACACACGTCTCAGCGTGGCCACCGTCGAAAGCGAATTGCTGTCACGACTGTCTACATCAACGCGTGCCCCAGTACGCTCAAAGTCGTACCGCTGTCTGGTGATCGGACCGATGACGGTGAGACGCGTCTTGCCGGTGTATTGGAAGGCCACCGTTCCGGCCGGGGTGGTGGCGAGTTTTGGAATAGCAATCGGCCGCATTCGTGACTTGCCGCAGCAACTCATAGATTCTCCTTGCTGTTCTTTTCAGGTTCCTCGAAATAAACGGGGGCGTCGGGGGCAATTCGGTCGACAATGCGATTGATGAGGATGGCCGCGGCAGAGAGCGCAAGCCAGACAATAACTCGTTGTCCCCATGACGACCGCACCCACAGCGCTATGGGAATCGCTATCCAGAGGCTCAGGCAGTAGAAGCAGTCGAGCAGCGATCCCCAGAAACCCCGGCCGGCGGTTTTTCGCAGCCGCGCGATCGCATTAAAGGGCCCGTCTTCCGCGGAGAGCAGGTGAGTGACGCGCCATACGGCGAGCACGGCGAGCACGAATTCGAAGACGCTCATGGCCTGCATCCTCCCGGTAATCGCAATGCGTCACGAGGACGCTTGCGGATTGATCTTCAACCGAATCGCAGCGGCCGACTCCTGATCGCTGCGCCCGGCACACCGCGGATCACGCGGAGTTCCGCGAACCTGGCTTGCGTTCTCGATTTACCACAGCAGCTCACGATTCCTCCTTGCTTTTTAAGTCCGGTTCTTCGAAAAATACCGGCTGGTCAGGAGCGATCCTATCTGCCAACCGGCTGATCAAAATTGCGAGCGCGGAGGGCGCTGGCCAAATAAGAAAGCGTTCTCGCCATGACGTGCTCAGAAGAAGTGCGAACGGGACAGCAATCCACTGTGAGAGACAATAGAAACAATCTAGCAGCGTACCCCAAAAACCTTCGCCCGCTTTCATACGCAGCCGCGCGAACATGCAAAACGGGCCGTCTTCCGCGGACAGCAGGTGCATGAATCGCCAGACCGCCAGTACTGCAAGAATGAAAGCAAAAGAGAACATAGGAGTCACTCAGTTTGATTCTCCCTCCAGGACAAATCGCAGGCTGCACTGCGCCGACGCATCGCCGGCGGCAACAACGTGCCGCGTGGCGCAGGGTGCCGTAGGTTGACCGCCGCACACGATGCGGGAACCTGCCGAACCAACGTCGCTCGTCCATTCGAAGACGTTCTCTGTGGCCTTCCTGACCCCCCATGTCGAAGCGGAAAGCTGCGCATTCCGGCAGAGACAATTCCCCCAGGGATAACGCCTGCCGTCGGGGCCACGCGTGGCCATCTCCCATTGGTCAGTCGAAGGCAGATGCAGGCTGGCTCCTTCGAGATCGCTGAACACCTCGCACAAATGGGTAGCTACTTCATAAGTGCACAAAAACGGCGAAGCATCATTTTGCCCGCCGGCGGCTGGCGGCCCGGTGTCCGGCTCGGAGCTCCAGAAAACCATCGCTGTCGTCAATGGCATCTCCGCTGTGAAGAACCCGTTGTTTGGCGTGATCCTGTGAATCGGGTTCTGCGGCGCGGGAGAGCCCGTTGCGTCTTCTCCCAGCCAATGTGGAATCGGAGCCACCCAGCGTAGCTCCAGCCCGGAGCGTTTCAGAAAATAGCGCCCATCCCGAGGCTCTACTCCTTCAGGCAACCGCACCGGCGGTTCTGCCGGTTCCAGAGGCGTAATCAGAGCATGCATCAACAGAGTCGGATCGTCGCGCACTTCCAGTTCGCCGCAGACTGCCTTCCGGAACTGCTCGCGTTTACCTGCATTGCTGGTGTCATTGGCGGCAGCTGACTCCGTCGCAAGATAGCGCAATGCAGTTTGACGAAGACGCTCACAGAAAAAGCGGTCGCGAGGGTCGGATCCTTCGCTGGTAGAAGTTGGAATAACCGCTGCACGCAATGCGTGGCCTACATTCTTTGCATTCAATTTAGCCGCCGCGATGACTGCGGTGATTCTTACTTCGGGATCGGGATCCGACAGAGCTGAGCGCAGCGTTTGATCTATGCTCTCATTGGACTCTTTGCAATCCCGCATCAACCATCGCAATGTCTGCTTCCTTAACTCAGTACTTGCCAGGTGTTGGAACCAGGCGGAACGCCCCGGATGCGCAGTAGCTTCTTGCGCGATTTGGGCCGAGGCTGCGATGAAGGCCTGGTTCAACAATGCTTTGCTGACTCTTGCCGCGGTCTGAGACACTCGGGAGTCTGCATCAGACTGCAGCTTCAACACCGCGTTGGTCAAACCGATCAATCCCAGCTCTTCAGCGGCAAAAAGCCCCAGCAACCGCTCTCGCAAATCGGCCGATGCAAGCAGGCTTCGGACTCCCGCTTCCTGCAGGTTTGGCAATACCTTGGCAATTTGTTCTCGGCGCGATGCCGCCTCCGCGCCACGAACTTGCAGCGCCCTCAGCCGGACCACGGGATTGAAGGTATAGTGAAGATTGGTCTGCATGTCCGGGGAGACGAACACGGCGAATTCCGGCTCGGACGGGAGCATCGGCTTTTCACTTTGCGACTCAAGCGTCCACCCCGCCCCTGTCATCAGCTCTCGTATCTGCGTGAATGAAAGCCCTGGAGCAGCGACGATGGTTGGGTGAAGTTGTTGTCCCATGTCATTCACCGGTTCCCGTGACGTCTTCATCTTCTCACCCTATCGAGATGCGCCGGACCTTGAGGCCTTGCGCGTCAGACATATATCTCTCTGGCTGGTAACCCAGGACGAAGGTCAGGAGTTCTGCCAGTTCCTGCACCCGCGGATCTCGGTCCCAGCGCTCCTTATATTTCCGGGCGATTTGCTGAAAGCCCGTCTGGAATGCCTTCGCGATCTCCTCATCGCTGTCCTCCGCTCGTGCCGTGATGTCGTCCCCGCCCGATCTCTTTAGCGTCAGACCTTTGTCGCCGCTGCCGTACGTTTTCAAGGCGTGGGCAAATCCATCGATCAACTGCTGAATATTGGGGTTCGGTTGCGACCGTTTTTCGCGTGCATAGCTGATTTCGCTCAGGGCGTCTCCCATCAGATCTGCGGGCGCATCACCAATCACGTTGTCACCTTCTCCTGTGTCCCACCAAGACATGTTTTCCTCACGGTTTCGGACAGTACTTCATGTCCTGCACTTTTGGATCGTTCATGATTTTGTCCGTCACTTCTTTGAGATGCGACTCGCTCGCGATCTCTTCGCGGCGGTTCATCAGGCGCTCCTCCTTGCCGCCTAATTTCCGCTCCACTTCCATGTTGCGCTGCTCCAGATAGTCCACCTGCGCCTCTGTGTCGATGCCCTTTACAATGACCTCAAGCTTTACGTCTGCCATGAAAAGGTAGAAATCAAGGTCTTCTTTGCTAAGTTTGATCTTGCCAGACTTATGGTCTTCCAGCATGCTTCGGGCTTTGGCCTGATGTTCTCCTTCACGCACCGGCGCCCCGCGTTTCTTACCTTGAATATCCTGTTCCGTCGTTTGCCCGATGTAAACCTTCTTCGCGAACCGTGCTTGCAGCTCGGGATTGGTTCCATTGTACGTACCGCGATAAATGACGTATTTGTTACCAAGTTTAAGGTCGACGGCCTCGTTATGGACAACCACACCAGGACCGACAAAATAGGTTGGGACCTCGGCAATGCTCAGATTGTAGCTCTCTGTATCCAGCCCTTCCACGAGTGTCGTGGACTCGATCACTCTGACACTGCCATCTGCGAGCATGAGCGGATCGCCTGCGCAAAGGTTGCCCGCGGCGATCCACCTTGACTGCGCAGGCACCCAGAAACGATGCTGCCCGGTCGCCTGGATCGTCTCGCCATCGACTCTCAACCGGTAAAAATGTTGGGTCCGGTTCCGGAGAACTTGCATCACTACGCGCTCTACAGTCTGTTCTTCGCGGAAATCATAGGCCAGGACCGAGTCTCCAACGTTGAGCTCATCAATCCGTCGCCGGCCTTGCTTTGTCTGCACCTGCGTGTCTCCGGCGAAACATGGCAAGCCCGCCCGATGTTCCTTTGGATTCGCCAGGATTTCCGCATGTTGAATCGCCTGGTTCAGATCTTTGAGCTGCCCAACCAGATCATCTCCTGAAGTCAGTCCCCTGAGTTCGCGAGAGGCTTCGAGCCGGCGCTGGTACGCCTCGGTTTGCGTTTTCCGCAATTCTGCGCGTTCTTCGCCGCTCGCTTTGCGTATTTTACTGTCGAGCTCGTTCGCCAGTTTTGTCTCTGTTTCAACGATCTTTTGAAGAGCGCTTTCTTTTTCCCGAAGATTGGTCAGTTTTTCCTGGACAGCAGCGCGCTCTTCCTGCAACTTTGCCTTTTGCTCCGTCAGCTTTGCTGCATCGGGTATCTGGGCCTTCTGCTCCGCTGGATCCACAGTCTCCGCGGCCTTCTTTCGCTCTTTTGCCGGCGGAGTTTTTGGCAAATCGTCAGGTTTGAGCACCTTTGCTTCTTCCAGCTTTGGCTCCTTCGAAAACAATCTTGCCGGCTGTTCCAGATACTGCGGCTTGGCTTCCGTACCGGCCCGCATTGCCTGATGGTCCTCAGGGCTGATGGCGTCTACTTCGATCTGGCGCTTTTTCAGATTATCCAGGTTGGCTTCCGCCTTCTTGATCTGCCGGGCGAGTTTTTCCGGGTCCTTGGCGCCGGTCTTCTGCCCCTCCAGCGCCCGGATGAGCCGTTCATGCGCGTCTACCTCCAGCTCCAGCTTGGTTCTGTAAAGATCCAGTTGGGTATCGAAGTCGAGTTTGTCCCAGTGCTGCAGGACTGATTCATCCAGCTTCTGTACCTTGGCCGCGGTCTTCGGATCCTTGGCCTGGAGCAGATGTATGCCTTCGTCGCCCAGTCCCGCCAGGTCCGTTCCCGCCTTCAACACCACCGTGGGCTTGCCATCGTGAAACACCGCCACTGCGTTACCGGAGTCGCTCTTGGTAAACGCCTTGAATTCATCATCAGGTAGGACGCGAACCGGTACATCCTTGAACGCGGCTCGTTGTTCCAGCGGAATGTGCTCCATCACCCGCGCACGCAATTGCTCCTGCATTTTGGGGTCTTTGAAGCCGTGCGTGGTCTGCGTGGAAATCAAATGGTCCAGAGTGGCCAGAAAATCTGTCCGCGTCTTGGTCGGATTATTTGCCAGATAGCGCTTTTCGATCCTGGCCTGGAACTCCGGGTCGGTGCGGGCTTTGATCAGCATGTTGTCTTTGATCGTTCCGTGGAAAGCCCCAATACCGCCTGAGAGCAAAGCCGCCCCGACCACCTGCCCTGTGGCGCCCTCCAGAATGTTGAGGATGGCGTTTCCTTCCTTGTAATTCTGCTTGTTCGCAGCACTGCCCAGAAGCGCGCCGGGAGCCGCCTGCAATGCTCCTTCCGCCGCATGGGTCAGGAAATTGGCCACCAGCTTGCCTAACGCCTTCCGCTCCGCCATTTTTAGAAGGAAGGGGCTGCCCTTGAGAATTTTTCCTGCCGTTCCGGCTGTAAGGACGGAGAGCAAGGCATCCACCAGTCCGATACCGGCGTCTGTACCGATTTCTTCCCAGCCGTAGGCGCCGGTACCCTTGATGATGGCCTTCGATGCCATGGTCAATGCCGTACCCGCCAACGATATCCCCAGTGCCGTCCACACGCCGCTTATTGCCGCGGCTTCCGCCGGAGTTGCCGCCGCCGCTCCGCCTGCGGTGAGAACGTCAGCAATGATGGAGACGACAACAATCACCGCCGTAACTACCGCGCCGATCACCTGCGCCACCGTGTCGGAAATCACATCCACAGTCTGACGGTGCGCCGCAATCGACGACTGCACCACGGTCATCTGGCTGTCAACATCACCCTTCAGATCGGCGTACTTTTTCCAGTCGAAGTCCTTGTCATCTTTTTTGGCAGCGTATGCCTTAAAGGTCGTGACCTGTTTGTCCAGAGCGGCAACGTCGAGGTCGACGACCTCCAGCTCCCGCTTCGCCAGGAACTTTGACGACCAGGCGTCATGTTCAAACGCGCTTAATGCCTTGGCCTTCGCCAGTTGGTCGTCGGGATCGTCAGGTTCCTCGCCGTATTTCAGCGTGAGTTCCATGTCTTTCCCCTCACGCCCGCTGTAGTCATCCAGAATGAATTCGTCCAGCCCTTCCGTGATCCCCAGTTTTTTGTTCTCTTCGTCCTTCGCCCAGCGTTCGCGAAAGTCCTGCATTTCTTTCTTGTTCTTGCCCTTCGTCACCCCCGACATCACATCTTCGTCGGTCCCGGCGCCCTTAATCGCGTAGCGCGTCTCCTGGATGTCTGAGAGGTAGCCCTTCTGATCAATCAGCTTCTGGGCTTTATCGTGCTGCGTCAATTGGGTGTCACTGAGAACGTCTTTGCGCAGCCCGAGGCTGGGGGTTGAGGTAAGCACTCCGGCGAAGGTGAATCTGCCCTTGTACTGGGTGTCATACTCATTTTCCAGCTTGTCAAAGTTCGCTGCACCGGCGACCTTGGCTTGGTCTTCAGCCGTCTTGTCAATATCCTTGCGCCGGGCACGCGTGTTTTCCGGTGACCACTTTTTGTAATATCCCTGCTCATCCTTCTTTGCCAGGAAGGCCGCCTTGTCGGCCTCCATTTCTTCATCCAGGGCAAGATTCAGATCGCGCTTCTTGTTTACGAACTCGGTGGAATATTGGTCCTGCATCGCTTTGTTGATGATCTTGTCGTCGGCATAAAACATGCTATGGTGCTCAATATCGATCTTCGCCCCGCTTACTTTGGCCAGGTCTTGTTCGTGCAGTCCTGTGATCAGCCGCAGCTCTGAGCCGGAAAGCTCGTCGTCATACGCGGAGCTGAGGTCTACTTTGTACTTGTCCTTGTATATCTGACCTACCCTGGCGTGCAGGTTTCCGATTTCCTTCTTCAGCTTGGCTGTGTCCCATCCCTTGGCAGCGGCTTTTTGTTCCAATTCCGCTTGCTGCTGCGCGTAGACGTCCTCGATCCCCTTGCGGTCCGTGCCCAGCCCGAGCCCGAGCCAGCCGCCGTGCATTGCCTGATCGAGCGCGATCGCGTCCGCCGACTCCGAATCGCTGCTTAACAGCGCGTTCATGCGGTCAACGTCATGCGTGCCGCGCACGAACCAGTCGTTCAGCTCGCCTTCCAGTTGGCCTTGCAGCTCTTTGCCGTATTTCTCCTTGTAGGCCTTCTTGATCGCCGCAATTTCTGACGGTGACTTGTTCCGCAGTGCGGCAAAGATCGTGTCTTCATCGGTGCCAACGCCCAGACCGCCCCAGGTGCCATGCATCGCCTGGTCGAGCTGGACTGCCACGGCTGCGGCCTGATCGCCGGCCAGCATGGAGTTGGCACGATCGATGTCGTGCTTGGTGAATGTCGCCCAGTCGTCAAGTTCTGCTTTGAGCCGGGGTTTCAGGTCTTCCTGCCAACGGTCCTTGTAGCAGAGCTCGACAGCCCTTCCCTGGATGGCGGTCAGCCCGCCCAGCGCGGCAAACACTCCGTCCTCATTTGTGCCGGGCCCTTCAAAGGCATTGTGCAGGCTGTCGGATTTGATTATCGCCTGCTTCTTGAAGCTGGGATCAAGCCCCACCGCGACGGCATCAACTTTTTCAAAGCTGTCGCAGGCCAGGACCTCCTGCTCCAGCTTCTTCATCAATTCAGGTTTTTGCTGCGCAGATATCCGCGCCATGAGCCTTGCCGCCAGCACTCCAAGAGCATCACCACCGCTCTTAAAATAGGCTGCGACGATGGCGAACTGTTCTTCCGTCAGCTTGGCCAGTTCTTTCTCGGCCTCTTCCTGGGTCATCTTCGAAAGCTTGGCAACCTCCGCGTCCAGAAACAGCGCATCCTTGTCCACTGAAGCCTTGTTCTCATCCGCTCTCTGTTTGGCCCAGGCCTCGGATTCAACTTTGGATTTGCTCAGCCAGTCTGAAATCCAGTCAAAGAGCCGCTGAAAGAAGCTTCGTTCGTAGCCCAGCCGCTGGGCCGCCCAGTCGCGGATTTTGTCGCGCGCGTCTCCGGCCGCACTCTTCAGTTCTTTCTCGAAGATCTCAAGCTGCGCGTCAATCGCTACCTTGTCGACTTCCACCGCTTTGCGCAATGCTGCGGTCTGTTCGTCGACCCAGTACTTGGTAGGCCGGTACGCCACCTGGGCCGCCTTCTTCTTGTCGACTGTGTCAGCGTCCTTATTGAGCTCCTCCTGGTCCTCCAGGGCCGCAACTTGATAGGCCTTGATCTGCCTGGCTGCCTCTGTATCAAGACCTGTCTTCAGTCTCTTGGCGCTGCTTTCGTAGCTGACATTTCCCTCTCCGGTTTTTTGATTTACTTTTTCGATCAACTGCTCACGCTCGGCCCGGATCTTTTCGGCGTCCACGCTGCCCTTGACCATTCCCGCCCGCCCTGCAGCGTTGCGGTCCATGGCATTGCGCACATCGTTGACGGTCTGCAGAAACGCTTTGCTGGACAGTTCTTTCTTGTTGCGCGCCTCTTCCAGTGACGCGCTGCGGTCTTCCTCGACGGTCTTCTTCTGGTCGGCAAGTTCTTTGCGCCGTTCCCCTACCTTTTTGTCCAGCTCTCCTTTTTCCACGCCCGCAGCGTCGGCGACTCGCCGAAGTTCGCCATCCACAATTTCCAGTTCTTCGTCTTTAAGCTTTGTACCGAAGCCGTTCTTTATCTCTTCCGCCACGTTCGGAAAGGCGGCGTTGCGCGAGTCATCAACAATCTTGTCGCTGTGCGTCTTTTCTTCGGCGATGAGTCTCGCAACCACGCTGCCGATATCGACCTTCTTCCCTTCCGGAATCTCAAGCGCCGGCGGCGCCTCATCCTTGACCGTAGCTCCGGTGCGCGAAAGTTTCTTGAGCTCGGCCTCTTTGTCCGCCTGGGTCGGCTGGGGCGGCGGCGCGGTTTCCTTCGCTTCCTTCTTCTTGCCGCTTTCCTCCTTCTTGCCGGCTGGAGTGTCTTTCTTCCCCTCATCCGGTACGGGTGTTTTAGCGACAAATTCTTTGCCAATGACAGGGATGTGATGCAACGGACTTTCCTTGGCCAGATCAGGGAGCCTCTGCGGATCAAACTTCCACCCCAGCTTTTCATCCACCAGCTTGAGGGCCGCTTTGCTCACATCATCTGGAATCGCAGGCAGTCCCTGTACCGGTTTCGGAGGAGTAATTGCCTTCTCTCCTTCTTGCGGCAGCTTCTTTGCCTGCTCCTCGCGGCTGGCGGCAGATTTGTCGGCTGCGGCTTTGAGCGACTCTCCACCACCGGCCGCGACCTTGGTGGGACCGATGCCGGCCTTTTTGGCCTGAACTTTTCCTTTCCACTCGCCGACCGGATCACCGCCTTTGCCGCCGCCCGTCGCTCCGGTGTCGCCTGCTTTCACTGCAGCTGGTTGCTTCGCGCCTGGCGATGCCTTCTTTTCAAACATCGCGGCGGTACCCATCTTGGGACTTGGCGCCCCTCCTGCCGGCGACGGCTTTCCGTGTTCAGCGACTTTTGCCGGCGGGCCCTGCGGCACATGCTTGCTGTCCGGGGCAGAGACCTTCCCTTCCACCGTTTTTCCGGTTCCGGCTTGTGGCTGCGGCTTCTTTTGCTTATCAAGTACAGCGGATGGCTTAGACTTGTCTTCCGCTGTGACTTTCTTTTCTGCGGGCGCTACTTCCTGATCTTTGGTCTTGGGTTGCGGCGGTTCGGCTTTCAACGGGCTGGCGGCCGCCATTTTCTTTTGGTAACTCGCAATCGCCTGTTGGACGTAGTAATTCCCCTGGTTGCGCTGCAGTTCAAGGACTGAAGCAATGCGTCCTTTCTCGGAATCAGCATAAAGAGCGGCGGCCGCTTCTTCCGGAGCGATAAATCCAGACAGGGCTACGCCCAGCCGCGCCTCCAGCGCGCTTTTGGCATCGCCGCCAAAACCATGAGGGTTCTTCACCTCCTTCGGACGGCGACGTTTCACCTCAGGTTCGGCGCTGACGGTTTGTTCCTTGGTGATCATTGTCGGCTTTCGTAACTTACACTCGGCTACCGTCAGTTATTGCGGAGAGCACACTGAAATGGTCTCCAAAGTCCGCTTTGGAGGGCAGTTTACCCATCTTCTGATATTCGCGTCCGGTGGCATGCACCAGATGGTTCATCGAGATCGGCTGGTTCTGCTCGGCTGCCAGAAATGCTGCGGCGATCACAACGTTGCGGATATTTCCGCCCGACAATTCGAACTGGCGCGCCAGAAAGGAAAAATCCACATCCACTCCCAGCGGAGCTTCGTGCGGGAACATGCCGCGCCATATGCGCTCGCGATAGTCGGCATCCGGGAAGGGGAACTCGACTATGTGCTGCATGCGTCTTACAAAGGCTGCGTCGATGTTGCGGCTGATATTGGTACCCAGCACCGCGAGCCCGGAAAACTGCTCAATCTTCTGCAGAAGAAATGCCACTTCCAGGTTGGCATAGCGGTCATGCGCATCTTTCACTTCAGAACGCTTGCCGAAGAGCGCATCCGCCTCGTCGAAAAACAATATGGCGCTGGAGTAGTCGGCTTCATCGAAGATGCGGCTTAAATTTTTCTCGGTCTCGCCCACGTACTTGCTCACGACGGTGGAAAGGTCGATTTTATAGAGCTCCAATTGCAGCTCACGCGCCAGCACGGAAGCCGCCATGGTCTTTCCAGTGCCGCTCGCTCCCGAGAAAAGAACGCTGATGCCTGCGTTCTTTCCTGTCTTCGTGTCAAAGCGCCAGTCGGCATGGACGACATGCCTCAGCCGCACGCTGTTGGCCACTTCCTTCAACTGCTGGAGCACGCGCGGAGGGCCCACGAGATCGTCCCAGGTGAAAATCAACTCCACTTTGTGCGCCAGGTATCGGAGACCGTCATTGCACCGGATACCCGCGGCCTGGTATATGTCACCGGGACTGACGACATGGCTGTCGCCGCGAAGCAGGGCAAGATTTCTGGCTTCCTGCGCAACTTCTTTTATCTGTCCGGGAGTGAAGCGGAATTTGCCGGCCAGATCGTTCAATTCGGCTTCAACGTGGGGGAATGATCCGGAGCCGTTCAACTCGCGCTTCCACAAACTACGACGGACACCGAGTTCCGGAATTCTGAACTCGAACTGGAATCGCGTGCCGCCCTCGCACCGGACGGTGGCCGGAGCATCTTCTTCCGTGCCGATGAAAAGCGGAAATGGCTGCTTCTCAAGGTCCCGGAACAGCGACGCATAAAGTTTCTCCGCCTCCGGCGCCGGCGGCTTGCCCGCTTTCAAATAAAGACCGGCGTTGAGCAGCCTGCATTCGCGGCGCAGCAGCGGCGCCACCCCGGCCTCCTCCGTGGCGAGCCGGGAGAGTTCGCAGACCAACAGCTTCCGGCCCAGTTCGCCGCACATTGCTTCCGCCGCGAAATATTTGCCTGATCCCTGTCTTCCGCTCAAAACAACTGATCCGCCGTTGCGCAGGGAGGGCAGCGCCATTTGCATCTGCGTCTTGAGCATGTCCGGCAGATCAAGTTGCGCGATCTTTCGCCGCGGCTCAATCACAGCGCAGGATTCATTCAATTGCCGGTCCAGCGAATACTGTTCCAGCACAAAATCAGCCACACTCCTGGGAACGCTCAGGCTGCGCGCCAGCAAGGGCTCCCGGCCGTGTTCATCCGGCGACAACTGCAGAAGGGCATGGCGAAACAGCGGCGCTTGCGGACTGAACATCGTGCGCGCTTCCCATTGTTCCTCACGCGTGGGGCACAGCAGCTTCAGCGCGAGATCGACCGTGGGCGCTTTGCGGGTTACATCATTTTGCGCATAGGCGTACAGCTTCTGGAAACGGAGGTCCAGCGCAGGG
>Ga0315273_10002232_pt1 | contig 22718 bp, 18 predicted proteins | sample YL17G02_0_MG_FD_205753 | JGI IMG/M metagenome (GOLD analysis project Ga0315273, IMG submission 205753) | Sediment microbial communities from Yellowstone Lake, YNP, Wyoming, USA - YL17G02_0 | ecosystem: Environmental > Aquatic > Freshwater > Lake > Sediment | place: USA: Wyoming | collected...
GGGCTGCGCCTCGAAGGCCTTGGACACCGTGATCTTGGCGTTCCCGTAGACCTTCTTGAAACGCTCCTCGTAGCCGCCCTCCTCGAGCTTCATGGCCTGGGGCCCGCCCCAGCAGGCGCATGTGCCGATGGCGACCAGGACCTTGGACCGCTCCCTGATCTCCTTCAGGTGCTTCAGCTGCTCCTCGGTGGATATGGAGCCCTCGACGAAGGCCACATCCAGCTCCCCCTCGTGGTTGTCGCTCTTGGCCATGACGAAGGAGCGCACCTCGACCGCGCCGAATATGTCGACGAGCTGGTCCTCGCAGTTGAGGATCATGAGCTGGTCGCCCGCGCAGCCGGTGAATCCGTATACTCCGATCTTAGGCGATGACTTTGTCACTGACACCCCTCCCTATGAGCTCCTTCATGTGGAGCACGTCCCAGTAGGTGAACACAGGCCCGTCTATGCAGGTGTAGAGGTACTCGATGGCGCAGTGTCCGCACTTGCCGACGCCGCACTTCATCCTCCTCTCCAGCGTCATGAGTATCTGGTGCTTCGGTATCCCGAGCTTCACCAGGTACTCCATCACGAACTTGTACATGACCGGCGGGCCGCAGACCGCTGCGAAGGTGTTCTTCGCGTCGATGGGTCCCAGGTCCTTGAACAGCGTCGTGATGAGTCCGACCTTCGCGGGCCACTTCCCGGTGTCGTCCTTGTCGACGGTCAGCAGGCAGTTGAGGTCCTCCCGCTCCCTGAGCTGGAAGAACTCGTCCCTGAAGAGCATGTCCCCCGGGTTCTTCGCGCCGTGCAGGTACGTCAGCTTGCCGAACCTGTCCCTGTCGTCCAGCACGTCCAGGAGCAGGGACCTCAGCGGGGCGGCTCCCATGCCGCCCGCGACTATCATGATGTCCTTGCCCTCCATCTTGTCCATCGGGAAGCCGTTCCCGTAGGGTCCCCTGATGCCGATCGTCTGGTTCTCCTTGAGCGCGAAGAGCGTCTCGGTGAGCGACCCGACGTTCCTGATGCAGAACTCCAGGAGCCCGGGCCTCGACGGGGGTGACGATAAGCAGAACGGCGCCTCGCCCTCCCCCGGCACGGACAGCATGACGAACTGCCCCGGCAGGTAGTTCCACCTGAGGGCCAGGTCCACATCGACCGGCCGTGCCTGGAAGAAGTTGACATCGTGGGTCAACGGGTACTTCCTGACGATCCTCCACATGTCCGGCTGGAACGGGTTGTCCTGTACCTCCCTGTCGTCCAGCACCACGCACATCTTCTTCATTTGCCCACCTCCTGTTCCTTGAGGGCCTTGGAGACGGACACTACATTGATGTCGACCGGGCATGTGTCCACGCAGCGGCCGCAGCCGACGCAGGCGGGCTTGCCGAACTCGCCTATGTACGCCTGCAGCTTGTGCGTGTACCAGAGCCTCAGCCTGTCCGCCCTCTTCTCCCTGAAGTTGTGCCCGCCCGCAACGAGCGAGTACTCCCTGAACATGCAGCTGTCCCAGAACCTCTCCCTGGTGCCCTCGGCGGTCCCGAGCTCGACCTCGTCCACCGCGTTGTAGCAGTTGCACGTGGGGCAGACCATGGTGCACTGTCCGCAGGACAGGCACTTGTCGCCCAGCTGGTCCCAGATCGGGCTGCTGTATCCCAGCTCGAACACGTCCGGCATCCCGGTGAAGTCGATGCCGCCCTTGTACTGGCCGTTCTTCCACTTCCTGTACTCGGTGTAGGTGAGTATGTCGTTCTTGTCCAGGTCCCTCGAGAACAGGTCGGGCCTCATGCGTATGAGGTCGTGGCCCCTGCTCGAGCCGACCCAGACCAGATAGAACATCTTGAGGTCGGTGAAGAACAGGTCGAACCCTTCGGCGATGAAGTCGGTGTTGGTCGCGTAGCACATGCACTTGTCGTCCGGTATGCAGCTGTGCCCGATGAGCAGGGTCTTCTCCCTGCGCTCCGCGTAGTACGGGTCCTTGTAGTTCTCGAGGAACAGCTTGTCCAGGATCAGTATCCCGTGTATGTCGCACGGGTGTATCCCGAAGATGATCTTCTTCGGCACGTCGCCGATCCTCTCTATGTAGCCTTCCTCGTCGAAGTCGAACATCGTGAACCTCGGCGGGGCGAGAAACTTCTTCGGCGGTATGATGGTCCTAGTCGCCTTCAGGTCCATCTGGGACAGGGAGTCGACCTTGGCGAAGGTCGTCTTCCCTTCCTTCTTGGTCGGACCCCACAGCTCCCCCCACCCCTTGATGGAGTCGAGGAACGCTGACAGGTCCTCCTTCTTCATCTTCAGAATCATCATGCTATCTCTTCCCTTGCTCGGATATCACCAGGCCTCTCCGAACGGGGCGGACAGGGCATCCGCCAGAGCCGTCGGAAATGCCTTGGTCTGAGGTATCGAACCATGGTATAAAAACATTAGGAGTTGGGCCCGGATTCGCGTTGGTCCCCTGGCCCGCCTCATCGGATATCGTTTTCCGTTCGTGAAGGGCCGATTGACGTTTATTCGACGGAACGGGGGCAGGTCCTGAAACTCGTGCCTGCACGCGGTGCCGATCCGGGCCGCGCCGTCCGCATGGGGTCGCCGTCCCGAGGTCTCTCCCTCTGACCGCGGGTCAGAGGTTCATCCCGGGATGGCTCTCCGATGGCCTACGATCGCCTGTGGTTTATTATACGTCGTACACGGATGCATTACGTGCAGGCTGGCCATCCCCCGATGGCCGGACCCGCGTTAGGACTCAGGAAGGTGTTGTGATTGAGGAGACTCTTTGGATTTGGCAGTAGTGTGTTCTCAGCTATGCTGGTTGCGTTGCTGTTCGTGAGCGCTCTGTCCGTGGTGTCGACCCCGGCAGCCGCGGCCATCGTCCCTGCCTGGAGCGGCGCGGTGGACATGGGTGACGTCAGGTCCCAGGCCGTCGTCGTCCAGGACGCGGACGGGATCGTGTACGTGATCGGTGGAGTTGCAGACGTGACGGCGTATGTCGCGGTCGATTCCGTCAACTCCTACAACCCAGCTACGGGTGAGTGGGCCGACCTCGCGCCCCTGCCGACAGGTGTCCGCGGAGCGTCCGGCGCTTTGGGTTATGACGGGCTGATCTACGTGTTCGGCGGTGAAAGCACGGTCGGGACTACGGTCAGTACCACCCAGATATATGACCCCGCCTCGGATTCCTGGACCACCGGGGCATCAATGCCAGTCGCGCTGTGGGAGGCCAAGTGTGCGGCATACAGCAGCTATCTCTTCGTTGCGGGCGGCGAGGGGGGCTCTACCGTCGACACTCTCTACAGGTACACGATAGGCTCGGACTCCTGGGCCACCATGGCCCCGATGCCCGTGGCGACCGAGTGCGGGACATTCGTGTACGCTGCTGGATACTTGTATTACATGGGCGGCGTCATCGGTGCGTATACAGACATCACTGATGCGGTCTGGAGGTACTACTACTGGTCGGACACATGGGATGCTGTGGCGGATATGCCAACCCCGATGGCCGCCCACGCGGCGATCCAGGGATACGACGGGATGGTGTATGTGTTCGGCGGAGGCGACAGCGGGTACAACGCCGAGTCCTCGGACATCTTGTACGCCAGCGGCTGTGTGTACAACCCCGGCACGGATGAATGGGCCACGCTTCCCGACATGGACGTCCCGCGGAAGTACCTGGGAGCGGCGTGCACCGTCGATGGCATGATCATGTCGATTGGAGGCAACAACGGCACGGAAGTCTTCGCGACGGTCGAGGAGATGCGCATCGCCGAGGCGACCGTGACGGTGTCCGATTCGACGGTCGGTGCCGGCGACACCGTCGTCCTGTTGATGGAGAGCGACTTCGCGTTCGCAGTCGAATACTCCTCCTACGCGGAGGGCTACCTCATGTCCGACGCGGGTGTCGTCTATGGTTACGGATACATCTCTGTCCCGGTCGACGGTGTGGGCGCCTTTGGCTTCACCGTGCCCGAGTACGCGGTCCCAGGCGGCTACACGATTGTGATCTCCTACTGGAACACATATCTTGAGGACACCACGTATTCGTGGGACTCGATGGAGTTCGCGATCACGGTCGTCGATTCGTACACGGTCGACGAGCGCATCGCCATGCTCGAGGCCAACCTGTCGGCACTGACGACCGCGCTCGAGGTGCAGGCCGAGGATATCGCAGCGCTGCAGGCTCAGCTGGATGACATCATGGCCGCATCGGAGGACCTCAACGCGTCCATGTCCCAGGATATCGCGGCCCTCCAGGAAAGGATCGACGCGCTCGAGACGACCAACGCCGAGCTCAGCGACTCGGTCGACTCGAAGATGGACAGCATGCTCGGGTACGTCATCATCCTCCTGGTCGTGGTCGTCCTGGTGCTCGCCCTCATGAACATGATGGTGCTGAGGAAGGGCGCACCGCCGGCACCGTAGGCGTCCAGGTGCGGCAGGCCGACGGGGCAGGCGCCCCGCCGAAACCATTTACCTTTTCTAGTTTTTCCATTCCATGTCTCGCATCGGCCGGGCCCTTTTCCGGGACGTGGCCGGAGCTGACAGGTTGAGAAGAAAAATATGTCGATGGCGTTCGATGACAGGCACTGTCTTAGGTGCTCGGAACCCTGACGTTGCAACGGTTTGGTGGAGGGGTAGTACCCCTCCGGTGTTGCGTAGGAGGTGATCCATCTGCAGGTTCCCCTACAGATACCTTGTTACGACTTAACCCCCCTTGCTGAACCCAAGTTCTAGTGTCCCAGGTTGAGACAACATCACTTGGACCCAACTCGGATGGTTTGACGGGCGGTGTGTGCAAAGAGCAGGGGCATATTCACCGCGTGATGTTGACACGCGATTACTACGGAATCCAGCTTCATGAGGGCGAGTTACAGCCCTCAATCCGAACTACGGACAGGTTTCGGGATTGCCGTTGCCTTTCGGCATTGGAGCCCATTGTCCTGTCCTTTGTAGCGCGCGTGTAGCCCAGGAGATTCGGGGCATACTGACCTACCGTTGACCTCTCCTTCCTCTGATTTAGCACCAGCGGTCCCGATAATGTGCACCCGGCCTCGCGGACGGGTTTGCAATTAGCAGCGAGGGTCTCGTTCGTTATCTCACTTAAGAGAACGCCTTACGGTACGAACTGACGACGGCCATGCACCACCTCTCGGAAAATCAGGTAAAGTCATCAGCTTGGCCTTCATGTAACCGTCGCTCCTGGTGAGTTGTCCGGCGTTGAATCCAATTGAACCGCACGCTCCTCCCGTTGCGGTGCTCCCCCGCCAATTCCTTTAAGTTTCAGTCTTGCGACCGTACTCCCCAAGCGGCAGGCTTAACAATTTCTCTCCGGCACCGGACGCCCACGTAGGACCTCCGACACCAAGCCCGCAGCGTTTACACCCTGGACTACCGGGGTATCTAATCCCGTTTGCGCCCCAGGGCTTCGTCCCTCACCGTCGGATCCGTTCTAGTTCGACGCCTTCGCCACTGGTGGTCCTCTCAGGATTACAGGATTTTACCCCTACCCCGAGAGTACCTCGAACCTCTCCCGGTCCCGAGCCTTGCAGTCTCCTCGGAATTCGAACAGTTGAGCTGCTCGATTTACCCAAGGATTTACAAGGCCGGCTACGGACGCTTTAAGCTCAATAATAATGAGCACCACTCGGGCCGCGGGTATTACCGCGGCGGCTGGCACCCGTCTTACCCGGCCCTTACTTCTCTCGCTTTTTAGGCGAAAGAACAGCCAAAGCAATGCCTTGGCACTCGGAATGCCCGCCTCGTGGTTTCCCACATTGGGCAGTTTTCGTAGCTGCTGCGCCCCGTAGGGCCTGGATTCGTGTCTCAGAATCCATCTGGGGGCTCCGTCTCTCAACGCCCCTACCCGTCGTAGGTTAGTGGGTCCGTTACACCCACTACAGCCTGATAGGCCGCAGACTCATCCTGGAGCGCCGGGGCTTTTAGCGTGGAAGCATTCCAGCATACCACACCTATGGGGTATTATCCTCAGTTTCCCGAGATTATCCCCCACTCCAGGGCAGATTATCCGCGTGTTACTCAGCCGTCTGCCGAGGTCTTACACCTCTCGACTCGCATGCCTTAGTCGCATACCGATAGCGGTGCCCGCCGGCAGGATCAACCGGAATTGATCGATCTGTCGTCGGTCATTACTACAATTTGGTCGCTTGGTCGTGTCTTAATTGAATCGGCAGGGTTCTCAAGTCTCACCGACTTGTCTCGTTATTCCCTGCGCGCGACATCCGTTGGGATGCCGCGGAATATGCACGAAACTTTGTGTGTACTCTGTCATCGAACGTCAGAATCAAGAGAGCACGGCAGATGCCGGAGATCTTGATCCTCCATCGTGTCTGCAACAGATGGAACAGTAGGTTGATCAAAGGGATGAGGCAAGTTACCGCCTCCCTCCCAACCATCGCCGACTGTCGCAGTTTGGGTAGTCCCGCTAAGCTCGATGGGGTATATATGGCTTTCTAACCCGCTTTGCCGAGGGGGCGATATGCCTCCCCGCGGGACTGCCGCAACCATACGTTGTACTTACTATCACTTATCATTTCCGCCCAGTTTCGCACTCTCGGTCTGGATTCTGCTCAAAAAGCAACACACCGGCACCTCGCCCGAGGGCTCGGGCGGAATCCCGCGCGGGTGTTGCGGCATCTATCCAGCATCGCTCCCGATGCCGACAAACCTTTAAGACCGCATGCCGCATTATGCGCATCCCGAGCGGGGATGGCCCAGCCCGGCAAGGCGCTGGATTGCTATCCCCTCCCATTTGTGGGAGAGGCAAACATCCAGTGTCCGAAAGGACTCGGGGGTTCAAATCCCCCTCCCCGCGCTCGACTTCTCCACCTGCCCCTATCCAGATCGGTCGTTTCCACAGTGCGTCGCCTACGTCGGCGGGGGCTCAACGTCCCCCTTCCTCCAGTCCTTCACTCTGAAGTAGACCAGCAGCCCGACGAACCCTATCAGTATCGCGCCGGCGACTACGAAGACCTCCTGTGCCGCCCTCGTGTACTCCCAGGGCAGCGACGCCTCCTTGACGTCCAGCTCGTTGTCGGCGAATGTCACATCCCTGACGCTGAACCCCTCGCAGTACTGGATGTTGATGCCCAGCGTCGCGTTGCTGATCACGCAGTTCGAGATCGTGGTGTCGTGGGCGTAGAATGCGTAGATGCCCGCAGTGTTGTTGTCTATGACCGAATCGGTCACGAGTCCGTTCTGGGCGTCCCTCAGGGAGATGCCTATCGCGCCCCCCGTGAGGTGGACGTCCCTGATGACATAATGCGCCCTCGATTCCCTGATGGCTATGCAGATGCCCCTCTCGAGGACGATCTCCCATCCCTCGATTATGTACGGGTCGCCCGAGCTCCCAGTGCCCGAGGTCACCCCGTTGTCCACCGTGAACCCCTCGTCACCGACGATCGAGATAGCCCCGTGCTCGGCGAGCGCATCGGCCCCCTCCGGGACCATGATCAAGGCGGCGAAGGTCGCGGCGATGATCACAAACGACATCGGCAGTGCCTTGATCCTGCTCGCAGGCATCCTTCCATCATCTCCGGGGACGCATCACTCGGGACCCGTCCATGTATCGTACTTCCACGTAATTAACCCTCATGCCGCCTGGTTGCGCCCACGCTGCTCGACATCGGTTGCTTCCCAGGCGTGTACGTGATTGCATCGGTGACCTCGTGCCACTGGGTCGTGAGATGCCTGCAACTCAGGTTCGTTCAAACCGGGCATCTTTATATAGAGTTACGGCATTGGCGCAAACCGGGGCGGCTCCTCAGGCGTCAGACGCGGTCAAGCCAGATTGACGTCCAAGGGGGCAGTCGAGGGGGAAGAGAAGTTTGGTCTTCGGTCCGAAGCGAATCGAACTAAGGACTCTGATTGACAATGGAAAGCGGATCCCCTGCGTTGGGTCCTGCTCCGCCAAACCGCTTCTTGGACTTGTTCTGACGATAATCCTCTGTCTGGGGCTTTGCTCGACATCGATTGTATGCCTCCCGGGCATCACACCATCCGCTGGGGAGCAGACCCTCTCGCCGTCCAACAACGCCGACGTGCAGGCCACATCCGTACTGAGCTTCGTTGCCAACCCGACAAGAGCGTACGTGGGCGACACCGTCACATTCTATGCGAACGCCTCGAGCGATGTGAGCAGCACGCTCACGTTCACGATTTTCTTCGACAGCATGCTCGCGGATTACACGAACAACACGGCGAGCCCGAGCTTCACGACGACCACAGCCAACCCGGGCAGTGTCGTCACGACATTCGGCTATGATCACATCGGCAACCTGAGCGGCACATCCGGCACCTATTTCAGGGCCAGGGTGTACGTCGGTGACGGCACGGACACAGTCACGGCTGCTGTCTCGGTGTATATCGTGGAGAACGCGGCGCCTGTTTTCTCGCTCAAGTTGCCAAGCAGCATCGACATCTCCCCCGGCGTCGAGACCGTCTTCACGACCGTCGTCGCGGACGTCGACGACGACAGCCTGACCGTGACCTGGGATTTCGGGGACGGCTCGGGTCAGGTCGTCAACACGACCGGCCCCGCGGCGGACGGCATCTCGGTGACCCAGTCGCACGCGTGGAATCCGTACATCGAACCAGGCACCGGAGACTATTTCATCTATTTGTGGATGAACATCACGGCCGATGACGGCCAGGGCCACTCCGTGATGTCAACGACGAGGCTGAACATCTACATACCCTGGAACTGGAGCCCCGCGGGCGACTTCTACGTGAACAGCACGGTCGTCGACCCGGCCGATGTCGTGATGCTCTTCGCGGACGCCACGGACTTCGAAGGGGATCCGCTCACCTGGACCTACGTCTTCAGCAATGCGACCACGGCGCTCAGCACCGAGGTCTACCACACGCCGTCGACCTCCCCTAACTCCACCGTTTGGATGAACATCACGCACACGTTCGACATCGCCGACGAATACACAGTGACCCTTTGGCTCAGCGACGCAGTCCTGCCCGAGCTTCAGGTGTTCCCGCACAACCTCTCCAAGGAGGTCAAGCTGACATCCGTGGTCAACTCGATCCCATATGTCATGGCCAACATCACGTTCGCCCCACAGCTGATATACTATGACCCTGTGACCGGCGTTGGGTCTGCCCTCATATCCACCATGGCCAACGACTTGGATGGCGATGTGCTCACCGTGACCTGGGACTTCGGCGACGGCTCCGCCCCTGCGACGAATGTGTCGGCCGGCGGCAGGCAGGTTTATGAGTTCATCCAGGCCCATGACTACTCTTCTTCGGGCATCTACTTCGTGACATGCATTGTGACCGATGGCAGGGCGGGGCACGATGTGGTGCGCACCGGCAACCTTACCATCCGGTCGAACAACAGCGCCCCCTTGGTGAGGTCGATACATCTGGATCTCTCGAACGGCGACTTCGCCGTCGTCAATTCCACGGTCACGATCACCCTCATCCTGAGCGACGCGGAGAGCGACCCGATAGACCTCTGGTGGTATTTCGGGGACAACTCATCGCTCGTCCACGCGTCGATCACCGAGTTCGACGAGGACGGCAACGGCTCCTGCGAGATGTCCTACAGCTACAACGCGACCGGCAGTTTCCGCGTGCAGATAATCTTCACCGACAACATGTTCGACTCCAAGTGGCACAACAGCTCGTGGAACGTCACCGTTGATGTCCGCGAGATGTGGATTGCACCTGTGACCACATGGGACTCCTGGGACTATGCCAGCCTCGGCATGTTCATCGGTGCCTTCGTGGTGATGGCCGGATACGGTGTGTACGCGGTCCAGTTCAGGAAGAAGCTGGACAAGAAGGGCCTGTCCTATGACGAGTACAAACTACTCAAGCAGGATCAGGCTGCCAAGAGGAAGGCGGAGCGCGCAAAGAAGGCGGGAGACGCCGGGAAAGGCAAGTCCGGGGGGGTGAGGTAGGTGTCCTCGAAGCGTACGTTGAGAAGGATGGTGCTGAAGCGCAGCATAAACGTGTTCATCACGATCTTCGGCATCATAACACTGAACTTCCTACTGATCCACTTCATGCCCGGGGATCCGATTCACAACATGATACCCCGTGACCCCAAGTTCAACCCGCAGATCAAATGGGACCTCATCGAGAAGTTCCACCTCAACGATTCCCTGAGCGAACAATACGTGACGTATCTGAAGAACACCGTCACAGGCGATTGGGGCACTTCATACATGGAGAGACAACCTGTGCTTGAGATAGTCATGCAGGACATGCGATGGACGCTCCTCCTCGTGGGGACGTCAACGGTTATCACGCTGTTAATCGGTATGATGATGGGCGCCTATTCCGCATACAGGCGGGGGGGTGCGTTCGATGTGGCATCCACCGGCATCGGGCTGTTCTTCTACGGCATGCCGATATTCTGGTTCGCGCTCATCCTCCAGATAGCGTTCAACTCGCAGCCGTTCGGCATGCAGTGGTGGCCTCAGATGCCCACTGGAGGGTACTTCGACACGAGCATCGATTCGAACTTCAAATGGAATCTGCCCATCGTGTTGAGCGTCATGAAGCATATGGTCCTCCCGGCGGCCACCCTTGCCATAGGCTCGGTCGCCGGTGTCGCGCTGGTCATGCGCAGCTCTCTCATCGATGTGATGACCGAGGACTTCATCATGACCGCCAGGGCGAAGGGGCTCACGGACTACCAGGTCCTCAAGAACCACGCGCTCAGGAACGGCATGCCCCCGATGGTGGCGCTCATCGCGATGAGCATCGCATTCATCATCGGTGGCGCGTACCAGGTCGAGATGATATTCAACTACCCTGGCATCGGCTACAGGACCCTGAGCGCGATAGGCAACAGGGACTTCCCCCTGCTCCAGTTCGTGGTCGTCATCGGCGGGGTCGCCGTGGTCGTCGCGAACTTCATCGCCGACCTGCTGCTGATCTACATCGATCCGAGGATAAAGATCGGATGAGGTGATGGAGATGAACGCAAACACAACCAAGGCATCCGTTAATCCAAAACCGAAGAATCCGTTCTTCTCCGAGGTCACGAGCGCGAAGATCCACCTCTTGGTCAAGAACACCCGCAAGATCCTGAAGCATGTCCTGAAGAACCCCATGGGCGCGCTGGGCGTCATCATCCTGGCGTTCTTCAGCTTCATCGCGGTGTTCGGACCGATGATCGCGCCCTACGAGGTCGACGGCGGCAACCTGGGTCAGTTCCCGGTCCTGCTGCAGGAGTCCCCGGAGCATTGGCTCGGTACCGACGTCCAGGGCTATGACATATTCAGCGAGCTCCTGTACGGGGCGCGCACATCGATCATCGTCGGCGTAGTCTCTGCGATAATCTCATCCGTCCTGGGCGCACTCGTCGGCCTGTACTCAGGCTATGTGGGCGGCTGGCAGGACGAGGTGCTCATGAGGTTCAACGACATCATCCTGTCGATCCCGTGGCTCGTCCTCATGATCATCGTGGCGGCGTTCGTCGGCGAGATCAACCTCGGCGGCATCATCCTCATCATCGGTCTGACCGGCTGGTCCGGCACGGCGAGGCTGGTCAGGGCGCAGGTCATGTCCATCAGGGAGCGCCAGTACATCGAGCGTGCCAAGGCGATAGGCGCGGCGGACATGCACATCATACGGAGGCACATCCTCCCGAACGCGTTCCCTCTGGTGTTCGCGAACACGATCCTGACAGTCGCTGGTTCCATCCTCTCGGAGGCCACCTTGAGCTTCCTGAAGATGAGGCCCATCGGCGTGGTGACCTGGGGGACCATGCTGTCCTACGCGTCCGAATCGATGGCGTTCCAGATAGGCCTCCAATGGTGGATCATCGCACCGGGCCTGTGCATCGTGGCGCTCGTCCTCGGGTTCACCCTGCTGGGGTACGCGCTCGACGAGGTCATGAACCCACGGCTGAGGAAGAGATAGTAGGGCCGCGCCGGGTCCGGATGCCGGGCAAGCGTCGCGGGGAGCGGCCCCGGTCGCTCGCGGGACCGCACGAGCTCGGGGTTTCTCCTACCTCGGAATTGGGGGGTAACTGGAGGTATGCCAGTATCCGCGTGCGGTGCCTCTGTCGGAGCGAAAGAGGTTTATAGCGCTTTGAAGTTATGCCGCCTATCCTTCTGTGGGGGCATGGGGGGGGACCAAAATCGCTCTCGGAAGCGGACCGTCAGAGCACGTAGTTCTATCCCATCTCGAGCCACATGGCTCGTGTTTTGTGAGCATGCCCGCGGGAGTCGGTAGTGTCGTCTGTCTTGGCATCCTTATCAGGTGCCTCGGCGGACACGGAGTAGGAGGAATCACATGAGCGATATGAGATTTGGAACAACAAAGACCACGATCCTGAGCGCGGTGTTCTTCGTACTGCTGATGCTCGGTGTGCCATCGTTCTTCACACCGGGGCAGCAGTTCGAGACCACCGCCGTCGCCTCAGCAGGCGTGGATGTGACCCGGAGCTTCATAATAGGCGTCGCGGACCTGGGTGTCTCGACGCTCAACCCGAACACCTATACGATGGTCGCCGAGGGACTTCTTATATTCCCGTGCTACAGCACCCTGCTGCAGTACACCGTGGATATGGAAGTCATAGGTGATCTTGCGGAGAAGTGGAGCTACAGCCCGGACGGGCTTGAATGGTATTTCAAGATCGTCGACAACGCCTACTTCTGCGACCCCGCGGCCCCGACGGACACGAGTCACCAGGTCACTGCGGCGGATGTCGAGTTCAGCTTCATGAGCCTCCAGAACGACGACGGGAGCAGGCTGCACACGTACTTCCCGGGGATCATCGAATCATTCGACATCATCAACGACTATGAGTTCACGATCACCCTGAACGGGCCTTTCGCCACCATCATGGAGTCATGGCTCGGCGCGATGATCTTGCCCCAGTACTACTGGGCTGGCGAGGACTTCACGAATTTCGATAACACCCCGCCGATCGGCTCGGGCGCGTTCTACTATGCGACCGAGGGCATGCCCGAGTCCGGGCAGGCCGAGCTCGCCAGGAACCCGATCTGGTACGGCACCGAGAACCACGGGTGGCAGATACACACCGACAAGTGGATCCTGAAGGAGGAGCTCAACGACGACGCCGCGTGGCTGGATGTCATGTCAGGCGCTATCGATGTCATGCTGGGCGTCAACCCATCCATCTACACGACCAAACTCATGGAGTCGACGACGACCGACGTCGTGGGCTTCTCGCAGTGCAACGGGTTCGTCTACGAGTTCAACCTGAACCAGATGAGCGACGAGCTGAGGGCGTCGCTGGGTGGGCAGTACCTGAGCGGCAGCAACAACCAGCTCCTGCTGGACGAGGTCGTGAAGATGGCCATGTCGTACTGTGTCGACAAGGACGGCTTCATCGAGGATGTCCTGTGGGGCCTCGGCGCATATGCGGATTCGCTCGTGCCGGCGCAGAACCCGGGGCACTACACCTACCCGGACCCGGACCCGTACGACCCCATGGCCGCCAGATGGATGCTCTATCAGGAGGGCTGGCAGTACAGGCTCGACGGGACCCAGATCAAGTCCACCGATTCTGACAACCAGACCTACTACCCGCTGTGCAAGGTCGGTGGGGCAGACCCGCTGAGGTTCAGCTTCATCACGATGGACACCGATGTCCAGTGGACCGTCGGTTCCAAGTACATCGTCAATTCGACGAGGCTCGGCGGGTTCGATCTCCAGCTGAGCATCGAGAGCACTAACGACATGAACGGCGCCTGGTACCAGGCGGACTATGACATATGGCTCTGGGACTGGGTCATGGGCGTGACCGCCGAGGCCGTCTCGATCATGCAGGTCTTCTCCAGCGAGGCGATCGGCACGGACCAGGATGTCTACTGGGTCAACCAGACCTTCGACGACATATACCACGAGGCGCTCGTGACCATGGACCCCGCTGCGAGGCACGAGTTGTCCGACCAGCTGCAGGCCCTGGCCTACGAGATGCGCGGCTGCCAGTGCGTCGCGTACAGGGACGAGCTCTATGCCGTCAATGTCGCGAACTGGGCCGAGGCCAGCCTCGGAGACTGGAACAACGAGTACTTCCTGCTCCCCGATGTCTGGAACTGGTGGATCGCGATGCAGCTCTACCCGAACGCGAACCACGCCCCGACCATGAACAGCTGGACCGAGACGACCTCCGGCGAGGTCGGGGATGACATATCGTTCACGGCGGGCGCGACGGACGACGACCCGACGACCGTGCTCGAGTACAGGTGGTTCTGGGGCGATGGGACCAGGAGCGACTGGAGCACCTCGCCCGACACCACGCACGCCTACGCGACGGATGGCTTCTACCAGGCCGATGTGGCCGTGAGGGAGTCGACGAGCTCCAAGGGGTTCGATGACTTCTTCATGGTCTCGAAGCCGGTCAGAGTCACTGTCAGGGATTCGAGCAACGCGGCGCCGGTGATCAACGACTGGTCGTGCGAGCCCGCAGCCCCGAACACCGGCACCCTGATGTGGTTCAACTCCAGCGCGACCGATGAGGAGAGCGACGACATCTACTACGCCTGGACCTTCGGGGACGGCCACACGATGGTCGGTAAGGACGTGAGGTACCAGTACACCGAGGACGGCTCGTACTCCGTGACGCTCTCCATCACTGACAACCGCGTCGGTGTTGATGGCACGAGACCCGTGACAGATGACGGCTTCATCTCCGTCTCGAGGAACCACGCGCCGACGATCGCGGTTCCGGACGTGGCTGGTGTGTTATCCAAGCAGTCGGAGGATTTCACCGTCACCGCATCCGATGTGGACCCGACGGATTCGCTCCGGTTCACATGGGACTGGAACGACGGGACGATCTCCGTGACGACGGTGCCGACGGCCACGCACACGTACAACAGCAAGGGCACATACACCCTCACCGTGTACGCGGATGACATGACCGGTCTCGACGGGCACAACGTGTCCGACACGGGTCTGATATCCGTGACATCGACCGTGAAGAACAAACTGCCGGTCATATCCAGCTTCGTCGTGTCCGATTCCACGCCGTACACCGGTCAGCCGGTGACGTTCACGGCGGTTGCATCGGACCCGGACGGTGATCCGCTCGTCTTCACCATAGAGTTCGGTGACGGCACGTTCGCAGTGAAGTCCTTCGGCCCGACCGCGGACAACACGCTGGAGACATTCACGGCGACCAAGACGTACACCGCTGGAGGGACGTATTCCGCGTACTTCTATGTGTTCGACACGGTGGCCAATGTGTCGTCGTCGGTCAGAACGATAACAGTGGACCCGAACGACGCTCCCATCATCACCGGGCTCGAGGCCGAGTACGGTGACACGGGCGCTTCGATGTCGTTCTCGGCGACCGTCTACGACCCGGATGAAGACCCCATGACCTACTACTGGCTCTGGGGCGACGGCACGGGCTCCGTGACGGCCGATGCGTCCGCTACGCACACATATGCGGTCACTGGCTCGTACGGCTACAGGCTGTATGCTGACGACGGCTGCGGGCACAACACGAGCGCGTTGGCTGTAGCAGACGTGAACGCGGTCCCGACGCTCGAGCCACTGTCAGACTTCTCGGTGGATGCCGGGACCGAGTGGACTTTCGAGGCGGTCGCTTTGGACCCGGACCTCTCAGACGTGCTGAACTACACCTGGGACTTCGGCGACGCTACGGACCCTGCGTACGGCGCGACGGTCACGCACACATATGCCGCGATGGGATCGTATGACTTCAGCGTCACTGTGACCGACAAGTTCGAGCTGGCCACGCACACGCTGACCAGCACGGCGACGGTCACGGTCACTGACCCGTTGACCGACGACCCGCCGACGGTGACCCCGCTCGAGGATGTCTACGCCACGGTCGATGAGACTGTGACGTTCACGGTCGAGGCGAGCGACCCCGAGGATGAAACGCTGACCATCACATGGGACTTCGGTGACAGCACCGGCCTGTTCGTGGGTGAGAGCATCGACCACACGTACACGGCGGTCAATGACTACACCTTCACGGTGTGGGTCGACGACGGCGCCAACAATGTCTCGGATGACGCGACAGCCTACATATCGGCCGATGCGCCACCTGTCGCAGACGCAGGCGGGGACAGGACCATCAACGAGGACACGCCCACGATATTCGATGGGCTCGGGTCTTCGGATGATGTCGACATAGTGTTGTACGAGTGGACCATCGTCGAGCTCAGTGAGACAGCGACCGGTTCGACCCCGACCTTCGAGTTCGCAGACCCAGGCGTCTACACGGTGACGCTGGTCGTGACGGACACGATAGACCAGACATCCGCACCTGACACGATCACGGTGACGGTCCTCGACATAACGGACCCCACGGCGGTCGCCGATGCGGATGTTACGACGGTCGACATGGGCGGCACCGTCACATTCGACGGGTCCGACTCCACCGACAACGTCGATGTCGTGAGCTGGACCTGGACGTTCGTCGACGGGGTTACGTCCGTGACGGAGACAACGGCGACGTTCTCGCACACGTTCGATGTCGCGGGTTCGTATCCTGTGACTCTGACGGTCGCTGACGCCGCGGGCAGAACGGGCACGGACATCATCACCATCACGGTGACGGACACCGAGGACCCGGTGGCCGACGCGGGCATCGACCAGTCCGTGTTCGAGGGCGACACGGTGACCTTCAACGGCACCGAGTCCACGGACAATGTCGAGGTCGTGAACTGGACCTGGAGCTTCGTCTACGACTCCGCATCCGAGTTGGTGTACGGCGAGACCGCCGAGTTCGTGTTCGGCATAGCCAGCACGTACCCGGTGACGCTGACCGTCAGGGACGCGGAGGGCAACACGGCGACGGACACGATGACCGTGACCGTTACCGTCCTGCCTGACGCGGCGCCCGTCGCGGTCGCGGCGATAGACTCGCCGGTGACCGTGGGCGACACGGTGACCTTCGATGGCACCGGGTCGAGCGACGACAACGCGATCGTGAGCTGGATCTGGACCTTCGACGACAACGGCGTCCCGATCGAGCGGAGCGGCGAGACCGTGACCTACGTGTTCGACACCGCGGGCACCTACGAGATAACGCTCACGGTGACTGACGGCGCGGACCAGACGGATGTCGCGACGGTCTCGGTGACCGTCGAGGCGGTCGTGCCGACGGACGAGGCACCTGTCGCGGTCGCGGCGATCGATTCGCCAGCGACCGTGGGCGACACGGTGACCTTCGACGGCACCGGGTCGAGCGACGACAACGAGATCGTCAACTGGACTTGGAGCTTCGACGACAACGGCGTGGCGAAGGAGCTGTGGGGCGAGACCGCGACCTATGTGTTCGAGACCGCTGGGACCTACGAGGTCACCCTGACGGTCATGGACGACGCGGACCAGACGGATGTCGCGACGGTCTCGGTGACCGTCGAGGCGGCTCCGGCCCTGAGCGACCCGCCGGTCGCGGGCGCTGGCACGGATCAGACGGTCGCCATCGGAGCGGAGGTCGAGTTCAGCGGGGCCCTATCGAGCGACGATGTGGGCGTGGTGAACTACACCTGGACCTTCACCTACAACGGCTCGGCCGTGAAGCTGTACGGCGTATCGCCCAGCTTCACCTTCCACGCCGCGGCCACCTACACGGTCACGCTGACCGTGACGGATGCCGACGGCCAGGAGGACACCGACACGGTGACCGTGACGGTCAACCCGGCCGACACGACCGATGACAAGACCTTCATCGAGTCGTACGGTCTGCCCATAGCCCTGCTCGCCATCATAGTGGTGGCTGCGCTCGCCTTCCTGCTGATGAAGCGGAAGAAGGGCGGCAAGAGCACCACCAACACAGGGCTCGATGGCACCACGATGGACGAGCCGCAGGAACCGTCGCAGTAGGCCAGGACGTAAACCCCTTAGTCCAAACCTCTTCCAACGATTTCCTTTTTCATCCTCAGATGCGGCGGGCCCGCTGGATGTGTGTGATCATCGGGCCAGTCTTTCGAAAATACGGTTCGCCGGCGCCCTAGTCCTCGGGCGGTGGCGGCGGGAGATCGTCGTCATCCTGGAGCCTGTACTCCTCTGCCACCATGGAGATCATGTCGAGCTGCAGCGACGTGTAGAGGTAGTCGAGGTTCCGCTCCACGTGCGCCGAGTACGGTGCCGGCGTCTCCTGCTCCATCATCCTCGTGAGGAGCGCGTCTATCCTGTTCGCGGTCCTCGGGTCGCGCTTCATGATGCCCCCGCTGAGGCTGAAGAACGAAGGTCCGAGGCTCTTCCTGCGCGGCCGTCTCCTGGGCGATACTGGCACGTCCAGTTCTGCGCCGTCCTCTTGTTCACTCTGGCTGCGTACGGATCCCAAATCCCATCCCATCCCGTCGCTGCAGATGTATCCGTCGGTTCGTATATATATGTGTTGTGAGGTGCGACCGCCTGCGGCCTCACCGCGCCCTGATGGCCTCGACGGCGAGCCGCGTGGCCTCCGCGACGAACCCGCCGCAGCGGGGCCTGTGCTCGGGCGACGTGAAATCGCCTCGGTTCAGCGCGGAGCATCCGACCGAGCCGAACCTCTCGAGGAATGCCTTGTACAGTCTGCCAGCGGCGTCGTAGCTCCTCATCTTGTCATCGGACGCCTCCGACCTTCCGAGGGCCGCGCCTATGCCGAGCACGCCGCCCGTGAGCGCCCCGCAGACGTCCTGTGACCTCCCTATGCCGCCGCCGAGCGGCGTCGCGAGCCGCTTGGCCTGGTCGCAGAGGTCGATGCCCTGGGCATGGCACACGCCCCTGAAGACGGACTCCGCGCAGTTGTGCCTCTCTTCCCAGCACTTGATCGCGTGTTCGACGCCCTCGTCCACGGTCCGCGTGTCCGTCCCTCCGTCAGCCCTTGAGTGGGCTCTCGTCGACCGTCAGGACGCACTCCCTCGAGTCCAGGGAGACCTTCACTCCCTCGGGCATCAGGAGCTTGATGGCCCCGTGGCCGCAGCACAGTCCCGTGTACGATGGCACCTTCTTCAGGCAGCCGATGCGGTCCTGGAGCACCTCTTCCAGGCTGGGCGTCGGCTCCTCGCGTCTGTGGAACTTAGAGAGCTGGCCGAAGACGATGCCCGCGGCCCCTCCGAGTTTGCCTGCGAGGTGGAGGTGCGTCAGGAGCCTGTCCAGGTCGTACTCCGATACGTGCACGTCCTCCAGGAACAGGATCTTGCCGCTGATATCGATATCGTCCTCGGTCCCGAGCGTGTGGGTGATCATCGTCAGGTTACCGCCCAGGAGCGTCCCCTTCGCCTTCCCCGGCACGATCGTCCTCAGCAGCATCCCGGAGGGAGGGTTCTCGATCCTGCCCCAGGGTTCCGCCGTCGAGAGGAGCGTGAGCGCCCGGTCTATGTTCGGCTTGCCCGCTGGCGGGTCCTTCTCCGGGTGGTCCCCCCCGTAGCCCTCGATGGACGGCCCGTGGAACGTGACCAGCCCGGTCCTCTGATGGATCGCGACGTGGAAAGTCGTGATGTCGCTGTACCCCATGAATATCTTGGGATTGTCCCTGATGACGTCGAAGTCGATCAGCGGGAGCACGCGCATCGCCCCGTACCCTCCCCTGGCGCAGAAGATGGCGTCCACGTCCTCGTCCGCGAACATGTCCATGAGCTCCCTCGCCCTCGCCTCGTCCTTCCCGGACATGAACCCGGACTTCGTCAGGTTCCTCGTGCACTCACCCAGCACGACCTTGTACCCCCGCTCCCGCAGGTAGTTGACTCCCTGTCCGAGGCCGAACGGTTCGGAGAAGCTGGACGGCGACACGATGCCTATGGTCGCGCCCTCAGTGAGCTTCGCTGGTTTCACGGTCTTCAATCTCACACCTCGTACGACCGAAATGCGACCGTGCTAATAAACAGCGCGACGCCCGCAGTCAAGAACAGTGATAGAATGGATTGAAGGGGTTTCCGTCAGCCGCAGGGTTCAGGCCGTTGCCTGGTCGAAGATATCATCGGCGCTGGGGGACTCCTCTATCTCGCCGCCGAGCTCGACGAGGCCGAGCTGTATGTTGGCCTTGATGTACTCGAGCTCGTTGGAGATCTCGGAGCAGTCGACCGTCTCGGGGTTCCTATCGATCTCCCTGACCAGCCTCTCGATGCGCATCCTGTTCTCGGCGAGCTTGCCGAGGATTCGCAGGTCCTCGTTCTCCGAGGCCCTGAGCTTCCTGGTCCGGACGATCCTGCTCTCGTGGCTGTAGAGGTCCTGGACCGCGATCGGGACATTCAGTTTCCTGTTCATCGTGCATCCCATCTCGTCGTATGACGATTGTCTGACAATATCGACTTCATCCTATATATATGTTGTCCGGGCCCGCGTGCGTCACTTCCGGATCGGACCGGCGATGTCCGCCGCCCTGCGCTCCAGGTCGGCGATCTTCCTCTGGAGCTTCCTGATCCTGGAGTCGTGCTTGGCGACCTGCTCCCTGAGCTTCGCAGCCTTCGACCTGAGCTTCGCGGCCTTGGTAAGCTTCTTGGCGGAGACCTGATAGTCGTTCACCTGGGCCGAGTACTTCTTGGCGTCCCTCATTGAGGACATGGTATCGACCGGGAAGACCGCCCTATGTCGATATGAAGCTTGCCTAACGGCTATCATCCAGCACACACCTCAAAAACTGAATTATAGGCGATGTTCATGGGGCATCGTCATGAGGGCCTGCGTGGAGACCTGCGGCTGCACTCTCAACTTCGGAGAGGCCAGGGAGCTAGAGGACCTGCTCCTCGCCCGCGGGCGGGGGCTGGACGAGGACCACGCGGCGACTCTCTGGTTCATCCAGGATCTCGCCCCAGGCATGGCGCGGGGGTCGTCCGCATGAGGCAGACCACGAAGCTCTACCTGATTCTGGCTGTCACCATACTCATCTGGGGCAGCTCGTTCGTGTTCGTCGACATGGCGATCAAGGACGGGGCATCGCCGACGATGCTGGCGATGACCAGGTTCATCGTCGCGTCGAGCATATTGGGCGCGTACCTGCTCCTGAGGCCGAGGAGGGGCATGGACAGGTCCGACCTCCGGGTCTTCCTTCTCCTCGGGTTCATCGGCATAGGCGTGTACTACATCTTCCAGTACTACGGCATCAAGTTCGCGGGGGCGGCCATATCGGCCATCCTGGTGACCCTGCTCTGCCCGATCATGATATTCGCCCTCTCCCGCTCGAAGCTCCACGAGAAGGTCTCGAGCGCCCAGAAGGTTGGCCTGGGCATCGCGGCCGCGGGCTCGTTCATGGTCGTGACCGACGGCACGCTGGCGTTCATATCCAACTGGGAGGCGATCGTGGGCGGCGTGTTCGGGGTGATATGCGCCGTGTTCTGGGCCGTCTACACGGTCAAGGGGAAGACGCTGGTCAAGAAGTACGACCCGATCGAGAGCACTGCGTACATATCGATACTCGGGACCCTGATGCTTGCGCCCATCGCCTTCGCGGACGCCCAGTTCGTCGGCGGCTCGTACCATCTCAGCTTCTTCCTGTGCGCGATCTACCTGGGCGTGTTCTGCACGGTAGTCGGGTACGTGTTCTGGTTCCGGGCGCTGACGGGTCTCGATGCCTTCGCGACCGGCGCGAGCCTGTACTTCGAGCCCGTGGTGACGGTCGCGTTCGCCTGGGTGCTGCTGGGTGAGGGGATAGGGGTCATCGCCGCTGCCGGGACGGTCGTCACGCTGGTGGGCGTGATACTCGTCTCCAGGAGATGAACGGTCCAGACCCGGACGGAATCGTTAATATGCGTGGGCACTCATCTGACCGTAGCACCACCGCATCAGCCCCGTAGTGTAGTGGACAATCATGCGGGCCTTTGGAGCCCGTGACGGGGGTTCGAATCCTCCCGGGGCTACTCCCTATCGATCAGAGGCCGTCGTCCTTGCCGCGGCCTCTTCCCCGGACCCATTGGGTGACCTTCGCCACGAGCACGAGGAGCAGCACCCACGATATGACAATCAGGAAGAACCCCTCTGCGATGAACCCTCCCTCGACCGCCGTCAGCAGGAAGGTGCCGGTCAGCATCGCGAGGACCCCGAAGACCACTCCGTAGACCGCCATCGTCCTGTCGATCTTCCACTTCGCCAAGGGTCACCTCCTCCCAACGTGCGCGACCTGGTCCGCCTTGAACACCCTGATGCTCTCCCGGTCCTCTATCGCGCTCTCGACATCCAACCGGACCATCGCCTGTGACCGTACCATCCCGAAGCTCTAAGTATTTTGTCCGCGCTGGTCGTGTGCGAGACCATGGTCGACGAGATTCATGCCCGGCCCGTCATATGCGACCTCAGGCTCGAGTTCCCGAGCCACGAGTCCGCGGAGACCGTCCACAGGGCGGTCGAGCAGGACAACGAGGGATTCGTCGAGTCCAGGGTCGAGGGCAGCTCCATCATCGCCAGGATGGAGGCGGACACGCTCAAGAGCCTCCTCCACACGCTCGACGACTACCTGTCGTGCATGGGGGTCGCGGAGAACATCGTGACCAAGAAGCGCTAGTCCTTCGAATCCTTCACGCGGACCGCGATGCCCCTCTTGAACGTCAGCATCTCCTCGCGGACCATCAGCGCCCGCCCGACAGCCGCGAGCTCGCCCTTGGTGTCGACGACCATGACATCGTCCCCGGGCCTGACGTCCGGGTCGCACTCGACCACGAACTTCGCCATGACGTTGTTCCCCTTCGCCGCGAAGGTCGCAGGCTCGTCCTGGGTCACGACGCGCATCTTGGGTGCCGGAAGGACCTTCATGAGCATCTGGGCGCCCTCGAGCTTCAGCGTGAACCTGCCGTCGTGGGCCCGCATCGAGAACGCGTGGACCCCGTCCA
>Ga0315273_10002233_pt1 | contig 22718 bp, 18 predicted proteins | sample YL17G02_0_MG_FD_205753 | JGI IMG/M metagenome (GOLD analysis project Ga0315273, IMG submission 205753) | Sediment microbial communities from Yellowstone Lake, YNP, Wyoming, USA - YL17G02_0 | ecosystem: Environmental > Aquatic > Freshwater > Lake > Sediment | place: USA: Wyoming | collected...
CAAGCCAGTATTCAGACGTCATGGGACTCAGCTAGCCGGCAGTTCTTGAAGTGCGGTAGTGGCCTTGGCAAACTCGGGATTTAATTTTAAAGAGCGCTCGAAGTTTTGCCGGGCTTTGGCAAATTCCTTCTTCTTTTTGAAGGCGATACCTAAATTATAATGTATAGCATACAAAAATTTATTTGATTTTATTTGTTCGACTGCCGCCATATACATCTTAATAGCGCCGTCGATATCATTTTCGCTTGATAACTTCGCGCCTGCGTTATTCAGGAACTGGACCATTTCCTTGTCGTCCATACCCTGGCGCAGCCCATCCACAAGGCTGCTGAGGTCCCCTGTTTTGATTTTAACCTGAGCAGTCACCGTCGCAGCGACCTTGTTTCCGGCATCCACCGCTTGCAGCTTGCCCATGTAGGTCTTCGCTAGGTCATAGCGCTCGATGTTGAGGTTTGAAAGACCGGCGTTTTCCAGCAATTTGATATTGTGCGGATTGACGTCAGCAAGCTTGTTTAGCAGCATCGCAGCCGCATTAAAATCACTTTGCTTCATCAGGAGTTGGGCTAGGCGATGGAGGCCCGTCGATGACTTGGGGTTTGCAGCGATGGCCGCCTTGTAATGACTATTTGCTACGTCGAGTTTATTGCGCTTTAACTCAATGTCACCATATAAAATCAGCGCCTTTTCCAACGTCGGCTGGGCCGTCAATACCTGCTGGATATTGTGCTCAGCCATATCCATTAGATCTGAGGCAAATGCAGATTTGCTGTCTCTATACCTCAGCTCAATCTCAGAGAGGGCATTTTCGGTCGCTATAAGGTGCTTAAACTTTGCTGCAATCGTGGCTTTGGTAATTGGTGGGACAGCCACGTAATCCAAATCATACTCGCTAATTAATGACAACAATTGCGAGTCTAACTTATTGCAAATGAGTAAATGCGGTTCAAGCCCGTAGTTGCCAGTCGCGCGTAATTTTTGGATCACGACCAAGCCACTCATGTCTGGTATTTCGACTCGAGTGACAAATAGTGCAAACTGTTGTCGGGCGCAGACTGCAAAAGCCTCCTTACCCGACGTAAACACGGTGATACTGCGAAAGCCGCATTCTGCCAACCCTTGAGTGATGAGTTCGGCCTCTGCTTGGCTGGCAGTGACAATCGCAACAGGCATACTTTTTGTCAGCATCGACATTCCAAAATGAGTTGGTCAATAACCACAACTGTCAAAAAGTCCAATCGGGAATAGAGACTTGGATCCGCTAGGACACTTTAATTTGAATTGAGCCATCGACCACTCTAGTAAGCAATAGCGCTAGCTGCGCTATTGCACTTTCACCAGTACCGCACAAATCACCAAATGAAACCGCTAGATTGATGACACCTGCCGTGCCCAGGGTTTCGCCGCTCGAAACTTAAAAATTAAATTAGTCCCTGAATCATATAGGCCAATTTTCACAAAATCAAATCCCTATCAATGCGCTGTGCAATAAAACAGAGCAACTTAACCTAGCATTCCCACCAATTCACAAAGATTCGCACACTCCACGACCAACTATTTTTGTAATTGTATAAATCGCGACGAAAAATAGTCTCTTTACCTTGGACTTACCCTACTTTCCTGCTGCCGACCAAGTACCGCCTTAGCTCGTCCAGTCATACCCACCATATGGTCAGGGAACACTTAATAGAAATGGCATTCAGCCGATACCTAGAGCGGGGGATAATGAGGTCCCTCAGTACACCCAGGCACGCGTTCATGCGCAACCAACTGTTAGGCGGACGCTACCGCATCCTCGACCAAATCGGCGAAGGAGGCATGGCATTCGTTTACTTAGCACTTGACGAAAAACTTGGGCGCAAGGTCGCTGTTAAAATATTGCACGAACACATGGAAAGAAACGCCGATATCCGCCAGCGCTTTCAGATGGAAGCACAAGCTGTGTCGTCGCTTGACCACCCGAACATCGTCAAGGTTTACGACTTCTCGGGTGACCAAGTTGGACGCCTCTGGATCGTCACCGAGGTCATCCACGGCAGGAACTTGGCGCAGTATGTGCACCAGTCTAGTGGTGGTTGGTTGCATCCGGTGATCGCTGCGGCCGTCGTCAGCGAGATCTGCAAAGCCCTGGAAATGGCGCACAACCACGGCATCGTTCACCGTGATGTAAAGCCAGAAAATATCATGATGACCTTCGACGGACGCGTCAAGCTGATGGATTTTGGCATCGCTAAAGACCTCGGCAAATCGGGCATGACGGTGACCGGAACTTTTATGGGTTCGCCAAGTTATATGTCACCCGAGCAGATCCGTGGCCGGGATATCGACCTGCGCAGCGACCTTTATAGCCTATCGATTTTGTTTTACGAAGTTGTAGCTGGTCGCTTGCCGTTTGCCGGGGCAACGACTCATGACGTCGTGCTAAAAATTATGGAAGGGAAATTTACCCATCCTCGCTTTCTCGTTCCAGGCTTACCATTGGCATTAGACGAAATCATCGTCAAAAACATGTCGAAGAATCCCAGCAGTCGCTGCCAAACCGCTAAGGAATACGCTGCCAATATAACGCAAGTACTGCAAGGCCTAGGTTTTGATGAAAGCCATATTGAACTAGAACGCTTCTTTAAGGATCGTGAAGGCTACAGCGCCCGCTTGGCAGGCGCCAAGACCGGGGCGGCGATGGCCATGAACTCCTACCAAACGAACACCAACCGCGGCAAAGCTCTGCCGGCCACTGCAGTGCGCAGTATGGTTCAACAGTCACCGCATCTGCAGCCATTTCGCACGCCGACCCAGAAAATAGAGACTGGCAAAGGCGACGGTGGAATAGTATCTCTCAAGACTAAACATTTAACTCAGTTCGATGCTTCGCCGCCCGCACAGCCACGGAATATAGCACCGCCACCGATACCATCCGCACAGGAGAAATTGGCAGTCTTTGCACCGCCGCCGCCCCGCCAGGCTACGGCGTACCTGACGCCACAAGGAGTCGCCATTCCGTTGCGGCACCTGCCGCGCCAGGTTCGACGCTCGACACGCCAGCCGAGTGCGGTGAGTGCCACGAATTGGATCGGCTACATATTTGCTTCACTGCTCGTCGGCCTAACCTGCGCAGTGGGACTTTGGGGTTTTCTCAATCTAAACAATCGACCCGCCACCAAGTCGCGCCCGACCAGCAATGCCGAGGCTGCATGGCGCGAAAGCGTTCGTGCATCGGTGCGCTTAGCGCGCAAAGCTGTGCGCACCCGTCGCGATGGCTCAGCGGCCACCGGACAGGTTGGCACCGGTAAGGCCGTAGCTAAGACCGCCACTGCCGCGTTGCCTGCAAACCGCAGCAAAACACCACGGGGTGCCGACCAAACCAATGGCCTAGCTAACACCAGCCAGTCGCAACTCAAAGCGGCAACCACCAACCCACCTGCCAATTTTAAGGCACCAAACATCACCAAGAAAATCGCTAAACATGCTGAACCCAAAGACAATAGCTTGGGCTCCAGCCTGGGCTCTGGCTTGGCCAATCTAGCTGTTTCGCCAGCCACCTCGTCGCTCACTAAGACGCCAGCTCTCGCCCCTGCAAAACTGCCAACCGCACTCGTTTCTGAGCGTTTGGACGCACCTGCTCCCGAGCCTACTGCTGAGCCCGGCGAGGACAGAACGCCACAGCGCCGGCCAAAATCCGAAAAATTGCCGAAGGTCGATAAAATCGAGGCGGCAGACAAAGGCGAGAAGGGCGACCAAGGTGATCATACCGTAAGAAGCGAGCCGAAGGAGCGCAGCGAACGCAGCGATAAACCCGCGAAAAAGGATGCCGCCTTACCGGGGAATAGCCGCTTCTCGATCAGCTCGCAGCCGGCCGCGGAGATCTATGTCGATGGTCGCCGCATGGGCACCTCAGTTGACAACACCAGCGACAGCGGTTGGCTCACTGTGAGCCCCGGCCGGCATGCCTTGGAGCTCCGCCGTAAAGACTATGCTACGGCTCGCAGCCGCTTCGAAGTCAGTGTCGGAGAGCAAAAGGTGCTACCGCGTATCATCCTCGAACCTGGGGCTCAAGGCAGCCAGGGCAAGCCGAGCCCTACCACCCAGGACGTCCAATTAACACTCCGCATCAACTACGGTCCAGCGCAGGTGACGATTCGTAACCTAGACAGCAACGCGTCGCAGATTTTCACCATGGCAGGGGGCGCAAAAACCATCTCGCTTAGCCCTGGCCGCCACCATATTCGCCTTGATCATAGCGGCGAAACCAAGGAACGCGAGCTTACGCTAAACGGCAACGAAGGGCATTTGACCTTCAGCATCGAATTCAAAAATGCAGACTAACGAAAGAGGCTAAGGGATATACATGAACGGCCATAGGATGACATCACGGCGGCAAGTGCAGACGGTAGGGACAAGGCTTCAGCGCCTTGCTCACACCCTGCTCGTGCATGCCGTGACCTGGTCATTAGCCGTGCCACCTAGCTATCTTGCCTCCACGCTGGTCCTAACGCCAGTTGCTAGCGCCGCCGCATTTACCGATGGCTACGGAAAATTCCTCAAGCACAATTACGGCGGCGCCCAGGCCAGCCTAAAAACGGCCTTGCAGGCCCGAATGGCCAAAGCAGAACAGGCGCGAACGACCCAGCTGCTAGGCATGAGCCAATATATGCTTGGCGATACCGCCGGCGCCACGAAGAGCTTTAAGGCGGCCCTTGCGATCAATAGAAACTTGAGCATACCCTCGTCAGACAAGGCAAGTCCCGACCTGCTCGCCTACTATAAAGGTGTCAAAAGTGGCAAAGGAGGGAGCCAGCCTCCCGCAAAAGCCGCAAAAAACTCCGAGTCACCTCCGGCAAAGACCGCCAACACTAAAGGCGCCAACCAACCGGCAAGCCCGGCGCCGGCAAGTCCGAAGGGCCCGGAGGCGCCGCGTGGCAAGCCTAGTGGACCGCGCACCACCGATGCCAACGGCGATGCGCTGAAACAAACCTTCCTGACAGTAACGTCGACAACCAAGGGCGCTAGCATCAGTATCGACGGGATCATCGCAGGTCCAGTAAATAGCCAGATCAATACCGACCCGGGCAACGTTACCATTGAAGTGACAATGCAGGGTTATATATCGAAGAAAATCCGGGTTCTAATTGCTAAGGACAGGCCGAATAACATCACTGTGAACCTTGAAAAGCCCAAACCAAAGCCACTACCACCGCAGCCGGCGGCACAGCCTGAGACCAATCTTGCCAGCGGTGCACCTCAAGGGGGGTATGCGCCAACACCCGCAGCTCGCACGCCGGTCGCCGGCAGCAGGCAAGCTATGAACAAAAAGATTAAGAATATGCCACCGAGTGGCTCAGGCAAGCCCCGTGCCCCATCGCCTAGCGACGACATGTTTGGTGAAGCGCAGACTAAGGGACCGCAAGGGTCGCCACCGCCTGGTCCCGACTTAACCGCACAGTTCGCCGCCGATGCAGCAGCCGCGCTCCAGCCACCACAACAATACGCCCAGCAGCAACCATTTCAGCCACAGCCACAACAGTTTCAGCCACAACAGTTTCAGCCACAGCAGCAACAATTCCAGCAGCAACAATTCCAGCAGCCACAGTTTCTGCCGCAGCAATATCAACAACCGCAGCAATACGCTCCACCGCCGCAGTATTATACGCCGCCGCAGCAATACTACCCACAGCCGCAGCAATACTACCCACCGCCGCCGCCACCCGCTTATTATGCGCCGCCGCCAGACCCACTTTTCAATGACATGCAGGCTCCAGCAACGGCTGCGCCAGCAGCTACTGCGCGCCCACAATCGCCAAGCGACCTCGCTGATCCAGGCTTTGCCGGAGCGCCCGGTGCCCCCGCACGCAGAGGTATAGCTAAATCACCTAAAAGTGACAGTAAGATCTTAGCCGCCTTCATACCATTTGGCACCGGCCAGTTCTATAATAGCCGCATCCTTTTAGGACTGGGCTTTATGGCGGCGGAGGGCGCTGCGCTCAGCCTGTTCTTCTATTCGATGCAACAGAATGCCAAAACAGTTAAAGACGCCAACGCCTACAACGCAGCCTATTGCAATGGCCAGGACAACCCTCCACCCGAATGTCAGACTAACTATGTCCTCACCTCTGCCAAAGCGAAGTCCTTAAGCCAGAACAGCAACTACGCGCTGATGGGTTTCGGTTTGGTCCATTCAATTGGCGTTATCCAAGCCTTGCTCGACGATGGTAAAACGGTGGAGCCCAAAAAGCGTGGCCGGACCAAGAACATCAATTTCGGCGACAGCTACCGCTACAACGCCAGCGAAGCAGAGCTCGCCGAAGCCGGCGAAGCCCCCGTCGATCTGCAATCGTTTCACTGGCAAATTGATCCCACTCTCGCATATGATCAACAACAGCAGCGGCCGCGGAGCGCTCTTAGCCTGAATCTCAATTGGACGTTTTAGTGCATGGACCCTTCCGACCTCAGCCAAATGCAGCTCAAACGCTTTGGCATAAGTCTCACGGGCGGCATCGGCACCGGCAAATCAACGGTCGGGCGCCTTCTCAGACAGCATGGTTTTACGGTGATCGATGCCGATCAGTTAGCACGCCGAGTGGCTGCTCCCGGCGCGCCAGGGCTAGCGGCGGTGACTAGCCGCTTTGGTCCCGACATCCTGAACACCGATGGGACGCTGAACCGTGCGCGCCTCGGCCAGCTTGTATTCAGCCAGCCCGAGCTACGCCGTGAGCTTGAGCAGCTGACGCACCCGCTCATTCGCGCCGAACTTTACGCAGAGGTAGCAGCTTTAGACCTGGAGCACCGGCCCCGTTGGTTTTTTTACGAAGCGGCTTTGATCTTTGAAAGCGGGAGCGCCGGTGACCTGGCACAACATTGGGCTACCTACTGCTCGCCGTCCGTGCAACTCGAGCGGGTCATGCAACGCGATGGTCTCAGCCTTGAACGCGCTAAGGCCATCATCGCTAGTCAAATGCCGGCAAACGACAAGGCCCGCCTCGCTGACGTCGTGATCAACACTGATGGCCCACTCGCAAGCGTAGCAGCGCAGGTTGACACCTTGATTCAGGGACTGGCATTTTCCTAAGAGCTGTGCCAGAGGTCCGTGCTAAACTACGAACTAGTTCCAGATAATTTGCGGAAGGTGTCATTTTTGACCAAAAAAGGCAAAGGCAAGCAACACAAAAAGAAGCGCTTCGGCAAAGCCCCTACCGCTAAACCGAGCGATGCTCGGCCAGCTAAGCCCGGGGTACGTCCCAGCGCCGCACCAGGCCGCAAGCCGGTGCATGCGGATGGCAACCGCTTCAGCCGGCCAAGCAGCGACCGGCAGCAGCGCACTTGGCGAGCTGCTCCTCCATCTGAGGACGGTCGCGCCGCACCCTCACCCGACTACTTGGCAGCGGCGAAGCTAGAGACGCAGCAACAGCTTACTCAATGGCTCGCCCAAGGCGAGGCTATCAAACGCCAACGTAGCGCCGCTGATGCTAGCGACCATGTCCAACTCGACTTGTGGCAGGAGCGCGTGCTGCAAGCCTTGGTAGCCGGCGACTGCGTCGTCGTCGATGCGCCGACGACTGCCGGCAAAACCCGCGCCGTCGAGGTATTCTTCCGCCAAAATCTGCACAATCCTCGCTTTCGCGCCGCCTACACTACCCCAGTAAAAAGCCTGTCGAACGATAAGCTACGTGAATTTCGCCAGATGTATGGCGCAGAGAACGTCGGCATCGCCACCGGCGACATCAAGGAAAACCTCGATGCGCCCATTGTGGTCGCCACACTAGAGTCCTATCGCAACTCGTTGCTTGGCGTCGAACCAGACCTCGGTCGGACACTGGTGGTGTTTGACGAGTACCACTATCTTCAAGACGACAGCCGCGGCAGCGCCTGGGAAGAAGCACTGATTTTGACACCTCCGAGCTGTCAGATACTAATGCTGTCGGCATCGGTGGCTAACGCGGACGAGTTCACTCACTGGCTTAGCAGCATCCGCGACGGCCGCGAGTGCCAGCTGGTGCAGACCCAAACCCGGCCCGTGCCTCTGGCCAACTTGATTCACCTCCATGGCCAATGGCTGTTAGCGCAGAGTCTACCGGAGTCGGTATTAAACAACCTTGATCGGAGTCGCCTGACCACCCCGATTCGTCAAGAAGAGTTGGCGGAGAAGGCCGCCAGCTTAGTCACACTGGGCCTAACACCAGCCATCCTCTATTGCGGCCGCCGCCTAGCCTGCGAGACCATGGCCACATTGCTTTGCCGCAACCTACCACCGCTTGATGCCACAGCATCTGCACTAATCGGTGCGTCGCTTGCAACCTCGCACAAAGAATTCAATGCGCTGTCATTTATCCAACCCAAAGTTCGCCAGATGCTGCAGGTCTACGGTGTCGGCTTTCACCATTCGGGACTGGCAGCGCCGGCGCGGATGGCGATCGAAGCGCTGGTTAAAAACGGCCTGCTGCGCTTCTGCACCGCGACTATGGGCCTAAGCCTCGGTATCAATTTCTCGGTGCGCTCGGCCCTGATCTGCGAGTACCAGCGGCCAGGCGAAGGCGGCTTCACCGACTATGCTCCCTCAGAGGTGCTGCAGATGCTCGGGCGTGCCGGCCGCCGCGGTAAAGATGCCGTCGGTTATAGTCTTTGGCCGACGGTCGAAGCCTTTTCTCGCCTTGGCAAAGCCAAGCGCGACCAGATCACCTCACGCCTGCGCGCCGATCCGACGACACTGCTGGGCTTGATCGGCCGTGGTCTCGACTTGGACCAGATCGAGCATTTTTATAGCAAGAGCTTCCGCCGCTTCACCGACCGCGGGATCGACCTTAGCCTGGTGACCAAGCCGCGCCTCAAAAAGCGCCTCGGTGCCCCAGACCTTCCGTGCGTGTCCCCCGCTGCGGCTTATGCACAGTTTGGCCTGGAACAGCCTGAGTCGCCTTGCCATGCCTGCCGCTGGAAGGCGGCTTGCCACCCCGTGCTGCAGGCAAAGCCGGGTGGTTCGCTAGCCGCGCTGCAGATTCATCTGCACAAAATTGGCGCTTTAAATCCTGACGAAACCCTCACCGACTTTGGGCGGATCGCTCGTTATTTCCCGCAGGCTGGTGGTTTAGTCATGGCTCGCTTAATCAGCGACGGTGTCATTACTTCGGATAATTTGCCGCGAGCGGCAGAGCTAGCTGCAGCGATGACCTTGGCTCGCTTCAAAGAACCAGGTGGGGATCCGCGCTACCGCCTGCCCTTTGGCAACTACGACATCGAAAAGCAAATCGAAGCGATGTATCCACTCGCGTTATTCGACGAACTCTATGACCCACCGTTTCGCCAGCGTACGTTCTCGGTGATTCGCGAATTCAACCCCGCTGGTGGCTACGTCATCCGTGAATGGATCCAGGGCATGCCGTGGAACGACCTGATGCAGATCGTCACTCACGAACAATATGGCGCTGGCGACATGATGTCGTTGATTTACCGAAGCGCGACCTACATGCAATCGATCGTCCAAGCTCGGATCGCCGACCTGGCGCCGCTGGCCAGCACCTTGAGAGGCATCATGCTGCGTGAGCCACTGTCTTATGCCTTGGCATTATGACTAATATTATGACAATAAGAAATACATGACATTTCAATAAAATTCTCTGGCCATACGGCCAGTTACTAAATTTCATTTTAAACATTGACACCATTGCCCTAGAACTGTACAAAACGATCGCTGAGTATAGAGCCGACGACCGACTGCTTTGACCGGCTAAGTAGTCCCATAAAATTGGGCACTTAGGCCATCAACGCGGACGCGGCTATCGTACTAGGCAAAGATCTTGCGATTTTGGCATCAAAATTGCTTAGCTAAAGGTAGAAGGCCGGGTTCGGCGCTTAGCCAGATCTTAATTCTCCTAGTTTATGGTCAAGACTCAAGTTTACCGAAAAAAGCTCTACCGCTGCATTTTAATCTCGCCCGTTTCTGTTAGCTCTGCATGTACTGTCCCATCCAAATCTACCCTTCCCCAAATTTTCACCTTAGGTGGTCAGAGCTTAGAGGTCCCGCGAGGGGCCTCTCTTCATGCCTGCAGCCGTCGTGAAAACCCAGCCAAACATGTGAAGATCTCCGAGGCTTTGCTATGATCGAAGCAATCGCTCGCAACCCTCGGAGACTACGGCATGCTGAACTCGTGCAGATTTCTGCTATTCATGGCGTCCCTATTTTTCGCCGCATCGGCCCCGGCCGAGACGGCTAAAATCCTCCCTCCCAAGGGCATAGGCGTTGCCACAACAATCGTGGCTACCTACGCAGAGCTGATACGCTTGGCCTTAACCCAGGCCAAGTGGCGTGTGGTCAATAATCCCAAAGCCAAGACTGACCTCACGCTGCGTCCGACCATTTCCAAAATCGGCGGCGGATTCCTCCTCGTCCTGGAAAAAAGAAGCAAAGGTGCCGAGCCATATGAAGACAGCTTCAAGATCGCCAGCGAAGACGAACTCGACGTCGGCACCCGCCGCTTGGTCGCCGCAGTCCTGAATGAACAGCCGGCTGCCACCAGTGACAGTGTCGATGATGTCACCAAAGACGAAGTCGGTGCCGGGACTGCACGCCGGCAAACCGTCAAACGCGTCCTCGTCGCCTTTGGCCCTGCCCGGGGATATGGCCTTGGCAGCTCTAACCTACTCTACAATTTTAAGCTCGCCTACACCTGGGAGGGCGCCCATCTCGCCCCCCGCTTGTATACAGATATCAATTGGGCCCCAGGCAATTCACAAATGGCCAGCGCGGCTGGCGGCCTAGGCTTGGACTATTACCTAACTGGGGCTAAAGAAGCGCCGTTTATCGGCATCGATGCCGGTGTTGGAGTGCTGCACCGCGCCCGCACGGCGCAAACTCGGGCCGACGGGCGCCCGATGTATTACTCCGGATTTTCCCTTGGAGCGACTGCAGGGTTCGCGATTATGCGCACCTCCGACGTCTCGATGATCATCGCAGCAACTGCACGCCCAGTCCTTGGTGGTATCGGCGGCAAGGCAGCCGGTATCTTCGGGTTGGACGTCGGCATCTTGTTTTAACCATCAATCTCTGATTACCTAGCCCTGCCGGGCCTTAAGGCGTGGCAGGTGCAGTCGCGGGGGTTTGCTGATTTAGAAGACCAGTAATCGTCTTAAGGATATCGCCCCCGCCTAGCCCGCCTAGTAGCCCACCAGCGCCCCCGCCTAGCCCGCCTAGTAGCCCACCAGCGCCCCCGCCTAGCCCGCCTAGCCCACCAGCGCCCCCGCCTAGCCCACCAGCGCCCCCGCCTAACCCACCAAGCAGCGAGGAAATGTCAAAGCCACCTGCGCCGGCACCAGTCGGCACTGCGGTGGCTGGCACCGCTGAAAAGTCCGGGACTGCCGGGACTACCGGCGCAGCCGCCACAACTACCGGTGCCGCTACGGCAGGCTCAACTGCTTTGACTGGCGCGGGGCAGGCGCCCTTGCCTGATGCGCTCACGGCTGTCTTTGCCGCACCAGTGCCAGAGGCCACCTTTGCTACAGGAGCAGCCGCAGCAGCAGATGCGCCAACTGCGGGCGTCGCCGCAGCAGCAGATGCGCCAACTGCGGGCGTCGCCGCAGCACCAGCTGCAGCCGCGTCCATCAAGTAGCCATCTTTTTCCCAGCTTTGAAAGATCGCAATATTGGCTGCGCTAAGCGCTTTGCCAGGCGGCATCACCGAATGTACAACCGACGCCACCACCCCTTCTTTCGCTGCGGCCACGGCTGCAGGAGTCGATAAATTCGGTTCAGTTTTACCAGCCGCATGACATCTGACACACGAGCTAGTGATTAGTGGCTGAATGTTGCCATTATAAGTCACGACGGCCTCAGCAAGGTCGTAGCCGGCAAGCGCTAGAGCGGTTTTAGCCGCGGCTGCGGCAGCTGCGCCTGTGCCCCCTGCATTGGCTGCCACGGCGCCCGCTGCACCGGTCTTAGCCGAGGTCCCAGCGCCATTTGTGGTGCTCGCACCAGCAGGCGGACAGCTAACGTCCTCTTTCGCTTCCCCGGTTGCATTGGCTCCGCCTTGAACGGGGGCGGCCGGCTTAGGCGCTGGCGCCGGTGCACCACAAGCAGAGGCCACGAGTAGCAGCCCCAAACAACCGACGCTAAACAGTGCTGCTCGTCCTACTTGCTTTACTTGGGCCACAAATCACCTCCTATTGGAATTAACTCCAAGCTCCTTATCGGCAAGTCTGAGGAAAAAGTTGAGTCGGCGGTGACAGTTTTTAGCAACAGACGCTACTACTCCAGAAGTACTAGATTATTTTAGCCTGCCTCGACACTGAGGAGACTAGACTGCGGGCTGCCTTCGAGAACTGGGATGTTTAAACCGGCAGTCGGACTTGACCGAAGTAGGTGCAACGCCCGCCGGCCACAATAACCTCCCGTTAATGCATAATATTTTAGTGAGGTCCAAAGGTTTATACGGCGTCAGCCGATAGAGGTTTGAAGCACCCACGGCGGTGTAACTGAGGGTCCACCTATGAGTTGCTTAAAACCATCGATGCTAGGGCTAGCTTGGCTACTGCTTGGCGGATTGAACGCGCCTCTAGCAGCGGCCAAGCCGCAGACTTCCAGTGCGGTCTACCGCAGTCCATACTTTCTAGGCCGTGGCGACACCGGTATTGCCGTGGCCGATGATGAGGATGCGATCTTCTATAATCCCGCTGGCCTGGCTCAAGGCACCGGCATCTACAAACGCACCGTGCTTGTTTCGCCCGCAGTCGAGGTATCAAAAACCACTAAAGACTTAGCTAAACAAGCCACCTCTGCCTCGAGCGACGATGCTATCGGGACAGTCAATGATAATATCGGCAAGCCGGCCCATGTCGGCGTCAGCAATTTCAGCGGATTGGTTTTGCGGCGCGCTGCCGTCGGCGTAGTCGCTAGCGCTCACGCCGACTTCCTCGCCTTTGACGATCCGAATTCCGGCGGTTTACAAGCCGTACATGCCAGCGCTGATGAAACAGTCGGAATCACCTTTAGCCTCGCAGATAAATTCTTCGGCGACCGCTTGATGTTGGGATCGACGATAAAGTACCTCCAACGAGGTCGCGGTGACATCATCGCCGGTGCCGCCGATGTCGACACTATTAAAGACAAATTCAACGACACGGGCAATTTTATCGGTGTCGGCACCGGAGTCGGAGCGGACGTCGGCATAATGTTTCGCGGCGGCGGCAGACTCAACCCCAGCATGGGCCTCACTATTAATGATGTCGGCGATACGCCAATAAAGCCAGCGAAAGCCACAACGCTTGATCTCGGCCTCAAGCAAACAGTCAATGCGGGCGTTGCCATCGAGCCCGGCACAAAATTCAGCCGTATCAAATTCCTGTTGGACTACTACGACCTCGTTGGCAAGACCTACACAGACCCACGTGCGCAGACCCACATCGGCCTCGAGCTTGGTGTCCTTGACGCCTTCGGGATGACGGCGGGCCTCAACAAAGGCTACCCTACGGCCGGACTGTACGCTGACGTCTATTTCCTCCGCCTAGACTTCGGCATGTACGGCGAAGAAGTCGGCGAGCGCATCGGCACCCGGCCGGACCAACGATATTTCTTTCGACTGCGAATGGGTTTTTAAGGAGAGCTACGATGACTCAACTAAACTACAGCCGATGGACTAAAGCCTGCGTACTCGCCGGCATGTTGGCAGCGCAACTGGCTTGCGGCAATAACGTCTTTAAAAGCGGGGTAAAAAAAGATCCCGCTGAGGACTCGACCTTGGCTTTGGAACGAAAGAACCCCAGCAAGGCCATCAAAATCCTCGAAGAGGCCTTAGTCGATGACCCAGGCAACCCCAAATACCTCTCGATCTTAGCGACAGCCTATGCCACTCGCGCCGGCATTGACCCCTTGACCCTAGGCAGCAAATTCTCAACCTCTAGTGCCAGCCTACTTGGGGATAGCTCCTCGACCGGCAGCATCACCTCGTTATTCAGCGTCATGCCGGCTGCGACCGCAGACGTCATTAAGGATATCGACTATGCCGTAAGTATATTAAATGGCCAAATTCCAGTGAGCGACCGCCAGCCTGGGGATGCCTTCAAGACTGCGATCTATATGACAGCGTCCATGGTGCTGCACACCAAAGCCCTAGATTCACGTGGCAAAGGGACATTGACCGCAGCTGACATCGCCAGCCTTAGCGATGCCGACGCCAATGCCATCTTGAACAATCTCGATGCTGCAGCGGCGCTGCTGGCTGCCAATGGCGCAGCCCCCGGCGTATCCAGTGCTGCGGCCAGTGAAACCGCTGCTGCTGCGCTAGCTAAGTACTCAACACAGATCGATGCGGCAGAAGGGACCACCAAGGCGGAGAAGCTGCGCAACTACCTCGCCGCCAACCCAGGTGCCACTGCAAAGAGCTCTTGAGCCCAGCGCCAGCGCTGCCTATGTTTTAGTACCCACTCGGCACCCGGTGTCCACGGAGGCCAGTATGTCCTCCCGCGGGATCAGCTCAGTCGGCAGCGAGGCCCGACGAATGTTGGCGTGGAGCAAAATAGCCCCGCGCAACTTGGCGTAGTCGAGGTCGGCATCCTCAAGGTTAGCATTGGTGAAGTCGGCACCCTCGAGGTTGGCATTCCACAAGGAAACGCCGCGAAGATCGGCGTTGCGAAAACAGCAGTCCTTCAGGTTTGAATAAGAAAAGTTTGTACCCCGCAAATCGCAGTTGGAGAAATCGATTTTGACCAGGTTGGCTTTACGGATATCGCGGTCACGCAAATCCTTGGTGTCTGCCAACACCTCCAAGACTTCCTTGCGGGTTAGGGTCACCAACTTGTTACTGTCTTTGCTCATCCGTCACCTATTCGCCATGAATTAAGGAAGTGCTGACTACCGTGGAGTCTCTTAGGCCATCAACCGTGCGACATCCAACATCCGCCAACTGAAGCCGGTCTCGTTATCGTACCAGGACAGGATTTTTACCATATTGCCATTCATCACAGTTGTGAGGTCCGCGTCGACGATCGAAGACAGCCGGTTACCATTGAAATCCGAGGAGACGAGAGGCTCCTCGCTAAAGCCCAGGATGCCCAGCATGGAGCCGCCAGCAGCCGCCTGGAGGGCCTGGTTGACCTCTGCCTTAGTGGTATTACGGGCAAGCTCGAAGGTCACGTCCACCAGCGATACGTTGGGTGTCGGCACGCGAATGGACAGCCCATCAAGCTTGCCTTTCAGCTCGGGCAACACCAGCCCAATGGCCTTAGCTGCACCAGTAGACGTCGGGATCATGCTCAAGGCCGCAGCCCGGGCGCGGCGCAGGTCTTTGTGCGGCAAATCGAGGATCCGCTGGTCATTCGTATAGGAATGAATGGTCGTCATCAGGCCGTGCTTAATGCCAAAAGCGTCGTTGAGCACCTTGGCGACCGGGGCCAGGCAATTGGTCGTGCAGCTGCCGTTGGAGACCACCCGGTGCTCCTTCTTCAAAAGCTGGTGGTTGACGCCGAGCACAACCGTGATGTCCTCGCCTTTGGCTGGTGCGGATATCAGCACCTTAGGAGCTCCTGCCTTGAGGTGCAAGTCGGCATCTTTGCGCTCAGTGAACAGGCCACTGCACTCTAGGACCAGATCGACCTTTTTGTCCGCCCAGGGCAGCTCGGCGGGCGACTTGATGGCTGAGACGCTGATCGGCCGCCCATCAATGCTGAGGCTATTGCCCACAGCATGGATATCCTGAGCCAAAACGCCATGGACGCTGTCGTACTTGAGCAGATGCGCGAGGCTATGCGTATCGGTCAAGTCATTGATATGGACAATCTGTATATCGCCGCTTTTATCAGCCAAAGCCGCCCGTAGCACGGTGCGCCCGATGCGGCCGAAGCCGTTAATACCAATGCGTATCGCCATAATCGCTCCTTCGAGGGCAAGAATCCTAATCTCAGAGTAAAGATCTATATGCCAGGGGCGGCAAAAAATCCAGTCCCTGCTGGCCTGGACCAAGGTCCACCGCGACGACAGAAGCAATTGACATTTCGCTCCTTTGCCCGATGCCACCGCAAGAATCTTGAAACCGCTTGACTACCGCAGTAGCAGCAACCTTGCTATGATCTTCACTAATGCCGCGCCGCCGCCATATTCGCTATATACGATTGGCGCCGGTTGCGCTTTAAATGGCCTAGGCCGGCTTGAACTGAGGTTTTATGACCGCTCCAGCGACCAGAAAAGATGCCTCTATGTACAACTTCGCACCCGGGCGCGTCCTCGCCCGCAAGTATGAAGTGCTTTCGCGGGTTGGTGCTAGCGCCAGTGGCGAGCTGTACATGTTGAGCGAACAGGCTACTGGGATCGAGCGCACCGCCAAGTTCTACTCGCCAGCCATCGACCCGAAAAATCGCTGGGCCAATGACAGTGCTATTAAAATGCATAAATTGCGCCACTGCGACATCCTGGCCCACTACCGGACTCAGGAAACCATCTCGGTCGATGGCCGCGACGTCACGTTCTTGGTTTCTGATTTTTTCAAGGGTGAGTCGCTTAGCGACTTTTTAGCCAAGGCCCCACATAAGCGCCTGGGTGCTTTTGAAGGCATGCACCTCCTCCATGCCATGGCGCTGGGTGTCGAGCAGATCCACCGCCTCGGAGAGGCCCACGGCGAGCTCGCCCTCGAACACCTCATGATCCGCCGCAAGGGTCTGCGTTTTCAGGTGAAACTGCTCGATCTCAACCCCGACTTTGCGGCCACTCCAAGCAGCATCCGCGACGACGTCTATGACTTGATTCACATCTTTTATCAAGCCATAGGCGGCAGCAAGACCTATGCCAGCCTGCCAGCAGCGGTGAAGACCCTCTGCGGCGGAATGCGTCGAAGCGTGATCCACGAGCGCTATCGCAATGCTGGCGATCTGCGCCACTACCTGGAAACCATGACATGGAGTTAAGCGACCTGCTTTACGCCGGCCGCGAGTTAGTCGAAGGCGAGCTGCACGCATTGGGTGTCGGGCTCGCCGCGATCTTCACGGCCCGTTGCCCTGACAGCGATGGCCTCAACGAAGATTGCTGCGCCGTAATCCCTTACGATGAGCATTCCGGTATCCTCGTCGTCGCCGACGGGGCCGGCGGCCTGCCCAGTGGCGACAAAGCCTCAGAACTGACCATCAGGGCGCTACGCGATGCCCTCCGCACTGCGCGCAGACAGGGCTCTGAACTGCGTTCGGCCGTACTCGACGGCATCGAAAAGGCACACGCCGAAGTCGTCGCCCTCGGCGTCGGTGCCGGCACTACCCTAGCCGTGGCCCAGCTCCAAGGGCAAACCCTGCGCACCTACCACGTCGGTGACTCGCAGATCATGGTGGTCGGCCAAAAGGGCAAAATCAAGCTCGCCACCATGTCGCATTCACCCGTTGGCTACGCTCTCGAGGCCGGACTGCTCGAAGAAAAGGCCGCTATGCTGCACGAAGAGCGGCATCTGGTATCGAATCTAATCGGTCAGCCGTCGATGCACATCGAAATGGGCACACCGATTGAAATCTCGGCCCGAGACACGGTGATCATTGCTAGCGACGGACTTTTCGACAATCTTTCGATGGATGAAATTGCGGAGCTTAGCCGAGCCGGTCCGCTGCTGACCATCATGAGCAGCCTTGCCGAGGCTGCCCGGGTACGCATGGTCGATCCCAAGGATTTCCAGCCATCCAAACCCGACGATCTAACTTTTATGTGTTACCGCCGCCGCGTCAGCGCCCCATAAGGGCCCGTCCAAAAATAAACACTTTATTTTTGGACGGACCCTAAGCCGCGGACGCCCAGCACCTTGTTACTTAAATAGCCAAAATCCAAAAAAACCCCCACAGCAAACTTCCGCCCTAACAGTCCAATTTATTGCCATAAATCGAGAAGATCTAAGCACCGCCCGCAGTTGCTTAGAAGTTTTCCTAAAGTTTATTCGGCAAGCGACCGATCAGTATAAGAGCAATCACCTAAGCTATAGACATAATTCTATTGATAACATGTTTAGCAGCGTTTTCGAAAGAAATAGACCCACTTGACCAGCAAGAGCCAAAAGCGACAATTTACAGTGTTTCATGCATCCAGTATCTAAATTCAGACGCAGGACCAATGATCAAAACAAAACAAATGATATCTATTTTAGAAAAAAATAAAATAGCCATGCGTACACTTGCCCCATTACTCTCCGTGACGACTCAACTAGGACTTCTGCTGGCCTTGAGCAGCTGCGCGCGTGTTGCGAGCAATGCCAGTGAACTCGCAGCAAGCGCCGAATCCAAAGATTTTATCACTGCCTATGCCGACCTAGAAGTTGTTCCTGAATTCCAGGGTATCCTAAAACAATACCAACGCTACGGCGCGAGCCTATCCGACGGAACAATCAGCGATACCCTCACCATCAAAGGCAAGGTCGTGACTGGTTACACTAAGATGCTAGAAATTTCCGCCAAAGGTCTTGACGCGAAGGCGGCATTTGGCAGCAAATCATATCAAGAGCGCCTTGCCGCTAAAGGCATGTTAACCAGCAAACTAAAGGCCACAGATATCGACATGCTCGTCTCGATCCTCCAAGCCTTTGTTGAAGTACGCGGCGACCTAGCTAAGCACAAGGATATTCTCAGTCGCTATTCAAGCGATGACACGCTAAGGGCGGTGAACACCGCTATGGTACTTGAAGCAGTAGGGACGTTCAGCAAGAGGCAACAAGCAGGTTTATCTCTGGGTGGCGGCGGCAATGCTTATGTCGCAATCGCCTCCGGTGCGACAGCACTAGCGAAGATCATCGTCGGCGGCGTCACCGATGGCGTCAAAAATATAGATCTTGCTAAGTCCATTGAGGAGCATGCAAAACTGATTAATCTCTGCACAAAAAGCCGTACCGATTTAAACAACGACGTGACTAGAATACTCAGCTGCCAGCAATCCCTCCCAGCCGCCAACGCCTGTGATCCAACCACCGCCTCTGGGTCGAATCCAATCCAATCAAATGGCAAGTCCGGATGTGCCGATGTCAGCTTCAAGTGCCAGTGCCAGGACAGCATGGAACCAGGAAAACCCAGTTGTTTTTGGGTGAAATGGGCAGAGCCGCAAGCGGCTGCCGCGGCCCCACCGCCTGCGGCGACCCAAGGAGCTAGCCGCGGAGTTTGCACCAATCTTTGATCCAGATAAAACGATTCACCTGGAATTTAATTTATATGAATGAAGTAACGAAGAAAAATCTACTAAAGAGCGAATCGTCGACTACCGCCAAAGCGCAGCAGCCGATACGGTCCTTACGACGCCAAACCTGCCTAAAGATGCTCCTCGGCGGTGCCCTCCTGCTGGTTCCATCCTGTGCGTCCCCGGTCACCAGCTCGACCGCAGCCATTGAATCCGATGCCAATAATTTCCTAAAAATATACGAAAAATTACGCAACGACCCGGCTTTCCAAAGTTCCGTGTCGTTCTCCCTGAGCCAACCTATTGCCGACCTAAGCGCCACGATTCCTGATGAAATACGCCTTGGCGGCCAAACCTACCTTGGCGTTAGAGCGATGATCGCTAAGACTAAATCTATTAAAAACGGCAATGCTGCACCAAACGGTACAATCAAGGATCTACTTTCACGCCATTCATTACGAAGCGACCGCATCGGCCCCCAGGAAGCCAAGGACCTGCTATCCTTAACCGTCGACTTTCTAAAGTCCGGGGGGATCGAAGCAAAAATGCGCGACTATTCCGCCAAGTATACTTCTGAGCAGGTACTCAGAGCCGTCAACACGGCAATCATCTACGACGCCTTGCAAAAGCCACAAAAAAAATCCCTCAGCCTTGCCGATCCGCCTACAGTTGTCGGCGATACCCTCCGGATCGGCGGCGCGTGCATCACCGCGAGTGCAGTCGATGGCGTCGGGTGCATAGCGCAAAACCTCACCGGCATCGTCACAGATATTTGGGGTACACATAATCAACTTATAGCCAATGGCGCATCTAGGGCTAACGTTGTCGGCCGCCAGGTCAGCGTCAACGAGTGGAATGACTCCGCGGCGAAGGAGAGCGCATGCAAACAAGCGATGCCACAGGCAGGACAGTGCTCGTTTCACACCGACACTACGCCACCAGCGGCATCTTCACCGCAAAATGGACCAGCGCAATTTAGCGGACCGGGCAACCGTGCGTTTAATTGCAGCTATAAAGTTTGGAATTGCGTGTGCAACGGCGGCGCAGACGCTGCAGCAAAGACCTGTAGCTGGCAATCAGGGGCTGGTTCAGCCTCAGCAACTGCCGGAATGATCAATCCGTTACAACCCTAGCTATATATTAAGTAGACTGTGGCCAATCAATAGTTTTAAAGGATGATCTATGCAACTCAATACACAATCAAATACCGGCCATAAAGCCAAAGACTCGATGCACTCCCTTCGGTTAAAAGCGCGCCATGCCCGCCTTAGCCTTCTGGCAGCCAGCATGGCGGCTGCCGCCATCCTAAGCTGCAATAACGCCCCCACCACTGACGTCGCCGCAGCGATATCCGAAGATGTAGAATCCTTTTTTGCACAATACGACAGCGTCAAAGGACTACCTGAATTCAAAGACCGCCTGGCTGACATACGCAAATTGGATATCAGCGCCCTCGCGCAGTACATGCCAAAAGAAGTCACCCTAGGTCGCACGAAATACACCAACGTCGCCGAGGTTATGGCCGCCGCATCGAAGTCCTTACGTGTCGCCAGCCCAACTAAATCCGCCAGCCTTGAGAGCCTTTTGCTTGCTGACAAATCACTTGGCGACACGGTCACCAAGGCTCATGTAGAAGACCTTTTTTCGCTCATAAGCGGCGTGCTTAAGGCAAACGGCAAAGAAAGTGCTACGCGCACCGTACTGAGTAAATACACAGCCAGTCAAGTAGCGCATGCCTTCAACGCGGCAATTATCGTCGATGCCACATCTGCCTTGGCCACGAAGTCTTCAGGCTTGCAGCTATTAGCTCCAACCCCACCGACGCTCCAAGCGCCCATACCAAACGCTCCATCCGCACCTAAATTCGGCGGCAACCCACTCGCGGTCCTCTCACCGATCACTAATGCCGTCAGGGATATTTGGGATAAAAATAACGAATTGCTCGCCACAAAGGCAAATGTAGCCAACACCAATGCCTGTACCGCACAAACTGCTCAAAGCACCAGCCAGCAGCATAAAGAAAGCGTCTGCAGTACCGCCACCCCTCCCAAGAGCCAATGTCTGAACAAGGATAACTATCCAGCTTTTATCAATGGTCCGTCCTCTGTGGCCCAAGGCGGCGCTCCGGTCGACTGTTCGTATAAACAATGGAGTTGCACGTGCACGAAAAAAGACGACGAAAGTAGCTGCCTAATACAAGCGGCAGGGGGTGTATCTGCAGTCGTTAGCACGCCTTGTGTGCTCGGCGGAGCAGCACCTGCCCAAGCAAGCGGCCCTTAAGCATTGCCTTATTTTTTAAAGGGCCTCGCCGCTAAGTCAGCACCCCAAAGGCGGACACTATGAAAAATTCATTGATCGTTGCATGTTGCCTCGTCGCCATGGCCTGCGAAAATAATGGTAGTCCGTTAGCCAGCCAGGTCAGCGCAGAATCCCAGGCGGTGGCCCAGGCCTACCTGCAGGTCAAGGATTTGCCAGAATTTAAAGACGCCCTTAAGTCCTTTAGGGGAATGACGACTCAGACCTTGGTTAATAACTTTAAAGAAATCCCTGACAACGTCATTTTAAGAGGCAAGACACGCACCGGCCTAAGACCCACCTTAACCAAGGATTATAGCTTCCTCGCTAAAAACCCCGCGACGATCAAGGGCACACTAGGCGACGCTATATCTCATGGAGCCGGGGCCATTGATGACCTCACTGCAACAGATGTCGAACGCTATTATACGGTGATGGAAGGCCATCTAAAAGGAACCAGTGCAACTGCAAAAGAAGCTCGTAGCATGAAGGGACTCTCTGCCGCACAAATGCGCCGCTCGATCAATGCCGCAATCCTCATTGATATGGTAAACCAAAATGAAGCCTCTGGCCTAAATTTATACAAGTGGAAGTTCCGCTGGTCTGACTTAACCACGCCTGGCTTGATTGTCCATATCGTCGAAATGGAAAAATGCAAACGCGCAGAAGGCAACATGGTTCGCGCTAAAATTGGCGCAGAAAAGGCCCAGGCTGCGACAGAGAAGATTATTAGCGATGTTCGGGCTGCGGCCGAAAAAACCAAGGCAGACTGCGCCGGCATCTTCCCAAATTTTGCATGCGGCGATAATCACCCAGATAACCTCGACAAAATCGGACGACCTGAAAAGGCCGAATGCCGCGACTTTGAATATGCTTGTAAGTGCACCCTCACCGACAGAAATAACACCCCACCTTGCAATTTGAACTGGCAAGGCGTTGGCGCTAACTTGATGCTTGCGGAGGCATCGGGAGCCGGCGGCGCGGCACCGGCATCGGCAGCGACAGCGAACCCAGCAGAGGGCGCAGATCCAAATGAGTTACCGACAGAGTGTAAATAAAGCTGGACTCTAGCAAGACAAGTAACATCCTTACGTTCGAAGTTCAGTATATGGCCAAGATCATTTATAAATAGCGACCAACCAACAAAATATACGCGTTACCTGAAGTATCTTCGGCCATCTTGTAGACAAAATATTCTGTTTCGATAAAAAAGAACAAAACCGCCGTTACTTGTAAACTACAACTTCTACAAAAAACATCTAAAGCACAAGGAATCTGGAAATCAACCACAGTCCCCCACCCCAAAGGCTCGGCGAAAAATACAATGA
>Ga0315273_10002235_pt1 | contig 22716 bp, 13 predicted proteins | sample YL17G02_0_MG_FD_205753 | JGI IMG/M metagenome (GOLD analysis project Ga0315273, IMG submission 205753) | Sediment microbial communities from Yellowstone Lake, YNP, Wyoming, USA - YL17G02_0 | ecosystem: Environmental > Aquatic > Freshwater > Lake > Sediment | place: USA: Wyoming | collected...
CGGTCACCCACGCCTGCGCATTGGCGATGCGTTCTTCGAGCCGGGGGTGGCTTCCGAAGAAAAACGCCTCGACCTTGCCGGGGTCACCGTGGTCCTGCAGCAGGGCCTTGTAGATCTTCGGCGCCTCCCGCGTGTCGAAGCCGGCCTCGGCCATCTTCGTGAATCCGCCCTCGTCCGCTTCGCGTTCCAGCTCGCGGCCGTAGCCGTTGACCGCCGCGATGAACGCGAGCTGCAGCCCGAGCCCCAGCATGATGTCGGAGAGCACGCCGATCCGCGCGGCCTTGCCGTAATGGCCCTCGGATGCGGCATGACCCGCTTCGCTTGCCGAGACGACCGCCCCGGCCACGGCCACTCCCATCAGCGCGAGCTGACGGTTTCGGGCGCTTCGCTGGTGGCGAAGCATGTGACGGTCCTCGACGTGGGTCATCTCGTGCCCGAGCACGGTCGCGAGCTGGGATTCGTTCTCCGCGCGCGCCAGAAGCCCGGTGTGCACGTAGAGCGAGCCGGTCGGAAACGCAAAGGCGTTCAGCGTGGGATCTTCAAGAACGGTCACGCGAAAGTTGATCTCGGTGTTGGCCGCCATCCCCGGCGGGTTCAGCCGGGTCACGACGCCCTGCAGGTAGTCCACGAGGAGCGGATCCTGGTAGATCGCCGCCTTCTCGCGGAGCTTCTTCTCCTCGTTGCGGGACTCGTCCCAGAGCGCCTTTTCGTCGCGATCCGGCTTCCAGGCTGCGCCCGTGGCCGACACCGGCGGTATGTGCGTCGGAGCGCACGACAGCAGGAACGCCGGGATCAGAACGACGACCAAAGCCTTCGGGAACAACCGGTTGTGCTTCATCGCCTTTCTCCTTTGGGGAGATCTTCCGGCACGGCCTGTCCGGGTCACGTCGGATTATCCCGCAGGAACCGCTGGAGGGTTCGGCCGGAGGCGAGTGGAGGGGCTCGAGCCCGCGGCAGGCCTATTTTGGCCGCAAGAGGCTGTTCCGTCGTGCGGGGAGCGGATTTTGAGGGATAATCGCCGTACATAGAGCAGGATTCGAGTCCGCGGCGGCTGCCGGCGACCCCGGCCACGGCCGCACGGGGGGAACCGATGCGAAACGTCCGAGCTGCCGCGATCTGCCTCGTTGTGCTATTTCTGGTCAGCACCCTTCCCGCCGGGGCCTCCGACGGAAGCTACGGGGGAGGCCTGAGGCCGCCTCTCAGCCAGGTTCTCTCCCAGGCGGGCGCCGGCGAGCTCGTGCCGGTCAGCATCGTGCTGACGGACAAGGCTACGGTGGAAGAACTTCACGCGGCACGGCAGGGCCTTGCTCCGCGCGCCGCTCGTTCCAGGGTGACCAGCCTTCTGAAAGCGCGAGCGTCCCGCTCCCAGGCCGTCTTGCTCGCGCGCCTGCAGGAGCTCTACGCCGCCGGGCAGGTTCGGAACATGAGGCTCCTGTGGATCGGCAACGTCATCGGGATCGAAGCCACCCCGGAGGTCATCCGCGAGATCGCCGCCCGGCGGGATGTCTCGTGGGTCAATCACAACCCCAAGATTGACGCCTCGCTGGGCGTCCCGTACACGCCGGCCGCCGGATTGGACGGCCTCGGGGCGGGGACGGATGAGATCGAATGCGGCGTGAGCAAGATGCGGGCGCCCGAGGTCTGGAGCTCGCTCGGTATCACGGGCAACGGGGCGATCGTCGCCATGATCGACACCGGCGTCTGCCACACGCACTCCGACATCAATTCCCAGATGTGGGTCAACCCCGGGGAGGACCTGGATCACGACGGCGTCGTCATGGACCCGGACGACATGAACGGCGTGGACAACGACGGCAACGGCTTCATTGACGACCTGATCGGCTGGGACTTCGACAACTCCGACAACGTTCCGAATGACGACAACTCCCACGGCTCCCACACCGCCGGAACGGTGGCCGGCGACGGCACAGGCGGCTCCCAGTGCGGCATGGCTCCCGATGCGAAGATCATGGCCATCAAGGTCGGCGTCTCGTTTGCCGACGAAGTGGACGTCTGGAACGCGATGCAGTACGCCGCGGACAACGGCGCCGACACGATTTCGATGAGCCTCGGCTGGCCTCACAACCAAAACCCCGATCGAGCCACCTGGCGGCAGAACTCCGAAAACACGATCGAGGCCGGCACCGCCATGGTCATCGCCGCGGGTAACGAGGGCGCCGGCGCCGAACCGGACAACGTTCGCACGCCAGGAGACGTTCCGCGCGTGATCACGGTGGGGGCGACCGACTGCTCCGACAACCTCGCGAGCTTCTCGTCGCGCGGACCCGTGACCTGGCAGAACGTGCCGCCATACAACGACTATCCCTATCCGCCCGGGTTGATCAAGCCCGACGTCTCCGCTCCCGGTGACAACACGAAGAGCCACGACGTCTGCTCGGGTTACTCCTTCAAGAGCGGCACCTCCATGGCCACGCCTCACGTCGCCGGGGCGGTGGCCCTGATGATCGCGAACAGCCCGGGGCTCTTGAACGACGATCTGAAGCAGATCCTGGAGGAGACGGCCGTCGATCTGGGCGCCCCCGGCAAGGACAACGAGTACGGAGCCGGGCGCGTGGACGCCTACGAGGCCGTGCTGAATACGGCGACCCCCGACGGCCGGGTCAATATCCAGGAGACGGTCGTCTCGTGCGCCGGCCTGTTGCACATCACGGTCACGGATTCAAACCTCCGCGGGGCCGGTTCGATCACGATCGCGGTCTTCTCCACGACCGAGCCCGCGCCCGAGAGCGTCCTGCTGACGGAGACGGGCGCCTCCTCGGGCGTTTTGAAGGGGACGATTGCAACAGGCGGCGGCTCTCCGACGCACGACTCCGTGGTTCAAACGGCCAACGGAGACACCATCACGGCCCGCTACATCGACGCCGACAACGGCCTGGGCGGGTTCAACGTCGTCAAGACCGACACGGCCTCGGCCGACTGCATCGGACCCGCCATCTCCCAGGTGGACGAACAGAACATCACCGTGTCCACGGCCCAGATTGTCTGGACGACCAGTGAGGCGTCGAGCTCCGCCGTGCATTGGGGCCAGACGCCACCTCCCGGTTCCACGGCCACATCCGGCGGCAGCGTGACCTCCCACTCGGTCAACCTCTCTAGCCTGCAGTCGTGCACGACCTACTACTACTCGGTCGAAAGCGCCGATCCGCAGGGCAACGCGTCGCTCGACGCGAACGGCGGCTCCTACTACAGCTTCGAGACGAAGGGGGATTTCGGCAGCGGCCCGCAGCCCTGCCACGCGGGTCAGTTGACGCTCTCCAAGCTGATCCTGTCGTGTTCCGACAGCCTGCCGGTGACGGTCGTGGACATAGACCTCAACACGTCTCCCTCCACCGCCCAGACCGTCGTCGTGAGCGTTTCGTCGAGCACCGAGACACAGCCGGAGTCGCTGGTTCTCACCGAGACCGGGGCCAACACGTCGGTCTTCACCGGGAGCATTCCGATCATTCCGGGTCCCCCGGTCCACGGCGACGGCGCGATTTCCTCGGCAAACGGAAATCTGATCACCGGCACCTACCATGACGCCAACAACGGCACCGGCGCGACCGCGGTTTCCTTCCAGACGGGCGTGGCGGACTGTGCGGGGCCGGTTCACTCCGGCGTGCAGGTGACGAACATCCAGGACGATTTCGCCAGCGTGAGCTGGACGACCTCCGAGCCGGCAACGTCCCGCGTGGACTGGGGTTCCACGGCGGCGCTTGGCAAGGTCGTGACCGCGGGCACCCTTGTGACCTCCCACAGCCTGACCGTTGGGCCCCTCTCCGAGTGCGGCCGGTTCTTCTTCCGCGTGACCTCTTCGGATGCCTACGGCAACACGCTGGTATCCGATAACGGGGGCGTTCCGTTCGAATTCAATGCCTGGAAGATCCCCGGCCTCTGGCGGGAGGATTTCGAGACCAGCTCCGCCTGGACGCTCGAAGGCGAGTGGCAAATCGGATCGCCCCAGGGGCTGGGCACTTCGCCGGGAGACCCCACGGCGGCCTTCGGGGGCACCAAGCTCCTCGGTCACGACCTCACCGGGCTGGGGACCTGGCTGGGAGACTACGAAACGGGTCGCGTCGAGGCGGCGAGCAGCCCCGTCATCAACGCGTCGTCCCTGACCGGCGGGCAGCTCGTCTTCCGCCGCTGGCTGAATGCCGGGCTGGGAGCCGTCCCGACGATCGAGGTCAAGAAGGGCACCACGTGGAGCCAGGTATGGAACGGCGGGACTCTCGGCATCCAGGAATCCGCCTTCACGCGCCAGATCGTCAACATCTCACAGTTCGCCGACGCCAACAGCGCCCTCCAGATCCGCTTCAAGCAGGCCGGCGGGTCGAATCCCTCTCAGCATGACGCCGGATGGAACGTCGACCGGGTCATCGTCAAGAGTTCGAGTCAGCCCGATTTCACGTCCTGCGGCGGCTGCACGGGGGCGCCCAGTTTCGCCGGTCTGGAAATCGCCAGCGACGTGAACGGGTGCGCGGACACCGGGATCACCCTGAGCTGGAAGGGAGCGCCCGGGTGGGGCACCGGCGCGGCGGGAACCTACTCCGTCTACCGCGACACGAACCCGGCGTTCACTCCGGCTACCGGCAATCGGATCGCCACGGGCCTCGCAACGACCACATACACCGACGCTTCGGCTCCGAACGGGGCAACGCTTTACTACATCGTGCGCGCGGAGAACGCCGAAACCTGCTCGACGGGTCCGGCGAATGCCGGTGTGACCGATTCGAATCTCGTCCGCCGTTCGGCCGTGGACGAGACGACCCAGCCGGGCCCCGGCACCGTGGGGTCCTCGGTTCGGGTCGCGACCGTCAACACCGCCCACGTGCTACTGACCTGGACCGCGTCGCCAACTGCCACGACCAATCACGTCTACCGCGGCAACGGACCGCAGGGGCCGTGGACGCTCGTGGCCGATACGACCGCAACGCTCTACGAGGATCGTGACGAGCTCGGAAACCTCTTCACGCGGTACTACCGGATTGAGCCGGCGAACAAGTGCGGAGTCGAATGATCCGATAAGGACCACGCAACTCCATTCCTCCAACCGGCCGCGGCTTGTACTATCTGGTGACAGGCGTAACCACTGTCGGCGAGCAGAGCGCGGGCTGGCGGAGCGACGCGGTCCCGCGGACACTGGGGATGCACTGCCCGTAACAACGACCGACTCCGCAGCAGGGGTCTGATCAGGGCTCTGCCGCGGGGTCAATCCGTCTTGCCGCTGATTGAATTGGGGTGAGTGGAGGGGCTCGAACCCTCGGCCGCCTGAGCCACAGTCAGGAGCTCTACCTACTGAGCTACACTCACCACGTCGCGCGCCCGACTTCCAGCCACCGGTACGCCTGGAGGGAATCGAACCCCCAACCCGCAGCTTAGAAGGCTGCTGCTCTATCCGATTGAGCTACAGGCGCGCAGGGATATCGTAACCGGAAGCGGCTGTTCGTTCAACGCCCCTTATGCTCCGACCCATTCCGCTCGAACGCATCGAAGGCCTCTGGCCGGGGCACCGGCCGTTGTCCGACGGGGAGGCGGCCGCCCGGCGGGAACGCTACGGGCCGAACCACATCGCCGAGACGCCCGGAAACCCGCTGTGGGAGCTGCTGCGGAATCTGGCCGGGGACCCGATGCTGTGGTTCCTCGTCGCGGTCGGCGGCATCTACCTCTTTCTGGGGGAGGTTCTCGAGGCGGCAACCCTGGGTGCCGCCCTCGTCCCGCTCGCCGGGATGGACGCCTGGCTGCACCGGCGAACCAGTGTCTCGACCGAGGGGCTTCGCAGCCTGCTAGCGACGCACGCGACGGTGGCGCGGCCCGCGGGCGGCGGGGCCGAGGGCGGCGTTCGCCTGAGCCAGGTGCTGTCGGAAGAGCTCGTTCCCGGGGACCTGGTGCTCGTGCGGGCGGGGGAACCGTTCCCCGCGGACGGGCTCATCGTCGGGCGTCCTGCATCGGCGGACTGGATTCCGGCTTTCTCCGGAACGACGAAAGAGGGCGGAACGACGAAGGGGGACGGGGCTCCGGACTGGGTTCCGGCTTTCTCCGGAACGACGTCGGTACAGGTCGAGGAGTCGGCGCTCACGGGGGAGTCGTACCCTGTCAAGAAAACGCCGGTCGAGGTGCTGCCGCCGGGCAGCGAGCCCTCCGTGGACGGGTCGCACTGGGGGTTTGCCGGGACGCGGCTTCTGACCGGGGAGACGCTCCTGCGGATGGTGCACACGGGAGGCGAAACACTCTACGGAGAGATCGTCCGATCGGCCGCGGAGGGCGGCAGCGCGCGCACTCCCCTGCAATCGGCGATCGCGCGGCTCGTGATGGTGCTCACCGCGGCGGCGGGAGGGTTTTGCCTGCTGCTCGCCGGTGTGCGCGTGGCGCAAGGGCACGGGTGGCTCGACGGGATCGTGTCGGCCGTGACGCTCGCGGTGGCGGCGATGCCCGAGGAGTTTCCGGTCGTCTTTACTTTCTTCCTCGGTGTCGGGGTCTACCGGCTGGCGCGGCAGAAGGCGCTCGTGCGCCGGTCTGTGACGGTCGAAAACATCGGCCGTGTGACGGTCATTTGCTCCGACAAGACCGGCACGATCACGGAGGGGCGGCTTTCGCTGGAACACCTCGTCGCGGCTCCGGGTCTTGATCCCGTCGACCTGCTGCGCTTCGCACGGCTCGCGTCCCGCCCGGAAGTCGGGGATCCGCTCGATGTGGCTGTCGGCGAGGCGTTCGCCCGCGCATCCTCGGGATCCGAGACGGACGCCGCGGCCCTCTCCTCGATGGCCGGCGCGACGGACTCACCCGCCGGCGGCCCTGCGCTCGCGCCACCGGCAGCCGGAACGATCCCGCGAGGCGAAAGCCTCGTCTGGCAGGAAAGCCATGCCCCGGGGCGGGAAGGCGAACGAGGACCTTCCGCCCTCGGGGTGGCAGAAAACCCTTCCCGCGCCTTGGTCAACGAAACCAGGAGCGCTTCGGGCGCGGAGACCGACGAGGGCCTCGACGCTCCATCGCTCCGGTTGGCCGGCCTGGAACATGGGTCGGCTCTCGCGGTGTTTCCGTTCACGGAGGACCGGCGGAGGGAAACGTCGGTCTACCGCATCGCACCGGGCCCGCTGAGCACCCCCTCCACCGAGAGCGGCCCGGCCGCCGCGGCTCGTCCCCTGGGAACCCCTCCTGACGGATCAGGTTCCCCCGTCGAGAGATCGCTTCTCGCCGTGACGAAGGGCTCCCCCGAGACGATCCTGGCTCTGTGCGACACGCCGGAAAACGAGAGGGAGGCATGGCTCGCACAGGTGGAGGGTCTCGCCCACACCGCACACAAGGTCATCGCCGTCGCATCGCGACAGCTCGATGCGGCCGAGTGGCACGAAACCTCGGAGCCGCCCTCGGGTTTTCACTTTGCGGGGCTTCTGGCGTTCGAGGACCCTGTTCGCGAAGGAGTCCCCGAGGCGATCGCGGTCTGCCGCGAGGCGGGCATCCGCGTCGTCATGGTGACGGGGGATTTTCCGGCCACCGCGCGGGCGGTCTCCCGGGCCATCGGGCTCGGGCACGGAGAGCCGGCCGTCCTGACGGGCGAGGAGCTGGACGCCCTCTTCTCAAAAACGGGGTCAGGGACAGTTTCGCTTAACGAAACTGTCCCTGACCCCGTTTTTGATGTCGTCGCCCGCGCGGTCCCCTCCCAGAAGCTACGGCTCGTCGAGGCGCTTCGGAAGCGGGGGGAGATCGTCGCGGTCACGGGCGACGGGGTCAACGACGTTCCGGCCCTCCGGGCGGCCGACATTGGAATCGCGATGGGCCAGCGCGGAACGCGCAGCGCGCGCGAGGCGGCGGCGATCGTCCTGCTCGACGACAACTTCCGCACGATCGTGCGCGCGATCGCCGAGGGGCGGCAGTTGTTCCGCAACCTGCAGTTGAGCTTCTTCTACCTGCTCATCCTGCATATTCCGCTCGTGATGACGGCCGCGCTCGTTCCGCTCGCGGGCTACCCGTTGCTCTACCACGCGGTGCACGTCGTCTGGCTGGAGATGATCATCCACCCGACGGCGCTGCTCGTGTTCCAGGAGCTGCCCTCGCGCGGGCAGCTGGAGCGCCGGCCGCCGCTGCCCTTCGCGCGGTTCTTCCGGCCGCGGGAGTGGGCCGCGATCTCGACCGCCGGGCTGCTCCTGACGGGGCTCGTCATCGCGGCGATCCTGCTCATCCTGCACGGGGGCACCTTCCGCCTCGGATCGAGGCTGTTCGTCCTGAAGGGCGGCGGCACGTTCGACCACGCCCGCGCCGCGGCACTCGCCTCACTCGTCGTGGGAAGCGCGATCGTGACCGCCGCGCTCAGCCGATTCCGCACGAAGGTGTCGTGGATCGTGGCCGGCCTCGCAACGGCAGGTTCGGCGATGCTGCTGCAGACCCCACGGCTGGCGGGCCTGTTGCACCTCGAGCCGCTGACGGGGCTCGAGTGGCTGACGCTGGCATCCGGCGCGGCGCTGGCGGTCGGAGTGCCGCTCTGGCTGGGAGGGCGGGAAGGCCGGAGGATCGGTCCCGCGGAATCCTGATCCCAGGAGGCGCCCTACCCCCGCGAGCGGAGTGCCCCCCGCACCACGAGCACCGATTGTTCCGCGTGGTTGACGACCTTCGCCGCGGTCGTTCCCAGCATGCGGTCGATGATGTCGTAGCCGTGCGAGCCGATCACGATGAGATCGGCCGACTCCTCGCGCGCAATGCGGCAGATCACCTCCCACGGCACGCCGAACTCCGTGCGCACGCCGGCCACGACGCCGGAGGGTAAATCCCCCGCCATCTTTTCGAGATCCGCCTTCGCCTCGCGCAGCAACTCGCTGCCCGCGCGCTCCAGCGGCACGGCGTAGGACTCCGGAGAAACGTCCACGGGCATTTCGACGGCGCGCAACAGCGTCATGCGGGCGCCCGACCATGAGGCAAGATCGAGCGCCCCGGAAAGAACTGCGGCGGACCGTGGCGAGGTGTCGAGTCCAACGAGAATTCTGTCCATGAGACCCTCCCGTGTCGGCTCAGAGTGTCCGGCTCTGCGATTGTAAATGTACCTCAATATGCAGCTTGCGCGCATTCTCTCATGCCTCCCCGTCGGCCCCCGGGGCGCGTGTCCCTGCCCAGGCGCCCGATTCGCGGCATGCTTCGTGCAGTCTGGATCGGCGGCATGAAGATCCTGATCGCCTACGACGCCTCCCCCGCCGCCTGCGCCGCCGTGGATGAGGTCATGCGCCGCCCCTGGCCGAAAGCGACCCAGGTGCGGCTGGTCACCGTCATCGAAAAGCCGATGACGGTTCCCCCTCCCGACGGTTTCGAGGTCTACACGCCATTGTTCGAGCGGATCTGCGCGTCGCTGCGGGAAGAGGCTTCCCGGCGCGTGGAGGCAGCCCTGCGCCGTTTCGCCGATCGGGCCGATCTCGTCGTCAGCACGGAGATGCTCGAGGGGAATGTCAAGGAGAGCCTGCTGAAGGCAATCGTGGAGTGGAAGGCCGACCTTGTTTTCGCCGGTCTCGACAGCAAGGATGCGTCCACGGGCCGGTTCCCCGGAAGTGTTTGCTACGGGCTCGTGATCAGCTCCCCCTGCAGCATTGAAATCGTCAAACCGCCTCCCGCGTGAGAAGCGGAACCGCGCAAGCGTTTCGCCCGATTACATATCACTATCATTGACGCGCAGCTATTGCGTTCGTTCCTTACACGGCTCCCGTGAGTCCAGCGTTTCTGCGCACTATTCCGCGGCATATCATTTGCTACTTTGACTGAACGCCCAATGAAGGATTTCTTCTTGGAGACCTGCCCTTACTACCAACTCGTGGCTGCTTCCCTGTCGAAGCTTGTCCGAGGCTACTGCTGGGCCAGAGCTGAAGGACTGGTCGTCCCTACGCTCCAGGAGGACTGCTCCTGCAGGAACCAATACCGGACGTGCCCCCACTACAGGGAGGCGCTCGTCGAGCGGCGCGTCGAAATCGGCGCCCTTCTGCCGCACTTGACCCGGAACGGGGACCCTTTCTAGTCTGGGGTGTGACGCCCCCGACTTTCGACGCTGCCGCAGGGATCAAGATCCTCGGAGACTTGGTGGGCCGGACGGCTCCGCCCGCCGGGGAAGAGGAAATCTGCGACCAGGTCCTTTCCCTCACATCCCGGGCGCTGGGGGCCGGAAACGCCCTGATTCTGCTCGCGGAGGGCCAGGAGGGAGCATCCGACCCCAGGACCCTGAAGGGCCCCGCCTCGGCTGAACTCCTCGAGAGCGCCGAAACGAGCGCGCGGATCGGTGAAATTTTCGTTTCCGCCCGGGCCATCGCCGTCCCCGTCCCCAGCGCCTCGGGACCCATGGGCGCCCTGGCGCTGGAGAGTCCCGGCGTCTGGGACGAAGGGGCCCGGAGCTTCCTGCAGGCGGCCGCCCGCACCCTCAGCGCCTCCCTCCAGGCCTCCCGGACCATCGAGGACAGCATTCTGAAGGGGGAACTGCTCGCCCGCCGCAACGTCGAGCTGGAGACCCTCCGGGAGCTGGCCGGCGTCATCCAGGAAGCGGCGACCGAACAGGGGCTCCTCCAGAGCGCCCTCGAATTGCTGCTGCAGAAGATCGGACTCAACGCCGGCTGGATCCTCTGGGGAAACAGCAGCGAGGGAACGCTCGAGCTGGCCGCCAGCCAGGGGATCTCCGAAGCATTCGTCCGCCACTCGAAGGAAAGCGGCGTCGGCCACTGCCTGTGCGCCGACGTTTTCGAGACCGGCCGGCTGCGCTTCGCGCGCAACACCCTTGAATGCCCGCGCCTGCCGGAGCTCTTTGAGGCCACACAGCCCTTGACCCACGCCTGCATTCCCCTCAAGTTCGAGCGCGGCGTCCTCGGCGTCTTGAACATCGCCAACCGCCCGGGCCAGATCTTCAGCGCCCAGGAGCTGCAGTTCCTGGAGACCCTCGGGACCCAGGTCTGTCTCGCGGTGGACAAGCTGCGCAACGCGCGGGCGGAGGCCCGGCGCAATGCCGAGGCGCGGGCGCTCGCCTCTCTCGCCACGGCCATCGGCGGAAGCCTCGACCAGCGGGAAGTGCTCTCCGCCGTGGGCGAATACGCCCGCCAGCTCCTGTCGCTCGACCGCGTGCGGATTTTCCTCGGGGACGGATCCGGGACCTTTCTGTTCTCCTACCTGTCGGGGCCGCCCCTCGATGGTCTGGAGCTGGGCCAGACGGCGGATTTTCGCGCGCTGAAGGCGAAGGCCGTGCTGATGGCGATCGCAGAGCGGCGCAGGCTCGTCATTCGCGACGCGGCCACGGATGCGAACGTAAACGCCGAGATGGCGCGAAAGTGGGGCATCGGCGCCCTGATCGTCTTTCCGCTCATCGCCCGCGAGCGGATCGAGGGCGTTCTCATTGCCGAGCACGCCCGGCCCTGGAACTGGACCACGGAGGAGATCGACCTTCTCAACGCGCTGGCCGGCCACGCCGCGCTCGCGCTGGAGAACACGCGGCTGTTCCGCGAGACGCAGCAGGCGCTGCGCCAGGCGCAGGAAGCGCAATACGCGATGATGCGCGCCGAGCGGCTCGCCGCCATCGGAACTCTGGCGTCGAGCCTCGCCCACGAGGTGCGAAACCCCCTCAATTCGATCAACCTGCAGCTCGTTCTGCTGGCCCGGAAGGCGGCTCGCAGCCAGGACGGATCCCTCGGCGAGATCGCCGAGACCGCGCAGCGGGAGATCGTCCGCCTCGACGCGCTCGTCGAGGAGTTCCTCTCGCTGTCCTCGATCGACCGGCTGACCCTTGGGCGCTACGATCCCGGCACCGTCGTGGCCGAGGTCCTCGCCTTGATGGGACCGGCGGCGGCCGAGAAGAGGGTTCGGTTCGTCACCGATCCGTGCGGCGGGCCGGCGGTGCCGATGGATCGTGAGAAGATCAAGCAGGTGTTCATCAATCTCGTCCGGAATGCCATTGAAGCGATGCCGGAAGGCGGAACGCTGACCCTCGCCTGCCGGCACCAGGGCCCCCAGGTCGAGATCGACGTGGCCGACACGGGAATCGGCATTCCGCCGAACCTCGACGTCTTCGATTTCTTTCTCACGACAAAGCGGGGGGGCACGGGCCTCGGATTGCCCATCGCGCGCCGCCTGATCGAGGCCCACGGCGGCACCCTGACCTACGTGAGCGAGCCCGGCCGGGGAACGGTCTTTACCGTCCGGCTGAAGAGCGGGGAGCCGGCAGCCGGCTGAAACCCGGAAGCAGGAAGGGACCCGCGCCGGCCGCGGCCCTTCCGGAAGAGAGCGTCCAACCATGAGCGAGAAGCCAGCGACCGACACCGTGAAGGAAGCCGTGGCGCGGGGACGAATCCTCATCGCCGACGATGAGGAGGCGGCCCGCCGCGGCCTGGAGCAGATCCTCAGGGAGGACGGCTACGACGTGCTGGTGGCCGCCGACGGGGACGAAGCGCTTCGCCTCGTGGCCGAGGCGAGCCCGGACGTCGTCGTGACGGATCTTCGGATGCCGACGATGGACGGCCACGAGCTTCTGACCCGCATTCACCAGACGTTTCCCGAGGTGACGGTCGTCATCATGACCGCGCACGGCACGATCCGCAGCGCCGTGCAGGCTCTTCACGAGGGCGCCGAGGACTACCTGACCAAGCCGATCAACGTCGAGGAGCTCGAGCGGCTGCTCGAAAGGATCCTCGCAAAAAAGCGGTTGCTCGTCGAGATGCGCCTGATGCGCGAGCGGCTGGACGAGAAATACCACTTCGACAACATCATCGGCCGCAGCATGGAGATGATGGACGTGTTCCGGCTCATCGAGCAGGTCGCCCCCACGCAGGCCTCGATCCTGATCACCGGCGAGAGCGGCACGGGCAAGGAAGTCATTGCCCAGGCGATCCATCAGCGCAGCGCCCGGCGAACGGCGCCCTTCGTCAAGGTCTCCTGTGCGGCGCTGCCGGAGACGCTTCTCGAATCCGAGCTGTTCGGCCACGAGCGGGGCTCCTTCACGGGGGCTCTGGGCCGGCGCGCCGGGCGGTTCGAGATCGCCGCGAGCGGCACGATCTTCCTCGACGAGGTCGGCGACATTCCGCCCGGCATGCAGGTCAAGCTGCTGCGGTTCCTTCAGGAGCGGCAGTTCGAGCGGGTCGGCGGCAACTCGACCCTGACCGTGGACGTGCGGGTCATCGCCGCCACCCACCGCGAGTTGCCGGCCCTCATCCGCGAAGGCCGGTTCCGCGAGGACCTTTACTACCGGCTCAACGTCATCGAGATCCCGTTGCCCGCCCTGCGCAGCCGCACGCAGGACATTCCGCTCCTGGTGGATTTCTTCATCCGCCGATTCGCGGGAGCCAACAACAAGCAGATTGACGGGGTCACGGACGAGACCCTGGCGGCGCTCATGGCCTACCACTGGCCCGGCAACGTGCGCGAACTGGAGCACGCGATCGAGCGCGCCGTCATTCTCACCCGCAAGCCGATGCTCGACCTGCCGCTGTTTCCCTCCCTGCCCACCCCGCAGACGCCCGCGCGGCCGACGACGGGAATCGTCGTGCCCGGATCGAACCTCGACGATATCGAGCGCGACGCGATTCTCCGCACGCTGGAGGCCGTCAACGGCTCAACCGCGAGGGCCGCCGCGATCCTGAAGATCAGCATGCGGACGATTCAATACAAGCTGAAGGCCTACCGCGCGGGGCCCGCGATGACGGGGGGGCACGCCGCACCCGGCGACGGGCACCCGGCAACGCCCGCGCAGGGGACCCCTCCGGCGCCGCACGGCAGCGACCCGCACGCGGGGAGCTAGCCCGGGGACGCCTCGCGGAGGAGCAACGCCGGCCCGGGCGCGTACCTGCAACTGGCTGAGTACAGACAAAGGGGACAGGCGCCGCGTGCGTCCTGTCCCCCGGCCGCGCGGAGCGGTTACTTGGCGAGCGTGCGAATGTAGGCCGTGGTGGCCTTGACGTCGTCCACCGACAGCTTGTCCTTGTAGGCGGGCATCTTCTTGTCGGGGATGCCGTTCGTGATCGTCTCCATGATCTTCTCGTCGGTCATGGACTTCTGCCAGGCGGCGTCATTGAAGCTCTTCATGCCCTTCTTCGCCCACATCTCCTTCGCGGTGCCGTCGGCTCCGTGGCACATGGCGCACTTGGCGCCGTAAGTGGCCTTGCCGTCCGCGGCCAGCGCCAGCCCTGAGCCCACGACTGCCACCGCGACCGTCAGTGCAATCATCCTTGCGAGTCTCATGAGTCTCTCTCCTCCCTGTTTCACTGAAAAGGTGATCCTTTCGAGGCGGGCTCACCCGCCGTTGCCCTCTCGCGGCGGCGGCCGCCCGCAGTCTCACTCAATCGCAATCCTTGTACCACGACTTGTGAAATTCCGCACGAGCCCCGCAACGCCGCCGGGGGGTATGTCAGGGCCGGGGCTTGAAGGCCGAAATATGGCGCAGCTCCTCGAAAAGCCGACACTCCTCCGCCGAGAGACTCTCGGGCACGACGATGGCAAGGCGGACGAACTGGTCTCCCCGACCCTCTCCGCGCCGGCTCAGTCCCCTGCCCCGGAGTCTCAATTTCTGGTCGGTCTGTGCTCCGGCAGGGACGGTCAGAGTGACGGGACCATCCAGCGTCGGCACCTCGATTTTCGCGCCTAGGGCCGCCTCCCAGGCAGCGATTCGAGCGACCGATTCCAGGTCGTCTCCCTTCACGGTGAAGACGGGATCGGTCCGCAGGCGGACTGTGAGAAAGAGGTCCCCCGCCCCGCCGCCCCCCGTTCCCCCGCCTCCCTGCCCGCCGAGCTTCATGGTCGTCCCCTCGCGGGCACCGGGAGGGATGTTGACCTTGATCTCGCGGGCCCGCTCCTTCACGCCCGTTCCCCGGCATTCCGGGCAGGTTCGCCCGGCCTTGCGGCCCGTGCCGCCGCAGTCGGGGCAGATGTCGGCGACCCGGACCTGGAAGCTCCGGCGGCCGCCCCGGTGCGCTTCCTCGAGCGTCAGCTCCAGCTCCGCTTCGACGTCCTGGCCGCGCATCCCCCCGGCGCGGCGCGCACGACCGCGCCCACCCCCCAGCCCGCCGAACAGGTTTCGCAGATCTCCGAACTCGCCCCCGAGATCGCCGAGGCCGCCGAAGTCGAATGCGAACCGGCCGCCTTCCGCGCCTCCGGCCGGGTCGGGCCCGGGGCCCGTCCGGGTGCGGAACCCCTCCCATCCCGGAGGCGCTTCGCCGGCCTTCTCCCAGTTGTCTCCGAACATGTCGTACTTCTTTCGCTTCTCGGGATCGGAGATGACGTCGTAGGCCCGCTGGATCTCCTTGAACCTTTCCTCCGCCTGCTTGTTTCCCTGGTTGAGGTCGGGATGATGCTTGCGGGCGAGCTTCCGGTGGGCCGCCTTGATCTCGGCGGGAGTCGCTTTTCGGCTCACGCCGAGGACTTCGTAGTAGTTCCTGCTTCGGACGGCCATCTGGGATTCTCCTCCCGGAGGGCACATTATCCGTGAATTACGGGGGTCCGCGCACGAAACCGCGGCGCGGTTCGAAACAGAGAACAAAAGTCCGCTAGGGAAGAGAATGGCGTGCCCGAGAGGATTCGAACCTCCGACCCCCAGCTCCGGAGGCTGGTGCTCTATCCAACTGAGCTACGGGCACGCACGAGAGGATCGAAGCACCGAATGGTAGCAGAGCCGGGCCGGTTTCTCCAGACAGGGCGCGGGGCCGCGCGCCGGGCCTCGTGTTCGCTGTCGTCCCACACGCCCGTGAGACGTCAGGGTTCACTCCCTTCCGGCGGCGAGAGCCGCCGGCCTGCCTCCACCCATCGTTCGAGCTCGGAGACGGAGACCCCCGCGGCGCGCGCCACCTCGCTGGCGGGCTCGCCCATGAGCACGCGCAGAACCGCCTCGTAGCGGCGGCGGATGCTCTCGGGAACGGGAGTCCGCGGCGGAGGCTGCGGGGGCAGAAGGAACGCGCGCAGGGTCGGCGTCTGCCGGATCAGCGCGAACCCCTCGGTGGCGCGCAAGCGGTGCTCCGGGTCATCGAGGACGACGGTGATGCCCCAGCGGCCCGCTATCTCCCGAACGACCGCCGGATCGTCGGTGTGGTAGAGACGCTCGAGGTCGGCGAGCCTTGCCGGTGCCGATGGAAAGAACGCGGCGGCGAGGACGGCCCGCTCCACAACGACCCGCCGGTCGCAGAGCGTCGAGAGCCACGTTCCGCCGAAAACCGTCTGGGTGCTCGCGACGACCGCATCGGGCGGTGTCGAGGCCCGAATCGCCTCGCAGCAAAGCAGAAGGTCGCGCGGCGCAAGCAGCTCTCCTTCGTTGCGGGGGCGCCCCACCAACACGGAGCTGCCCGCCGCGAGAACCCCGAAAATCACGACGGCCGCGAGGGCGCTGCGTTGCGTAACACGCCGGGCGAGCCGTTGGATTTCGGCGCCCCCGAGCGCGGCCCCGACGAACACGAGCGGGAAGCGGATGAAGTGGGCGACGTTCCAGGCCTCGTACTGGCGGCTGCCGGTCTCCACCGGCAGGAGCGCGACGACAAGAAACGCCAAACCCGCCACGGCAAAGAACCCGCGCGCCGACCCGCCGAGGCGACGCACGGCGAGCAGCCCGACCATCGCCGGCCCCAGGCACCACAGCGCCCACGCGAGGACGACGAGAATGGGGCCCGCACCGGCGATCCCGAGCATCGCCCGGGCGGCGGGGATCTCGGACTGCGCGAGCCAGCCGGCAAAGGCACCGTAGTCGATGCCGATGGATCGCGCTTTCGGCCTTGAGAGAAAGTGCACGACCATCGGCCCCGCGACCAGGAGACCGCCGATGACGGCGGGCAGCAGCCGGCGCCACGGCCTCAAGGAGACCAGGCTTGCGGCCACGCCCGGCGCGAGCACCAGGAATAAATTCGATTTCGTGGAGAACAATCCCGCACCGAGCGTTCCCAGAAGCGCTGAGCGCCAGTTTGCCGCCGTTGCCGCGCCGCGCGGCGGATGCATGCGGCGCTCCGAGACGATGACGAGAACGATCGCCAGGCAGACCGCCACTCCGACGAGCGATGGCGTGTTGCGCTGGAGCGCGGCGAGGATATCGAGGCCGGCGGCGCGCGGGGCGAACAGCAACGCCAGGGCCGCACCGCCGGCCAGCCACCCACGGCCGACGCGGCGCGCGATCGCGAGGGTGAGCACCCCGCAGGCCAGCCAGCCGATTCCGTGGACGAGCGCGTGATGCACCAGGAGGACGTCGGGGCCCCGGCCCCCGACCGCAACCATGAGGCCCGCCTCGAAAAGGTTCGGAAAGAGGTGGTAGGGCCAGAAGGGCTCCCCCGCGAAGAAGGGCATCTGCGCCGGCGGAACTCCCCGCAGGATTTCCTGCACGGTGCTCATGTGGATGTAGTGGTCGTAGTACGACGTCAACACCCACCCGCCCGCTTCGGGCCCCTCCCGGACGACGCGCACCCAGCCCATGAGCAGGAGGACGCCCGGCGCCGCGCAAAGCAGCGCGAGCGCTCCCGGCCCATCGAGGCGAAACGCTCGCCGGCTGAAGAGCCGGCGCCGCCCGGTCCAGAGGCCCGCGGCCCCCGCCGCGCCGCACAGGAAGACCGTAACGGGCAGCCCGGCGATCGACCCCACGACGAAGCAGGCGAGCGAGAAGACGACCCCGCCGGCGACCCCCGCGAAAGCCCATCGTTCGAGCAGACTCACGGCAACCCGGGCGCGAAGCGCCGGCGCCCCGAGCCCGCACAGCAGGACGAACGCAACGGCGGCGCGGAGGACGATCATCCGACCGAGCTTACCGCAGGCCGGCAGATTCCCCTTGACAACCGGCGCGATAGCAGTATGATATCACCACGATATCCCTCCGGCGAAAATCCGCCGGAGGCCGCTGCGCCCGGCCCTTCGGTCCGGGCGAAGGAGGAGTCCGATGATGCGCGAGAGAGAACGCAACGGAGTGCCCGGGGTCGGGCTGGCCCTGCTGTTCATTGCCGCGGGCATAGCCCTCGGCTGGCTCGGCATCACCTCGGCCATCGCCCAGAGACCCGTGCCGGCCGTGGCGGGCGGGCTCGGGATCATCGCCCTTGTGATCCTCTCGTTCGGGTTCTTCGTGGTCGCCCCGAACCAGGGCAAGGTGCTGCAGTTCTTCGGCTCCTACGCCGGCACGGCGCGGACCCCGGGGCTGCGGTGGGCGAATCCGTTCTATACGAAGCGGAAGATCTCGCTCCGCATCCGGAACTTCGAGACCGCGAAGCTGAAGGTCAACGACAACCGCGGCAACCCGGTCGAGATCGCCGCCGTCGTCGTGTGGAAGGTCGTGGACACCGCCGAGGCGGCGTTCCAGGTGGACGACTACGAGAACTACGTCCATGTCCAGAGCGAGGCCGCCCTGCGGGCGATGGCGATGAACTACCCCTACGACCCGCACGTCGCGGGCGAGGTGTCGTTGACGAGCCACACATCCGAGATCTCCGATCGGTTGAAGGGGGAGATCCAGGAGCGGCTCGCCAAGGCCGGCGTCGAAGTGATCGAAACCCGGATGAGCCACATGGCCTACGCGCCAGAGATCGCCTCCGCCATGCTGCGCAAGCAGCAGGCCGGCGCCGTCGTCGCGGCCCGGCAGAAGATCGTCGAGGGAGCGGTCGGCATGGTCGAAAACGCCCTTCAGATGCTCTCGGAGAAGAACATCATCGCTCTCGACGACGAGCGGAAGGCGAGCATGGTGAGCAACCTGCTCGTCGTTCTCTGCAGCGAGCATTCCACGCAGCCGGTCGTGAACACGGGCACGCTTTACCACTGAGCGTTCAATGGCGGACCGGAAGGCCTTCCTGCTGCGGCTCGACCCCGAGCTGCTCGCTGCGCTCCAAGGCTGGTCGTCGGACGAGATGCGGAGCCTGAACGGGCAGATCGAGTTCCTGCTGCGGGAGGCCCTCCGGCAGGCCGGGCGGATCCCCTCCGCCCGGCCGCCCGGGCCCGGGAAAAACCCCCGCTAGAAAAAACGGGGTCGCTGGACAAGGCGCGCTGCTGCGCCTTAACCTTGGCCGCCATGAAATGCGAAAACATCCTCGAAGCCATCGGTCGGACCCCCCTGATCCGCGTCAACCGCCTCGCGGCGGGGGTTCCGGCCCCTCTCTACGTCAAGGCGGACTACCTGAACCCGGGTGGTTCGGTGAAGGACCGGATCGGCGTTTCCATGATTGACGACGCCGAGCGGCGCGGCCTGCTGAAACCGGGCGGAACGATCATCGAAGGCACGTCCGGCAATACCGGCATGGGCCTCGCGCTCGTTGCGGCCGTGCGCGGCTACAAGGTCGTCTTCACGATCACCGACAAACAGTCGAAGGAGAAGATCGATCTCCTGAAGGCGCTCGGCGCCGAGGTCATCGTCTGTCCGACGGCCGTCGAGCCCGCCGATCCGCGCAGCTACTACTCGGTGGCGAAGAAGCTGGCAAGCGAGATCCCCAACTCCTACTACCCCAACCAGTATGAAAACCCGACGAATCCCGAGGCCCACTACCGCACGACGGGCCCGGAGATCTGGGACGACACGGAGGGAAAGATCACCCATTTCGTGTGCGGAATGGGCACCGGCGGCACGATCAGCGGCGTCGGCCGCTACCTCAAGGAGAAGAACCCGCAGGTCCGGATCATCGGCGTGGATCCGATCGGGTCGCTCTACCACGAGTTCGCCAAGAAGGGCACCGTCGGAAAAGCACAGACCTACGTCGTCGAGGGGATCGGCGAAGACATCTTTCCGTCGACGATGGACTTCCGCTATCTCGACGACGTCGAGCAGGTCAACGATGAGGAGTGCTTCGTCGTGGCGCGGCGGCTGGCGCGGATGGACGGTTTGTTCACCGGCGGCTCCGGCGGCGGATGCGTCTCGGCCGCCCTGAAGGTCGCGGGGCGGGGCAAGCCGACGGATCTCGTCGTCGCGTTCTTGCCGGACACGGGAATGCGCTACCTCAGCAAGGTCTACAACGACGAGTGGATGCGCGATCACGGGTACGTGGACTCCGACGTGCCGCTGCGGGCCACGGACTCCGTGCGGACCAAGCGCGAGCGCAGCCGCTATCACGAGCTCATCACGGCCCGGCCGGAGCAGACGATATTCGAAGCGCTCCGGACGATGCAGGAGCAGGACCTGTCCCAGCTTCCGGTCTTCGAGAACGGCGAGCCGATCGGCACGCTTCACGAGGACCACGTCCTCGAGCTGGCCGTCTCCGGAAAGGACCTGCGCGCCCTCGTGATCCGCGAGGTGATGGGCCCGTCGCTGCCCGTCGTGTCGGAGGACGCGCCCGTCAGCCAGTTGACCTGGCTGCTGCGGCACAAGGCCCCCGCGGTCTTCGTGAAGATGGACGACGGGCGCTACGAACTTCTGACCAAGCACGATCTCATGGCCAACATCGCGCAGGTTGCCTCCGCGCGGTAGGTTCTCCGGGTCATGGGGTCTCGCCGGTCTTCGCACAACCGTTCCGCCTCCGCTGCAGGACGGATGACGACTGGAGACCTGGCATGAGCGGCAGAGACGGAGTGTTCCTCGGTGCACTGGCCCTTGCGGCGCTTGCCGCCACAGGGTGCGCGAGCCCGCCCGGATCCCGCGAACCACCCGCTGCCGCCGGGGCGACGCCCGGCGCCGGAGCACCGACTGGCACGGTGGAGAAGGCCGCCCCATCCGGCGACTGGTGCGCGGAGCACGGCGTCCCGGAATCCGCCTGCACAAAATGCAAGCCCGCCCTCATCGCGAAGTTCCAGGCGGCCGGCGACTGGTGCGCGGAGCACGGATTCCCCGAATCCGTCTGCCCTCTCTGCGGACACGGACGACCCGCTCCAGCCGGTGCGGGCGACGCCGCGGGAGCGACGGCCGCAACGCCCGCTTCCCCGGGAGACGGCGCACCCGCGACTGGCACGAAAGTGCGCTTCCGCGACGCCGAGGTCGCCCGAACGGCGGGGTTGCGCATCGCGCAGGCCGAAGCGGCCCCGGCGGCGGCATTCCTCGAAACGACAGCCCGAATCGTCTCCGATCCAACCCGCACGGCCGCGGTGAATGCCCGCGCCTCAGGCGTGATTCGGAGCGTGGAGGCCGACATCGGAGCCCGCGTGTCGCGGGGCTCGCCCCTCGCGATCCTCGACAGCCCGGAAATCGGGGCCGCGCGGTCGCGGCTGCCGGCCATTCGGGCGCGTCTCAAGACGGCGGACGCCGCGCTCGAGCGCGTCGAAAAGCTCCACGAGCGGGGCATCGTCGCGTTCAAGGAGGTCCTCGAGGCGCGGCAGGAACGGGAATCCGCTCTCGCGGAAGTCACTGCTGCCGAAGGTGTGCTCGCGCTCGTCGGCGGCGAAGCTCTGCCCGGCGGGAAAACCGTCCTCGCTTCGCCTCTCTCGGGGGTTGTGGCCGAGCGGCTCGCCTCGGCGGGAGCTCTCGTCTCCGCGGGTGAACTGTTGTTCCGCGTGGTGGATCCCTCGCGCGTCTGGGCCGAGATCGACATCCCCGAGGCCGACCTCGACCGCGTCGCCCCGGGAGCCCCGGTGACGTTCTTCGTGGAAGCCGCGGACGGCCGGGAATTCACGGGGACTCTCGCCGCGATCGCACCCGAAGTGGACCCGCGCACCCGCACGGTCCGCGGTCGCGTCCCCATTGACAATCGCGACGGGGCGCTTCGGGCCAACATGTTCGCCCGGGCGCGGATCGCGCGGGCCCCCGGCACCGGCGGCCTCATCGTTCCCGCCGCAGCCGTTCAAGACGCGCACGGTGCGGCGCTCGTCTTTGTGAAGCTCTCCGACACACTGTTCGAAGCCCGGCGGGTGCGGTCCCGTCCGATCGCCGCGGGCTTCGCCCAGGTGACGGGCGACCTCCGCGCGGGCGAGCCCGTCGTCACGGAAGGCAGCTTTCTGCTCAAGACCGAGACGCTGCGGGAGAGCATCGGCGCGGGCTGCTGCGATGTCGAGTGACGGGGTGGCGTGATGCTCACGCGCCTCATTGACGCCTCGCTGCGGCATCCGGTCGCGGTGATCCTCGGGTGGCTCGCGATCGCGATCGCGGGGCTGGTTGCCTTCGGGCGGCTGCCGCTCGATGCGTTCCCCGACACCACACCCGTGCAGGTGCAGGTCCATACGACGGCGACGGCGCTCTCGCCGCTCGAAATCGAGCGACAGATCACGGCACCGGTTGAGACGGCCCTGTCGGGGCTTCCCGGCCTCGAGGAGGTCCGGTCCCTCTCGCGCTTCGGCTTCTCACAGGTCAGCCTTCTGTTCGAGGACGGCACCGACCTGTGGCGCGCGCGGCAGGTCGTCGCCGAGCGGCTGGCCTCGGTCGAGCTTCCGGAGGGGATCTCCCCTCCGCGTCTTGGCCCCGTCGCGACCGGGCTCGGCGAGATATTCCACTATCTCGTGACGGGCGACGGGAAATCCCTCGCCGAGCTGCGCACCGTGCAGGACTGGATCATCCGCCCGCGGCTGCGTTCGGTCGGCGGCGTGGCGGAAGTCGTGAGCTGGGGAGGCGACGAACGGCAGATCCATGTCATCGTGGATCCGGCCCGGCTGCTGGCCCAGGGCGTCACGCTCGACCAGCTCGCCGAGGCGGTCGAGAAAAACAACGCGAACGTCGGCGCCGGAGCGCTGGAAGGCCCCGGTGAATCGCGCCTGGTGCAGGGCGTCGCGCTTCTGACGCGGCCCGAGGAGATCGGGGACATCGTCGTCTCCTCCCGCGCCGGCGTGCCGGTGCGGGTGTCGGATCTCGCCCGCATCGTCGAAGGACGCGATATCCGCCACGGCGCCGTGACGGCGGACGGGCGCGGCGAAGCGGTCCTGGGC
>Ga0315273_10002236_pt1 | contig 22716 bp, 15 predicted proteins | sample YL17G02_0_MG_FD_205753 | JGI IMG/M metagenome (GOLD analysis project Ga0315273, IMG submission 205753) | Sediment microbial communities from Yellowstone Lake, YNP, Wyoming, USA - YL17G02_0 | ecosystem: Environmental > Aquatic > Freshwater > Lake > Sediment | place: USA: Wyoming | collected...
CTGGGGGCGATGATCGCCTTCGACATGGGCGGCCCGGTGAACAAGGCCGCGTTCTTCTTCGGCGCCGCGATGATCAAGGAAGGCAACTTCGCGGTCATGGGGGCCTGCGCGGCGGCCATCTGCACGCCGCCGCTCGGCCTGGCGCTGGCCACGCTCATCAGCCGCCGGCAGTGGTCCGAGGAGCAGCGAGAATCAGGACTCGCGGCGCTCGGGATGGGCATGGTGGGCATCACCGAGGGCGCCATCCCGTTTGCCGCCGGCGACCCGCTGCGCGTGATTCCGTCCATCATGCTCGGCTCGATCGTGGCTTCGTCCATCGCGATGCTCGGCGGCGTGGGCGACCACGCGCCGCACGGCGGCCCGATCGTCCTGCCCGTGGTGGACAACCGGTTGTTCTACGTGCTGGCGATCGTCGCCGGCTCGCTGGTGACGGCCATCGCCATCAACCTCGTGAAACGGCTGACGGAGAAACCGGCGGCGGACGTGGAAGGAGCGGTGCGATGAAGATTGTCGCGGTCACGGCCTGCCCCACGGGCATTGCGCATACCTACATGGCGGCCGAGCAACTGGAGAAGACGGCAAAGAAACTGGGGCACACGATCAAGGTCGAGACGCAGGGCGCGATGGGCATCGAGAACGAGTTGAGCCAGGCCGACATCGATGCCGCCGACGCGGTGATCGTCGCGGCGGACATCGCCCTCGAACGGCCAGAGCGGTTCGCGCGCCTGAAGACGATCGAAGTCCCGGTACAGGCGGCGCTCAGGAACCCCGACGCCATCTTCGCGAAGCTCGCGTAGCGCGCGCCCGAAAAGGCGCCCGAAAAGGGGTCAGACCCCATTTCGGAAAAGGTGCCAGACCCCATTTGACCCATTTGATGGCAGATTCTGCCACACACTTTCCACAGGCATGGCGCTCGAACACCCCTTCACCTGTCCCCTGCCCAACGGCATGCACGCCCGGCCTGCCAGCGCCATCGAAGCGGTGGCGCGCCGGTTCGCGTCGGCCGTCACCATCGCCAACGAACGCACGGGACAGGCGGCGGACGCGGCGAGCGTCCTCGGCCTGGTGGGTCTCGGCATCTTCCACGGCGACCCGTGCCGACTGGTGGTCTCCGGGCCGGACGAGCGCGAGGCCTTCGAGGCGCTCACCCGCTTCCTCGAGCACGACTTCCCTCAGTGCGACGCTGCGCTGCCGGCGATCGAGGAGCGCGCGGGCGACATCCCGCTGCCGCGCCTGCTCGCGCACGCTGGCGCGACCGTTCACGCCGGCACGCCGGTGGTGCCCGGCATCGGCCAGGGCTGCGCCGTCCTCATCGGCGGCTTCTCGCTCCCGGCCGGCATCGAGACGGGCGGCGTCGAAGACGTCGCGGCGGAGCGGTTGCGGATCGATACCGCGCTGGCGTCGCTGGTGCGGGGCTACGACGCGCAGCTGGAGCACGTGTCGGCCGGCGTGCAGGCCGACGTGCTGCGCGCGCACCGCTCGATCGCGCGGGATTCCGAGTTCCGCAAGCGGCTGCACCACGCGGTGCAGGCCGACGCTCGCACGGGGGCTGGCGCCATCGCGGACGCGGAGGCGCACTTCACGGCCATGCTGCTGGCGTCCGGCAGCGCGCTTCTGCGCGAGCGCGCCCTCGACATCCGCGACGTGTGCCTGCGACTGCTCCGGCACCTCTACGGCGACGCGGCGGTGGACGCGGAAGCCCGCTCTGTGGGACCGGCGTCTCGCCGGTCAGTGGATCCCGACGACGACTGGGTGTGCGTCGCCGATGGCCTCACGCCCGGGCAGTTCCTCGCGCTCGATCGCCAGGCCCTGCGCGGGCTCGTGCTCGCCCACGGCGGCCCCACCTCGCACACGGTGATCCTGGCCCGCTCGTTCGGCATCCCGACGCTCGTCGGGCTGCGCACGCTCGACCCGGCCTCGCTCGGCGGGCAGGAGATCGTGGTGGACGCCGACCTGGGCGTCGTCGTGTCGGCGCTGACGGACGCGGCCCGGCGGTACTACGCGCTGGAACGCGCGCGACTGATCGAACGACGCGCGTGGCTGGAACGCTTCGTCGATCGGCCCGCGACGACCGGCGACGGCCGTCGCCTCGAGGTGGGCGCCAACGTCGGGTCGGCCGCGGAAGCCTCGCGGGCGTTTGCGGCCGGCGCAGAGGGCATCGGCCTGTTCCGGACCGAGATGCTGTTTCTCGACCGCGCGAACGCGCCGTCCGAGGAGGAGCAGTTCGAAGAGTACCGTCGCGCGCTCATCGCGGCCGGAGACCGGCCGGTCATCATCCGCACGCTGGACGTCGGCGGCGACAAGCCCCTCCCCTACCTGCGGCTTCCGGCGGAGGACAACCCGTTCCTGGGCTACCGCGCCGTCCGTCTCTACGCGGAGTTTGAGCGGCTGTTCCGCGACCAGCTCCGCGCGCTCGTCAGGGCCTCCGCCTTCGGTCGCCTGAAGGTGATGGTGCCCATGGTGTCGTCCGTCGAGGAAGTGCTGTGGGTCAGGCGCATCCTTGCCGAGGAGCAGGCGGCGTGCGCGACCGCCGGCGCACCGTACGACCCGGCCATGCCCCTGGGCGCGATGGTCGAGGTGCCGTCACTCGCGTTCCTGCTCGACCATCTCTGCGCGCGTCTCGAGTTCTTCAGCATCGGCAGCAACGACCTGCTGCAGTACGCGATGGCCGTCGATCGCGCGAACGCGAAAGTGGCGCCGCTGTACGACGCGTGGCAACCCGCGTTCCTGCGGCTGCTGAAGACGATCGTGGACGCGGCCCACGCGGGCGGCCGCTGGGTGGGACTGTGCGGCGAGATGGGCGGCCAGGCGGACTGCCTGCCGCTGCTGGTCGGCCTCGGCCTCGACGAGATCAGCATGGCCGCGCCGCGGATCGCCGCGACGAAGGCCGCGCTGGCGGCCCTGTTCGCCGAGGCGTGCGGCGGGCTGGTCGAACAGGCGCTCGCGTGCCCGACGGTGGCTGCCGTGGGCCAGCTGCTGGCGGCGTTCGACCAGGCGAGCCCGGCGCCCCTCATCGATCCGGATCTCGTCGTCTTCGGCGTCGAGGCCCGCAGCAAGGAAGAAGCGATCAAGATCGCCGTGGATCGGCTCTGCATCGGCGGGCGCACGGATTGCCCACGCGACGTGGAGGAGGCCGTCTGGACGCGCGAAGCCACGTACTCGACCGGCTTCGGGCACGGCTTTGCCGTGCCCCACGCCAGGACCGACGCGGTTCGCGCGGCCTCGTTGGTGGTCGTCAGGCTTCGCACGCCCGTCGACTGGGGTTCCCTGGACGACAAGCCGGTGAGCGTGCTGCTCCTGCTGACGATGCGCGCGTCGGACACGCCCACGGCCCACCTGAAGATCCTCGCGGCGCTGTCACGCAGGTTGATGCACGAGGAATTCCGCGAGCGATTGCGGCAGGAAGCGGAGCCGGACGCCCTGTGCGCATTCCTCCGGGACAGTCTGGGGACCGAGGGGGGCTGACGCTGACTCTGTCAGTGCAGGGTGCAGCGTGCAGGGTGCAGCGTGCGGTGCTGGGTGCAGGGTGCGTTGTGCGGGTGCAGCGTGTGGGTGCTATGAGGGGCGGAATGCTGAGGAGGGGTCCCCGCCGCCGAGGGTTCCTTCCGCGGTTCAGGTCAGATGCGAGCCGCGGGGCCTCTCAGCGGCGACCAATCGCTCGGCAGACGGAGTGAGCCGATACTGAGCTCCCACGGCTCGACGACAAGTTCGGCCTCGCTTTCCTTGTCTTGCAGGAAGAGCATCGCGTTCGTAAGGGTAGTCCGATCGACTCTGGCAACCCCCGGCCACTGGCCTGTTCCAGGACACTTTGCAGAACTGCGGCCGGAGGTGAACGTAAGGCTTGCGCCGTCGAACCCCAGGTCTACCTTTCGGGCAGACCGTGAAGCCGACTTCAAGAACTTGAGCGCCTGGTAAGCGTCCGCGGTCTTCACACGCACCGTGGCCAGCATTTGCGCCTCCGCTCCCGTGCTTCAACCCGAACAGACGCCCGGCACGAGTCCTCACACGCGGCGAAGAGTACCCGCAGCCATCAGGCTCTGGAAGTGCTCGGCCAGACGCTTCGGTACCGCGCCGCCGCGCACAAGAACACCCAGTTCCAGGTTGTGATCAAGCGCTGCGCCGGTCAGGTTCGCGCTCGTCACGAAGGCGGCAGACCCGTCCGCCACGACCGCCTTCGCGTGCAGCTTCGCGCTTGCGCCGAACGGCCGTCGGTCCGCCGGCCACACGTAGAACTCGAGGCCCTCCCCTGCCGACTCGAACGCATGCGCCGCATCGTGGCTGAGAGTGCCCGCGGAATCCTCGGACGTCTCGAGGATCATCCGCACCGTCACTCCCCGCGCCACGGCCTCCCGAATCGCGACGGCCAGGTCCGGCACCTTGTACGCCGCGAAGCACACGATCAGGATCTCCCGCTCGGCATGCTTGATCAGATCGAGGATAACTGCCCGCGTGTGGCGCAACGAGACGTGGGGCGTGGACGGTCCGGTGGCCACGGCTTCCACGCTCTCGGACGCGCGCTCCGCCTCGCGTATGGCGAGAGCGGACAAGAGAACCAGGGCGAGGCTCTCGCCGCTCAAGGCCGGCACCCGCTGCCAACATGCCAGCAGTTGTTCTGCGTGCTCTCGATAGGCTGGATTGGGCAGCGCGGCGAGGACCTTGCCCGGCAACCCTGGCGAGCAGCACGGCGCTGCGACAACGGCGCCAGACAGCGCCTGCACATGCCCCGCGGGCATCCTGCTCACAACGGCTGCGACGTCTCGGGCCAGATCGTTCAGGGTGGTGGTCATGGCTCCCGAAAGAACTGCAACTGTTCGGCACTCAAGGTCGCCACCAGCGTCGCTCGGTCCAGGTACCGATTGCCGCGCTCGCAGCTCGTCTCCGGCACGAACAGGCACGCGTGGCAGGACGCGTTGTGAAGCACGTCCTCGCTAGTGTCCGGCGTATGCTCGGCGCACAGGGGGTCTGCGCTGCACAACCGCGCCCGTTCGAGGGCGTGGCGGAGGATCCTCTCGAAGCGGCCCTGCTCCCCCAACGACACGAGGCCGCCGAGCGTGCCCTCAGAGTCCGAGGCTGCCGTGTAGATGAGGAGACCGGCCATCGGCCCGCCGTCCTGCCCGGGCTCGCGGGCGTAGATGCGTTCCTGGAGGGAGGCCGGAGAGTACCCGCATTCCAGGGCGAGCTCATTGATGAGCGCGTGTGACAGGGAATGGAGCAGGACGTACCGGGGACCGGGCCAGTTCGCCGCCGGGTCCAGGCCCCGTCGCTGGCGCCACCGCTGGTGGCTGGTCCGCAGGGCCTCGAGCCGCTGACTGCCGCCGGCGAGCCCCTCCCACTCGACAACCCGTGCCTCGCGAAACTGGATGAACAACCCCTCGCCTCTGGCCTCGGCGGCAGGCACCCACTTCGGGATCTCGCGCGACAGGGGAGCGCACTTGAACTCCGACACATCCTCCGCGACCCCCGAGTCCGGGCCGTCGATGCGGGTGAAGCCGCACATCGCGGTTACAACCCGCAGTCGTTCTGCGAGCACCAGCCTGTGCACCGATGTCGAAAACGGCTTGGGGACCGCGCCAACACGAAGACGGAAGTCGTCGGAAGGAGGCACGCTGCCGGGCATGTCGAACAGCTTCCACTCTGGCGCCAGCAGGTCGTGGCTCTCCGGGCCCGGCAGATCCGACTCCGCCTTCTGCTTCAGAATCAGCGCCCACACCTTGTCAAGGTCCTTGCCCGCAAAGACCTTCAGCTGCGGCGCGACCTGCACCATCACGCCCAACATGTCGCGCGTCGTCGCCAGTGCCAGGTCGGCCCAGTGCTTGGCGACCAACTGCCCGAGGGCGTCAGACGACACCGGCAGCGACAGCACTGACCGAGTCACAGGGAACCAGGCGTTCGAGGCGCCGAGCAGGACCATACGCAGTTGGTGTGGACACGCCGCGGTGTCGAACTGCCGCAAGTGCGGATGCCTTCCTCGGCACCGCGGCATGGTTCGGGCTCCTGGCTCGCCAAACGCCTGCGACATGTGCATCTTCTGGCCGCACGTCCGGCATTCAACCTGCACGTCGGTCGAACGCGATCCGCCGCCGATCTCGTTGGCGCGCACCTGGGGCTTCCCGCTGCACGGTCCCTTGTAGTGGCAGAATTCAACCCATGGAAACTCGTCCAAATGTCCTTCCGGGCACGCGGTCACGAACCTCGCCGGCACCGCCGGCGGTGGCTTCCCGTCGCTTCTGCACGCGTGAACGTATCGCGTCCGCTCGGGCCGGTATGGCTCCTGTTTGAGTTCGAGCAGCCCGGAGTCGATGGGCAGCAAGAGGTTGCAGGCGGTGCATCGCATCCACCTGGGAAACGGCAAGACCGGAACGCCGACCCGTGCCCAGTCGTCGAAGGGGTTTCGGGTCTCCTTCATCCACGGAGCCGCCTTCAGCGATTCCACCTTCTCCAGACCCTTCAGCGACCGCACGGCAGCCAGAAGGCGGTTTTCCGGGATCGGCTGCTGCCAGGTGTCAGCCCAGTCATCGAGCCCGGCAACGGTTACCGACAGGCTCGGCAGATCGACGAGCGACCCGATCCCGTGGCTGAACATCAGCTGGCTTGGACGAACCGCGCCGACGCGCGAGGGCATTTCCCGTGGTCTCATACGCGTTCGGCCTCCTCGACCTCGCCCTCGATATCGTCTTCGTTGGTCGATGGCCCCGGCGCCGGGTTCGGCGCAGGCTGAAATGCCGGGGCCCGGTCAACGCTCTGGTCCTGCGTGTCCATGATGAAGTTGACGTTCGCCTCGACCTCGCGCATTGACGTCGGACACGTCCAGGTTGTCCAGGCACCCGCGGTCGGCTCCTCCAAGAGCGGGATGGCACTGGCGTCGAACGGCCGCCTGTAGGCCAGCGGCGCGCCGTGCTTCTGTTGTTGCAACGCCCACTCATCCAGCCGCTGCCGCAGCATGCTCTTCACCAGCTGGCAGCACTCCTCGTCGCCGGAAATGTCGCCCGACCTTCGGCTCAACTCGTCGGCGATCTGCGTGAACGCCTCGTCATCGAGCGAAACCGATTGCGCAGCCCAATTCGGATTCCACGGGAGACGCTGCTGCCGCGCCATCGCGACGAGAACACCCGTCAGACCGCGGTCCAGTGCGCGCGCCGAAAACGGCGTCACCGACAGCGCCTCGACATGGCGATAGAACGTCGCATGATAGTGCTCGAACGATTCGTAATGCGACAGGTCGCGTGGCCGTGCCCAGTTGTAGATCGTCACCACGAGGCCCGGGCCATGGAGATCGCGCCCGACACGGCTGGTGGCCTGGATGTACTCGGCTGTGGCCTTCGGCTGACCGACAGCCATCATCAGCCCCAGCCGGGATACGTCCACGCCGACCGAGATCATGTTCGTGGCAAGAAGCACGTCGATTGGCCAGACGCTGTCCTTTGCACGATCGGGGTCGTGTACGACGCCCAGCTGATCGAGGATTTCCGGGATGTCGCCCGAACTGACACGACTCGTGAGCTCGCGCAGCAGGGGACGACGACGGCGAGCCAGTCCCTTTCGATCGGCGCGGCGCATGCGGTTCGTCACGTCGTCTTCGATGATGCGCCGGGCCCCACCCAGTTCGCGCAAAGCGTTGAAGTAGCCGACCATCGTCATCCACGGGTCGGCCGCCTTGCCGTACTTCTCGTACAGTCGCTGCGCTGCCGTGAGAACGGTCGTGAAAACCCGCGCCTCAACCGCCTTGAGGCGAACCCCCGGCGCACACACCCCAAGGTAGAGTCGTCCCGGAACCTCAGAGGTCGGACGCCGCCTGGCGAAGAACGAGTCTCCCGCGTCGAGCACCTGCGGAGGAAACACCTCGACCTGCCGCCAGAACAACGCGTGCACCTGCTCCGCGGCGCGCCTGATGGTCGCCGTGGACGCGATCACCTTCGGCCGAACCCGGTGCCCGTCCACGTCCCATGAAGCAAGCCAGTCGATGGCGCTCTCGTACAAGCCGACCATCGTGCCGAGTGGGCCCGAAATCAGGTGGAGTTCGTCCTGGATGATGAGATCGGGCGGCTTGAGGGGATCGCACACAACCGTTTTGGCCGCAGGCAACTGTGCTGTCTTTGTGTGCGAGTCGCGTTCCTCGCGTCCGGAGACCTTGTCCAGGTCCGGTGAGCGATAGCCATGACGGGGGCATCGCCGCTCGACGCGACCGAAGAGCGTGTGCAGCGGCCCCTGCCACGGAAGCTGGGCGAACTTGTCCACGGTGGCGATGACGAGTGCCGGCAGCAGACGGTAGATCTCCTCGTCCACGGTGACGACCGGAATGCCCTCACCTGGGCTTTTCTTGCTGGAAAAGTCGCACGTGCCAAACTCGTCACCGCAGAAGACCAGCGTGCGCCAACGATCAGGATCGCTTCGAGGCTGAAGTCCGGTGTGGCCACACCACGGGCAGTTGACGATCTGAACCGGGTTGGCCGCCCGGCTGGCCGCCGCGCCACCGATGCCGTGCGCCTGGTCCAGCGCCTTCTGCGCCACCTTCGTGTAGTTCGGCGTCACGGCGCTACCGACCCACATGCCGATGCGGAACGGCGTGTCTCCCCAGCGGGCGTCGCCCGCCTGAAGACGCTCACGCCGGATCACCTCGCACGCACAGATCAACGCGGTGGCGCGCTGGAACTGCTGCGCCGTCAGAAGTCTCAGCGTGTACCGCATCAGGACGGCAAGGCCGTCCGAACCATCGTGCCCGGCGATCTTCCCCTGCAGCCGGCGAATCGCGAGCGTGAACGCGGTGAGCCCCAGATACGCTTCGGTCTTCCCGCCACCAGTGGGAAAGAACAGGAGGTCCACCAGCCCCTTCTCGGGACTTCGCTCTGGGTGGAGCGGGTCGGCAAGTGCCGCCAGGTTCACAAGGAGAAACGCGAGCTGAAACGGGCGCCACGACCGCTGCCTCGACACGTCGCTGGTCGCGAGCAGATCGTCGAACGGCACACTGCGCTCGGTCCGTCGCCGGCCTGCGGCCACGCTGTGAACCCGCTGCAGCCACATGGCGCGATTGGAGAACCGGAAGGCGTCGGCGACGACGCCGCCCTTGGCGACCAGGTCGATCCCCGCCCGGAGCCTGCCGGCCGCCGTTCGCGCCCGGGAGAGTGAAGCGTTCGCCACGTTGGCCAGCCCGGCAAGGCTCTCGCCCGGGGCCTCGAGCCGAACTTCCTGTCTATCCAGCCACCGGTCGTACGCCTCGGCTAGAGGGCGCAGGACGGCGCCCAGCGCCTCGTCCGGCGTCTCAGCCAGCGTTTTCATGTCCAGCACGACGTTGGCCAGATCGGGCTCATCAGCCATTGTCGGTGCTTCGACGCGCGCGACCTCGTACGCCGGGGCGACAGCCGTGTGGAGTGCTACGGCACGCGCTGGGGTTTGAGGTGACGGCACAGCGTGCACGGCCACCCCATGGCCAACGGCGAACTCGACTTCGTGACGGAAGAGCAGGTCGAGTTCTCCCTGTTCGTTGTCGCCGGCCATTGCACCGGTTTTCGGGGCGGCTTCGTGCCGGCCGACGAAGACCGCTTGACCGTCGGCCGTAACCGTCAGCGTCGGCTGAAACAGCCATGCCTCGTCCTTGTTGGTCTTTGGCGTCGCCTGTTCGTTGACGAGGAAAAGGCTGACGAGCCAGGCGCCGGCTCCCCTGGTGCACCTGCCACGCACGTGCACGCCCGGCGTCTCGTCGGAGATGCTCGTGGGCTCGAGCAGGCCCCCGGCCAGCACGATGTCACACGCACCCTCCATCAGGTGCCGCTGCCACACCTTCTCCTCGTGCCCGTCCTGCTTCTCCTTCAGGTACTTTCCCCACGTCGCAGCCACCCGCACACGCGAGACTTCGGGAAGCACGGCGAACGTCAGGCCGATCGACGACGGAAACAGGCTCGCCTGGGCGGCAAGGTCGGCACCCGACGCAGCCTCGCTCCCTCCGTCCTCACCATCGACCCCGGCGTCGTCCAGGCGGCCTGGTTCGACAGCCACCGTCCCACGCGGTGCCAGCATGCCAACGAGATACCTGGCCGACACGCGTTCGCGTCGGTCGGCCAGCGTCTCGTGGTCGCCTCCTGCAGGCCCGAGCAGGTCCGCGACGATCAGGTCGTGGAATTCGCGACGGAGTTCGGTTGGGGATAGGCGGCGGAGTTCACCGGACTCGGACATGGCGCGGATTGTAGCACCAGGCGCAGGAACCCGATGTTCTTCAGGCGAACCTTACGGCAACCGGTCAGACCGGGTTCTTGCGGCAGAACAGTGCTCAGGCGACCCGCTTCTTCGCTTGGCCGACGTCACAGCTTGTTCCTCTCGGTGCGCCCGCGCGCGGCAGATCGTCCCAGGTTCGCCCTTCGAGCAAGCGACCGGCCTTCTTCTTGTTGGTTCCACCCCACTGCTTGAAGAAGAACGGCACTCCAGCAGCAACACACTGATTCCGGATATCCACGACCCATGACGCTTCGACGCGTCGGGCTCCTGGCCCGGATTCGCCGCCCACTATCGCCCAGTCGATCCCTCTCAGGTCCATGCCCCCAAGCGGTTCAAGGAGCGGTTCGAACGAGATGAACCGGACGGCGGCAGGCACGGACCGAAGGCGATCGAGGCGGTCGAGATACCCGCGGCTCTCAACGCTGACACCCATCCAGACGTTCGGCGGCCAATTCAGCGCCGAAGCGATCACCGCGAGCCTGTCGGCACGCTTGGTAAGCACCTGAAACGTGTGCCACGATGCGCGACGCATCACGGCGAACACCCGCGCAAGGAACTCGTCGGGCACGCTCTCGTGAAACAGGTCGCTCATCGAATTGACGAACACCGTTTGCGGCGACTTCCAGGCGAGAGGCAGCTCGAGCATCTGCTCGTGCAGGGAGACCTCGAATCCCCGCCGGTAGTTGGGCTGGCCCATCGCCTGAAGCCGCTTCGCCATGCGCTCGGCGTAGCAGTGTTTGCAGCCGGGACTCACCTTGGTGCACCCGGTCACCGGATTCCAGGTCGACTGCGTCCACTCGATGGCGGACTTGGCCACGCTAACCTCTCCAGTTTCGGTACTTGTTGAAGATGTCGCGCACGATCTTCTCTGCCACCGGCTGGTGGCTCGCGAAGAAGAGATAGTAGACGACGGCGTTCATCGAGTTCCGCATCGGCACTGGCTCCGGAACGTAATCGAACCGAGCGACGTCCTTCAAGCGCCTCGCAAAAGCCACGACGACCTCCTCGTTGCCCAGCTTCACGTCCTCGAGATCTCCGAAGAGGGTCGGCTCCTGCCGATACGCTGCAGTCCGCCACGACTCGTCGCCCCAGAACGCCGTCATGCGCGCCTGCTGCATCGCGTTCGCCGTTTCGGGCCGCCGCCAGAGCGCGTTTCGGTTCATGTCCATGATCGGGAAGTTGAGGAAGATGTCGATCGACCGCATCTTCCCAGCAGTCTCGAGCACGTCCCAATTCAGCTGCAGCCCGTAGGGGTCAAGGACGCACAGGGCGCGTCGATAGTCCTCGTACCGCACATGGGGAAACACGTCGTCGAGCAGAACGCGGTTGCAGTCCCCGTGGATGACTTTCACGTCGGACCGCTGCGCGACCTCCGGCAAGTTCCGCAGTTGTTCGACCTTGTCGCCATCGAGGTCTACCAGGAAGTACTCGTGGAATGGCGGCCGGATGTGCAACGCGTTCAACGGACTGCCCGGAACGAGTTCCTGGGTGTCCTTCGTCAGATGAACGCCGGCGCCCGCGAACCCGTCGATGTAGGCGAACGTGAACCGCTTCGTCGAGAGGATGCGGGTATACGCTGCTGCGTACTCCCGCACGATATCGAGCTTGATCTCGCTCCAGTAACCGATCTCGTCAAAGCGGAACCCGCCGGTGGCGTCGGACCGACGTTTCGCCATTTGGTTCTCATCTGACGCTACGAGGGACGCTAGCCGGGATACGGCCTCATCTGCATTATATTCGCTTTTTCTTCGCCATCAAGATCTAATTGAGATTCCCTTGCTCACCGCCTGCGCCCGCCGGCGGCCACCAAGTAGTCAGCGCAAATGGCTCGTCGGTCAGACCGGAACGACCGGGCACCACCTTGCGACGGCGGAACTGTTCGGTCAGCCAGGCGGCCAGGTACCGGCGGACGCTTCGCTCGTACTCGATGAGCGGAACCGGACATTGCCAACTGACGTCAGCCCGTGCTGCAGCAATGCGCCGGTCAAACTGCGCCGGCATCTGGCTGGGCCGATACGCCGTTACCGTCGCCCAGAAGTCCGCCTCGCACGGATGAACAGCAAGGCAGAGGGCAAGTGACAGCTCCCAGTACGCCAAGGTGGTCTCAACGTTCGCCAAAAGCGGCTCCGCTACGCTTCTCGAACCCAGCCGCCCCCGAACCAGCCAGGCGTTTCGCAGCATCCGGAAACGAATGCTCGATGAGTGGTGACCAAGGCTCGCTGCCGCGAGCTCAAGGGGGCGCTCCTGCGGCGACAGCAGAGCCAACGCCAGATCGAACACCAGTCGATGAGGAAAACCATCCGGGCCCGTGAGCAGACCAAGCGGCCGGAGCACAGCGGCGATGTCGAGCGACGTCGGCATCTCCACGTCGCCAGAGAGCACCAGGATTGTGGACGCGCCGAGGTCGAGGTGCTCCGTCGGCTCTCGAGGTTCGCCGGCCGTGCGCCACGCGGCGGTCCACTCGACCGAGAGCTCCCCCAGGCATCGAGTCAACGTGCAAGGTCGCGTCATTCAACCAACCTCGCGCCAGGTGGAGCTGGTACTCAGAACAAGCCGCCCTCGCCCGCCTGCTTGGCCTTCCTTCTTCTGCCCTTGCTCTTGCCGGCTGCCGCCTTCTCGTGCAATCCCGCCGCGACTTCCTCGGCGTACCGTTGGTGATTCAACTCGAGCAGGCGGTCGAGGATCTCCTGTCGCGCTGCGGGACTCACAGTGAAGCGCAGCCCCTGCTTTGTCTCGTGCAATCCGTGATTGAGCGCGAGGTCGGACCAACCGTAGGCGGCCGCCACCGCGTGGTCCATCTCGACGTGCAGCTCGCGCAGGCGGACGATGTCGGCCGCGCGCTCTTTGGGGTCGTGGAAGCGGTTGTAGGTCTTCGTCAGCCCTTCGCGGCGCGCGGTCATGATCGAACGGCGATGGCCCTCGTAGCGGAAGCCGACACCTTCGGGGTCAACCCGTGGCTGCGGGAAGGGGAAGGCCCCGAAGGCGCTACCCAGAGAGTACTTGAGCCTGGTTACCAGATGAGAGCTGTAGGTACGCGCCCACACATCGTGGAAACTGGATTGCATTACGCAGAGAGCGGCACAGGTCTCCAGCGAGAAAACGTCCAAGTTGCACGAGAACACGTACTGATCTGGAACCCAAGCGAAGCACAGGTGGTGGGTCACCTCGGAACAGACCAATACTCGCTGCATCCCCGCGATGGTCGCGTAGAGCAGACGAGTTGGCCGAGCGAACTGCCACCATCGGTGCGCACGGTCACGAGCCGTGGCATCACCGTCCGCCAGCCGGTCCCGCTCCGGCTTCACCAGCCGCCGGACGATGTCTAGGCAGTCTGGGTAGTCGGCTGCGACCGGGTTCGGATAATCACGGGGAACCCGCCCGGAGCGTAACCACGTCCTGATCTGGCTCTCGGCGGCTGCCGCCCACGTGCCCTCGGCGCTGCGGTCCAGCGGCCAGTCGCGGAAGTTGATCACCCAGCGGCTGGGTGATTGGTCCCAGCGGGAGTTGACGTCCTCGCCGTTCAGATATGGGAACAGTACCACCCGATTCCTATCGTCCTCTGCGGTGAGCGCCTGCGCCTCCTCCGGCGTCATCACGAACCCCAAGCCGACGACATTCGACCCCTGAAATGACTTGCTCTCGTTGGCTTTCAGCCGGAAGAGCGTTCCCTGAACGCGACTGGGGGGCGCCAGGAACGGCGTGATAGCCGGAACAACGCGCTCAGAGAGGACCCGTTCTCCTTGCCAGTGGCCGCGGCGTACCCAGACTTTGGCCACCTCAAGGTTTGCGGTGCCAGGCCACTTCTCGCTGGGCACCGCGCGAGCAATCGTGGCACCGGCCTTCACCAACTGGTCAAGCCCCACCTCGCGCGTATCGCCCTGCGCGATGGTGTTCGTCGCCAGCAGACCGAAACCCGCGTCCCTGCCGAGAAGGGCGAACGCGCGCAGAAAGAAGTAGGCGACCAGGTCCGCCGAGCCACGCTTTCCGCCGGCGATCTGCTCAACGAGGTAGTTCCGATATTCCGTGCCCATGGTGCCGGTGATCCGCTGGCCGCCCAGGAACGGCGGGTTCCCGACAATCGCGTCGAAGCCAGTGCGGCCAGGCGCGACGAAGACCTCGGGGAACGCGAGCGGCCAGTGCAGTGGCTCGCGTTCGAGGCCGTTGGCTGGGCGACCGGTGTCGAGCCAGTAGGCGGCGGTATCGCGAAGCATCTCGAGTGCGGTAGCACGCCTCTCCGTGTCCGCCTCTTCGTCAAACGCCCCGTGCACCTGATCAGCCACCGACTCCAGGCGGTCGTCGGCGGTCTCGTGCTCCTCCTCGACGCGCTGGCCGTTGTCGAGAACCGGGCGCTCCGAACTGCGCGCCGTCGAGAGCGCAGCGCCGACAACGAGGTCTCCAATGACGGCAAGCGGCGCCAGCGCTGCGGTCATCTCCCGCTGCAGCGCCGCCTTTCGCTCGGCATCGCGCAACGTGACGACGTCGATCGCACCCAGCCTCCTGGCCGTTTCCAGGCCGCTCTCCACGCGCGGGTCGATGGCCCTGGTGGGATCGAAGAGCGATGCGCCGTGAAGCTTCTTCCCGCGCTCGACATCGAGATGGAAATGCCGGATCTGGTCGATGCTCGTGACGCCCAGCAGCGAGTCGCCGCAGCGGATCTGGTGGTCCAGGAACGTGAACGGCCGCTCCTTCGCCAGCGTCACCAGCCACAGCGACAACTTGGCCATCTCGACGGCCATCGGGTTCCGATCGACGCCGTACACGCAGTGCTCGACAACGAGCCGTAGCGCGTGCAGTAACCAGTCGTCCTCGGGGAGGTGATCCGGGCGGGAGGTCTGGTGGCTGGAAGTGTCAGCCAGACGATCTGACGCGTGTCCGGCAAGGCTGAAGCCTTGCCCTACCGCAGTGGCGTCGCCTTGCCCTGCCGCGGCGCGCTCGTCGTGCCAGGCTTCGACGAGCCTCGCCGCCAGGTACCGGCACGCCGCAACGAGGATGGCGCCCGAGCCGACAGCTGGGTCGCACACCTTCAACCGCAGGATGTCAGCCGACGATTTGAGCTTCCAGGCAGCGCGGTCCGACGTCTCCGCTGGGCCCGGGGAGTAGACGCACGGCTCGAGCGCGTGCTGCGCAACCTCGTTGGCCAGTTCCTCGGTGGTGTACGCCGTGCCGGAATCACGCCGCAGCGAGGTCTGCGTGACGTACAAGGCGCCGGGCAGGAACACCATCGGTAGGTCGCGCAGATCGCGACGTAGCAAGCCCGAGAACGGACGCAAGCGGCCGAAGATCACCTCATCGTTGTCGCACGCCGCCCGCAGGCGATGGTCGGCCTCGGGTTCGAGCTGCTCGAACAAGAGTTGCACGACGCGGCTGGCAGAGGGACCGCCGCGCTCGGCAAGCCAGGTCCCGAGCCACTCCTCCCCCTTCGCGAACTCCGTCTCCAGCGCGTCGAGTTCGACCTCGGGCTCGTCACCCTTCTTCCCCACCAGGCCCAGCACGACGCCAGACGCTTGGCGGCAGCCGTGGTCGAGAAGACCCTCGTAGACGTGACCAATCTGGCCGACGCTCAGGTTGCGGTAGCTGAGGCGACGGGCCTCGGTGATGCCGCCCAGCCGGAAGGTGAGGACCTGGATGGAGTTGAGGACGGCGAGAATGGTGCGGTCGTCAACAGGGATCGGGGATGCTTGTCCGGCAAGGCTGAAGCCTTGCCCTACCGGAGGCTGGAACGATGCACGTTCGAGGAACGGGTAGCGGGCAGGGTCGAACAGGCCGCCGCCGTAGGCAGGCAGGTGCAGCCGGTCGTGGCGGATTCCACCGTAGACAACGCGAAAGAGGGCGAGGAGCCGATGCCACGCCTCGTGACGCTTCTCGAGCGCCTCGATGCCGTCGAGCGACGCCTGTTCCTGCAGCCGCTCGCGCAGCGTCATCACCGAGTACGACTCGGCGTACACCTCGTCGTCTATCGGGAAGAGACGGCGCTCCTCGGCCGAGAGCAGCACGACAAGGCGCATCATCACCGTGACGGCCGCGTTGTAGATCTCGAGCGGCGTGTGCCCGCGCAGAAGGCGGTCGGCCGAGGCGCGGTTGGCACGCGAAAACGCGGCGACGAGAAGTTCGACCGCCTCCCGGACCTGGTGACCGAGCTGGCTGGTGACCTCGTGCTGCGCGTCGCCACTCTCCTGAAGCAGCGCCTCGAGCGTCTCGCCGGCTGCCACCCCGAAGAACCGGCGCGCACCAAGGAGCGACACGAAACTATCGAGGAGCGAGCGTTCCTCGGCGAAGAGGCTCGACGGCCAGGTGGCGTGTCCCGTCGGACCGTTCCGGGGAGCCCACACCAGCACAAAACGGTCGGTGTCGGTGACCAGGGCCAACGGCACGTTCACGGCGCGACAGAGGAGCGCCGCGCGCTCGATCGGCGTCGCGGCCCAGCGCGTCGGCCGGCCGTGCTCGTCGTGCGGAGGACGGCGGTCGAGGGGCGTCCGCAGCGGCCAGCGGCACACGAGCAGGCGCACTACCTGCGCTCCCTCGCCGGCCGGTTCGACGACGGCAAAATCGGGCCGCAGCCTTGCGCCGTGTTCGGCCACCACGTGCGCCATGGCCGTCGGCACGCCGGCGCTTTCGCGCAACCGCTTGTCCAGGCCCAGAAGCTCGCGCAGCACGTACTGCAGCCAGGCGGTCCGCGACGCTACGTCGTCCTTCAGAGCCTCCAGGCGGGCTCGCACATCGCCCCGGGTGTCGCGGTCCACGACCGGCAGGCCGTTCGGGAACACGCGCTTCAAAACGGGAAGCGTCAAGAAGGCTCCCGCCGGTTCGACCAGCGTGAGCCAGTCGTTGTGGCTGCCCGCAACGGTACGGCTCATCGCGCACCTCCAACGGTCAGCCGTTCCGGCACCAGGCAGGTGATGGCCGCGGGAAACAGGCGGAACTGGGGCGCGCCGTACCGACGGCGAATCGCTTCCTGCTCGCGCTGTACTTCGCCCGGGATCTCCGCGAGACGCCGATCGAGCGCCTGGACGTCGCGCTCGAACTGGTCGCGCTCGTCAGTCGTGAGGCTGACGACGAAGAGCGGCGCCTGCCCGCGCAGTTCGGCGAGCTGCGCGCGGATGGAGCGGTCGAGATCGGTGAGGACGGTCCCGATGGCCGCGCTTTCAGCCTGCGCGCGCTCGGCGAGCTTCCGACCGAGGCTCGCGGTCACGTCCTCTGCGCGGGCGTCCAGCGCCCGGAAGACGCCATCCTCGACACTGTCCCACTGCCCGGCAATCGACGCTTCAACCGCCTGAGGCGGTCGTGCGTCGGTGCCCGCCGCAAGCGCCGCCTTGACCTCCCCCACGTTCATCCGAGCGAACCGGCCGTTCCGAAGCCTGCCGCCGGCCGTGATGATCTCCTCGTGCAGCCGGTGGCCGTCGGGGCCGGTGACGACCAGCCGGGCGTGAGCCACCAGCGCAACTTCGTCGAGCGCGCGGTCCGGAACCACGCGGGCGCTGACGCGCGAGAGTACCTGCTCACCCGCCGTCTTCCAGATCTCCGCGCGCAGCAACCGGCTGGCCTGGGCCACGAGGCGATGGCCAAGATGCGCGAGGACGACGTCGCGGTCCTTGTCGGCGACGGTGTGATCGAACGTGATTGGGCGCTCGACGTCGGTGACGGGATCGCGGAGCCCGATCTTGGCGAGCGCCCAGGACCGGGACAGCGCGGGGACAATGAAGCAGCCGGCCTTCGCGGCCGGCCGCAGGTTTGGCTGGCGTGCCAGCTCGAGACCCGCTGACACGACCCGTTCGATCGCGTCGGGCGTGACGTGGAGTTCCTGGATGCTCTCGGTCAGCTGCTCGCGAAGCGCCTGAATCTCCTCGCGCAGGTTGCGCTCGATCCGCAGGGCGGTACGGCTGGCTCGGTCCTTCGCCTTCGTCAACTGGGTCTCGTCGATCGCCTGACGCCGACCGAGCATCGCTTCCTCGACCTGCTGCGCCAGCACCGGACCGGCCGTCCCCAGGTCGTCCCGGATGGTCTCGACCTTCCGCGCGATGCGGGACAGGAAGTCCAGGTCCGCATCCATCGATCCCGGCTCAGCACGCTCGAAGCCCGCGCCAACGAAATGACGGATCTCGACTACCGGCGCGTCCTGGCCGTGGCGATCGACGCGGCCGTTTCGCTGCTCGAGGCGGGATGGCGAGAACGGGATCTCGAAGTGCACCAGGCGGTGGCAATGGAGTTGGAGGTCGATGCCCTCGCTTGCGGCATCTGTGGCGAGCAGGATGCGCACCTGCGTGCGGTCCGGCGGCGCCTGGAACTCCGCTTTGATCCGCTCGCGTTTCACCGAGTCCATCCCGCCGTAAAGGAGTGCGACGCGATCGCCGCTGAAACCGTGCTGCGCAAGGAGGCCCTGCAGCCAGATCTGCGTGTCGCGGTACTCGGTGAAGACGATGACGCGCTCGTCATTCCAGACGCCGGCGGGCCTGCACGTGCGCGTCAGCCAGTCGAGCAGCACCTGCGCCTTGGCATCAGGCCGATGCTGCTCGCGTTCCGCCCAATCGAGCATCTCCTCGAGCAGCGCCTCCTGGTCCGCCGTGAGGCGTTCGGAGGCGCGCGCGGCCAACGCCAGGGCATCTCCCGTCGCCTCGCTCAGCGCCTCTTCCCGATCGACGTCCTCTTCCAGCCGCTCGAACTCGACGCGCAACTGCCGCTCGGTAACCGGTGTGGCCGGCTGCGTCCTGCGCAGAGTGCGAAGGTGTTCGTGGAGGGTCTCGTGGAACGCCTTCGGCGACGAGAACAACCGCTTCTTGAGCAGCAGCGTCACGAAATCCGTGGCGGTCTGGAAGGTCGTTGCGCGCGCCTGCCGTCGGCGCGACTCGGTGTACGTCCTCAGAACCTGGTGAATCCTCCGCTCGCCCTCCGGGTAGTGCACCTCGAGAGGGATCAGCCGGCGCTCAGGGAAACGGGGCGAGCCGTCGTCGCGCGGCGGCAGTTCCGTCCGCAGCGACGCCTTCAGCCGTCGGACCACGGCGCGGGCCTTGGCCTCTTCGCTCGGTCTGACGCCGCGGGCGAACCGCTGCGGGTCGAGGAGCTCGAGAAGCGCCGTGAAGCTCTCGGTGTACCCGTTGTGGGGAGTCGCGCTCAGGAACAGGCGGTGTTCAAAATGCGGCGCGATCTTCCTGATGGCTTTTGTCCGGTCAGAATCCGTGGCGTATGCCCCACGGCCCGCCGGCGCGCATTGGTGGACCTCGTCGATGACCAGCAGGTCGAATTTGCGCGGGAACACCGTCGCATCGGGTGGCAGGACCTCATCGAACAGCGCCATCGCGCGCGAACGCTTGAGCCAGTCGATCGACACGATGAGGCGCGGGAAGTGCGTCCAGACGTTCGCGCCGATGCCCCGCTCCCGCCGCAGGTCCTTGACAGCCTCGGCCTCCACGATCCTGAACTCGAGGCCGAATCGGTCGTGCATCTCGGTCTGCCATTTGATGCACAGGGCCGCTGGGCACACGACAAGGACCGTGCGCGCGCGGTGACGAAGCAGCAGTTCCTGGATGACCAGCCCCGCCTCGATCGTCTTCCCCAGGCCCACGTCGTCGGCGATCAGCAGGTTGACGCGCGGCATCTGAAGGGCGCGCACGACCGGATCGAGCTGGTAGTCCTCGATGGTGATGCCGGCGCGGAACGGGGCCTGGAGCGCCCGGGAGTCGGCCGACGCGATGGCGCCCCACCGCACAGCGTCGAGAAACGCGTCGAGGCGCGCCGGATCGTCGAACCGGCCGGGTTCCGGGCGCGGAAGGGTCGCCTTGGGCAGCACGAGCACGCCGGGTTCGACCTCCCAGAAGACCGTCGCCTCCTCCCCGAACGCGTCGTCCTCGACCGAAGAGAGCTCGACCAAGTGGAAAGGCCGGTTGTCGTCCTCGGAGAGGACGTCCGGTGGTTGGCTAGAGCACTGAACGTCCGTGACCACCCAGTGGCGGTCGCGGACGCGAACAAGTTGGCCGGTTTCGGGCGGTGGAGGGACCGAGGACACGACAGAGGGTGCAGAGGCCATTGCGCCGCGATTCTAGCACCGCGGGGGGACAGGGTGGGTCACTGGATCGACAACCGAGGGGCCATCGAGCGTCCTGCGGTCGTGTGGAACCAGGGGTCCGGCATCACGAGCTACTCGTCGAGCGTGGTGGACCGCGTGCCGAGGATGCCGCAAAAGGCGGAGCTCCGATACCCCGCGGCCCATTCTCCGCAGCTCGCCTTGGCGGCCGCCATGAGGCCGTCCGCTATCGCCTCGACGTCCGCCACCGCTGGCTTGGCGAACGAAACCTCTCCCCACTTCCTCAGCTTCGGGATCGGGTGGACCGAGTCCGCGCGGTCGACGGCTGCTCTTGCGTCAAAGACTTCGGTCCTTCCGTGAGCCAGGGCGTCGCGAACGCTGGCCAGCGCGCGAACCGTTTGATAAGGGCGGACGCCCGCCCGGTAGACGAACCCGGTTTTGTTGGCGAGGTACTTGAGCTTGCCCAGAGTGCCACGGTACGTGCCGGCGCCGAAGACGTCCCGCTCACGCTTCCACACGTCAGGATCGAGTTGGCGGCCCATCTCGTTCAAGAACGCCTCGAACGCGAAAAAAGCAAAGACAGAGGCGGCCAACAACGGGTGGAAGCTGCCCTTCCTCCGGCGGACACCGAGGTCGAGCAGGTACGTCGCTGTGTGCCAGAGCTGAATGTCCGTGTAGTGTTCGCCGGTGATCCGTACCGTTACACGGTTCGCCATATGCTGGTCGTGCATGTGCCCGAGGTCGACGGTTCACCGTCAGGGCCGTCGGCCGTCGGGTGCAGGCGCGTTCGGCCGCGCAGCTTCGACTTCGTCGTGATGAGCGACCACCGAGCGGCAGAATTCCACGAACTCGTCGCGGGAGAGATCGCTCTTGCAGTCGTTGGTTCTCCATCCACACATGACGAAACTGGCCGAACCCGACCCGTCCCCCACGTGGTCCACCGTTGGGAGATCGGCGAACGTCTTCTTGTACGCGCGACGGCCGGCGCGTGACGCTTCGTTGTCCCAGCTGCTGATCTGTTCCCATGCGAGCGGGGCCCCTGTGTACTCGTCGAGCCCGCCGCTGGCCAGAACCGCCGCGTGAATCGCGACCATGTAGGCCTCACGGTTCGCGCCCGCGTTGCCGCGTTTCCGATCGCGTTTCACGTGCGCCCGGGCCTTCCGATCGAGCCAACGCAAGTACACCGCATGCGGGCATCGCCCTTCGAGGAAGGCGGCAAGCGCGTACTTCTGAGAACCCATAGCGATTCCCCAGTCGCCCAACGAGTTCCGTTTCTGCTGCGAACGCTACCCGGAATCAACCCCATTCGTCAGCACAGGCTGATCAGCCGCCCGCGCGCTTACCCCTGGGTGCCGGGGCGGCAACCGGTGATAACGCGTTTTCGATCTTGTCCCACCGCTCTCGGTACTGATCGTCGCGAACTCGGGCCAGGTCAATGATTCCACGGGTGCGGTACTGCTTGGTGCGCTCACGCGCTTCCGCGGATGTGCAGATGAAGTACTCCGGCGGTGTTCCGGGATCGTTGAGGCAGATGAGGACATAGATGAGGTTGTCCTTGATCGCCTCTCGCATCAGGGGCCACCCGATGCTCTTCTTGTTGCGGATCGCCTTGACCTGCACATTGACGGTCTGGAGGTCGTGCTCGGCGAACAGATCGATCGCCTTGGCGTTGCCGAGCGTCATTGCCACAGAGTAGCCGCGTCGGTAAAGCTCCGCGGCAACGAAGTACTCGCCGGCCAGATGCGTCGAATTACGATCAGGTTCTGGCATCGGAATGCTCCTTCTAGTCCGTCTGAGATCGCGCATCACCCGCGGCCGCGGTGCGTCAGCGAGCGGCGGCCGTCGGGTGCATGCGCTTGTTAGCCCGCCCTTTGCGAGTTCTGGAACCATCCTTGGATGTGTGTTCCGGCTTCAGATCGACGACCTCGATCGACAGACGCGTCTTCGTACGGAGGCACGACTTGATCAGTGCCAGGCCCGCCCGTTGCGCAGGTCGGATGCGATCACCAGGCAGCTTGACTTCGATGAAGCGATGGTTACCCTGTCGGTCGATGAGCCACAGATCCGGTGCGACTGGCCGAACGCCGCTCCTGGTCTCGAACTCCCGGGCCCGCTCGCGCAACCGATCAAGCTGACGCTTGCCGAAGTGCTTGAGAAGAGCGGTTCGCAGTTCCTCCTGGAATGTCCTGGTCGGACCCTTCCGAAAAGGGCGATCGTTCGAGAAGCGCGCGTTCGTCAGCCACTTGAAGGATCCGTAGTACCCGCTTTGATGCTTGACCTGTGCTGCGACGTACGCTTCGCCGAAGAACCGCCGGCCGCCACAGCGTCTGGCGACCTTGCCGGACAGGATCGCCTTCAGGTAGTCGCATGCGCCGGACGCCGTCAACATCCGGCAGTGCTTCATGCTCCATTCCTTCAGAAGGTCCGGCGGGTACGACATCGGCAGCATCACCTGCTTCGCCATCGGATCCTCCAAGTACGCATGTCGGGCTAAC
>Ga0315273_10002237_pt1 | contig 22712 bp, 23 predicted proteins | sample YL17G02_0_MG_FD_205753 | JGI IMG/M metagenome (GOLD analysis project Ga0315273, IMG submission 205753) | Sediment microbial communities from Yellowstone Lake, YNP, Wyoming, USA - YL17G02_0 | ecosystem: Environmental > Aquatic > Freshwater > Lake > Sediment | place: USA: Wyoming | collected...
TGGCTGGATTGGGTTCCACGGTTACTTCCCGCTGAGGCCGAGACGTATCTTCTCGATGGGGCTGAGGGCGGAGAGGTCGGGCGCCGCGCGGGGAGGCGACCCGACGGGCACGCGCCCCGCCTGCGCCTGAGACTCCAGACGCTCGCGGACCTGGAGGACCATCTGGCGGGCGCGCTCCATAGCCGCGTCCACGTCCTCTATCGACCCGCCGTCGACCATCTCTTCGGCGACCTCGGGGGCCGCCGCCAGGAGCACCTGACGGTACTTCCCAACGGCGGCCTGGAGGCGAGCATGAAGGCCATCGTTGTCGGCCTGAGCGGCGGCCAGGTCGGTCCGGGCAGTCGACAGTTGCTCATCGAGGGCGCCGATCTTCTCCTGGTGGGCCGTGGCCTCCGCCTGGGCATCCGCAAGTTGCTGACGAAGCTCCGCGTTCAGGCCGTCGAAATGGAGGGCGCGGGCCTCTCCGTCGGCGGCGGTGGTCTGGAGGCGTTCGATCTCTTCTCGCGCTTCGCTGAGCTGCTCCTGCAGGGCTGACACTTCATCATCCGGCATTCTCCACCTCCCAAGTTCAGCGTTCTGACAGAGGGAGAGGATAGAATATATGTTCTGTTCTGTCAACGCGCTGGTGTCACAGGTCGCGTCGCGGGCCGATTTCGATTATCATGTCGAGAAAGGCGCATCAGAATCGAACGAGCGTTGAAGGTGGATTGATCGCGGTATGGATAGACTATCCGCAGCGCTGGACCGGCAAAGGCTGAAATCAAGGCTGGCGGAGCTCGCGGCGCGACTGAACGAGCCGGCCAACCGCAGCCATCTGATCTGGATGCTTGTCATCTTCGTCGTGGCGCTGACGCTGCGTTCGCTGTGGGTGGCCTATGCCCCCGCCGAGCCTTTCGACGGGCGCCGCCTGGACGACACCCAATTCTACTACGGCTCCGCAGTCACGCTGGCCCGCGGCGACGGCTATATCAGTCCCTGGACGGGAATGGCCACCGCCCAATGGCCGCCGGGATTCAGCCTCCTCCTGGCGGGGCTATTCAAGGTCTTCGGGGTGCACGTATCAGTCGCCTGGGGCACCACGATCGTGCTGAGCGCGCTGACATGCGCGGCGCTGTACGTTGCGGGAAACCTCATCGGCGGGAAGAAGCTAGGGATCGGGGCCGGCCTCTTGCTGGCCTTCTTCCCCGGGCACATCTTCTTCTCCTCGCTCGTCTTGTCGGAGACGCTGTTCACCTTCCTCGTCGTCGTCATTATGGCGTTGGTGCTGCTGGCGGCGCGTAAGAGCGACGCCGGGCCGGTTCGGATCATCCTCATCGGCGTGATGGTGGGAGCAGCGGCGCTGGTCCGGGGACAAGGGCTCTTCCTGATCGTCGTGGCCGGGCTCTTCTGGTGGCTGTACACCCGCGATTGGGAGCGGGCGCTCCAATGGGCTACCGCCGTCGGACTGATAGCGGTGGTGGTCATCATCCCCTGGTCTGTACGCAACTACTTCGCGATGAAGAACTTCGTCTTCCTCAGCACGAACGACGGCGGCAACCTCTACATGGGCAACTGGCAAGGAGCAAGTGGCGGATTCCAGTTTGACGCCGGCCAGTGGATCGTCGAGCAGTTCGATGACCGTCCCCCGAACGAGCAGGAGGCAGCGTCGAGCAACGCGATGATGCGCGAGGGGTTGCGCTTCATGCTCACCCACCCCGGCAAGGAGGTCCAGCTCGTGGGGTCGAAGACCCGCTATCTGTACGAGAACGACACGGAGGCCCTGGACTGGATCGCAGCGGAGGAAATAGGCAAGACCGTCGACAACCGTTCGCTGTGGGCGGGCATCGCCAACGGGTACTACTTCTCGGTGCTGGCGCTGGCCGGCGTTGGCCTTGTGCCCTGGTGGCGGCAGCGACGGGGCGCGCTGATCTTGCCACTGATACTCATCGGTATCTTCACGCTGGGACAGTTGCTGTTCTTCGCCATACCCCGCTTCCACTTCCCGATGCTACCGTCGTTCTGCCTGCTGGCGGCGGCGGGGATAGTAGCGGGGGTGGAGTACGTGCGCTCGCGGCCGCGAGGCCCGAAGCCGGCAGCCGTCCCGCCGCCACGCAAGGCTCGCCGGGGCAAGTCCGGTCGAAAGCGCTAGCCCGCAGTCCCCTTCCAGGCAGCGACCGCCCTTATCCAGTCGTGTGTCCTAATCATCGAGGCAAAAACGGTCGATTATCTTATTGAGAGGCGAGAAGGGGGTCAGGTGTGCGCAGACTCACAGTGCTGGCGATAGGTACAGCTATTCTTAGCTGGGTGGTTGGCAACCTGCTGAGGACGGCCAAGGACAAGCCCGTTTCATCAGTGATGGGGCCGCCACGCGACAAGTGGGCAATGGGTGGCGCGCTCCAGGGAAATGTCGTACCTGAGGCCTCGGTGCCATCAAACGAAGATGTGAATTCTGACGAGGCGACCTTCCCGCGAGAGGAGGAACCTGCCTCTCTAATAGTCGACCTCCCCCCCGGGCAAACAGACCCTTTCGCGGAACCTGCGAATGTCATTCTCCTGGAAGGCAGGCGCAAGCATCCCCGCAAGGTGTCAGAGACGGGCGATAGTCCGCCTTCGCCGCCCAACGAAGACGAAAATGCGAGAATGAGACGCGCTCGAAATGCCGTCGATCAGCGCCTCCGGCAATTGCCGGAAAAGGGTGATCAACGCAAGAGAGGCGCAGCTTAGTCATCGCGGGTCTGGCTCCACCAGCAGCCCCCGGCAACCCCGTTTCCACTTCCCGATGCTGCCGTCGTTCTGCCTGCTGGCGGCAGCGGGGATAGCGGCGGGGCTGGAGTATGTGCGCGCTTCTCCCTTCAACAGGAAAGCGTCACCACGGGCCGTAAGACTAGGATCTAGCGGCAATGTACCACCAACCATCGTGACGTTTCCGACTATCGGCTTACGCCCTTATCGGCTGTGGCTTGGCATGGTCACAATCCGCCACCAAGCATCGCGACTCTTCCGACGCGTCTCCTGCGCTTTCACGGGAGCGTCGGGAGATGCGAGGTCACAATCCACCACCAACCATCGCGACTTTTCCGACAGGCGCAGAACAGTGCGGGTGTCGTGAGTATTCAACGCGTCACAATCCACCATCAACCATCGCGCCCTTTCCGACCGCCGTGTTTCAGATTCGGGCCGTCCCATTGTTGTGTCCAGACCGAATCTGGCGAGCACCTCGTCCGCCCCATAAGTCGAATCGGGGTGCTCGCAATTCTAAGTGGCTCACCCTAAGGGTGACTTGCGGGATTTCAGTCCAGCCTGAGGTCGTGACGCCCTTGCGGGCGGAGCATCTTCCTCCTCAGCGCCAGACTGGGGTGCTGTGACTAATTACACCCCACACACAGTCAACCTGGGTTGACGGTATGCCGCTATTAGGCTGTTAAGGTTCTCGTGGTCGCCCTTTCCGTCTTCCTTTGCAGCCAGCGCCGAGCGACGTTATGGCTGCCGTTGAGGTCAGCGTGCGTCTGGTAGCCACACCTCTCACATTTGAACTTGTCCTGACTGGGACGGTTGACGCCGCGCCCTTTCACCTGGAAGCCGTAGCCGCAACGCGGACACTCTCTTGACGTGTAGGCTGGATTCTCATACCAGGGGCGGGGCAGCCCCCGCATCGGCAGCTTGTACTCGAGTATCTGCTGAATGCGCTGCAGCGGTGCTCGTTTGAGTTGCCCGAAGTCCCGTCGGCGTTCCTTGAACCATTTGAGATTCTCCATCACCACCTGGGACTTGTGCTCGACCGCAGTTTCCACTATGACATTCGCCAACCGGTGGCAGACCTCCTCGTTCACCCGAGCAACCATCACCTGACCGGCGATACTACGTCCCCTCTTCTGACGGCTCCGGTAGACGGTATAAACGTACTTCTGGTAGTCGATCAGGTCGCGCCCTGGGTGCAGTTCCTGATGGAGAATCTTGCCGGCCTCGTCGGTCACTGTCAGAGCGATGAGATTGGCGAGGCCCCTGTCCACCCCGAGCGCAGTCTCGGTTTGGACGCGCTCGGGCGAGAACTCGAAGGTTATGTGGACGTAGTACTCGGGTTCGCTCCCCTCTCGCTCGCGCCGCGAGAGGAAGGCTGAACGGACGTTTGCGTCCCCGCGCAGACTCGCACTCAGAAAAGTCTCGACGTGCCAGTCGCCCAAAGCGAGGGGCAAGAGCACGGCACAAGGGGCCTTTGCGCGGAACACCGGCTTAGGATCGGTTGCCGCCTTGTTTTGAGGCCACCCCACTCGCACTAGGTTCCCCTTACCGCGTAGGCAGCTATCTGAGTTGTTCGCGCCTGGCTCCAGGTAGAGGAGCGCGTAGTAACGTTGACGCTGCGGATCATGCAGGAGGGAGAAGTTGCGCTGGCGGGGGACAGCGTCGGGGCGGGAGAAGTAGATGGGCATAACGGAGCCACGTGCGACCCTCAGCAGACGCGCACGGCAATCCTTTTCCTGTTGTTCGTCGTCAAGAACAGCGGCGAAATCATTCAGGGCATCAGGGTAGGTCTCCGGCGACGGGTCACGACAGGTAGGGAACGCGGTGAGCGAGTTCTCTTCGCGAAGTCTGAAGTAGGAGCACAGCGTACCCGCCACATCAACCCAAAGCGCATCCCGAGCGCTCGAGTGCAGATGGTAGTGATTTAGGGCAGAGGGGTTAGGGAAGGCGGAGCGGATGGCAGTCTCGGTAAAGCGCCCACGGAACCGACCTTTCTCCTCGAGAACGTCCATGTTGTCTTTGGCCCAGGCCAGAAGCTCGGCGAAGGCGCGAGTGTATTCCTCAAGGGCGCGGTCGAGGATGGCCCTCTTTCGTCGGGACGGGTTGTGAACCTTGACTTTGGCCGTCAGGTGCACAGGCATTGCGGCAGTATTCTATTCGCTGGAGCGCCGCTCGTCAATCAAATAGAGCCTACCCAGCCAAAGCCCTCAGCTTGCGGTAGCGCCTTGCTCCTGTTGCCAGCGGCGGAACTCCTCCTCCGGGTCCTCCACACCCAACTCCTCGGCGGCGCGGCGACGGGAGTGGACGCCGGCAGTGACCAGCCGCACCTCGTCCTCGACCAGGCGGCTGCGGTCCTCCGGCAGCACGGGGCCCCAGACGACACGCGATCGATAGGGGGCGTAGGAGACGCCGCTGAACTGCTCCAGGATGCGCAGCACCATCTCGTTGCGCTTCCGGTAGGCAGCGCTGCGGATCAGACGCTTCCGCTGCACCTTCTTCAGCAGCGGGTCCATCTCGACGTTCAGGGCGACGCCCGATAGCCCCTGCCGGTTCTCGCCGAAGGCCGTGCGCGGCGACTCCCCCAGGTCGTGCAACGTGCGGTAGATGAGGTCGACGTAGTCGACGTGGAGCTTGACGCCGCCGCCCTGGAGGAGGTCGAGGAGATAGGCGCGGGCCCGCTCCGGCAGCTCCCAGACGGCGCCCGGCTGGACGGCGATGTCCTGCGACTCGCCGACGTTCTCCAGCACGGCGATGGGGTTGCCCGACAACTCCAGGATCATCGAGAGCTGGGAGAGGGCGCGGTTCAGCTCGCAGACCGACTCGCGGATGGCGGGCACATCGGAGACGCCCCAGAAGCGCTTGGGCTCGCGCAGGTTGGGGTAGACGACGAAGGGGATGAAGCCGTAGGGATTGGCCTTCCGCTCGATGGGGACGCCGTCCAGCCACAGCTCGAATTCGCGCTCCGTCCACACCTCCACGACTTCCGAGCCCTTGGCGCGCCCCCGTCCCTTAGCAGCGGCGACGCCATAGAGCATCGCGACCTCTTCGGGGAGGAGGGTGTAGCGGCTGGCGACGCGCCAGATGCGGGAGACGTCGTCGCCCAGCCACCAGACGTAGATGCCCTGCACGTCGGGGGCGGAGACGCGGACGCGGCGCTCCTCGCTGTCCCAGGTCACCTTGAAGGCGCCGTCGCCGAGAACGGCGGCGTCGAGCTCGGTGTCGAAGTCGAGCTGGGCGAGCTGGTTCGCCTCGTAGGCGTCGAGGAGGGCCTTCTCGGCGAGGCGGGCGCGCTCCTGATCTTCCGGCGAGTCGCCGTCCGGCTCGACGGCAAAGCCGACGCCGCTCATGAGGTAGGAGGTCGTCTTCTCGACCAGCGACCGGGCGTAGTTGAAGACGAGGCGGCGCTCACGGCGGCTGCGGCGCGAATCCGCCCACTGCTCGCCCTGATAGAAGGCGAGGTTGTCGGCGTAGGCGCGCAGGCGGGGCAGGTCGCGCCGGGCGATCTGCTGGGGAATGCTGAGCTCGGTCATTGTCGGGCTCCTATCGTCGAGCTACGCCGGCAGGGCGACGCCGCGACCGGCTGGAGGCACCGGACGGCTGGGGATGCACCGTCGCAGCGGCGGAGAATGCGGAAGACGGTGCGGCGGGATACGCCGAAGCGTCGCGCAAGGGTCGCGATGGGCAGGCGCTCGCTCTGCCGCAGGCGGATGATCTCCTCGTCGCGGCCGCGGGTGCGCAGGCCACGTATGCCGCCGGGCTGATCGTAGCGGCAGAGGGGCAGCACGCAGTTGAGGCAGGAGGGCGATAGGTCGCAGCCCTCGTCCTGGTACTGGATGTGCTCCGGTAAGGCGTCGCCTCTAGCCTCCTTCGTTTCGTCTAGTTCTCGGGCCGGGTCTTTCACGTAGAGCTGCAAAACCGTCATTCTAGCCATTCTCCCTAATACGTCCGCGCGCCGTGCGGGGCTTGCTCGACGCCCCGGCCTCCACGGCCAGGGCAAGGCTCATCAGATAGTCGTCGTGACCGTCCTGGGGGTCGACGAAGAAGTTCATCGTCTGATTGGCGCGATAGGCGACCCGCGCCCGCTCCGTCTGCTGCCAGAAGTCGCGGTATTCATCGGAGGCATCGGCAGCGTACATCTTGAGGCGGCCACCGTTGACGGCGGCGATGAGGTTGTAGCCCAGCCGCGACTTGCTCTCGCCGCTGAAACGGAAGGGCTCGACGACTGCGCTGCCCAGCGCCGTCGTCAGGAAGCGGGCGGTGGCCTCGCCGAGGCCGGTGGCGTCGACGGCGACGCGGCGCACCCGCCACACGTCGCGCAGGACGTCGACGAGGCGCTCGTAGAGGCGGTCGTGGGGCTCGCCGGTCCAGGCGTAGTGCTCGACGACTTCGAGTCGCGGCTCCTGGACGAGCGCCTGTCGAGGGGGATGGAGCGCTCGGGCAAGGGTGAGGACGGTGGAATCGCGGCGGGGGCGCGGGGGTGCGCCCAGCTCCAGGGTCTCGCCCGCAAGGTCGAGGCCGGCGACGTATACGTCGCCCGACCGCGGCCGGCTCTGCCGGACGTGGTCACCCTGGAGCTGGGCGCACTGCTGACGGCTGAACAAGCGACCCCCGCCGCTTATAGGGCGCAGGCAGTATTGGGTGAGAAAGAGAGGATGGTTCTCGCCCAGGCGCTGCCGCTCCCCCTCGACATAGCGGGCATATACGGGATTGTGCTCGGCGACGGCCTGCCAGTCGTACTCAAAGTGACGGCGAATGCCATCGCGACGCTGCGCTTCAAGATTGGCCTGCTTCGTCCGCTCCAGAAGCGTGCGGTCGTCCCAGGCCGTGCCGTAGAGGACGGTCGTCGCGCCCGTCGTCGCCGCCATGGGACGGAACTCCTTGTCGAACTTGTCGGCGTCGACGTCCTGGGCCTCGTCCACCTCCAGCAGCACGTGCGCCGTGTGGCCGACGACGTTGCTCTCGGGCTCGGCGGAGAGAAAGAGCTGGCGAGCCCGGCCGACGCGAATGGCGCGGCCCTCTTCGCGGGCGCAGACGTCCCGCAGACCCGCCTCCGTCAGCCGCGACCAGAGGCGGCGCATGCTGATCCGGCACTGGGGCTGGAACGTCGGCGCGCACTTGACGGCGTCGGCGCTGCGGAGCATGTTCGCCGTCAGGAGGAAAGCCTCCATCTGGGCGGATAGCTCGTTCTTGCCGCCCTGCCGGGCCATCTCGATAGAGATCGTCAGGCCGCGGCGGTTGAAGACGCTGTCCATGATCGCTCGCCCGGCCTCGACCTGGTAGGGACGCAGGCGGTGGCGGCGCCAGGGGCTGCTGTCGACAGCGGACATCGTTTCTACTCCAGCAGACGCAGGACCACCTGCGTGACGACGACACCGGCGATCAAAAAGATGAGACCGTTGACGCGGCCCTTCAGCTCGTTCAACTGCTGGTCGAGGTTGCGCAACCGCTCCTCGACCACGGCCTGAAAGGCGGCGTTGACGCTGCGGGCCCGTCCCGTCCGGGTCGCCCGGCGGCGGGGGGCCGCGGGCTCAGCAACCGTTGTTTGGGGTGACGTCACTGATAACCTCCGGACACAACCTGCCGCCGATCTCGTCCACAAGACTCCTGACGCTGGCGGAGAGATCGGCCTTCTCGTTCTTGGACAGCCGGTAGCGGGCGGCCAGCGCCTTCACCAGCAGATCGACGCCCTTGGCCACCAGCTTCAGGTCCTCCGGGTGCTCCTCCAGCGCCGACCGCAACCGCAGCCGGACGACCGCGATTTCTTCGTCGAGACCGTCGATCGCGCGCGCCAGGGGCAGTGCCGCTCGCTCCGCCTCGGTCAGCGCCTCGTCGTAGAAGCCGGCGACGATGCGCGAGCCGTTGCTTCGCCGTCGCGCTGCTTGGGTCTTAGCTGCGCCCACGCGACGGCCTCCCTTCCAGCAAGTCGAGGAGCCCGTTGAGGGCGTCGGGGGGCAGCTTGGCGGCTGCCTCGGCGACGCCCAGCAGAAGGAAGAGGGCGACCAGCGACCACTCCCGTCTCTCCACAGCTAAGGCGAAGGAAGACATGGGCAGTCCTTTCTAGACCCGTCGCTGCTGACGGAGGATAAGGATCGATATGAAGGCGGTGCCCAGGAGCAGCAGCGCCCGAGCCGAGATCCAGACCGGCGGCGACAGGAAGAGATCGACCGAGCCCCGCCAGCGATGGGCCGCGTACAGGGCGAGAAAGAAGACGCTCTCCACGACTATCGCCGCATTGACGACGGTAAGGGCAGCCGCGCCCACGCGCCGCGACGGGGTATAGCGGCCCAGCCAGTAGCCCAGGAAGTGGAGGGCGTTGAAGCCGCCGCAGACGGCGGTCGCCATATCCTGGGCGAAGATCACAGCGTCAAACATCGATAACCTTTCGACACCCTCGCTGCTGATCGGTATCCGGGAGTGGGACGAGGTGACTACGTAGGCCGAGGGTGAGACCGAGGGTAATAATAGAATATGTGTTCTATCGCCGTCAAGGAGGGGCTGACACTAATCATCGGGACGCGACACCGATCATGGCTTCAGGACACAGTTCGGCGTTGAAGACTACCACTGGCAAGGTGTAGAATATTTGTGCGTAACAAGACATGGCTAAACACCGATCCGACGAAGGTTTCGAAGGCAACGGCCTGCGCATCGAGCGGATGGGGCGCTTCATGACAATGCAGAACACGCGCTCCCCAGCTCAGCACCAGGAAGCTATGCGTCGCGCTGCGGACTTCCACAAGCATGCTCCTGAACTCATTGCGAAGCAGGCGGCAGAACTGGAAAGCATCCTAGATCGTTACGACCCACTCGATGTCATTGCAAACATATCATTCCTCAACCTCTATGCGGATCCGGACACATACAAAGAGTGGGCTCATGAGGGGGAGCAAGCATATGTCGAGTATGTGACCCTCCTGTGCCTGAAGAAGCCATACCACACGCCTTCCGACCCGCGTGACCGCCTGATTGGCGGTTCAGTGTTGGAAGACATTCAAAACCGCCTCAAGCAAATCCATTTCGACACAATGTGGTTCCACGCGACAAGACACATCGATCCAGAAAAGTCAGAACCGCCCTCTCCTGTTCAGGAGTTCCAGTTCGACACCGTCGCTCACGGGCTGACAGTTCGGAATCCAGGTTACTTCCATCATCTCGAGGAGTTGCTCCGTGGACTGTTTGAGCCGTCCACCCACTGGATGGAGTCGAACTTGGGTTTCAGTGTTGATGATGGCATCGCCTTCGGGCGAGCGATTGAGTCAATAGTGAGCGGGCGGATGGAAACGCGCCGCGACACGGCCAGAGCCGAGGAGAACAATCTGCGGCAGCATGTTCGTGCGTTTCGGAAGAATGACTCGTTGCCTAGTGATTACTCTGAGAAGGTGGTAGCCAAGTTAGCTGGTCTTGGTGAGGACGAAACGAGACAGGAAATCCGGAAGACCGTAACCGCTTGGGTGTTTGCCGCGCTCGGGGATACCTATGCGTTTACCGCGGAAGAATTGGCGGCAGAAGCGAGTTTGCCCGTGGATAGAGCCCGTGCTTTTCTGGATTGCATGTCGATAGATTTTGGAGAAGTGGATAAGGACTTCTTCATGCCAGCGGTCGAGCACAAGGTTCAGACTCGTCCCATCGTGCGCCACGACGACCGATACTTCTGTCCCGTTCTGGGCCTTCTAACGTGGGCCCTTCGGCCCGCCCTTGAACAGATGCTGAAACCGGTGTGGGAGCGATATCAGAAAAGTCGGTCCAGGTATCTTGAGTCAAGATCCCTAGAGCTTCTCTCCGAAGCTCTAGGTGGGGCGGCGTACCATCCGAGGCTGAAGTTCCCAAGATCAGAAGGTGCGGGGGAGAACGAACTCGACGGTCTAGTGATGTTCGACAGGTATCTCTTCCTAGTGGAGTGTAAGGCCGGTGCCTTCCGTCCCGCCGCCCGCAAGGGTGCCGAAGAGCCAATGCTGCACGGCTTGAAGGATCTGATTGCAGATGCTCACGCCCAAGCGCTCAAGGCGAGCGACTACATCTCATCGTGCGACAATGCAAACTTTGTGGCAGAGGATGGGACCACGATCACCATAAACAGAGCGGACTTCGACCGAATCTTCCTTGTAACCACGACCCTAGAGCCGCTGGACGTCTATACGCCCGTTCTCCACAGGGTGGCCGACTTTGGCATCTTCTCCGAGGGGGAGCTACCGTGGGCCGTCCATTTGCTCGACCTACGCGTGATCTCGGAGCTAGTGGAGTTCCCCGCACAGCTAGTCCATTACCTCGACCGTAGGCTCAGGCTGCACAGTGCAAAGAACGTAGAGGCAGGCGACGAGCTGGACTGGTTTGGGCATTACCTGCATGAGGGGCTCAGTTCAGAGGACCTGCAAAGGTGGTCTGCTGACCACATCCAGCTGGCGAGCTACACCACGGCGATGGACGATTACTTCCTGTATCAGGGCGGTCAGCGTCACACTCCAGCACCTAAACCTGCACAGACCATGCCGAGGGAATTCCGGCAGATCATAGTTGAGCTGGAGGCAGAACGTGCTGAGGGGTACGTCGACCTGGTGTGCAAACTTCTAGACATGGGCCCTGCCGCAAGAAAGAGACTCGGGAAGTCCCTTACCAAGATTCGCAAGAAACGTCGGCGGCAGAGCGCAGACGATACTTTCGGGGTGTACGAGACCGTCACTGAAGTCCTAAGCGCTCCAGGACCAGAGGACTAACCCCTCCTCTTACGTTTGAGGAGCATGTAGTTGTAAGCGGCGATGGTATCGGGGTGGAGGAGCCAGCCCTTCTTGAGCGCGTGTTCGATGGAGAGGTCGATTCCCCGTAGCAGCGCCGCATCGAGGTCCCTCTCCACGATCTCCCGCACTTCGGCCCATTCGGGGAACCACTTCAGGCCGCCGGGCTCCGTCTTGTCGGCGATGTACATGACCTTCTCCAGCGTCGACATGCCCGCGTGCGCCGTCGTGTGGTAGTGGACGGCGTCCAGCACCGCCGGGTCGTCGACGCCGAAGCGCTGGGGCAGGAGCCGCGCCGCGATTGCCCCGTGCAGCAGGACCGGTTCCGCCCGTTCCAGGTCGCTCACCTCCAGGCCGACCTCGCCGGCCAGGCGCAGCAGCTCATCCGGCGGTGTCGCGCGGACGATGTCGTGGCCGAGCGCCGTGAGCCGCGCCCGCCCTTCATCGACGCCATGCAGGCGCGCCAGCCGCAGCGCCTCCTCAACCGTGCGCTCGACGTGACGGCGCAGGCCATCGGGCTGGCGGTCGTTGTATTCGCGCAGAGCCTCTTCCGGCTTGGCCATCGCGGGGTCAGCCCTCCGCCCGCAGGGTGCGGCCGCCCAGGACGTGCATGTGGAGATGGAATACCGCCTGGCCACCCTCCACCCCGCAGTTGATGACGACGCGGTAGCCCCGCTCGGCGATCCCCTCCTTAGCAGCGACCTCGCGGCCCACCTCGATCATGTGGTAGAGCAGAGCAGCGTGGTCTTCGGTCAGCTCGGCGAGCGTGGGGATGTGCTCCTTGGGGATGACCATGAAGTGGACGGGCGCTCGCGGGTGGATGTCGCGGATGGCGAAGAGTCGGTCATCGTCGTGGAGCTTGTCGACGGGTATCTCACCCGAGGCCATCCGGCAGAAAAGGCAGTCAGCCATGGCTCGTTCCTTTCCCTCTGTGAAGCTATCGCCTGATAGTATAGCCGCCCGGCTGGCCAGGGCACACGTTCAGGATCGTTCGATTGTGGCGAGGTAATCGCGGTGATAGCCTTCACCTGCAGGGTCGTTGACCTTGATCCGGTCAGTGAATGGGGGAGAGCCACCAATCGAGCTCTCACACACGTAACCTACCCGATCGGCGCGTTCGATAACCTCCGCCATCTCTTCGGCACTAAGAGGGTCTAGCCACTGCCATTTGTGGATGTCCGGAATGAACTTCACTGGTTGCAGATGCACAATCTTCTTGTCCACGGCGGTTACCTCCCCATGAATGATGGTTACTCCGCCGACGCGGTCCAGGTAAGGTTGTCGCGGTGGCAACCGTATTGATCGTGATAGCTTATCGTCCCGGATGCCTCACCTAGTCCGGTCAATGTGCCACTCACCACGCGATACCTGTCCTGGAACGGACTCTCCCAGTAGAATTGACCATTCAGAACATTGAGCGGCTCCATCCCGCCAAGGCTTTTGCCAGCGTCATTACAGAACCCTTTGGCCAAGAATTGCTCCAATGTCCTGCCATCAGCCGAAACCCTTAGCACGACGGTGCCTCCGCCTGAATGAGTCCCCCGGTACAAGGTGGTGGCAGGAGGCGGTGGTGCGGGGGGAACGGCGCAGCCGGCTGGTGCAGGCAATCCGGGGCAAGCGGCCCACATCCCGCGTCCCGCCTTGTAAGCCTCACACTCGGAGTTCTGGATCGACGGCAGGAGGAGAGTGTCCGGTGGGTAAGCCTCGGCATTGCCAAAACCCTGCCACGCTAGGTCCCCATTCAGGAAGAGTTCACAGCCGGGCGTGGAGGGATCGGTGTCAACCCAGACGTAGGCCAACAGTCTGCCGTAAGGGTCCGTGCAGGAGGTGTCACGCATGAGGCACACCGCCTTGCCGCTCATGACGCTCTTGGCGTAGTCTGAGGCTTCTTGCCCGTAGCACTCAGCCTGTCCGTAGACCTCCGGCGTGTCTACCCCTATTAGCCTGATACGATATTGCTGCCCGGCGGCAACCGGGCAGTCATCGCCCCAGCCAACGGGGAAGTCAACCCTCACGTCGAACGTATCCCCGTCTACGACACTGCTTACCGTACCTAGCACGCACTGCAGGCCAGTGCCAAACACCGCCACGAGCAGGAGAGCTAGAAGAAGGGGGAGGAGTAAGAAACGGCGTGCCATGGTCGCAGCTCCCTGTCAGGATACCACATATCATTCTGGGGGATTATAGCTCCTGCGCGCCTTGAGTCAAGGATAAGACGCTCGGTACCAGCAACACTTGACAACGACCGCTTACCAGAGCACAATCTGCGCGAACGATCTGGTCAACGATAGCGACAACCTGAGGGTAAACGCTTCGGGAACGCACGGCCTACAACCAGCCAGCGGGGCGCTGGCTGCGATCCATCCTATCCCGACGTGTGCCTCAAGATGGACGCTAGCGATTACGATTGCGCAGGCGGTTCAGGCAACGGACCAAACTACGTCACCGGGCCTATCAGAGTTCTCTCGCCAGACCAGTCTGGCCTTGATCGGGATCATGACAGATGGGGATGCGAATAGCATAGTGGAGAGGATGACAAGCAATCATGAAGGTAGAGTGCGTGGTCTGCGGCAAGGTTTTCGATTTTGCGCCGGAGCCAGCCCCCCGAGGCTACCTCCTCACAAACGCGCAGACATGCCTGACGTCGACTGCATAGGAGTTGCATGGGTGCCGGCCTAGTACGGCGGCCTACACTCAACGACCCTGCCCTAATGAGGACTAGTCCCGCTAGGCCAGACCGGCCATCGCCCGCAGGCGGCGCACCCGCTCCTCAATCGGTGGGTGGGTGCTGAACAGACCAGCCATGCCTTGGCCCTTGAACGGGTTGACGATGTAGAGGTGGGCCATGGCCTGCGCCCCGGCCTTGTTTTCGGCCATCGGGTGGATCTGCACGCCGGCCTGCAGCTTTAGGAGAGCGCTGGCCAGCGACTCCGGGTCGTGGATCATGCGCGCGCCCGTAGCGTCGGCCTCGTACTCCCGCGAGCGCGAGATCGCCAGGCGGATGAGAGTCGCGGCAATAGGGGCGAGAATTATCGTCGCCAGAAGCCCGATTATCCCCAGCGGGTTGCCGCCCTGGTTGTCGCGGCGGCTGCCGCCGAAGATCATCGACCACTGGAGCATCCAGGCCACCATCGTGATCGCGCCCGCCACGGTGGCGACGACCGTCTGGATCAGGATGTCGCGGTTGCGGATGTGGCCCAGCTCGTGGGCGATAACGCCTTTAAGCTCCTGGTAGTCGAGGAGGTGCATGATGCCGCTGGTAACGGCCACGGCGGCGTTCTTGGGGCCGCGGCCGGTGGCGAAGGCGTTGGGGGTATCGTTGTCGATCATGTAGACCTTGGGCTTGGGCAGACCCACCAGGCTTACGACGTCCTCGACCAAACGGTGGAGATTCGGCTCCTGCTCCGGCGTCACCTCGTGCGCCCCCGACATCTTGAGCACGAGCTTGTCGGAGAACCAGAACGAGCCGAAGTTGATGACGGCGCCGATGATGAGGAAGACGATCATGCCGCCGAAGCCGCCGATGAGCCAGCCGACGCCCACGAGGAGCGAAGTCAACAGGCTAAGAAGAAAAAGGGTCTTCAGGTTGTTCATTACATCCAGCCTCCGTACCCACCATTACGCCGGAAACGCGTAGATCACACGTCCCTCGCTACCATTATACTATATCGGCTGAATAGGCGACGGACATGTTGCCCGCCGGTCTGTCGGGCGAGACGCCCGACCTACGTCGACTGTGTGTTCACCCACCATCCCTGTCGGCGGAAACAAACGGGGGCCGCCCCATCGGGACGGCCCGTCCTTTCACAAACCGTGGCCGAAGCGGGCAGGCCGCTATGGCCGGTAGCCCCAACGCGAGTCGAGAGTGTAGTCCTGAGAGTGATCGCTGTTTGACCTACAGGTGCCGCCCGCCAAGGCGCTGTGGCCGTTCGTGCCCACTTTAGGGTAGGTCCCTGTGAAGTTTGACCTTGCGTAAGTGAGTAAGCTACTCTTGGCGTTGTTGGCGACGCACACCGTTACTGTACGGCCGCTGGTGTCGGAAACGATTGGGCTCGTCCCGGAACTGCCGTTCCTGATGTGGAGGTTGAGGCCCAATCCATAGACCATGAGATTAACGTACTGGAAGCGGATGTTACTTCCGCTCTTGTAGAACGTGAAGACGTAATTCCAGCCATCCACGTTCGACCGTTGCGTTTGAGCCCAGTCGGTAGTCAGGCCACTGCACTGATTACTCGAAGTGCAGGCCTTGACCTTGTAGTAGTGGTCATGGTCGTCGTCGGTAGGTATAGCCCAGTAGTAGTAGGTTCCGCTGGCATCGTAACAGGTGCTGTAGGAGCCCGTCCTATTCTCATCGGTGCAGATGTGGTAGTGGTCAGCGCCGGAGACCGAGGGCCAGCTCAGCTTGTTCGCCCAGACACCGTAGCCTGATAGCCATTCGAACTCGGATGATATGCTGGAGGGGGCTGGTGGTGGAGTTGGCGTAGGAGTAGGAGTGGGGGTAGCAGAACCCGACACCTGCACGTTGATTGGGGAGGTACACTCAGATATGGGATTGTGCTGGTTGTCCGCGTAGGTGTTGGAGCAGACTTTGTACCATTGCGACCCGGGTGTTTGACCGCCAAACGTGGCCTCTTCCGCATTCTTCCCCACTAATGCCTGGTAAACCCAATTACTGCCCTGCTGCAACCAGACGCCAAAGCTGGCCTCGTTGGGGATATCCCTGCCTTGGCTGTCACCGGGAATCGTTTGGTCCCACCCCAGATGCACGGTGCCTGCCGCAGGCGAGCTGCCCGTGAGGTTCTCCACGTGATCTGCGTGGTAGAGAGTGTGGTAGTTGGCGACATCAAGGGGCTGTGGGAGCTCGTACCAGCAATTCTCCGTCGTATCCATGACTGTAGCGCCTGCTGAGCAGTCATACCGTTCACCCATGCCGACAGCGTGGCCCACTTCGTGGGTTACGTCTCGCAGTGTGTGCGAGTCGTTGCCATCTTGCCAAGGTATGCCGTTATGACCGTCCGGGTTTAGTTCCACCAAGGTGAAGCCAACGGAATAGTTGGGCGGCCCCACGCTGGCGCCTTGAAGGGCAGCGCAAGCATGAGGGTAACGAGGAGGGTCACTTCCTTTTATCGGTGGGCACAGCGAGTAGAAGTCTTCCGTCTGAATGTACACGTCGACAGGGTTACAGACATACTGCCATCGGAATGCATCGAAGTTCAACGCGTCATTCCATCGTTCAACCACCATATATGCAGTTGTGGGAAATATGTCGCTGCAAATGTCGACCTGGTCCCCGTCAATCCACGTCTGATTCAACCCGAGTTGGACGCCGGGGTATTCGGGGTATTCATCATCCGGGTACCAATCGAGCGGGTTGCCTTGATAGGGGTTACTCAGAGCCGTCGCTACCCCCAGGACAACGAACAGAAAGGCAAGCACGATGCAGCCTAGGATCTGTCTCATTGCGCCACCTCCATCGTCGAGATGATGGCGTCAAGCATGGAATTTGCCTCCTCCTTCTCCACGTACCTGCCCCGCTCTTCGGGGCGAGGGCCATCTGGGGTGTCTTGGAGCTGCAGGAACAGTGACGAGCCAGTCTGAATGTTGTAGACGGTCATCACTATGTCCGGACGCTGTGTCGCTGTGCCATCGCCCTGTCCATTCTCGACAATGACGGGGTAGATCACTCTGAAATCACCCGATCCAGCCGGAAGTTGGAGGCGGACGCCCCATCCCTCATACACCGTTCCGCCGGTTGCACTCTCTCCGAGCTCCGCAATCGAAGACGGGGAATGACCGGCGGGTGGTGTTTCCACCGGCGGAGCGGTGGATTCGGAGTCAGGAGTGGAAACGGCGGTAGGCGTTGCTTCCTCCACCGGTCCTTCCTGCCCCGATGCCTGGCGAGCCGCGAAATAGGCGGCGCTGAAAGCCAGGCAACATATAACGACTGGGAGGATTGGTCTCGCCCAAGGTTTCACAGTACGCTCCTTTCCCAACTACTCCCGAAATCCTCTCGGGGATCCTATCAATGACGCTGGGATCGCAGGCGATGTCCACGTTTTACTACAAGCGTATATCCTCTGTCAATAGCCGTTGGGGGGGGGGGTCGTGTAGGATACAGTGTTGACAATCGCCAGTAGAGAGTGGTAAGGTCTTGCTCAGCTAAGTGCGTATGAGTAGAACCACAAGGAGGTGGGTAATGAGGATTCCCAGGAAGGCACTGCCGTTGTCCTTCTGTCTTGGCCTGGTGTTGCTGAGTTCGACTATTGCGGTGGCGGAAACCCCTACGCCGACCCAAACGTCCACGGCAACCCCGTCGCCTACACCCTCTCCCCAGCAGACCTCGGTCTTCCAAGGACAGGCACGACTTGACGCTCACACCTACCCTGGTCCTCTTACAGCAAAGATAGGTGATGTGCAATGCGGAGAAAGAGAGCCAGTTGCCGTCTCTGGTGGGGGTGGCGCTTCGCTGTACCGAGTGTCAGTGATTTCGGATGAGATCAAGCCAGGGTGCGGGTATGAGGGTGCTCCGGTAACGTTCTTCCTTGGCGACCAACAGGCACACCAAACGGGCATCTGGCATGCTGGGTCATTTCAGCTATTGTCTCTCGCAGCTGGATATCCCTTCGCCGAGTTCTCCGGCACTCTCTCAACTAATGGGCAGCTTCTTAGTGAAATCCTCGTCCCGTACATGGGCGACAAGCCCTGTGGTTACGGCACCAGCACATGGGTTGGCACTGGCCCTCACTATTCGTATAGTGCTATCGCCTATTCTAACGAACAGGAGCCGGGTTGTGGTGTGGAGGGGGCGGAGGTCACGTTCAAGCTGCTCGATACGCAAGGCAACGTCATCGCTGTTGCACAGGAGAAAGGAGTCTGGCATTCCTGGGGCGGAACGGGTTCCCCTCAGAACGCCAATCTAACCATGGTTCCGGTAGGCGGCATCACGCTGGGCAACGTGGGCAGCGGGCCGGGCACCGGCACAGACAAAGCCTCGTGGGTCGGGCTGGCGCTGTTCGCCTTCGGCCTGAGCGGGATCGCGGTGGGAGCCGCGCTGAGACGACGGTCAGTACACTAGCCACCGGACAAGAAGACGTACGAGGGGGCCGCCCCCGAAGAGGCAGCCCCCAAGAGCTATGTCTTTAGGCTGATTCGCCGTCGACGTCCTAGAGGCTCAGCGACTGCGCTGCCAACTCGCGGTGGAAGTCGGCGTCGCCCCACATCAGCTCCGCCATCTTCTGGCGGCGGAAGTAGAGCTGGATCTTGTAGTCCTTCGTGAAGCCGATACCACCGTGGATCTGCTGGCCGTGGGCGACCACGCGCCGCGACGCCTCGCTGCACCAGGTCTTCGCCATGTGCACGAGCTGTTCGGCGTCCGGCTCGCCCTCGGCGATGGCCCAAGCGGCCCGATACATGATGAAGCGGCTGCCGTCGACGTCGGTGACCATGTCGGCGCACTTGTGCTGGATCGCCTGGAAGCTGCCGATTGGCCGGCCGAACTGGACGCGCTCCTTGGCATAGCTGACCGTAATCTCGAAGTCCATCTGGGACAGGCCGACAACGTAGGCGCACTCAAGAGCGGTGGCCTTGAGCACGATGCTGTTCAGCACCGCCCATCCCTTGTCCACCTCGCCCAGAACGTTCGCCTTGGCTACAGCGACGTTCTCGAACTTGATCTCGCACTGCTTGTCGCTGCCGATGGTCTGGAGAGCGGTGTTCGTGATGCCGGGGCTCTTGGCGTCCACGATCAGGAGGGTGATGCCGTCCTCAGCCTTGCCGCCCTTCTTGGTGCGAACGGCAACCGTCATGTAGTCGGCGACGTGGGAGTCGCGGACAAACAGCTTGGTGCCGTTGAGGACGAACTTGTCACCGTCCGCCTTGGCTTCCATTTGGACGCCCTCAGCGTCGAAGCGGGCGGAGGGCTCGGTCATAGCCAGCGTCCATATCTGCTCGCCGGCGGCTATCTTGGGCAGGAACTCCTTCTTCTGAGCGTCGCTGCCCCAATCGAGCAGGGGGATGGCGCCGCCTACTTGCGTGGAGAGGAAGGGGCCCGGCACCAGCGCGCGGCCGAATTCCTCGGTCAGAACGACGAGGTCGAGGTAGGTCATGCCACTACCGCCCAGCTCCGGCGGGACAATCAAGCCCAGCCAGCCTTGCTCGGCCATGCCCTTCCAAAGCTGTGGCGAGTAGCCCTTCTCATCCTCTTCCATCTCGCGGACGAGAGTCTCCGGGCATTCCTTCTCCAGGAAATCACGGGCAAAGTTCTTTAGTAGTTCTTGCTCTTCGCTAAGCCCCAGGTCCATTGTTTGCTCCTTTCTTGTCGGCGCTTCCGCGCGCTATAAGAGTTGTGTTCTGCCAGCCGGGCCGCTCTCGCGCCCTGGCCGCTATGGTCGCCGGGGCTAGTCCCGGGCAAGGCCCAGACCGCGCTGGGCTATGATGTTCCTCTGGATCTCCGACGTCCCCGCTTCGATGGTGTAGCCCATCGAACGCAGGTATTGGTGGCACCAACGGCCGCCCAGCGGCGACAGCGGGCCGCCCAGCTTGAGCTGACCATAGAGACCCAGCAGTTTCAGTTGCGTGCGGGCGATCCGCTGGTGAAGCTCCCCGGAGAACACCTTGAGCAGCGAGGCCTCGTAGTTGGGGACGAGACCGCGGGTCTGCATGCTGGCGATCCGGTAGGAGAGCATGCGCCCGACCTCAGTCTCAATCAAGCGGTCTGTCATCTCGTAGCGGATGTTCGGATCAGTCTTCAGGGTGCATCCGGGCTCGTCGGCATGGACGTGGGCGTACTCAATCATCTCCTCGACCTCTTGCCTCATGCCGATGGCGGAGCCGACGCTCGAGCGCTCGAAGTCGAGGGTGGTCATCCCGACGTACCAGCCGCGGTTCAGCTCACCCAGGATATTTGCCTTGGGCACGCGCACATTGTCGAAGAAGACCTCGTTGAACTCGTGGGTGTCGGCCATGTTGGTGAGGCCGCGCACTTCGAGGCCCGGCGACTTCATATCAATGATGAAATAGGTGATGCCCTTGTGCTTGGGAGCATCGGGGTCCGTGCGGGCAAGGCAGATCATCCACTTCGCCACGTGGGCAATCGTGCTCCAGATCTTCTGGCCATTGAGGACGTAGTCGTCGCCGTCCTCCACTGCCTTCGTCCGCAGAGAAGCGAGGTCCGAGCCCGCCTCCGGCTCCGAGTAGCCCTGGCACCAGATGTCCGTACCGGCGAGCATGCCGGGCAGCCACTTGGCCTTCTGCTCTTCCGTGCCGTGCATGATGATCGTGGGGCCGGCCATGCCCAACCCGATGATTAGGTGTAGAGGACGGGGCGCGCGGTGCATCGCCATCTCCTCATTGAAGATGAACTGCTCCGTCACGCTCATGCCGGCGCCGCCGTACTCCTTGGGCCAGGCAGGAGCGATCCAACCGCGGTCGGCCATCTGCCTGAACCACTGGCCGCTTTTTGCCATCGACTCCTCGATCCTCGTCCCCCGCTCGATCCTGGGGGCCTCCGTCTCGATGAACTCAATGACTTCCTTGCGGAAAGCGGCCTCCCCCGGCGAATCTCTTAGGTCCATTGCTTTCCCTCCTTAGTCTCTAAGCTTCACCCGCTAAGCCCGGCCCGTGGAAATCGGGCTCTCGTCTCTCAATAAACGCCCGAATCCCCTCGCGATGCTCAGGCGTCAGCACACACTGGACTAGGGCCTCCATCTCCGACTGCCACGCGTCATCACGCGACGCGTCGAGGTTACGGTACAGCATCTCCTTCGCCTTCCTCACCGCGAACGACGGCCCTTGGGCAATCGTTTTCGCCATAGCCAGCGCCTCCGGCATTAGCTGCTCGGCTGCCACCACCTTGCTCAGCAGGCCCATCTCCAGCGCTTCTCGCGCCTCCAACATGCGTGGCATCAGGACAAGCTCGCAGGCCTTCGCCAGACCGACGACGCGGGGCAGCAGCCAGGTCGAGCCGAACTCCGGCACGAGCCCCACACGCAGGAACATGCTGTTCAGCTTCGCCTCCTCAGAAGCGATCCGGATATCACAGTTCAGCGCGAACGTGAAGCCCGCGCCTACCGCGTACCCGTTGATCGCCGCGATTACCGGCTTGCCCCGGTGAAGGGGGTCCCTCAGGAGCCCCAAATTGATGCCCGCGCCGCGCTCCTTCTCCTCATCGAGATGCCCAGCATCGATGGAGTCGGTTCGCCGCTTGAACTCTTCGATGATGTCAGCCCCCGCGCAGAACCCACGCCCGGCGCCCGTCGCAACTATCGCTCCTACGCCATCGTCTTCGTTCGCCGAAACGAGCGCGTCCCGTATCTCCCCCACCATCTCCCCCAGCCAAGCGTTCAGCTTCTCCGGCCGGTTGAAGGTGATTACCGCCACCCGATCTTTGACTTCATAGAGGATGTATTTATAGCTCACTAGAATCTCCTCGGGATGGAGGTTACTCGCGCGGCAGCCCCAGGCCGCGTTGCGCGATAATCGATCGCTGGATCTCGTTGCTGCCGGCGTAGATAGTCTCACCCACAGTCCACAGGTAGAGGTACCTTATCTTCCCCTTCAACTGCACCCACTTCGACTGATCGCCGAGGGCGCCGTAGAGCCCCAAAAGCTGCATACCCGTGTTGGCGAGGCGCTGGTGAAGTTCGGTGCCGAACGTCTTGGCCATCGAGGCCTGGTAGTTGGGCATGAGTCCTCTCTGCTGCATCCAGGCGACGTGGTAGTTGATGAGCCGTGCCACCTCGATCTCGATCTTCATCTCCGCCAGCTTGTGCGCGATCAGGCGGTCCTCGATGAGCGGCACGCCGTCGCGCTTCGTCTCTTTCGCCCAGGCGATGAGCTCTTCCAGAGTGCGGGCCGACTCAGCGGCGAAGCTGATGGAGGAGCGCTCGAACTGCAGCGTCGTCATAGCAACGTACCAGCCGCGGTTCTCCTCGCCCAGCATTTGGCTACTGGGCACGCGCACGTTATCGAAGTAGGTATCCGTGAAGCCCTTCAGGCCCGCCATGTTGACGATAGGCATGATTGATATGCCGGGCGATTTCATCTCGACCAAGAAGTAGGATATGCCGCGGTGCTTCGGCGAGTTCGTGTCGGTGCGGGCAAGGACGTGGATCCAGTCGCCGACGGTGCCGGAGGAGGTCCAGGTCTTCTGGCCGTTGAGGATGTAGTCGTCGCCGTCCTTCACCGCCCGCAGTTGCAGGCCGGCCAAGTCGGAGCCGGCGTTGGGCTCGCTGAACCCCTGGGCCCAGATCACCTCGCACTTGCTGA
>Ga0315273_10002238_pt1 | contig 22707 bp, 20 predicted proteins | sample YL17G02_0_MG_FD_205753 | JGI IMG/M metagenome (GOLD analysis project Ga0315273, IMG submission 205753) | Sediment microbial communities from Yellowstone Lake, YNP, Wyoming, USA - YL17G02_0 | ecosystem: Environmental > Aquatic > Freshwater > Lake > Sediment | place: USA: Wyoming | collected...
TATTCAAAAAACTTATAGATGAATGGGTGGACATGTCTTTAAATATTGCTCGTCTGCGCAGACAGAAATAGGCTATAATTCCCATGAGAACTTTGCACTGTCAAGTAAGGTAATCTATGTTAATTATTGCCATGCTGATCTGCCTAACTTCTCTTGCATACTATATACTTATCGGTAAAGGCCACTAATAACTTTAGACTCTCTTTAAACTTCATATCTTATCAATCCATTTCTGACCATTTCATCAATAAACCTTATTCTTAAAAAGTTCTTTAAATTAAGAAATCTCTTTGCGTGACCACCTTTCCTTTTTCTTCTCAACTGTCTTACCTTTTCCCCCACTTGAGAATCTTCTCTTTTAGCTTCTCCAGTTTGATCGGTTTTGATAGGTAATCATTCATACCGGATGCCAGACACTTTTCTTCGTCTCCCTTTATGGCAGCAGCGGTTAATGCGATAACAGGGAGGTCTTTACTAACTTCAGCCCTGATCTTTTGTGTTGTCTCCAAGCCTCCCATAACAGGCATCAGTAAATCCATGAGAACTACATCATATTGGTTCTCTTTGATCTTCTGAATAGCCTCCTTGCCGTTTGCTGCCAAATCAGATATACATCCTAAGTTCTTTAAAAGTATCGTTATAAGCCTTTGATTTACAGGATTGTCCTCGGCAACAAGAACCCTTATATCCTTGCAGAAAAGCTCCATAGCCATGTGTCGGGTCACTATCTGTCCGCTTTGTCTTCTATCTCCAAGAATGGTGCTTATTACGCCAATAAAGTCTGTTTTTCTAAGTGGCTTCGGCAAGAATCCGTCAAAGCCGCTATCCTGCGCATGCAGAGATGCCCCTCTCATAGTCGCTGAACTGCAGGCAACGAGTTTTATCTTTTTATACGAAGGGGTCTCTCTAATCCTTCGGGCAAGCTTGTACCCATCCATATCCGGCATCATAATGTCTAATATCGCTATATCCGGCAGGCCAGTCTGTTCGTCCTGTTCTGAAAGCCATTGGAGCGCCTCATGCGCAGAGGCTACCTCAAAAAACTGCATGCCAAACTCTTTACAGAAGGAAGAAATAATCCTACGGGCATTATAGTTATCATCAGCGATAAGGACAAATTTTTCCACTAACTCCTTCCTGGTAAGCGGGGTTATTTGCTCCTCTCCTGCACCCGTGCCCTCTTTGAATCTCGCCGTGAAGATGAACTCACTGCCCTTGCCCACGTGAGACTCAACCCATATCTCTCCACCCATAAGTTTTGTTAGTGTTTTACAGAGAGAAAGACCGAGCCCCGTGCCTCCAAATCTGCGGGTGATAGAACTGTCTGCCTGTATGAACGGTTTAAAGATATCCTGTTTTTTATCTTCAGGAATGCCTATTCCGGTATCCTTGACAGAAAACCGCAGAACCACTGTCCCGTCTGCCATCGCTTCCTCCACTCTTACAATAAGTCCAACCTCACCTTCTTCAGTAAACTTTATCGCATTCCCAAGAAGATTCATCAAGATCTGTTTGAGACGGGTGGGGTCGCCTATGAGCGCATGCGGCACATTTTCAGCCACGTCCAGATAGAACTCTATGGGCTTTTCCTGTAATTTCGTTGAAAACACTTTCATGACGTTTTCAAGGAGATAATTCAAGTGGAAATTTATCTCTTCAAGTGTCAATGCTCCTATCTCTGCTTTCGACACATCAAGAACATCATTAATTAAATCCAGCAAGAGCTGTCCACTGGAGTCGATTGTCTCCACAAAGTCTCTCTGTTCATCGGTAAGCGCCGTACCTATCAATAAATCAGCAAAACCAATGATAGCGTTCATCGGGGTCCGGATTTCATGGCTCATATTTGCCAGGAACTCGCTCTTGGCTCGGTCTGCGATTTCAGCCCGCTCCTTGGCTGTTTTTAAGTCAGCAGTGCGTTTTTCCACTTTGTTTTCAAGCTCAATGCTATAATCTAATAATTTCCCCCGGGATTCCTTTAAAACAGAAACCATGTTATTGAACGCCGCTGCCAGTTGTCCTATCTCATCCCCAGATGTAACTTCTGATTTTACATCTAAATTTCCTTTTGCAACTTCTACTGAAGCAGTGGTTAGGTTTTCTATTGGCCTTGCAATTCTGCGTGAAAATATGTTTATGAGAAAAGAAGCAATAACACTTGTAATCAGGAAAATAATTATCAATTTATTTCTTAATCCAATAGCTGAAGCAAAAGCCACTTTTGCAGGAAGACATAGTGCCAATGTCCAGTCATTTTCTTTAAAGCTATCACAGCCCTTGCCGTGTACAAAAGTGGTAATTTCTTCTGTTTCCTGATGAAGATGTTTTAAACTGCCTCTCTTCTTTTTTGGGACATCTGATGGAACACTTTTTATAAATTCCCAATCATGTGATGTTTCTTTTAAAATTCCTTCGGGGTTGTAATTTGAGTAAAGGATTAGCCCATTTCTATCAAGCAAATCTACTTCGAATTCTTTTTCACCTGCGGGAACATCCATTTGTCTTACTACCTCATGTAATGTTTCAATAGGTATGCTTGAAACAATAACGCCAAAGGGAATACCACTTTTGTCTTTAACAATAGATGCAAAATAAAATACTTTGCTTTTATGAAATTCAAATTCAGATATAGCTAAAGCTGAATCTTTGCTTTCTGCAATTCCCGGCCAATATCCTATGAATTCATGTTGTTTCCCAATATTATTTTCAATTGTGTCGGCTATCACTATGCCGTCTAAATTTAAAAATGAAAAGGAAGCATAACCCCTATACATGTCCTGGTACTTTTTCAATATCTCAGTAATCTGCTTTGGAGTTGAAGTTCTTGATCTCAGTATCGGTTCATCTGCTAAAGCCTTCATATCTGCATGTTTCTCAAAAAACATCCTGTCAATATCATACATAACATGTGTTGCATAAGTTTCTGAGTTTTTATTTACTAGTTCTTCTAAGTTATTAATGTTTGTTGAATAAACGAGATAAGAAATAATTGCACCAATAATTAGAATAATTGCTGAGAAAAAAACTGTAATTTTTGTAGCAAATTTCATTTATTTGCCCTTTCTTGAAGTTCAGAGAAGCAATAATGAATGCGCTATTTCCTTCATCAAAGTCCTAATTTTTCCTTAAAATTAAAATTTAGATTCTAAAAGTATCGATATCATCTTACTTAATAATAAGTTCATAAGTAAGGCCATATAACCGTCATTCCCCGACTCGGAGGCTGTGTCGCAATTACTTGAAAGGTGAATTTGTCATTCTGAACCCTTCGCTATCTGTCATTCTGAGCCCTTTGCTTGTCACCCTGAGTGGAACGAAGGGTCTCGCTGCACCGCTCAGGACAGGCTCCGCGAAGAATCTCAATGCACCGCTCAGGATAAACTCCGTGAAGAATCTCACGAAATCAATGCGGTATAAGACTGAGATTCTTCGGCTTGGGCCTCAGAATGACATTGTGACACAGCCTCCAAGCCGGATAATGACAACATGCGCATATAATGTGGTTTTACTTATGAACTCCTTAGTAATATTTCGGACATATATAAAAAAACTTAAATTTATGTCAGCTAAAATTTAAAAGTGAACTGTTTAAGAATTAAAAGTGAACCGCTGTTTAAAGAAGCCGGCCTTCATTATTTTCTTTCTGATCTGTCATTCCCGCTTGTCGGGAATCCTTCTTCAGCACGGAATGATGCGTCGAGGAAATAAGAAAGATTCTGGACTTCGACGTGAGCTCAGTCGAACGACAAGCCAGAATGACAAGCTGCGCATGAATTAGTCAATTACATGATTTCAGGTGTTCACTTTTAAAAAATCAAAAAATCCGAGATTATCAAAATGCAACAAAACACCTTAGAGATCTTACCATGTCTAAATTTAATGACCTCATACCGTTACTATAGATGACGACTTATATCATTGCGCATAAGATACGATTATCAAAACGTCTGTCATGCCGGCTTGTCCGGCATCCTTCCCGGAAGAAAGATTCCCGACAAGCGGGAATGACACAGCATGCGCAAAAACTTATGACGCTGTGTATAAAAGCAACATACAATAATAAATTGTCAATGAACTGATATCTCCCAATTTCCCTTATCGAAGATTCCGGGGATAGACCTCTCCTTACTGATTTTTCTGTCCCAAAAAGAAAGTTTGATTTCAGGAAGTCTTGTCGGGTTGAATTCTGCGTCAGACTTCGTAAGACCTATATACTTTTAGCTGTTGATGGTATTAGATATGCCCCTGAGGTCCTTCCGCATATTTACTGAGGAGTTCATTAGTAAGGCATCATTATTGAGAAATCTCCCCTTACCCCTCTTTGCCAAAGAGGGGTACATTCCCTCCCTTTGGCAAAGGTCGGTACGACTCGCAACCGAGGAGGTCAGGAGGGATTTTATAATTAATGTCTTCATACTTATGACCTTATTAGTAAATGCCTTTGCTGCCATCAGGCCAGATCAAAAAGAAAAAGACTTTGAGTGTTTGTAGGCACATCAGTCAGGCTGGACAATCTCGATATAGCGAGAAAGATTAACAGCGCTGAAGAAATCTGAAATAATTGTTCCTGGAGTAATTGAGCCAGGGTCTTTCAGGTCAGGCAGGTATGATTTGATGACAAGTTTTCCATGCTCCTTAAAGCTTTCTTCCACAGCAAGAGATGACAGGTATATTACTGTCGATAAATCTATCCCGCTCCTGTCAAAAGAAAGAATATCTGCTCTGTCGAGGGTTTCATTCAGGAAAGGAGGCAGTTGAAGCCGTTCAATAATCTTTCTTCTCACATGGGAATGGTTTGCTTTCACGACCTCATCGTTTAAACCTTTCCCGTCATGCCCTGCAGTATATATCAGGATAGCGATTCTACCGAGTTCATGAAAGAGGCTTACCATCTCCAAAAGATTAACTGTTTCCTTTTTCAAACCCATTTCAGAGGCAAGGTTTTTTGCTATTGCCCATACCGAGATTGTCTTAGCAAACAGTAACTGAAGTTCATGGTCTATCTCTTCGTTATTCGTTTTTAAGGTAAAGAAGGATGATGCAATAATCAGCGACTTTGAGAATCTCACACCGAGTCTCATCGTAATGATTTTCGAGAAGTCACTGATATGACCGCTTGAGAGGCGGCCGTAATAAAAGGAGTTCCCGATTTCCAATAATCTGCCTACTACAAATGGATCTATTTTGTGCTGAACAATCTCTATCTCTTTCAGAGAGACATCCTCTTTATCAAGAACTTTCAGTACATCAATATTTATTTTGAGCGAAAATTTCAGGAGGAAGTTTTCTACTATGGCATCAAATACTGTCTGATCGATCTCTGGCATTCCGTAAGATGTATTACACCGAGTTTATTATCTCCCCTGCTATTTCTTCAAGAGATAAAACCTGGATTTACATCTCTCAACGCCCTCATCAAAGGATAAACAGCTCTTTCATCAGCGTTCGACAGGGCTTCCGCAGCGGAACTCACCGACACATTTCGGTTTGAGAGATTCTTTATGAGTCAAGCGACTCCCTTTGACACCTTAATTTTACCTCTTTCTTTTATCGGACTTTCTGAAAGATTCTTTAGACAAGGGAAAGAGAACCAATCCCCGTCCTCAGTCTCATGAGAGCCTGGTTGTGCAACTGACATATCCGACCCTCGGTTAAGTTGAGCGCCTTTCCTATCTCCTTCATGGTCATTTCTTCCCAGTAGTAAAGGGAGAGGATGACCTTCTCTCTTTCCGGCAGCTTATCGATGAGATCTGCAAGCAACCCTTTTTTCTTGTTATCCTCGTAAAGTTCCAGGGGGGTTTTCATATTCGGGTCAGGAATACTCTCTTCAAGATCAAACCCGCTCTCACTGCCTATTTTCCTGCTGAACTCTTCAAATCGTAACATCATCCCGCTCTGGGCACCCTGGAGAATTTTATAGTATTCATTGAGAGAAATATGCAGCTTTTCTGCAATTTCTTCAGCCTCTGGCAGACGTCCTTTCTCTCTCTCAAGTTCGAGGCATGCTTTTTCAACAGAGGCTATCTTTTTCCTCATGGATTTGGATATCCAGTCATGTGCCCTGAGTTCATCAAGCATTGCCCCTTTAATTCTATATTCTACAAAGGTATTTATTCTTCCTTTTTCCTCTCTGTACCGGCTCAGAGCATCCAGAAGACCCATAATACCGACACTCATAAGGTCTTCCGCCGTAAGTTGTGGAGGTAACCTCCAGGCCAGTCTGTAAGCGGTGTATTTAATGAACGGAAGGAAATCTTCAATAATCTGTTCCTTTTCTTCTTCGCTGAAATTTCTCCTGTTCTGCATCATCTTTTACTGCGGAAGACCAGGAGATGCGGCCAGTAGATTTCCTATGAAAAACTGCAATGTTCCCTTGACATTGTTATTCGGATTGAGGACTTTTGTTGCGATTTTGTTAATCTGTCTCGTTGCAAGACTATTCGGGTAAGCCTCAACAAAGGCCTTCTGAGCCTTTACTGCTTCCCGGACATCGGCATCACAGGGGATGTATCCAAGGTAGTCGAGAGATATATTCAGAAATCTCTCAGTTACAAGAGAAAGTCTTCTGAAGACTTCGAACCCCTCTTGAGAGTTTTTTACGGAGTTTACAATGATGGAAAATTCTTTTTCCTGATATCTGGTACAGAGGACTTTAATCAATGCATAGGCATCTGTCAGGGCAGGTGGCTCTTGAGATGTGATAATGATAATCTCCTGTGCAGCAATACAGAAGAAAGCCACATTCTCTGAAATGCCAGGCGCTGTATCGATGAGGAGGATATCAGCATTGCAGTCGAAGGAATCAAACTCTTCCAACATCCGTAATCTCTGGAATTCATTCAGGGCTGTCAGTTCCTGAACCCCTGAACTTGCAGGGAGTATCTTTATCCCCATTGGGCCATCAATCAGGATGTCCTGCAGTCTCATCTCACCATTCAGTACATGCTGGATCGTGTATCGTGGTGCGACATTCAGCAGGACATCGATATTGCTGAGCCCAAGGTCAGCGTCCATGATGAGCACTTCTTTACCGAGCTTCTTGAGAGCGATTGCAAGATTCGCAACTACATTGGTCTTTCCAACGCCACCTTTCCCGCTGGCAACAGCAATTGTCTTTACATATTTTTTCTTTTCCTGTTTGTCTTTCAGCATTCGTAATGCCCTTTCTTTAGGATGAGATTTGTAAGCTTATTTACGGTTACGAGTTCAATGTCGTCCGGGACTTTCTGCCCGGTCGTAATATATGAGATCGGCTTCTGACACGTGAGGAGGAGGTTATAAAGTGAACCGAAGCGCACAGCTTCGTCAACTTTTGTGAAAGCAATACAATCAATGGGGAGTCTGCTGTATTGACGATATGCCTCTGTAATGAATTCATCGTCATAGTTCGCGCTCATGAGCAGATGAGTTTCGAGGGGGAATTCGATCTGAGATATCTCAAGGAGGTCATTTATATGCATTTCATCTTTAGGATTTCTTCCTGAGGTATCGATAAAGATGATGTCCCTGTTTTGTGCAAAATGTATCAGATGCTTTTTCAGTTCCCTGACATTAGCGCTCATAGCGAATGGTATGCCCATTATCTTCGAATATATTCTCACCTGTTCAATAGCTCCGATCCTGTATGAATCGAGACTCATCATGGCGACTTTTTTGCCCTCTCTTATTGCATAAGCTGAGAGCTTTGCCATGGTCGTCGTTTTTCCGACGCCGGTTGGCCCTATGAGCATGACAGCCTGTTTGTATTCCTGACATTCACCTGAATTTGGAGGTCCTCCGTTAAAAGTATTACACGCTCTTATTTTGATATCAGCCGACAGTAAAGACGGGATATCATCTACATTGCCGGCCTTTTCACAAAGGCGGAGTGCGAACTCCTCTTTCACGGACAGTTCCCTGAGAGATTGGAGCATCATCTTTTTGTGTGCCGGCAATGACATCACACGATCATCATGTTTCATGCCGGCGATCATCTTGCAGAGATTTGCAACCCCGTGCTGAATCTCATCAGTGAGTGTGGTTTTGAGGTATTGCAGTTCTTTTGACAGAAGACGGGGAGCACATACACCGGGAGATACGGGATGCCCATGATTTCCTGCCGTTGCCCCCGGTTTCTGCAGCACTCTGTTCTGCTCCCTTTTGCGGTTTCTCCTGTCAATCGTATTCTCAACCTTCTTATTGTTCATCTCGTAATCGATAGCAGCGGTGATCTCTACAAAGGATCTGATACCTTTTCTTTCTTCTGTTGATAATATGACCGCATCCTCACTGAACTCTTTTTTCACTAAAGCCAGTGCCTCGGTGAATGTCTTTGCTTTGAATTTCTTAATCTTCATATCTCAGTACCCCTGTTATAGAGAGTTTAACTGACGGCGATATTTCAGCATTTGAAAGAATGATCAGTGACGGGACAAGCCTCTCAGTTATTTTTCTGAGAAATCTCCTGATGTGTGCGGAGCAGAGTATAACCGGGCAGGCGCCTTTCAGGGTATCTCTTAGAGTATTTTCTATAGCCCTGATTAACTTGCCTACCATGTCAGGGCTTATGACGCCACTTGCCTCGATAGCTTGTGAAAGCTCCTTTTCAAACCGTGGATCCAGCGTCATAACTTTCATATCTCCGGCAGCGGACACATACTGCTTTGTTATAAAACGTGACAGAGCCTGTCTCACATATTCTGTGAGTATCTCCGGGTCTTTCGTGGAAGCTGAATAATCGAGGAGGGTTTCGAGTATAGTCACTTTGTCATTTATTGCCACTCTCTCTTTCAGGAGATTCTGGAAGACCCTTTGTACACTGCCCAGGGTCATTTGTGTAGGGATAAGCTCGTCAACAAGCTTCGGATAATTCCTTGTGACATTGTCCAGTAAATTCTGCACCTCTGTTCTTGTTAAGAGTTCCCAGGCATGAGCCTTCACCATTTCTGTCAGATGTGTCGCTATGACAGTAGCAGGATCTACAACCATATACCCTCTCACCTGGGCCTTTTCCATTTCTTTTTCGCTGATCCAGTAAGCAGGCAGGCCGAAGGCGGGTTCTTTGGTCGGTAACCCCTCTATTGGTTCTCCTTTTGCTGGTGAGACAGCAAGATAATGCCCCATCATTACTTCACCTCTTCCAACCTCGATGCCCCTCATGAGAAAACTGTACTCATGCGGTCTGAGCTGCAAATTGTCCTTTATGTGAACAGGAGGGATAACAAAACCAAGTTCATGAGCAAGTTGTCTCCGTATGGCTTTTATTTTATTGAGGAGTTCAGATTTGCCGGAGTCAACGAGTGGTATGAGTCCGTAACCAATCTCGAAGGTCAGAGGTTCAATTTCCATGAAGGTCTCAAGAGAAGGCTCCTGCATCACCGTGTCTGCCTTATCCTCTTTTTCTTCCATTACCGGTTTTGTCAGAGCATATGCCAGGGCGCCTGATGCTGCCGCGAGGAGGAAAAAGGGAACATGGGGGAGTCCTGGCACTAAGGCAAGGATAAGCATTACTCCTGAAGCGGTTCCGAGGGTCTTCGGATTCAAGAGGATCTGTTGTGAAATATCTTTCCCGAGGTCTGTTTCAACTCCTGCGCGGCTTACAACAATACCTGCTGCTGTTGAAACGAGAAGAGCCGGCATCTGGCATACGAGGCCATCACCTATCGTCAATATGGTGAAAGTCTTTGCTGCCTCTGAAATAGCCATGCCTTTTTGAAGAGTGCCTATCATGAAACCGACAATAATATTGATACCCGTAATTAGTAACCCTGCAATAGCATCCCCCCTGACGAACTTACTTGCACCGTCCATGGCCCCGTAGAAATCAGCCTCCTGGGCAATAAGAGCCCGTCTCCTCTTAGCCTCTGCTTCATCAATAAGGCCTGAATTCAGGTCCGCATCTATTGCCATCTGCTTTCCTGGCATTGCATCAAGGGTAAAACGCGCTGCTACCTCTGCAATTCTTCCGGACCCCTTTGTTATGACTACAAAATTGATCACTACGAGGATGAGAAAGACAGTGAGCCCCACAGCATAGTTCCCACCCACAACAAAGTTGCCGAAAGATTTTATTACCTGTCCTGCAGCATCTATGCCTTCATTCCCCTTGAGGAGGATTAATCGAGTGGATGCTACATTCAGGGATAGTCTATAGAGGGTTGTTATGAGGAGAATAGAAGGAAATACTGAGAAATCCAGGGGTTTTTTAATGTAGATACTTGTTATGATTATCACGATCGACAGTGCTATTGAAAATGACAGGAACATGTCAAGAGCAAAAGGAGGGATAGGGAGGATCATGACACCTAAAATTGTCACTACAGCTATAGCGACTATGATATCACCGCGCTGTTTTATCAAGGTAAGGAAATTCATTCTTCGGTAACCCTCATGCGATGCCCCTCAATCGGTAGATATATGCGAGTATTTTTGCCACTGCTCTGTACAGTTCCCCCGGAATGGATGAATTGATTTTAAGCTTGTAGAGAGCTCTTGCCAGTGGCTTATCCTCAACAATGGGGATACCATATTTCCGGGCTATCTCTTTTATTTTTTCTGCTACGAACCCGGCGCCTTTTGCGATAACCTTCGGCGCTGACATTTCGTCTTTCTTATATTTCAGGGCAACAGCAATGTGGGTCGGGTTTGTTATAACAACGGTTGCCTTTGGAACTTCCTGCATCATCCGTTGCCTTGCAATCTCTTTCTGGAGACTTTTTATCCGTGCTTTGATGAGAGGATCCCCTTCTGTTTCTCTATATTCTTCCTTTATCTCTTCCCTCGTCATCCTGAGATTACGCTCAAAACTCCATCTTTCATAGAGATAATCAATAGCTGCGAGGATGAAAAAGAGAGTAAAGGCGTATAGTACAGACCTGGCTATGAGTTTACCGGCAACTCCCTGTAAATGGATGACGTCCATAGCTGCTGTGAAAGGGAGGACAATGAGCATTTTCTTGATGAGGTAGAAAAAAAGTACCCCGCCTAAAGAGAATTTCAGGAGGCTTTTCAGAAACTCCACAAGCCCATGCCTTGAAAAAATCCTCTTCAGTCCATTTACAGGATTAAGCCTCTCCATCTCAATGCTCAGCGGGCGGACAAGGAGACCCCCCTGCATCACCCCTGATACCAGAGCGAAGGCGACCGTAAGTCCCAGAAAGGGCGTTATCATTTTCATTGTTTCAGTCGCTGTGAGTTTCATAACAGCCATAGGGTCTTTTCCGCACTGAAGACCGAGAAGCTTCCCTGTCATAACAGATATGCTCCTGATAAAAGCGTCTCCTGCAAAATAAAAACCAAGGATGATTCCAGCCATGGCAGCCAGTGAAATAATTTCACGGCTTCTTGCAACCTGTCCCTTCTCTTTGGCCTTCTGTAGTTTTCTGGGTGTTGCCCGTTCTGTTCTTTCTTCATGTTCCGGCATGACTACCCTCGCGCTATGGCGATAATCCTTATCATTTCATCTTTAATGCCGTTTAAATACCCGCCGATTACATGGGTGAAAATGGGAATGCCAATGAGAATCACCATAAATCCGACAAAAATGTATACAGGATATCCAATAAAAAAAATATTCATCTGGGGAGCGGCCTTATAGATAAATCCGAGAAGTAAATGCGAAATGAGCATGGCTATAACGACAGGTGCACTGATCTTCAGAGCAATAAGGAATATCTTTCCGCTCACGGAGACAACTTCAGTGACAAGATTCTGAATATTTATATGTCCCCCGGGTAGCCATTCATAACTTTTGACAAAGACATAGATGAGATCATGGTGGGCATCCATAGCAAGGAAGATGAGCATGGCCATCATTCCATAGAGCCTTGCTATTTCAGTTGATTGGCCAAAATCAGGATTAAAGACGGTCGCGATGGATAGACCCATGGCATTGCTTACCACCTGCCCGGCCATTTCCACCGCAAAAAATATAAACCGTGCAGTCAGACCGAGGGTAATTCCAACGACGACTTCTTTTATTACAGCAAGAGGTATCCCTGTTTTTGAGATATTCAGTTCTACGATGGGCGTTAGAACAAGAGCTATAGCAATGACAAAGCCTATCTTAAACTGTGCGGGGAAATTCTTGCTGCCAAAGAATGGGAGGAGACTTATAACAATCCCTGCCCTCAGAAGGATAAAGAGGAAGTTATAAATATATTGTTCAAAAATATCCATAATTTAATGCCATATCCTCAATACTAAGCACAAAATTCCAAACAAATCCTAAATTCAAATGCCTTGTACATACTAATAAGTTCATAAGTATTGTCTCATGATTGTCATTCCCGCTTGTCGGGAATCTTTCTGAAAGAAGAAGGATTCTGGACAAGCCAGAATGACATAATGGCTGCTAAAATGTGTTTTACTAATGACCTTGTGCATATCAATTGTTTATGATTTAGGATTTCACGATTAGCATTTCTTTTCACTTTATATATATCGGTATCTTTTCGATTATGTTCGTGGTAAAGGTTATCAAGACCTTGGATATCCACGGGAAAAAAATGAACAGGCACAGGAATACAGCTATTATCTTCGGTACAAATGTTAAGGTAAATTCCTGGATCTGGGTTACGGCCTGGAAAAGGCTTATAATCAGTCCTACCAGCATGCTTACCAAGAGCGCAGGTCCGGAGACAAGGAGGATAGTTTTGAACACCTCGGCAGAAAGTTCTTTGACCATATCTACCGTCATTGGAAACTCCTTACAATAGAACCGATAACAAGGTTCCATCCATCAACAAGCACAAAGAGGAGCAGTTTGAAGGGAAGAGATATGAGTACAGGAGGGAGCATCATCATCCCCATAGAGAGGAGTATGCTGGATACGACCATATCGATAACCAGGAAAGGCAAGTATATGAGGAAGCCGATTTCAAAAGCTGTTTTCAGTTCACTGATAGCAAAGGCCGGCACAACGATCTTCAGGGGAAGCTCAGAAGGACTTTCGTGCCTTTTTTCCTTTGCAATCGAGGAAAATAAAGCCAAGTCCTTTTGTCTCGTCTGCTTTAACATGAAACCCTTGACGGACGGTTCGGCCCTCTTAAAGGCCTCCTGAATGGTTATCTGTTTCGCCATATAAGGGTTGATGGCATCCTCTGTTATTGCATCTATTGTCGGAGACATGATGAAAAAGGTAAGAAATATAGCGAGCCCTATGATCACGGGATTGGGTGGTATCTGCTGGCCACCGAGAGCCTGGCGAAGAAAGGAGAGTACGACAACGATCCGCGTGAAGGAAGTAAACATGATGAGTATCGCAGGGAGAAGAGACAGGAAACTGATGAAGAGAAAGATTTCTACAAGGTGGTTATCGATATTCATTTTTCGTTGAGCAGTTTCTTGATGTTCCTTAGTTTATTCAGTTTTTCGTTGATGTCCTTTATGAGTTCCGGATCCAGTTCACTTTCATCGAAGGTCTTTAGCAGTTTGAGATCCGTAGAAGTAACCCCGACCAAGAGTATCTCAGCTCCTATCTTGATAGCAGCAATGCCCTTCTTTGGTCCAAATGATTGATAGGTAAGAACAGTCATAAGTGAAGATTTGGTCTGTTTTCTTTTCAGGACGGTTCCGATGACGACGATCAACCCGATCACAATAACAAGAGCAACTGACATCTGGAGGTATGTCCCAATCATTTGAGTTGTTTAATCCTTTCTGAAGGACTAATGATGTCAGTCAACCTCACCCCGAGTTTTTCATTTACCACTACCACTTCACCCCTTGCCACTAACTTATTATTTACCAGTATCTCCATTGGTTCGCCTGCAAGCTTATCGAGTTCGACAACAGAACCATGACCGAGCTGTAACAGGTCTTTGATGAGCATTTTTGTCTTTCCCAGTTGAACGGTAAGCTCAAGTGGTATGTCAAGGAGAAACCCCATATCCCTTGTGGGAGACTGCTCTGTTTTCTCATTTGTCTCTGCTTTTTCTGTCTTTAGCTCCTCGAATTTTGCTCCTTCTGTCATCGCCTGTTTCTGAGTCATGAAAAACTCCTTTTCATTCTATTGTTATTTTGATTGCCTGATTTCCCTGACTATAGCCAGGCATACCCCGAAACTTCGGGACGCCTTCAACCTTGATTACTGATTCATCAGAGGGAGATTTCCTAAGGTTTATTACACTGTCTGTGTCAAGGTTCATAAGGTTTCCAAAGGTAATTTCTGCAGTCCCAAGCTCCGCAGTGATCTCAACAGGTGAATCCATGATAACTTCCTTGAGTGTCGCAATCCATTTCTGGTCAACATCAACTTTTTCAGCCTGAATTACTGAACAGAACTTGTCCTTTACAGGCTCTATCATGGCATAGGGGATACAGAGGAAAAGCTTTCCCGTAAAATCATCCACTTTTACATGCATCTCTATCTTTATGATGACATCACTGTGAGCTACGATTGTCACAAATTGCAAATTCATTTCAGAGCCGACATGTTCAGGCCGGATTGGTATAATCTCATTCCATGCAGTGGACAAATCATGTAATGCTATGGTAACTACCCGTTTGATCACACGCTGCTCAATAGGTGTAAATGATTTTTCCTCAGCGATGTTGTATTGCTTGCCGTTGCCCCCGAAAAAAAACTCCACAAAGGCAAAAACGAGAGGGGCTTCCAACACCAGAAGAGCATGACCTTTCAGGGGTTCCATCTTGAAAATATTGATGCTCGAGGGGGAAGGGATGATTTTCATGAATTCACTAAATGTGAGGGTTTCTACCTTGTGACTACTTACATCTACAGGCCTCATCATGAGGGACGAAACAGAATTTCTGAAAGACTTGGCAAACCTCTCAATGACAAGTTCTAATCGCGGCATCTTCCCCAGGAGGACATGTTCCTGACGTGTGAGATCATACGGCCTCACATCAGAGAGTGCTTTCTTCTTTGCAGTTTCAGTATCTATGTCACCTGATTGCACTCCATGGAGGAGAGCATTCAGTTCGTCCTGCGAGAGTATAGGGTTCATTGCATGACAAACTCTGTAAAATAGAGATTTTTAATAATGTCTTTCCCGATGGTTTGATTCGCCCTGAGAAGAAGTTCATCCTTTAACTGGAGTTTCCCTTCAGGACTTGCGATTGATTCAATGGATTTGCTGCTCAAAAGGATGATAATCGCATCTTTGATTTGAGGGATGTTATTTTCGACCACCTGCTGAGAGGAAGGATCAATAAGTTCGAAATGTATGGTTACTTTCAGGAACCTTCCTTGTTCGGCAAGGTTCAGTACAAAAGGATCAAGGGCAACAAGGAGGGCCTTCTCCTCTTTCTTTTTGTCCGTTTCCCCCTCAGCAGCCCCCTTTTTAGTGAGGAGCATCGTATAGGCAAAAAAGCCACTTATTGAGAAAACTAACAGTGCTCCGGCAATAATTATGATCAGTTTCTTCTTGCTTTTTTTTGGTTTTTCTTCCTTTGGTTGTTCAGGTTCAGTACTTGTTGGCTCTTCTGCCATATATTTAAACCTCCCATTCTTTAAGAGTTCATGCTGCTGTTAACAAGGAACATGCCTATTAGTAACCTATTGAAAAATATACATAATTTTGAAAAGGGAGGCTACATGAGAAGTGAATCTATGTCAAAGAAATGACTGAGTGATAGATTTCCAACCAGAAGAGACCATCATAGCAAGTCTCGCAGGTAGCTGTATTTCTTTGAGTAATATTCTGAAATGTGTCTTGGTGTTTTATTCCGCAATCTAAACTCGTAAGCAAGAATTATCAATCATAGAATGTCATATTTGATTCCCAAGAAATACAGCTCTTGACGTTTAACGTGTAACGTTATAGGTTAATAACCGACTACCATTAAGGAGTAAACATATGAAAAAGAAAAAATTGCACCCCGTACATCCGGAAGAGGTTCTCTTTGAAGAATTTCTTAAGCCTATGGGTTTGAGTCAAAACAAACTTGCTCTGAATATCGGTATGCCGCCGCGGAGAATAAACGAAATAGTTCTTGAAAAGAGAAAGATCACTGCTGATACTGCTCTTAGACTTGCGCGGTTTTTCGGAACATCCTCAGGGTTCTGGCTTGGTTTGCAGGCTCAATATGACCTGGATGTTACGGCAGATGAGCTCGGTGATCGTCTTGAAAAAGAAGTCAAGGTATATTCACAGGTTGCATGAAATACTGAACGGCTGAATCATAGAAATTTCCTTCCCAAAATTCATTATCAGGAATCAAAAGGAAATAATGCTTACCTGCACCTGCTTATACGCACCTCAAATATATTGAAATTGTTGTAAATTACTGGTTCAAATATGCACAGTTGAATGTCCTGGGTCTGCCAGCGTATTATATGGGCGTCAAGAACGATGAAGACACTTAGAGGCATTAGAGGCCGGAGGGCATGGCGTTCATGAACTCGTCACTGTTTCATTGCGGCATCGTGGGGAAAGTTGTGGAGAAGGAGTGGAAGTGTTGATGGCAGTAAATAGAAAAAATGACTAATTCTTCTCATAATACAGAGGCATTTTCTAGAGTCCTGATCGACAAGGCACTGGCAGATAGCAACTGGGATTTACTCAATTCACAGCAAGTCCAGTTCGAACATCATACGCCCACCGGCAGAGTTGATTACCTTCTGAAAGATAGTATAGGCCGTGTTTTGTGCGTTCTTGAAGCAAAACGCGAGGACTTAGACCCCTATGATGCGAAAGAACAGGCTCGCGGCTATGCTGAGAACCGCAACGCGCCTTTTGTTATTCTTTCCAATGGCTGTGAACATTGGTTCTGGAATCTCCAACGCGCTGAATATCAGGATGCATACCGCATTGAGCGTCTGCCTTCTCAGAAGGATTTGGAGCGGGTACGTCTTAAGAATCTTCAGCCGCCTCGCGAACTCAGGTCCGAGGTCATAACCCCCGACTACCTCTACCGTCTGAAACCTACTTTGAAGCTGCGCGGTTATCAGATTAACGCTATGGAGGCTATCGCAGACCTCTTTGATAAAGAGGGACGGCGCAAATTTCTCCTCGAAATGGCTACAGGCACGGGCAAGACGTTGCTCTGCGCTGCACTGATCCGGAGATTTCTGGCAACCCGCAACGCCGAGCTTGTACTGTTCATCGTTGACCGCATTGAACTGGCAAAGCAGACGATGGAGGATTTCAATGTCGTACTCGGCGAGTATAAGCCGGTCATCTACAAGACAGCTCGCCGCACCGGTGAATTGCTGGGTTCTTCTGTTGTTGTGGCCACGATCCAGTCGCTCATGACTGATCGCCGATACCGGCAGGAATTTACCCCATTTTACTTTGATCTTGTGATTAACGATGAGGCGCACCGGTCAATCTACGGAGATGCCCGCGAGGTCGTCCAGTTTTTTCAGGCTACCCGAATCGGTTTGACCGCTACGCCCAAGGCATACCTGAAAAACGTGAATATTCAGCAGCTTGCTCAGGAAAACCCGAAAACCCTTGAGGCCCGGCAGTTGCGGGACACCTATCATTATTTCGGATGTGAACCTGGCGAACCGACCTTCCGTTACGACATAATCGACGCGGTCAAAGACCCTGAAGGGCCGTTTCTCTGTACGCCCAAAATCGTGGATGTCCGTACTGACATTACTACAAAGTCCCTTGAAGAGGCTGGCTGGACTGTTACGGTAGACGAGAAGGAAGAGAATTATAAGATTCAGGATCTGGAGCGGAAGATATTTACGCCGCATCGCAACCGAGTGATGTGCGACGTATTCCTTCGTGAGAGCCAAAAGGCCCCGGATGGCAATGTAGGCAAGTCCATTATATTTGCCGTTAACCAGTCCCATGCCACGACATTAACGAAAATTTTGAATGATATTAAGCCCGGGATAGCTTTAACGATCACTTCGCGCATTTCTGATTCATCCGCACTGGCAAAGGAATTCCGCGACGGCAAACGATCTGAGCGTATTGCCGTTTCTGTGGATATGCTCTCAACCGGATACAACTGTCGCGATCTGTTGAATGTCGTGCTTATGCGGCCCGTCTTTTCCCCGACCGAGTACATTCAGATCAAGGGGCGCGGGACTCGGCGATATACCTTTGTTATCGGCAATACGGAGTATGAAAAGAAATGGTTTTTCCTTCTCGATTTCTGTGGTGTAGCCGAGTATTTTGAAGAGAAATACGATTATTCGATTCCGCTTGTACTGCCCCGGCCTCGCGGCGGCGCATCTGAATCATCCGGCAGTGTCCGTTATCCGCTTCCAGAGGCCACATACGGGCAGGGTAATATAGATGATCCTGGCCCAGACGATGCTCAGCAATACGGACGTAGATTAATTCCTATATGGGAAGGGACGGATCGGGTAGTCAGCCAGGAAGTGCGGATAGTCGGTCCAAACGGCGAAAAGGTTGATGTCATGACCTTCAGGGGTTCTTTTGAACGCGACCTCAAGGAGTTTGCAACATCCGATGATGAACTTTCTCAGGCGGTGGAGATTGAGGATGATGACACTATCGAAACGGTCATGCAGGAGCGGTTTTATCACAAACCCGAAATGTTTTATTCGACAGACAAGTTGGTCGTCGCCTATGGCGTGCCTGCTCCTACACCGGCCTTTGTGTATAATGCGCTTGGCAAAAAGCCTTTGCCGACCAAGGATCAGATCGTATCCGATACTGTAGAATCTATTGCTGCACGCTTCAATCTTCGGTACAGCGAGCAGAAATGGCTGAATGCAACAGCAGAACTCGTGGCCGATGACAGGGACGCGCTCGACAAGCTTATGCAAGGTGATTTTTCTATATTCAGCGGAAGTCAATTTACCCGGCTCGGCGGCATGCAGGCACTCGCGAAGTTTAATGACCGCGACACCGTATTCGAGGCCCTCCGTCAGTCCAGCCTCATTAAACAGTCAAGATTAGCTTCCGCAAGCCGGGCGCGTTGATAAAGGAGATTTGATTTATGGCAGCACCTCAAACAACAAACTCAAAAACAAACGGCTCCAATTTCTATTCGTCCGGTCTTCGCCAAAAGGTTGACCAGCTTATGAACATTCTCTGGGCAGGCGGCGTAAACAATCCCATGGACTCCATAGAGCAGCTTTCCTATCTTATTTTTCTACGTCTCCTGAGCGAACGCGATGAGCTCATGGCTTCTATGGACAAGAAATACACCCGGATATTTTCCGGGCAGTGGGCTCGCTATGCCTGGGGCAACTTCGTGACCCTCACCGGAGACAACCTATTCAATGCTGTTCGTGATGCCATTGAGAAGTTTCATGAGCTTCCGGGACTTTCAGAAACAGGCAAGCTCCTTTTTAATCGCGCCACTTTGAAGATATACGAACGCCCGACCCTGCGGGCAGTCATCCAAAGCATTCACGAGATGGATCTTGCTGTTCATGAGGGTGTAGACATCAAGGGCGACATGTATGAATATCTTCTCAGCAAGCTCGCTCAATCTGGAACCAACGGTCAGTTCCGCACACCGAGACATATTATTGATCTCATCGTTGCGTTGGTAGACCCTCAGCCGGGCAAACGCATCTGCGACCCTGCCTGCGGCACAGCGGGGTTTCTGATCTCGGCTTACAATCACATACTGAGAAATAGCACGAAGCCTGCTGACCTGTCTCGTGGTCTGGTTGATGGTGGTAAGCTCAAGCCAGCGCAATGGAAATTCATGGAGGAGCATGCCTTCACCGGGTTTGACAATGACGCCAACATGGTCAAGATAGCAATACTCAATCTATACCTACACCAGCTCGAAAAAGCGCATATCGAGTTTCATAACCCTCTGACGACCACCAAGGGCGGTCAATATCCGGGACAGCTTTTTGATGTTATCCTCGCAAATCCGCCCTTTGCCGGAAAGATACAAAAGGAAAGCATCCTTGCCGACATAGGGCTTGAAACACGAGACACCGAACTGCTCTTTCTCAAATGGTTCATGGACCATCTTGCGAATGGTGGCAGGGCGGGCGTTATCGTCCCCAATGGCGTCCTCTTCGGCTCAGGCAAAGCGGACAAAAAGGTGCGGGAACAATTACTCACAACCTGTGATCTTCAGGCCGTTATTGCATTACCGTCCGGAGTTTTCAAACCATATTCCGGCGTCGGCACCGCTGTCTTTATTTTTGAGAAAGGCAGACCCACCAAGTCTGTCTGGTTCTATGAACTGACCGCCGACGGTTTATCTCTGGATGATAAGCGCGCGCCCATAGAGGCAAACGATATTCCTGACATTATCGCCAAATGGCCAAAACGTGAAGAGGGGCCAAATAGCTTCAATGTGCCGATTGATCGTATCCGGGATAATGGGCTGAAGCTTATGATCGGACATTACAAGCCTGTTAGGTTGGATACAATCAAATACGATGCACCGGGGAAAATTCTGGCGGATGTCATTCAATTGGAATCAGAGATTGCTGTGAGAGCAAAGCACCTATTAGAAAAGCTGGAGTTCTCTAAATGAGTAGATGGCCGCAAAAGGCTTTGCTGGAGATTGCGCGGTTGACACGCGGCACTGAGCCGGGAAGTGAGAGCTACACAGATTCGTCGCGAGGCGCTCGCTTTCTTCGTGTAGGTGACATAACTGGAAAGACAAATAATCCTATATACACTGATGCAGCCCAGACAGTCTTAGTTTCAGAAGCGGATGTACTGCTCGCTCTTGATGGATCGCCGGGGTATGTAAGCACGGGGCATAGCGGAGCCATTAGTTCCGGCATCCGTAAAGTCGAACCCAGAGAGCCGAACAAGGTATCACTGGACTGGCTTCGGTATTCGCTAATGTCGCCAGATGTCCAGCACACAATCAGCAAGTATACAACGGGCGTTACAATAGCGCATGCCGCGGCCGCTATAGAGCATGTCCGCATTCCCATTCCACCGCTCGCTGAGCAGGAAAGACTTGTGCAAATATTGAAAGAGGCAGAACAATTGCGACAGTTGAGATTCGAAGCCGAACGCCGCACAGGTGAACTCATACCAGCGTTGTTTTATGAGATGTTTCCATTGAGCGGCACAGCATCACAAAATTTCAGCGATGCCACAATTGAACAATTAGTAGATCAAAGGGACGGAAGCATTAGAACGGGCCCTTTTGGAAGCGATCTTCTTCACTCTGAGTTTACAACCCACGGGGTTCCCGTGCTGGGAATTGATAATGTAGTTGCTAATGAGTTTCGGTGGACGCAACCCCGCTGTATTCCAGAGGACAAATATCATAACTTTAAAAGATTTCAGGTTTTCCCTGGTGACGTTTTAGTGACAATAATGGGTACAGTCGGAAGATGCGCTGTTGCACCTGATGATTTGCCCGTGTGCATTAGCACAAAGCATCTTTGCGTTATGTCGCTGGATCGCACTCAACTGGATCCCTACTATCTCTGGGCATCAATTCTCTTTGACGAAAGTGTTCGTCATCAAACGAGGATAGTGGGATCTGGTGCTATCATGGAGGGCTGGAACTCCACAATTATACGTAAACTTAAAATCCGTATTCCTCCTTTGAAAAAACAGATTGTCTTTTCTTCACAGGTTGCTGATGTCCGTGCCATGACGGAAAAGCAAGCTGTTTGCCGCCAAAGTAATGTTGATTTACTTGAAGTCTTACTCCACCGAGCTTTTCAGGGAGAACTATGAGCGGCAGCCTGCGAAATCACTGGGAATATACTGCTGAAGAAATCTGGGAGCCGTTGGCAGCGCATGGGAACGCGCCGCCCGATTTGTTTAACGATCTTTATGAGGCTGCGGAGAATTTCCTCGCGTTGCCGACACCGGAGTCTCTGTTTGAAGAAATCCAGAACGACGCAGCTAAAGCACACACCGCTTTTTCTGCCCTGAACGGCTCTGATTTTCGTGACGAAACATCAATTGTAGAATTTCTTGAGGCTGCATATGAGGTTATTGTTGATTATGAAGTTCCCGGAGAACCCGAAATCTTCAAACAGCTCCTGCGGCAATTTATAAGCAAATATAACCTTCGTTACCGCCTCGAAGACCCTTTCAGGTTGCGCTTTCTGCTCCCGGGATCGTTTACAAACCTCTATTCTGAACTTCAGAGGTTAAATTCTACAAACGGGCATCTGACCAGCCTTCTCCAAGACTTCGAGCATGCCTTCGACCGCTATGCCCGCAGTCAGGATGCAGCCGACCTCAAGACCTGTATTGCCAAAGCAAGCAACTACGCTGAAGGACTCGCTTCACATACAATGGGCAATCCTGCCACGGGCAACACCCTCGGCACGCTTGCCAGCGGGCTCACTTGCTGGCCACACGATAAAGTTAGGGAAGCGCTTGTAAACCTGTACCACTTCTGCTGCGATTATCCGGGCATTAGACACGGTGGAACACCAGCAAACAAACGCCGAGAACTTACTTCTATTGATTCTACACTCATCTGTCTGCTTCTTCTCGGCTTTACCGGCTACCTCTCACCGGCAGTTGATGAGCGGACAGTGCTGGGTGTATGAGTTCCATTGGTCAGGCAATTCAGGTTGGTTTACTCGATTCATTATGATTGTCATGTGAGGCTGTTGAATTCAAATTATTAGTGGGACGGTTCTATTTTCTCATTGCTGGAGAAAAAAATGATTAGATTTTCTTTCCGGTAATTCACTCAACAAAGTTTTGGTCGGACTGAACTACCGATTACTTTATTTATCTCTCTGTCTGTCTCCTTTTCAATAGCGGTGATTTTTGCCTTCTTCTTCGGAGCCCACCCATGCTTGTGGGGCTTGCATAATGCACAGCCCTTTGATTTTTTATCTTTGTAAACTTTTCCCATATTATCTTT
>Ga0315273_10002239_pt1 | contig 22699 bp, 27 predicted proteins | sample YL17G02_0_MG_FD_205753 | JGI IMG/M metagenome (GOLD analysis project Ga0315273, IMG submission 205753) | Sediment microbial communities from Yellowstone Lake, YNP, Wyoming, USA - YL17G02_0 | ecosystem: Environmental > Aquatic > Freshwater > Lake > Sediment | place: USA: Wyoming | collected...
TAAAGGTTCAGGTGTTCTAGCATCAACACCTTCAATAGTATTGAGTGCGGCAGCAAATCTTAAAGGCTTCGGAGCTCTAGCTAGTACACCTGCAATGGTGTTGAATATTGCCCCCGACCTTAAAGGTATGGGAGCATTAGCCTCTACACCCGCAATGATCCTTTCGGCAGCAGCAGATCTTCAAGGGTTTTACGCCCTTGCTTCCACTCCTACGATCACACTTTCTGCTACAGCGGATCTTCGTGGGTTTGGAGCTCTAGCATCTACTCCTAGCCTCACACTTAGTATATCTGCTGCACTTGCGGGGCTGTTAGCGGCTGCCTCCACCCCTGCTATAGTGTTGAGCGCTACTGCGAATCTTCAAGGTTTCTACGCGCTTGCGAGTACCCCTTTAATTACCTTGTCAGCTGCTGCAGATTTAAAGGGTAAAGGGGCTCTTGCTAGCACCCCAAGTATATTAGTGAGTGTTGCTGCAGACCTCAAAGGCTTCGGGTCCTTAGCAAGTACACCATTAATTACTCTCTCAATAGCTCCCGACTTGAAGGGGATGGGTGTACTCGCGAGTACACCCAGTATTCTAATATCTGCAACTGCGGATCTCAAAGGCAAGGGTACATTAGCTTCAACACCTAATATCCTCATTACAGTGGCTGCGGATTTGAAAGGTGTTGGTGGACTAACGAGCACGCCTTTAATCACGTTTACAATAGCACCTGACCTCAAAGGTAAGGGTGTATTAGCATCTACACCGGCACTTATACTATCTGCTACAGCGGATGCAAAGGGACTAGGCGTTTTGGCATCTACCCCCAATATCCCAATTACAGTTGCCGCCGATCTTAAAGGTAAAGGAGCATTAGCAAGTACACCCACAATAGTCTTGAGTGCAGCGGCAGATTTAAAAGCTACAGGAGCATTGGCGAGTAGTACAACAATAATTTTTGGTGTCAGTGCATCACTTGCGGGTCTTGGTGTTCTTGTATCTAGCACATCGATAATCTTATCAGGTGACGCATCACTAGTGGATGGTACGCCACCAAGTGGTGCTCTTAATGCTAGTGTATCCATAACCTTTGGAGCCACAGCTGTACTTAGTGGCTTAGGGGCACTTGCTGCCACAACATCAATAGTCGTGAGCGCACAGCCAGATCTAAGAGGCCTTGGAACTCTAAATGCAGCCCCATCAATAGTGTTTGGAGGTAGCCCCTCATTAAATGCACGTGGACTTTTAGAAGCCGCTGCAACTTTAATAATACAGGCACAGGCAAATTTGGTAAGTCCTGATGGGCTGATTGCAAGCACATCGATCGTGTTCGGTTCGTATGTGGTGATACGTGATGGGCAGATTCGTTTCATTCACATTGATAACATCATTGCCGTCGAAAGACAAATAGGGATTGTAGCAACAACACGTGAAGTTACTGTTGAAGTAGCTGGCACGCAACCAATCAACATTAATGCCATCGCATGAGGCTTGGGGATTATAATGACAAATGCAGTTAATGAAAAGAGCCCACTATATCTGACATTCACGTTTAAGGATGAAGTAGGAGCTCCTCTTGTCCCTACTACCGTTGAGTGGCGCCTTGACAATGTGGAAACTGGAACGCAAGTTGTGGATTGGACTAACATTGGGAGTCCCGCATCTTCAATGGCACATACTATACCAGGCACAAACAATACGATCGTAAACACCCTGAACGTACGTGAAGAAAGAGCATTTGGTTTAAGATTGAATGCCGGGTTACCAGCTGAAGCACACCAAGAATTCAAATATCACGTTATCAACTTGTTTGCCCCTTAAGGAATCAATATGGCAATCTCGCCAGACATGAAGATCGTAACAACACCACGGGTAGTAGCTCTCTTGGTGGCAGGATGTTTTGTGGGGTACTTCTGGCTTATGAACGTGTTTTATACACGTGCTGAAGCACAAGAAGATACACAGGATCTTAAAGGTATGGAAACCCGATTAGATGAACATATCATGGAATCAACTATGTATCGCTTGAGAACTGATATGCATGATACTGAAGACAAACTCTGGGTATTAAATGAGCAGTTATTAGTCCCTGGGGGTAATACACCAGAGCGTAGAGCAAAAGTGCATGAATACGAGCAACGCATTCAGGGAATGAAAGATCTTCAAGACTGTTTGAGAGAACATCACACAGGTTGTATGGTTGCAACAGGAGAATAACTATGTTCATACATAAACGTGAAAAGCGGAAAGGGTACAGGTGGGAGATATTCCGTGGTGCTGATGGTTGGTACTCCAACTATGTAGCGCCAAACAACGAGATAGTTTTCACAACTGAAGGACGTAAGAATGAGGTGGATGCACTTGAACAACTCTCATATGCATCGCGTCTCCGTATGTTAACCGCACCAATTATATGGGTGAATAAACCATGAACCTTGGTGAAGCACAAGAACTGTTTATGGAACAGTTGCCCTACTTACTGAACAGTGCCTTTGACATGGGGTATAAAATTCGCGGTGGGGATTTGTTTCGTGACCCGCGAGTACATGGCGCTATGGGTGAGAAAGTAGGCTATGGGGCAGCTAACAGCAACCACAAGCTGAAACTCGCCATTGACCTGAACCTGTTCCACAACAGGCAGTTTATTGGAGACACGGAAGGCCACCGGCTATTGGGTGAATGGTGGGAAGCACAACATCCGCACAATCGTTGGGGTGGTCGCTTTGACGATGGCAATCACTATGAGATGCTGCAAATACCATGGCGATAAGACGATTTGGCCTTTTTATTGAGAGGCTGTTTGAAAAGCACAAGCTGGTACGGCGTGTTCTGGTGATTTGGTCTGCTGTAATCATTACCCTGGCGACCTACGCCATTTTCAAAGCGCCAAATGAGATTACCGCTGCGTCCGCTACAGCACTGGCAACGGTAACAGGAATACTCACTGTGGTTATAGGGTTTTATCAGTGGGACCGTAAACAGGATGATGGAGAAAACAAATGATTATGAGTTGGATAGGCTGGAAGATCATTGGTGGTTTCGCTCAGTCCGCATGGGGGTGGGCACTGCGGCAGTGGAAACTGATTCTGATAGTGGTTGTCCTGTTGCTGCTGTTATGGGCGGGGATGAAGATTGCGGATGCGTTCAGGGAGCGAGCCGCGCTGATTGAAGGTCAGAAGATGACGTTAACCAGAATGGCGGTTGACCTGAACATGGCGCTGATTGAAAAGCAGTCAGCACAGCAAACTCTCGACCACATGATTGCGGAAAAAATCAGGGTAGAAGAACTGGCTAAAAGCCTGGTTGCTGAACAGATTGTCATACGCGCTGAAGTAGAGGCGCAAAAGGCGCTGTTTGATAAGCATGACTTTGCGGCAATCGTTAAGGCCAAACCGGGGATTATCGAGAACAAAGCCAATGCAGCCACCCAGGAGAGATTCGATGAAATCGAAGCTACTTTTAATTAGCCTGTTGCTGGCGGGTTGTGCAGCCAAACAGCCGACTCCTATACCGGAACCCGTGGTCGTGACCAAGTATGTCTATGCCGACTGTGGGATACCACCGGCACGGGCTGCTGTAGACTTCCGGCCTATCACCTGGCGCATTATCGAGTTTAGCGGGGAGAACCTGTTCACGCTGTCAGTACAGGGCTACAAGGATTTGGCGTTCAACACGTCTGAGATTATCAAAGGCGCTAAAGAATTGAAGGCGGAAGTTGAATATTACGAAGCGTGTATGAAACGTGACCCCCTTTAAGATAGTTCCTATCGTATGCCTGGCGGAAAAAGAGCACATTGTCTGGGCACAGGGGCTGGGGGCTACGAAGGAAGAAGCAAAGAAGCATTGGCAGGAAATGCAGGGGTGTGTACGCTATACAAACGATGAGTACATTGTATTATCGCGCGCATGCCCTGAGGATATGAATCGGCACAAAGTGGAAGGTATGATGTGGCTCTCAGTAAAACGATTAGACGGCGAGCCAGTTAGAAATTGGCGACACTTGCAGGAAATTAAGAATCACATACTAGGTAGAGAAGCTGAGGCTATAGAACTTTTTCCTGCTGAATCTCGAAAGGCGGATACAGTAAACCAGTATCATTTGTTTGGATGTGCAGAAAAGGCATTTCCAATCGGCTTTAATAAGTAACTATGCTATAAAGGAAAGAATATGCAATTCTTCTCAAAAGATAACCAGTCAAAAGATAACCAGGTGCTAATGCGGATAGAGAACACGCAAAAGCTTCACACCCTGTATTTAAAAGTTCTCCTCAAAATAGGAATCAAACTCATGTCACAACTTTCTGATGCCATTGATCGTGCAGAAGCTGAAGCTCTTGTTGATGCTAATGCAAATTCCGCAGTTCTTGGACTGCTTACAGCCCTGACAAACCAACTTGCAGAGGCTCTTGCCAACGGTACGCCTGCAGAACAAGTAGCTCGTATTGATGCCATTACTTCCGCATGGGCTGCACGTAATGCTGAAATGACCGCTGCGGCTCTTGCTGGTACTGGTGCAGGGGAACCAGTCTAAGCTATGAAGCCCCGGCAGGTGTCTGCCCTTTTACCCACTTTAAAGATGCGGTGGTTAGTATATGTAAGAGCATGTTGGGCATCTGTTTGGGGCTTCACCTTCAATGAGGGAGCAGGTAAATTACAGAAACCTTTATTTTCTGCGTCCATGTAGAAGTGAAGTCGGAAGTGAATACCTGCTCTCTCACCTATGCATTGGGTTATAGTATTATGTACCTAAAAGACCAGTTGACTTTACTTTGACTAACCGTTATAATTAACACATACCAAGGATCAACATTATGCCAGCTAAACGCACATTGTTATCAGTCCAAGCAACACCCGATTCGTCCAAGATTCGGACAGCCTCTCTTTTCAGTCAAGATTACACCGTTATCCCCTGTGTAGCCCTAGTTGAAGGTGTCCTGTGGCCTGGTAACGCCACAGCTCCTGAACTTGCACTCGCAGAAGAGTTTGGACGTTTTCCTGAAGGATGGAATGGTCGTCCGGTAGTATATGACCACCCACGAGTTGAAGGTATCCCAGTATCTGCAAGTTCCCCTTCAGTCCTTGAGGATAACGCTTTCGGACAGATGTTCAACACAATCCTTGATGGCACCAAGCTGAAAACGGAAATCTGGATCAATGAAGCACGAGTAGCTAAATTGAGTCCTGAAGCACAAGCCGTGGTAGAGGATCTAAAGACGAACGGCTCAATGGTTGAAGTTTCCACCGGTTTATTTATGATGGCCGAAAACGTGGAGGGCGTATTTGATGGACAAGAATACAGCGCGATTTGGCGCAATGTGGTTCCTGATCATCTTGCTGTTCTTCCTGCAGGTGTTCGGGGTGCTTGTAGTGTTGCAGACGGCTGCGGTGCTCCGAGGGCTAATGATATGAAACCAGTCATGCGTGCATCACAATTGAATGCTAACTGTGGGTGTAGTACCCCAAACACTAATGACAGTGAGCGCCAAGGTATTTTTAAGCGCTTGTTGGACTTGGCAGGGGGGTTCTTAAGTTTTAAGAGCAATTCAGACCATTTGAGTGACCGTGATCTTCGTACGGCACTTAATGCAGCTCTTGGTACTACGGAACCGGATCAATTCTTCTTTATCTTGGCGGTGTATGCCAATAATGAGGACGGCGGTAAGTTCGTGTACGAAATGGGTTTTGACGGAACCCTGTTTGAACGCAGTTTTTCCGTTGCGGATGGAGGAGCAATCACGCTCGACAGTACAGTAGTCCCAGTTCGACCAGTAACCACATTTGTTCCGGTGAATGTCGTAACCGGCAACAGTAACAATCAGGAGAATGTTATGACTAAACAGGAACTCGTAAATGCGCTGGTTGCTAACGACGCAACGCAGTACACCGAGGAAGATCGCGAGTGGCTTACTTCGCTCGATGAAGCAAAGCTGAACAGAATGGCCCCAAAGGTCAATGCGGAAGTACCTGCACCAGCGGAACCACCGGCGGAAACGCCTCCTGCTGCTGCTGTTGTTCCGGTAGCCAATGTTGGCGCGCCAACAACTGGCAAGCCCGTAACTACGGAAGAGTATATCGCCGCAGCCCCAGCTGAGCTGCGTCAAGTGCTGAACTCTGGTCTGGCAATGCATCGCCAGCGGAAGGATGCAATTGTTGGTGCCTTGATGGCAAACAGCCGTAACAAGTTCAATAAAGTCCAGCTGGAAAGCAAGGACATTGGAGAGCTTGAGTGTCTCGTAGCGTTGTCGGCTACTGATGTATCGTATGTTGGCGCAGGTGCGAACCTGGCCGCAAACTCGGGTGATGATGAAGCTATTCCGGCAGCACCATCAATCTTCGCGCCTCGCGCTAACGCTGCTTAATCAGCATCAACAGGAGTAACTCAAGATGACTGTTAAAACTATTGTCCTAAAAGGTAACGATCTTGTTATCCGTAAGGAATCCATTGCACTCGGTACAATCACTCCGGGTATGCTGATCGAACGCGCTACCGGCGGTGTTCAAGCTCACGCTGGTGCCGCGAAATCCGCACAGACGATGTTTGCCGTCGAGAACGAAGTTGTTGGCAAAGGTATTACTGACAACTACGCCACGAGCGACACCGTGTTGTTTGGTGTGTTTCCTCCCGGCACCGAGATCTACGCCGTAGTATCAGGATCCGTCGCACTTGGCGAATTCCTGGAATCCGATGGCGCTGGCGGACTGCGCAAAGCTGCAACTGACGCTGCTACTGATGACACTCAGAGGCACGCTTTGGTTGCTACTGCCCTGGCGGCCAACGTTTCGACTCGCTGCAAAGTCGAAATCCTTTAACTTAACCCTGTACAGGAGCAATTTACATGCACAACAAAGCACAGGTTGATACCATTTCTGCCCAGGGTGGAGCACTACAAGGAAGCGGTGCTGTAGCAATGCGTTTGCTGCAGTCCGGTTTCGACGTTAACGCCTTGCGAACGAATGCTGTCCTCCGCAAAGATGAATGGTTACAGATCGACAATGCACTCGTCGAAATTGGACGCCAACGCCTCCCGCTGGTCAGTGAGCTCGTCTCCAGGGGGTTGACGTACAACATCCCTAACGGACTGGGTACCACGATCCTTGAGTGGGAACAAGTCAGTGATATGGATCCAGCGAATGTCTCGATGTCCGGTGTAACACGCGGTGAAGGCGATACGCTTGAGTACAGCTTGCTCAGCATGCCGTTGCCGATTGTCCACAAGGACTTCAGCATTAACATCCGCAAGTTGGAAGCCTCACGTAACAACGGGCAGCCCCTCGACACCACCCAGGCTGAATTGGCAATGCGTCTTGTTGCTGAAACAACTGAAGCCATGGTTATTGCGGGTCACGCAACGCGCGTTGGTTCTTCCAGGATCTACGGTCTGAGCAATGTACCCAACTCGAATGCCGTCACAATGACCGGTGCTTGGGATACCACAACGACTGGTGCACAGTACGTTGCCAACATCTTGTCCGCAATCGCGGCTTTGTATGCTGACAACATGTACGGTCCGTACACCCTGCTGGTGAATTACACCACCTGGAATCGCCTGATGAACGACTACGATGTTGCTGGTAGTTCATTCATGACGATCGCACAGCGCCTGTTGGCCATTGAAGGTGTCAGTAAGATCCTTCCATCGTCTAACGTCGCAGCCAACAACGCCTACCTGGTACAGATGACTCGGGATGTAATCGATGAAGTTATCGGCTTGCAGCCCACCACTGTCCAGTGGGAGACCCAAGGAGGCATGATGGTTCATTTCAAAGTTATGTCGATCATGGTTCCACGGGTGCGTTACACGATGTCATTGCAGTCGGGTATTGCAAAGATCTCCTAGTAACACAGGGTATGGAGCATGGAGCACGGAGCAAGGCGCAGGGAACACGGAACTACTCCCCGAAAGGGGAGTAGTACAACCGGTAGATGATGTACAATAGGGACAATAGGCAACCATATTAATGAGGATAGGACAATGGCAAATGAAAGATCGCGACAAGCAACAGCGCAAGCCCAAACCCAAGCGGACACGCTTCCACGCGTAGAAGCACCCAAAGAGAAGCTTGTAACCCGTGTTGTGGTGGGCCCAAAAGCAATTTTCTCCTCTGACCCAGTTACTGGTGAAGTTCGTAAAGCCGAGATTGGGGACACAGTTCAAGTAACTGAACGTGCTGCAGCTTCCTTTGCAGCATACCTTGAAGACCCCAAGCTCGTTGAGGCAAAAGCAGCAGTTATTGCTATCGAGAAGGGTGAAGTTGAAACCAGCGAAGAGGATGGTGAATAACCATGTCCCTAGCGCGTGTATCCGCTATTGAGGTAAAGGAGGTTATCGGCACTAATATTGTCGATAGCACCATCCAAGGTAGCTTTATTGATACTGCGCACGTATTTGTTGACACTCATCTCCTATCTGCCGGACACTCGGAAGAGATGCTCACAAAGATCGAATTGTACCTCGCAGCCCACTTTGTTGCCCTCACGGAAGAGCGTGGAGGACTAACAGGTGAAAAGGTTGGAGATGCAAGTGAGTTCTTTTCAAATGTATACAAAGCAGGATTCAACGCCACCCGCTATGGGCAAATAGCACTCACTCTTGACACCAGTGGTATCTTAGCATCAAAGGGTACCACTGGTGCTAAGGCTGAGTTTAGAGTCATTTGACATGTCTGTCATGGAACGCAACCTCAACCAAGATGTAACCCATTGGGTACATACAGGGTCTGATGGTTACGGTGGATTTACCTTTTCATCTCCCGCACTTCTTAAAGCTCGTTGGGAGGATAAGGCTGAGCTGTTCCGTAATGAGTACAATGAGGAACAGGTAAGTCACGCAGTAGTATACACCCTCATCGACGTCAACTCTGGTGACTTCCTTGGTCTTGGTGATTTTACACAAAATGCTAACCCCATTGGTGTAGATCAAGTTCATAGGGTTGCACAAAAGATGCGCACTACGGATTTACGCAACCTTAGAAGCGTGCGTAAGGTGTACCTATAATGGTTAATAAAGTAAGAACCAGCATAGGCTACATTAACAACGTAGTGGAAGACATGATGAATGCCGAAGAAAAGATTCTAGGTATCCTCGACTTCATAGAAGGTGTGACTCCTGATGCTATCATGTATGGATTACAGCCTGCATATGCACTTTCACAAGAGCTTGTTCCTGTACATACTGGGAAACTTAAAGCGTCAGGCTTCCTTGAAGTAATTGGGAGTGGCAGTAAAAAGCAAGTTGTCATTGGGTATGCAAAGGGTAATAACCCCTATTATGGCTTGTTTGTGCACGAGATGACGGACATTTACCACTCGCACGGGACACAAGCAAAGTTCTTAAGCGACGCAATCGACATAACAGAAGGCAAGATTGAAGAGCGTATTGAGTATGCTATGCGTAAAGCTTTACGTGTGGCCGCAAAGCGTGCAGCAGCAACCAAGAAAGCACCACCAAGGAGAACCGAGACAGGTGCACGCATAAGGTCCTTAGAGAACCCAACTAGACAAGATATTGATGATATAATCGCTAGGATAGAGAGGAATTCATGAGCGAGTATCCAGCATCTGAGGGAGCAAAGACCGTCATCGCTGCACATGCAGCGTCAAGTGGGTGGCAGATTGAAGTTGGGCAAATGCCAGACAAGCCTGACAAGGTTATCATGATTATGGATACGGGTGGAAGAACACCTAATCCTAAATGGCTAGTGGACTTCCCGTCATTACAAATCATGGTTAGAGGTCCAATAAATAGTTACACAGCTACATTCCGAGAAGCAAAGGCAGTGAAGGATTTATTGTTAGGTATTACATCTCAAGACATCCTACTCGACCGATGGGTGTCAGTCACGCAGAATGGTGATTTGGGGTGCATCGGGCGTGACGCGAATATGCGTCCTTTATTTTCGGTCAATTTTGCACTTATCATCGAGCCGCAGATAGTCGCGAATAGCAACAGGTTACCCCTGTAGAAAGGAGAATTTCAGATGGCAGCAAAGGCAATTCAGATTTCAAGTGATGGCGGCACACTGTGGTACAGCCTGCCTGGCTCGCAAGGTGCTTTCGATGTAGAGGGAGAGAGTATTGATGACACGATCCTTGGTGCAATTTACAAGTCCAGTGAAATTGGGCTTGAGTCGTGGAAAGTATCCAGCGATGCAATCTTTAAGGGCTTTGCAGGTTACAAAGCCGAACTGAAGCGCGTTGGTACTCCTACAACCATGACGTCCGAAGCAATGACCTTAGTGTCGGGCAAAACCTATAAGATCACCAACGCGGCGAAGGAAATTTGGGATCGTAGTCAAGCACTCACGTTCAATGATGGTGGACTCATTGCGGTGCCCAACATCCTGAACATTGACTACCTCTTTGGTCAGGTAACATTCATTGCGTCCTACACTCCTGCAGGTGCAGTGACAGTTACGGGTAAGTACTTCCCAACAGCTGCAGCAGGATGTGCAAACTCCTACACACTCACAATGAGTGCTGACGCGATTGATGAGTCCTGCTTCAACACTGTTCAAGTAAACAACGGTACGCGCATATACCGTTCGGGGCTAAAAACGGTAGCCTTGGAGCTGACTGGAATCTTCAACGCAACGGAGAACTTCAAGTCCATATTGATTGCTCGATCAGAAATAATCATCGAGATCGATCCTGCTGGTGATGGCTCCAGCGTAGCACGTGGATTCTTCAAGTTGAGTACTACGGGCCAATCAGGAGCTGTTGGCGCGTTGGAAGAAGAGAAGACGTCCTGGATGTTGCAAGTCCCTGATGTAACAAACAATGCACCTGCAAAGTATCCATTCAGTTGGCGTCACACAGCTACTACCATGAGCTTGGCAATTCAGAAGCTACTGACGAGCTGGTTGGATGGTCTGAACACCTACGAGGTGCGTTACTTGCCCCAGGGTGCGATTACGCAAACACCACTCGATGGTATTGAAGGCGCTTTTGTTGTAACTGATGTGTCGTTGTCAGGGGGTCTCAGTAACATGAACACGTTCCAAGCATCACTACAAGGTACTGGGCAATACGTAGAAGTCTAACGAAGTACTGAAAACTGAAGTACGGGAGGTGACCCCAAGTATCGGGTCACCTTACTTCTCCAACCACAAGCAATAGGCGAACTACCATGAATGATACATCCCGTGACCAGATCCGCACGAAAGTCTTTGGTGTACTCAAGCCAAAGTCTACCATGGTTACACTGTTCGGCGCGGAAATTGAACTACATCAACCCACTCTTAAGTCCATCCTGGAAGCTCAAGACACTGAGGATGTCATGCAGCGCATGATCCAAATGATTGTCAATTACACATACGTTCCTGGCACAGATGAACACATCTTCGATGAAGCCGATGGCCCTATGATTCTTTCGTGGCCGTTCGGTGATGATCTTATCCGTTTGCAAAAGGCAATCACCGATCTAACTGGTCTTGATATTACTAAGGCAGGAGAGGTCCTAACTAAAAGCCCTTTAGAAGAGCAGTCGTCGCCTACGCCTTAGCACATAGTAAGTACTATCACGAGGTTATAGAAGAGGCGACGATAGAGGACATTGAGTATTGGTGGGCGCACTTGGATCTTCAAGAGAAATTGGCGCGGGACGAAAAAGAGCGAGATGCGCGTCTTAATAGGACGCGCAAGCAAAGGAGATAGGTAATGCGGATCGGTGAAATTACCTTTGGTGTCAATTTTGATACTTCGAGTCTTAAGCCTGGCATTCAAGATATTAGGCAATATCGTCAAGAGGTAAATCAAGCCGCCAAATCTCAAACTACTGCGGGGCAAACCGTTGCTAAAGCGATGGCTGCACAAGAAATTGCAATGCGCAAAGCTCTTATGACTGCGCAAAATCTCCAAGCTTCAATGCGTCGTGTGGCAGACAAGGGTCAGTTAGACTCAAACATTAAAGAGGTAGCAAAATCCTTTAATCGGCTCACTGAAGAAGTCCGTGCTGCAGATGGTAACATCATCAAGATCAAACGCTCGTTCCAAACGTTCACTGAACAAACGAATAAGGGGCGGGACTCTTTAACTAAATTCAATGCGGGTCTACATACTGAGAAGGGGGCCGCATTTACTAAGATGATGCGGAACTTAGAGTCATCTACGATTCTCGCTATTGGTCCTCTATCAGGTGTTGGAGCACGTTTGCGCACGTTTGGTGCTCTAGCTTCACGCACTACTATCCACACGCTCCTCATGATTACTGCATTTACCGCTCTAGCAGTAGTAGCAGGATTACTAACCCATGCTATGATTGAGAACAGCAAGGTGTGGACTGTTGCGATGGGGCGTCTTAGAGCTGCAACGGGCAGTGTGGTAGAAGCTAATGAGAGCATGAAGTTCGTTATTGCTACGTCCACCTCGTTGGGTCTTAATATTGCGGCAACTTCAAAGTCCTTCGCACAACTTACAGCTTCCGCTAGGGGCACTTCCCTGGAGGGTGAGGGAGTCAAAAAAGTATTCCTTGGGGTAGCTACCGCAGCTGCGGCATTGCGCTTAGAAGGTGGTGATGTTGAAGGTATATTCCGTGCATTAGGACAGATGATGTCCAAAGGTACAGTCCAAGCAGAAGAGCTCAGGGGCCAATTGGGTGATCGTCTCCCAGGTGCCTTTAAGTTGTGGGCTGACTCAATGCACATAACAACCGAGAAATTAAATGAAATGATGAAGGCCGGTGAGGTCTTCGCGGATAGGGATGTTCTTGGTTTTGCGAATATTCTTCAAGACCTATTTGCTCCCGCTGCAGCTGAGAATGTAAATACTTACGCCGGCGCAATGGAGAATCTGAATACTGCTTGGTTCCTCTTTACCATTGCACTAGATAAAAGTACCGGTCTTACGGGTGCTCTCGTTGGGTTAATCCATGGACTTACAGACGTAATTAACTTAATGACTGCAGGCGTCCATAGTGGCGTAAAAGCTTTTCTTGCCCTCGCTATAGCAATGCTACCCTTCACAGGTGGGTTAATCCTCAGAGGCTTTACTGCTGCAGTGGGCCTCTTTAAGATCCTACGTACTGTTATACTAGGTGCCGCTGAAGCTCAATGGTTATTCAATATAGCAATGACAGTGAACCCTATTGGTGGTCTCACTGCTCTTATATTAAAGCTTGTGGGATCTATCTTATTACTTGTAGCCGCGTGGTATGGGCTGGACTTGGTTATGGATGACGTAGGGTCTTCTCTTGATGACGTCCAAAAGAAACTGAAGGATGGTGTTAACGAAACAGATCACTCTACTCAGTCATTTAAGGACTTTACAAAGCAAGTCGATGATCTAGTTGCGCAGCTTGACATTCTCAATAGAACTAATGCTACACCTGGCGGGGATATAGATAAAGCATTCCGTTTCCAAACTGCAATGGCCCAAGCAAGGGGTTTAGCTAAAGACATCGGCGGGGTAGAAAAAGCTGCAGCCCAACTAGCCAACATACTTAACCACCCTGTTATGCCTACCGTGGAAGGTGTTGGGTTCTGGTTCTCCGTCCTCGCTGAGCGAGTGTATAATGCACAAAAAGCAATGGACGACTTTAATAAGGCTAAAGAGGATAAAAAGAAATTTGGTGAGGACCAACTTCAAGCCTTTAAAGATGCACGAGAACAGATTGATGCAATCAACGAGAAAGTTGGTCACATGGGGAGTGCGGACGAGCTTGACTATTATAACACAGTGACATTGGCCATAAATAATTTCGTGAAGAGCCTTGACACACAGTATTTCAGTGAGCAGCAGATCCTAGCACTCAAAGCAGAAATGACCACTGCTATTATGGCAGAGAAGGAAGCCAGCGATACACTTGCTGCTACTAAAGAGCGTAATATAGCAGCGGACAAAGCAGCTGCTGCTGAAGCTAAAGCACGTATAGCCGAACTTAATAGAATGGCAAAGGCTATGCAGAACGCTAGAGAGGAAACTGATCTGCTTGCCCAGAAAGTTGCTGCAATGGCTTCAGGCCCTAATAGCCTTAGGATCTTCGAAGAGATTGAAGGTCCTATGACTGTGTACATTAACAAACTGAAAGAAGCTGGTAAGTTGTGGGAAGAAACAGCACCTCTAATCGCGGAACATCGACGCCTCCTCGAAGAGCAAGTAGCTCTTACAGGTGAATGGGCACAAGCGGGTGTTCAGGGAGCTAATGCAATTGGTGATGCTCTCGAGGGTGTCCTTGATGGCACCAATAGTCTGAAGGAAGGATTTAAGGGTCTGCTTGAAGAATTATGGAAGATCCTCCTGCGACTCCTGATCATCGATCCTCTTGTAGAAAGCCTCTCCACCTCTATGGGTAATTGGATGGCACAGAAACAAACTGGTGGCGGTAGTGGTGGTGGAGGTGGCGGAATATTCAAGTGGCTAAAACTTGGAATGCAAGCATATAGTGCATTCGGAGGTGGTACAGGTGCAACAGTAGGAGGTAGCGGAGGGCAGTCCCCACAACAGTTCTATGGTATGGGTGGTGGCAGTAGTGGTAGTGGGGATGCAATAGGTCTTGGTGATTGGATGGGGATTGGCCTTGCATCTGGTGGCCCTGTGCGTCCTGGTAAAATCCATCGAGTAGCCGAACAAGGTCCAGAGATGTTTTATTCAGCAGGTAAGTCTTATCTTCTGAGTGGTCAGGAGGGGCGTGTGGTCCCTACAACCGCTGGGACGGGTGGAACTCACATTACTGTAAACTTACCTCCAGCGTACCGAAGGGACACAGCAGATCAAACCGCAACGGCTGTTGCACGAGTCCAACGACGCGCAGCAATGAGGAATAGGTAACCATGAGCTTTATTGACGCCCGATTACTGGACAAAGTAGCATATGGACTCACAAGTAGTCCTACATGGCAAACCACTCGTGTCGCCCTCAAATCGGGTCGAGTTAAGAGGAATGCTGAGCGCTCCCTCCCTTTGCACCGTTTTAAAGCACCATTCAACAATCTTACACCTGCAGATCGTGATATTGTGGTTGCCACCTACATCTCCTGCTTGGGCCCTGTACATGGGTTCCGCTTTAAGGATTGGGCAGATTATTCCCTCGCGAACGTAATCATTGGTACCGCTACTGGTGCCACTAATGAAACAATGCAGCTTGTTAAACCCTATACATTCGGGCCGACCACGGTAAACCGAGATATAACAAAGCCTGTTGCGGGGATCACACTGACACACAATGCTATCTCACTCTCACACACCATCGATCTCCTTACAGGGATTGTAACGTTTACAACTACTGCGGGCCATATCATAAGAGCAACAGGTTCATTCGATGTGCCTGTATACTTCAACGATGATGACCTCAGCTTTGATTTTGAAACATGGCAAGCTCTGTCCGTAGACATAGAGCTCATCGAAGACTTTACCGCTTAACGCACACTAACATGCCAAAGACCATACCTATCGCATTACAAGATCACCTTTATGGGTCTGGGACTACTCTGTGCTATCTTCTCAAGATCACTACCGAGGCAGGTGTTAGCTTTGGAATGACATCCCTGCAGAAGTCCTTAACCTATGATGATGGTCTCGGACCCTTAGTGTACTCAGCACCAATAGGACTTGATCAATCAACAATTACTACCACTGGCGACATGCAAGTAGACAACTCCGAAGCCGTTGTACTCCTTGCCAATACAGGCCCCGTCACACCACAAATGATTGAAGCTGGTGCTTTGGATTATGCAACATTTGTAATCTATCGGGTCAATTGGGCCTCTCTGGTAACCAGGGAGCATTACATCATACAATCTGGCACCACTGGTGCTGTTAAGAACCGCGACGGCCTCTCAGGTGTTATTGAACTCCGTGGTCTGCCACAGAAACTCAAGCAAACCTACAATGAGCTTTACTCCATCACATGTCGTGCAGTGTTCGGGAGCCAGGCTGGTGCAGAAATATACCCATGTAATTTCATTGCTGATGCCTTGTGGTCCTCCAAATCTGTGGCAACTGTCGATACCGTAGAACCGGACAGAGTCTTTACTTCGAACACCACCGCTACTGCTACTGGGCCAAATGGAGCACTTACGTTTGAGCCTGGGATCATAAGATGGTTGACTGGCGCGAATGCTAACGCTGTGTCTGAGGTGGAAACACTTGCGGGGGTGGCAATTACATTAAGGTTCCCAACATGGTACCCTATTGTTGCTGCGGACACCTTTAAGATTCGTCCCGACTGCGGGAAGCGGTTTGCGGAAGACTGTATTGCGAAGTATGCCAACTACCTTAATTTCCGCGGAGAGCCCTTAATCCCACTAGGTGATGAATCCTCCCAGTCGGCACCAGGTGCTACCCTTGCAATTGATCTTGGCATCTATCGTAATGAAGCTACTGCTCCTGCTGCGCCACCGCCATGAACATGCACGTATCGAGTAGGGCCTTACCTCTCCCACCAGAACAGGTGGTAATAGAGCCTTGGCAAGCTGCCATGAAGTATGTTGGTACACCCTTTAGACATATGGGGCGTTCACCCAATGGGTTGGATTGTGTTGGCCTTCTCATGCTAACTGCCAGAGATGTGGGTCATGAGCCAATTGATAACCCAATGTATGGTCGTGAGCCATCCCCCGATAACAGCGCATTCAATCTTGCAGCCTATTGTCAAATGAATTGTGGTGAGCCTGTCACCAGGAATTTGCAACCTAATGACATTCTACTGATGCGCTTGCGTCCCGAAAATCTACCTTCGCATCTCGCACTTGTTGCCCCATACCCTGCAGAGGGTGATGGGAGTGGGGAAGATGTAGGTATGATTCACACCTATGGGGAGATTGGGCGAGTAGTGTACCATAGGATTGATCATGTGCGTCGCAGTCAGATAGTAGGAGTATACGCGTGGCCCGCGAAGCACTAGGCATTGTTGGCTTTGTAGTAGGGGCAATAATTGGTGGCCCTGCGGGCGCATCGATGGGCTTTGCTCTTGGTAGTATGGTTGGGGCCGCTATTGATGGCCCAGAAAAGATTAAAGGTCCGGGTCTTGGTGAAGCGCCTATCCAGACTTCAAGGGATGGAATCCCTATCCCAATTGGTTGGGGCCTCTGTCATTTGCATGGCAATGTTATACAGAAGAATGTACCTACCACTATCACGGTAAAGGACAAGCAAGGTAAGGGCGGTGGCACCGTCACGGAGAGCGAGCGCAGACTGCAAACATATGCTATTGGTGTAGCACGATCTGCATATGGTGCTATTGAAGGTGTTACCAGGATTTGGGAATTTGATAAGCTAGTATATGACATCAATTATGTAGGCATCACACAAGCAGAACATGACAAGTATGCTGCCAAGATCCGCATATATACTGGTGATGAGTCACAAATGCCTGACCCTGATCTGGAAGCAGAAACGGGTGTGGGACTGTGCCCAGCGTATAGGGGGTTGGCGTACGTAGTATGGATTAACTATGACATCACGGACTTTGGCAGTGCCATCCCACAATACAGGTTCGAGATCAATGGTGGTAAGGATCTTGATGTAACTAGTGAGCCGTATCCTATAGGAGTGATAGAGGGTCTTATCGCGACACCTACATTCCCTGCAGCTAGTTTCTTTGAGATGCCTGTAGATGCTTTAGACCAAACATTTGCGCCGCTGGGTGGCGGCTTTGGCGAAGTACCAATATCGTACTCTTATACAGAGGCCATCGAACAGACATTTGTACCAACTGGTGGGCTCTTGGGTGGCACACCAATATCATATTCTTACATCGAGGCTATAGAAACGACATTCCTACCCATCGGCGGCAGCTTCGAGCCAGGTGTTACATATAGTTACATTGATGCAATAGATCAAACATTCGTGCCCGAAGGCGGCACACTAACGTAATTCAGATGCATAGGGACGGAGAATAAAATGAGCCACCCACAAGTAGGTAGATTTCGTGACGTACATATTGAATTGCCAAAGCACGGTGTGGGGCTTAGTGGCCATTATCGTATGGAGGCATTTCAAGCATGGGAAGATTCCAAAGGGAACTTTCTCATGGAGAAGCCTGGCACACGCAGACTCCTTGCAGAGTTTGACAATTTGGTCACCAACAAGGGGCTAGATCATATTGGCAATCGGGTTGAATATCTAGCCTATTGCCATGTAGGTACTGGCACAGCTACTGAAGTAGCAACAGATACTGCTTTAGGCACTTTTAAAGCTGGTGTGGCAAAATTTGCCCCATTTGCGTTTATCAAGTGGGCTCAGGGTACCCCTCCATATTATGGAGCATGGCAGGAACAATATCGCTTCTCCCCTAACTTTGGCCCAGGCAATATAAGTATTGCAGAGGTAGGCATTAGTACGCAGATTACTACAGGCAATTTGTTTAGTCGAGCGCGCGTTAAGGACGGCGGGGGTAACCCTACAACTGTAGCAGTCTTGTCCACCGAATACCTAGACGTATGGTACACACTTCGTAATTACCCGGATCATGTGAACTACACCACAGGTGCTACGGATGATGGTACTGGTACATTCAGCGTGAGTGGTACCTCTTATTCGTATACGGTTCGTTGCTCAGAAATAACGCTTGCGAAGAATTGGGGGTTGATGGCATATGGATCAGGTTTTAATGTCTACCAAGACCCCTCCACACTTGATACTGACCATTGGAAATCGTACGGTACAGGCGCTGTGCTGGGTGCAGTCACGGGAGTTCCAACAGGGGCAACGGCTGTATCTGGAGGAGCATCATCGACACTCGGAACATACTCCAATTCTACCTACCAAAATACTTTGACGCATAACCTATCAACGAGTCAGGGTAATTCCACCGGGGGAATTAAGTGTTTTGTAACGCGCAATAGTTTGGGAACGTACCAAGTCTCAACGACTGTAGCAATACCAAAAACAGGTTCGTTGGCTTTGGACTTTACCACACGCACTACGTGGTTTAATAAGACACTGCCGTAACATGCATATCAACCTAAGACAAGGTATTCACTGCCAAGTTACTCTCGTAAGGGGGAAGGGTTCTATTGAGCTCGAACGAGTTGGGCCCTTCCACAACTTGGTAGTGAATAATGGCAAGAATAATATTGCCGACACTACCTTCAATACTCTCACTACGTATTGTCATGCAGGTTCTGGGAGTACTGATGTACTTCCGGGAGATACGGGCCTTGCCAATTTTGAGGCTGCTACGAATAATGTCTTGACGAATGTCACATCCGTGAAAGGCTCAGCCCCATATTATGCCAACTGCGTTAAGACATTTAGATTTGCGGAGGGAACACTTACCTCTAAGACGATTAGGGAGGTAGCCTTTTCAACACAGGCTACGAATGGCGCTATATTCAGTAGAGCCCTTGTACTACTCCCTTATGGGGGTAAGGCCTCAGTAAATGTAGGGGCAACAGAGTGGCTAGATGTCATTTATGAATTTAGGTTATACCCACAATTTGTAACAGATGCGGGGGTACCAACTGATGCATCAGGTACTATTGTAATTGGTGCTTCATCATATGCATTTGTAATTCGTCCATCAAACGTCACCACCACAGGGTATTGGGATGCGCAACTATGTAGAGCTCAATGGGTAGCAGTGTCCAGTGCATGGCTATCTTCTTTCAGTTCAACCAGTGCACTTGGTCTTGTAACAAACCAACCTACAAACCCAAGTGGTGCTGATGCTACCAGTGTTGATTCGACAATCCAGCACATAACGTACTCTGCCGGCTCTTACAATAGAGAAATACAACTGATAATAGGCCTAGCAGACTGCAATGCATCAGGCGGAATTGGTGCAGTAAGATTTCATACAGGTATGGGTGCTTATCAAATGACGTTCACACCAGCTGTACCTAAGAACGCCGGTAATACGATTCGGTTCATTGTCAATCTAGCATGGGATAATAAGGTATAATATTATGTCTCTACCTAATAATCAAGCTAGTACTGGTGCGAATGTCGCAAGGTATATATCTCCCTACGATAGGATCAAACTGCCTTTAGAGGACTATGAATATGGGGGCATTGCACTAAATGATGGTTCTCAAGGACTTGAAGTACAGGTTTGGCATCTTGTTTATGATGGTGAGGAGACGTCCCCTACATATGGCAACTTCACAGTCATTCCAGAGACAACAGGCGCACCAGTCGTAGTCATTAATGTACCAAATGTTATCTCCTGTTGCTTAGCATTCAATCAGAACATGGACATCTTTATCGGGTACGAACTCCGAAATAATGGTGGTGCAAAGTACTATTGGTGGGATCCTACTCTTCCAGGTTACACTACTACTACCCTTACAGCAGGTTCTAAATCATTGCAATGCTGTATGGATGATCATCGCGCTCAAATGACGCAACAAGGCACCAACGATATCATTTTGGGCTATATGCGTAGTGGTACGTTGTATTATCGCCAGCAACGGGATCGTTATCTAACGGAGCGTTCGCTTGGTACAGGGTTAGGTTCCGCGAAATTGCTGCGTGTAGGCATGACAGAAAACAATCGCCTATGGTTTATGGTAAGGCGTGGTGCTGGTACGCGTCTCAGTGACATCGTTAGTGATCTGTGCATGCTGGTTAAAGAGACACATATCGATGTTCGAGATCTCTACCCAATCAAGGTTAGAGGCTTCCTAACTTCTGGGTCGTACACCAGTGCTGATGCTATCCGCTCTCTCCAGCCAACATACTTCTTTGACTTCCCAGAGATTGATGGCAAGCTCGTTGCGGTACCACGAGGGGGTGACACAATTGTTGACATCCCGTATGACGACATAGTTATTGGCGACGACATCGCAATTGAGTCTGCAAGGGAGCAAGGTCTTGAGTTTCCTAAGAAACTGCATTTGGCATATGCATCGGCTGAGACTGACTACACTCCTACAAAGGAAACCTCAGAGCGCCGCTCACCTGATGTTCGTGTAGTAGGTGAGGCGGGTATTGATACCTCGGTCAACTTTGTGTCCACTGAAGCTGCACAACGCATTGATGCAATGCACAAAGTTTATTGGGCGGAGCAAGAAGGGTCCATCAAGTTTGGTGTCGATGAATCTTATGCTTATCTTGTTCCCAGCGATCTGGTTCGTATTGAGATCCGTACAGGACAATGGAAGCGCGTCCGCATACAACAGAACATGTTCGGTGATGGTTACTTTAAATTAGAAACAGTCATTGATCGTAAGTCCGCTTATAGCTCTCTGGTTACGGGATCTACTAGAGTCACACCCACAAGTCCTCCACCAACTATCTCCAGTCTTACAACGTGGGAGTTCTTGGACATCCCCACGCTCTTCACTACATCTGAAGTAGGACTTGTGTATTACGTGGTGGGTTCTGGAGATCAAACAACGGCGTGGTCGGGTGCAAGACTTCAACGTTTGGTAGGTGCTGATTATCAAGCAGAGGCTGACATCCTGCTAAATGCTACTATGGGTGTACTCGCTGCCACACTAGCAGATGCACCAGCAGAGTATACGGACGTTACCAACACAACACTTGTCACCACGAATAACCCTCTATACACTACTACGCGTGATCTAATCCTACAAGGTGCGAATCTTGCCCTCGTTGATGATGAAATAATTCAGTTCCAGACGGCTGTGGATGAATCCGGCAATTGGAGGATCTCAACACTCGAGCGTGGCCGACTTAATACAGCAACGGTGGCTCATTCAATAGGAGCACGCTTTATCCTTCTGAGTGGTGGCGTTGTAGCTGTACCTGCCAGTCCATCACTTGTGGGAACAACACTCACACTACGTGCCCCCTCTTACGGGGAACAACCATCAACAGGTATTCCTGGGGATTATGTATTCACGGGTGAATCACAAAGGGAGTGGCCACCCACACACCTTGTAAGCACGTTTGCTGCTAACATATGGACATTTAGTTGGAGGCCGAGAGCTCGTTTGGGAAGTTCCGCACACCCAATTGTTTCGCTCTATTTCCTCGGTTGGCGGATCACCTTTGATATTGGTGGGGCACCAGTAATATATGACTTTGCCGATACAACAATGTCAAACCCGAACTTTACCTATACTGAGGCAATGCAGATTGCAGACTTTGGAAGTGCACAAGCTACCCTCAATGTTACAATTTATGGCAGAAATTCCTACACAGGCTTAGGCGATTCACTATACGGAGTAGAAACATGACAACGACACCAAGATTAGGGCTCGAACTGTGGGATGCTGGCACCTTACAGGCCGACCTCGTACACAATGACTCAATGGATCTTCTGGATCTATTCGTTGCCATGGGTGTTAAGTCTGCTGGCACTGTAACAGCACAGCCAGGGTCCCCAGCCAATGGTGATAGCTACATCCTTGGTGCAACACACACTGGCGCAGCATGGGGAGCATTCACTACAAACAACATCGCACACTACCGTGGTGGTATATGGACACAACACGTTCCTAAGGGGCGAGTGCAAGTATACGTTGATGATGAGTCTCTATCCAAGTTTTGGTCTGGTAGTGCTTGGGTAAATGGCATCACTGCGAATGCAATTGTTGACGCCGACTACGCAGGCACTGTGGGGTTGCAACATAAGGACAGTGCCGGAACGTATAGGGTTATTAAAACGAATCTTGCTGCTGCGGTTGATCCTACTGTGACTGATGACGCAGCAGCAGGATATGCAACTTTTTCCGTTTGGGTCAACACTACCGCAAGCCCGCGCAAAATTTTCTTCTGCACGAATTCAGCAAACGGTGCTGCCGTATGGAAAGAAGTGGGTACGGGTGGTGTATCTGCTAAATTTAAGTCCACCAATTACACACTGATTGCTGG
>Ga0315273_10002240_pt1 | contig 22695 bp, 16 predicted proteins | sample YL17G02_0_MG_FD_205753 | JGI IMG/M metagenome (GOLD analysis project Ga0315273, IMG submission 205753) | Sediment microbial communities from Yellowstone Lake, YNP, Wyoming, USA - YL17G02_0 | ecosystem: Environmental > Aquatic > Freshwater > Lake > Sediment | place: USA: Wyoming | collected...
GAAGATGGCGGACGATGGGTTCTCCCTTGGCGGCGCGGCGCGCGGCCTCGATCATGGTGACGAATACCGCGTCGCGTTTTCCGCCGGGAAGCTCGAAGATGCAGACGTGGTGGGTGTTTCCGGGCTTGACCCAGGCGGCGCCGTTGCGGATGGGCAGGACGGAGTTCTCCTCCTTCCACAATCGGACGGTCTTGATGGGGATGGCCTTTTCCTGGTTCATCCAGAGGGTTTCTTTCCAGACTTCGGCGGGGGGCTTCTTCTCAGCGGCCGCGTCGGAGCCTTTCTTCTTGCGTCCGGGTTCGATGCCGAACTGGCGGAGGCGGGCGGTGACTTTCTCCCGAACGGCGTCGTCGCGTATTCTGGGTATTTCGGCCAGGGTGAGGGCCTCCAGGGGCTTTCGACACACGAATTCGCCGGGCGTGCCGGTCTTTCCGTAGATGGTTTCCTCGTGCAGGGCGCCGGTAATTCCGCGACGGACGCGGTGGGAGACGTGGATGGTCTTGACAAGGTCCGCGATTTCCTGGCGGAACTGGTCGCGCGGCGGGGGGCAGGTTTTTTCGCGGGCCAGTAGCTGGAGGCGCGAACGGTCCGTCAGGGCGATGACAACGGCGTCGATGGCGTGGTGGCGGTGGTCGGAGCGGTCCTTCTTGCCGGGGGGCAGGTCGAGTTTTTCATCCCGCCAGCCCGGGCTATCGGGAAGTTCTCGAATGATGGTGTCCAGTCCCCACCCATGCCGAAGTTCGGCGGTAAGCTGGCCCTTGGTGCAGAGGACGTCCGCGTGGGGGTCGGCCACGAGGCACTGGAGATACTGCCGGACGGCCCGGCTGATGTAGGCCGTGTCGTTCAGTTGCCGGTGGATGAAATCGTCCAGCTTCACTTCTTTCTGGAGAAACTTGCGATACTTGCCGTAGGGCAACTTGCGTGCTCGCCGGCAGACCTGCTCATATCGCTGGGGGTCGGTGGCGGCCAGCCACTCATACGGCGTGCGGTTGCCCTTTTGAGCGTTGGCTTCTCGGAAGCAGAGGACCTTGTTCATCATGGAATCGTCCAGGCTGCGGGGCTTGGGGAGGATGTGGTCGAGGTCGACCTCTCCGCCTAGGAGTTGGTTCAGGCTGATGCTGGCGCCGGTATAGACGCAGAGGGTGTCCTGTTCCTTCCAGAGGAGATATCGATTGATGGCGTCGCGGGTGGGTTTGGTTCCGGCCTTTCGGATTTCCTCGGCGGCCTGGTCGCGTCGAGCTTCATTGTCGCGCATGCGATTGATGCCATCCCACCGCTGCCGGGCGGAGCCTCTGGCTTCGCGGGCGAGTTCAATGTGTATCTGGTCGGGCCGGCCGTGTTCGCGGATGACGGCGTTGGTGACCTTTCGGACCTCGTGGAGGGCCTGGCGGACGATGGGGTTGGGCAGGTCGGGCGGAGAAGGCAGGCGGTCCTTGCGCTCCACCGGGCGTTGGTCAGGGCGCAAATAGCCCGCTTCGGTGATTGCGCAGGGTCTATTGTCGCCTGTCATCAGAGGCAGGCCCCGCTCCATGTGAGGCAGGAGCTTGGCAATGGCCTCGCGGCAGAAGCTCATGTAGCCCTCTTCGAGGTCGGCGGCAAGAACGGTTTCGGCCTGTTCCGGCGAAAGACCCCATTCCGTCGTAGCCCGGCGCTTTATGACCGCGTCATCCTCGTCAATCAGGCAACGGACGATGTGGTTCCTTTGCTCCTCTTCCATCTCCGCCCACGCCTTGCCGAAACAGTCCTTGTGGGACAGGGCCTTGTCGGTGGTCATGCCGTAGAGGGTCTTGCGGCGGGCACGTTGCAGGTTGAACTGCACAACGTCAGAGAAGCCGAGATGTTCGCGAATATCCTCAAACTTTCGTTTCGCGGATGCGGAGAGGTAATCCAGCAGGCGTTGCCGTTCCTCCGGCCGCAAGGGGCGCTCCTCGCCGTGTTCATCGATGAGCAGGAGGTTGTTGACCTCCTGGAGCATGCGGAACCGTTGGGCGCGGCGGTCGGCGCGGGGGCAGCGGCGGCGGTTGGGTTCAAGCTCGCAACAGCCGATGAGGCTCTTGGGGATCCGTATGGGCCGCTGATAGAAAATAATGTGGTGGACCTTGGCTTTGAAGCCGTCGGTCAGGAGGTCTGGGTAGTGGATTCGCTGTGCTCCCCATACGGCCTCAAACTCTCGCTCGTACATATCCCGGCGCGTATGCCGCCCGCGAAGTCGCGCCAGGGGCGCGGAGGCGGCCATTTGGGCAAGATGTTCTCCAAGCGTCCGCGAACCGGCGGAAACTATTTCCGTCTCCAATTGGTTGATCTCCTGGAGCATGTCGGAGGTTTCCTTCTTGCGGACCTTGTCGCTCTTGCGATTGGAAAGGAATCCCCGGCGCTGGCAGAGGTGTAGCAACACCCGACCGAGGTCGTGCAGCGGGAGCTTGCCGTTTAGCGAGTCGCGCCGGAGGACATAGGGATCGGAGGCTTGGAGGGCGACATCTTCCCAGGCCGCGCGTGCAGGATTCTCCCGATACAATGCTGCCTCGGGAGGCAACAGTCCCGTTTCCGCCAGCAGCCTTCGGAGTTGCCATTTGCGCTTGGCCCGGCGGGCGGTCTGTCGGCGCATGCCGCGAGCGTCACGCCGTGTTTCGCTCTTGGACAATTCCCCGCCTTTGGTGTCACGGTCCACGCCTTCGGGAAATACGCGGACACCGGCAGCGACGACTTTCGTATCGTTTGTGTCCACCAAGGCCCATCCGATGGAATTAGGCCCCAAATCCAGCCCCAGTCTCATTGGCATTGGTCACCCTCTCAAAAGTACCCGTGAAGCTAGAAATTGTAGTTGACGGGGAAAGGCATACAAAGCAAAATGCGTTTGTGTAATCGATCCCGGCCCGTGTGCTTTTCGCAATAAGGCGAACCAAGCCGCGGGCCACCGGTCTACGGACCGACCCGGCCGTCATGCACTGCGTGGCGGCCAGTTTTTTGTTGGTGGGTCGGAAAACGGCGCGGCGGGTGGCTGTTTACTCGGTCTGCTCCCGCCCGGTCTTGGGATAGTGGGCGTCGATCCAGGCGACGAAGGCCTTAGCCAGCCCCTCGGCCTTCTTCTGGACACCGGAGTTGACGGTCTCCTCGGTGCGTCCGATACAGTTGCCCACGGCCAGAACCTTGCCGGTGGACTTGTCCACTAATTCGGTTCGGACAATGACCTCCTCCAGCGGTCCGATGGCCATGCCCAAAGTTCCGGCGGACTCATAGTGGATGACCCTGCCGCGAACGAGCAGGGTCTTTCCGCCCGGCTGCATGGGTAGCTTCTTCTTCAGCAGGGCCTCGTGGAACTCCCCCGGCAGATACTGCCACAGTTCCGCGGGGGTCTTGCCGCCCAGGTCATCGCTGATCGGTCCTAACTCGAAGTTGGCATACTGCGCCAGCACAGGCTCGTTCTTGATCTCCGAGAGAGGCCGAATGGGGGCGAAGGTGCCCTTGGCGCCTCGGACCGTTCCGACGCCTTCCTTGATGGCCCGCCCCAGACAACCTTGGGCCAGCATCGCACAGGCCGCCAGGACCAGTGGTATTGCAGAGGGACGTTTCATGTTGGTTTCCTCACATCGATCTGGGTTTGTCGCAGGCCCGCGCAACCGTTCCAGCGGGCCTCTTGGAACATTCTATGGCGTCGCCGCCTCAAGGCGGTAGAGGCGATAGTGTCGTCCCCAGGCGCCGGATGGATCGATAACGGTTGCACCGTAATCTTCAAGGGCCTTCTGCGCCGGGGCGATGACATACCGTGGTCCTCCCGCCGGAACCTCCAAGTGTCTGGCCAGGTCGGCCAGGAAGTCCCTCATGTCCTTGCTACTGAGTCTCTCCCCCGGGCGGTACAAGAGCGCGGACTGTCTTGCCAGACGGCGCAGCCAGGAGGGCAGCCTGGAGGGGCTGAGATAATAGAGGCTTTGCCCGTCGGCCTCGCCGGCGACGATCCCCCGCCGGGACAGCGGGCGGAACTCGGCCCGGTCGGTGAGGAAAACGGCGGAAGTGGGCGTGTTGTCCGTCGCCCAGCGCGCGATGGCGGCAATCTCCCGGTTTTCCTGGCGCTGTTCCTGGAGCCTCTGGACGCGCCGAGGCCTGTCCTCCTCCTCCCGGAATGCCGTGGCCAGCTCGTAGGCTGCGTGGCGGGCGGGCCTCATGTTATCGGAGGGGATCATCCAGGCAACCAAGAGCACCCCACAAGCTGTCCGCAGCAGACCGCGATGTGGGCGGGTCAGGCGAAACACCGCGGCCAGCGCCTCGGCGAACAGGACATAGAGGGGCAGCATCATCAGCGCCGAGGACTGAGAAAACCCGATGACGGGGGGTAGGGTATTCGCGGCCTTGCCGATGAACTGGCTGACCCCCTGCAATCCCAGAGCCGTGACCGGTGTTGTGCAGGCCAGGCCGATCCAGATGGGACCATTCCGCGGGTGGAACCGACGGACCTGTGACAGGACGATCGCCGCGGGCACGGCCAGGACGGCCGCGCGGATGAGCCAGCCCGAGGCGTCCCGTAGCATTTCCGGAAAGAGCAACGGCGTCTGGATGCCCGCCAGGCCGGCCCTGACCTCCGAGAGGGTCACGGCGGATAGGCCCCCGTCGGCGAGGTTCCAGGCATAAACAAGGAACGGCGAGGCGCCTAGGATGGCCGCCAGGCCAAGGCCCGCCGTTGCCGGCCAGGCCCGGAGGGCTGCCCGCTGCTCGATGAGGTGCGAGACGGACAGGGCGATGGCGAGGTTCATGGCCGTGGTGGCGTGGATGTTGGCCAGCGCCCCGGTCAGCAGGAATACCAGCAGACGCAGACGGTATGGACGCCACAGAAGAAAAGCGAGTACCACCGGCGGGCAGAGGCAGACGCACAGCCCGGCGGGGGTGATGGAGGCCAGCGAGCCGACTCCCCAGGAGTTCCCGGCCAGAGCGGGCGTCACGGTGGCACTGAGTATGGCGACAAAGGCGGAGATCGACCAGCTCCTGCAATGGCTGCGGAGCAAGGCATACATGCCCCAGAGGTAGAGCATGACCATCGGCGCTGTGAGTAACCGAAAGGGCAGGAGGGGATCGGAGTACCCCTGGATGGCCAGCAAACCCTTTAGCATCGCCCGGAACCCTGGGCTGTGACACCGCCAGGCCTGTCCGTGGCTCATGAATGGGTCGCCGGCGAAAAGCCCTGGTTCGTGAGACTTCATAGCCGCCGCGGCCAGATTGGCCTGTTCGGGGCTGAGTTGGTCGTCCTGGAAGGCCAGGAAGGTCCAGACCGCGGCGACGGCCGCGAAAACCAACACGGCGACGGCATCTCGTGACCGGTATGCGGGTCTCATGAGGTCTGTTTTCCCGGAGAGGCAAAGGTGATAGTATAAACCGCCGGCGGTTACAGCAATAGGCCACCGGAACCACCAGGCGCTCCTACATGGGCAACAGCGAAGTCCAAAGCGACCCTCTCGTCCAGGCCGTTGCGGCCTTCATTGACCGGCGGGGGCTGATTCCCCCAGGTGCCGGGGTGGTGGTCGGCGTGTCGGGGGGCGCCGACAGCATCGGCCTGCTATCGGTCCTTCATAGTCTTAGTGCAGAATCTAAAAGGTGTTACAAGCTGACTGTCGCCCATGTAAACCACGGACTGCGCAGCGAGGCCCAGCAAGACGCCGCCTTTGTGGCCGCCCTTGCGGACCAGTTGCGCCTGCCCTGTATCGTGGAGCGGCGGGACGTGGCGGGGGAGGCTGGGCGGAGGGGCATCGGGATCGAAGAGGCGGGTAGGTCTGCCCGCTACGAGTTTTTCGCTGCCGCGGCGGCCAAGACCGGCTCGGCCGTGGTGGCTGTCGGCCATCAGGCCGATGATAATGTGGAAACGATCCTGCACCGGATCATCCGTGGCACGCACCTGCGCGGGCTGGCGGGGATTCCGCCTTCCAGACCGCTGGTCAAAGGCGGCCCGATGCTGGTCCGTCCGCTGTTGGAGTGTTCGCGAAACCGGATAGAGGAGTATTGCGTACGGCAGGGCTTGTCCTGGCGGGTGGACGAGAGCAATTCCGAACTTGTCATGGCCCGGAACTTCCTACGGCACGAACTGTTGCCGCTCCTGCGCCGGCGGCTGAACCCGGAGGTTGACGGCGCCCTGGCTCGCCTTTCCGGCGCCGCCGGCGATGCCGAGGCGTACCTCTGCCGGCAGGCCAAGGCAGCATTGATTGACGCGTTGAAAAAGAAGGCCGCCGGCGATGGGGTGGTGACGCTGGACTGCCGCAGGCTTGTGGCGGAGGAGGGGCTTGTTCGCACATACGCCGCGCGGATGGCGCTGGAGGAGGCTGGCGTGCCAATGGGGGCAATCACAGCCGGGCATCTAACTCAATTGGCGGCCCTGCTGGAGGGGCAGGAACATGCATCTATCTCGCTTCCAGGGGGGTATGGCGCCACCGCCTGCGGGGGGAAGGTGACAATCGGGCCAGCTGGCGAGGACACGGCAGTGGCTTGGCCGGCGGCGGGGGTCGCCTGTCCGGGCGTGACGGTGCTGGGCGACGGGAGGCGACTTGCCACCCGAGTGGACGTGTACAACGCAGCGGCCGTTGAGGTACACTGCCGCAGCCGCCATAGGGGCGTAGAGATGCTTGATGCCGACAGCATCGACGGAGACCTGGCCTGCCGACCCCGCAGGGATGGAGACGCTTTCATGCCCCTGGGCAGCCCCGGAAGGCAGAAGGTGGGAGATTTCCTGACAAATCTGAAGCTCTCCGGCCCCCAACGCCAAGAGACCTTCTGCATTTGTGACCGCCGGGGGATAGTATACTTGTGCCCGTTGCGGATCGACCAGAGAGTCCGGCTCACCACCAGCACAAGGCGGATTCTGCGGATGGAACTGCTGGTGGAATGACCGCCGCGTGCGTTCAGCCTGGGAACCCCCGACGCTGGACACAGTTCAAGAGGATGCAAGGCAAGGTCGATGAAGACTGCCGACATGGATATTGTTGCCAAGACCAACGGCAAGATGCTATCGGCGATACCCGACGTCTTAAACGGCCTGGGTGCCCGGACGGTCAGGCGGATTGAGGCGTTCGGGGATTTCTGCATCTTTTGCGCCAGAACTCTGGGGTGGATCACCGCCGGGCTGTTTCAGGTCAAGAATCTACGGCTTCTCATGGCCCAGTTCTTCGCCATCGGAACCCTCAGCATTCCCGTGGTGATGATTACTGGCGCGTTTGTGGGCATGGTGCTGGCGGTCCAGACGGTCATGCAGTTCAAGGCCATCGGGATGGAAGCCCACATGGGCACGATCGTTAACCTTTCTGTTTTGCGGGAGTTAGGTCCGGTCTTAGCGGGGGTAATGCTGGCTGGGCGAGTTGGCGGCGGGCTGACCGCGGAGGTAGGAACGATGCGCGTCACCGAGCAGATCGACGCGCTCGCTGCGATGGGCGCCAGCCCGTTGCGCGTGCTGGTGGTGCCGCGTTTCCTGGCCTCCATGCTGCTGACACCGGTGCTGGTGATTTACGCGGACTTCATGGGCATCTTGGGCGGCTACGTTGTTAGCGTGTACGTCTATGGGGTCAATGGGGCGGAGTTTTGGCGGCTGGCGTCCGTCTCGGTGGACAACTTCGACATCTTCTATGGGCCGATCAAGAGCATTTTCTTCGGCGCGGTGATGAGCTTGATCTGCTGCTATAAAGGCTTCCGCTGTGCCCCCGGGGCGGCGGGCGTGGGGAAGGCCTGCACGGAAAGCTTCGTGGAAAGCTGCATGGCCATTCTTGCCCTCGACTTCTTCCTGGGAATGTTCCTGAATACGCTCTACGAAAGCGCCTACGGGCTGAAGGTAGTTCTTTGAGGCCCTCGACGCGTGCGGTGGCAGGGACTCCGATGCCGGGACCTATCGACAATTGGTTGAAGCGCCACCGCAATCCGGCAAACTTCTGGCTGCACATACTGGGGATACCGGCGTGTTTCTTTGCGACCCCGGCGTTGCTGCTTCTGGGGCAGTGGGGTCTGGCCTTGGCACTTTTTGCAGCAGGATACGCCCTTCAATTCATCGGGCACCTGGCCGAGGGGAACAGGTCGGGTGAAGAGATGCTCCTGCGCCGAATCATCGGGCGCAAGGGCCGCCCATAGACGTGCCTGTCGCGCAGACCGGATGGTGTCCAGCACTTCGGCGATTACCCACCGTGGGTTAGATTCCGCTGTGTCGTCGTCGGCGAAGACAGAGCGGACTAGGGGCTTGGCACACTATCGAACAGTGTAACATCTGTGTAAACCAGTCGTTATGTTCGACTAGCCATCTTGAGTGTTCTGTCTGGGCCTAGCAGCCAAGACTCTGATTGAAGGTATTAGGGATTCCTGCCGAGATTAATGTTGACAACACATACCACTTTTGTATGATTGCTATGACGCGACGGATGGGCTGCTAACGGCAGCCCTTTTAAAGCGAATAATACAGGATAAGTAGGCCAAGATAGGGCGATATTGCGTACAGGGTCGGGTACGCAGGTGGAAAGGAAGGTGGCTATGAAAACGCTACCTGACACTCAGACTGCGGCTGCTACCGGCCGGTTGTTACCTCCGGCGGGTCTTGACGAAGAGGAGCGGACTGTCTATGCCCGGATTCCCAGCAAGGTCGGCTTTGTGGGGAACCCGGAGTTTGCGGCGGCATCGGCCGAGGAGCGTTTTTTTGGGCAGAACGCCCCACGGATCGAGGTATCAGCCTGGACGCACTTCCCGGAGGTCGCCCAGGACGCGGTGGGCGGGTCGGCTGGCAGGCCGAGGCTGGCGTCCAAGGACGAGGCGGCACTATTTCTGCGATACAACTATGCCCGGTATCGCCTGAAGAAACTGTTGGCGTTGCAGGCGAGGCGGAACACGGCATCGCGTGCCAAAGAGGTCATCACCTGGTTCATGCGGGGGCAGGATATCCAAGGAAAGCTCGTTCGTGCCAACATGGCGTTGGTACTGGCAATGGCCAAGCGGACGCGGATCCCCAACGTGGAGTTTGGCGAGTTGATCTCCGAAGGAAACATGGCGCTGCTGCGAAGCATCGAGAAGTTCGACGTGACGCGAGGGTTCAAGTTCTCCACCTACGCCTGCCGCGCGATTTTGAAGAGTTTCAGCCGGCTGGCCACCAGTACCGGCCGATACCGACAGCGCTTCCCCGTGGAGTTCGACCCGGAACTGGAGCGCAGCGACTGCGACGTCCAGCGGCACGAGCTACAGCGGGACGATTCCGTCGAAGCACTGCGGGACATCCTCGTCCGTAACCGCGCCAAGCTGACGGAGGTGGAGCGGACGATCGTGATGGAGCGATTCGGCATCGGTTCGACGGAGAAGGGCCGGACCCTGGCGGAGGTGGGCAAGGTCGTGGGTTTGACCAACGAACGCGTGCGCCAGATTCAGAACCTCGCGCTCCAGAAGATTCGCGAGGCTCTTGAGCAAGAATACCTCGTTGCTTGACGTAGGCGGGATGGGAGACGCACAAGCCGAGACGAAGCACTGGGCAGAGGGAGCCTGGGTGTCTCGGCTTGCGGCGTCTGTGCCAAGGGCGCTACGGGGGAGGATGCCTCTTACCTTTCGTCGGCGAAGCGCAGTATATTGTCCGCCGCGGACGGTCTTCGGGGCGAGTGCTTCGGGGGCTGAGCGTTGTCAACGAGGTTCTAGGTGTTTCCCTGGCGAAACTGGTCCTACGAGGTGCTACCGGCGCTGAGCGTGCGGCGGAAGGAGCTTCGTCACTCGTTGCGGATCGTAACGGTGGCGTGGATGTACGGGGTGGTGTGGTTCGCTTGCGTCAACGGGGAACAACTGCGGGCGTTCGTTCGGATGCTGGGGTTCAACGACTTTGCGTTTGGGGTCCTGGGCGCCGTTCCGTTCCTGGCCAGCGTGGGGCAGTTGGCGGCGGCGATCACCATCGAGCGGACGGGCCTGCGCAAGTACCATTTCGTGGTGTATGCCACGCTGCACCGACTGCTGTGGTTCGGCGTTGCGGCGGTGCCGCTGGTGCTGTCTCCGGGACCTGTCGCCGTGGTGATGGTGCTCGTATTGTTGGCGGCCAGCAACTACCTGGGGGCCGTTTCGGTGCCGAGTTGGACGACCTGGATGGGCGACCTGATCCCTCGCCGAATTCGCGGGAGGTATTTCGCGAGGCGGGCACAGTGGAGCCAGGCCGTGATGATCGTGGCGGTGATCGCCATCAGCATAGCTTTGGACAAGGTGGCGGTCCGCAACAGCCCGGAGGCCATGAGCAGCCAGCCGGTGCTGATGCGGCTGATCTGCGGAGTCTTCGCTGTGGGGGCGGTCTTTGGGGTCATTGACATCCTCACGTTTTTGCGGGTCCGTGAGGTCGTTCCTCCGCATCGGGCCGGGAGGGAACCGCAACACCGGACCGCCCGGTCATGGCTGAGGCGGTTGGCCGGTGGCGTTCGGGCAGTGCGGGAACTGCTGCTGGACCCGTTGCTGGACAAAGGCTTTCGTCACTACGTCGGGTTTGGGGCGACTCTGACCTTCACGGCCGTCGTTTCGGGCTGGTACTTCTGGCGATACTCGACGGAAGGGCTGGGCTTCAGCAAGTTGGGGACCAACGCCCTGTTCCTGGTGATCGGGCCGTTGGCCGGGACGGTGACAGCCGGGCTGTGGGGCAGGCTTCAGGACCGCTGGGGGCGCCGCCCGGTGTTGATCGTCTGTACGGTGGGGGCGACGGTGGCCATGCTGCCGTGGTTCTTCACGTCGCGGGACATCGCCACGCCCGCCTGTATGGTTCACGGCATCAACGCTCTGTGCGGGGCGGCGGGCCAGTTGTCGGGAAGGGGGGATTGGCATTGGGTGACGAGCCGGACCCCGGTGGTCTCGTACCTGCTGGCGTCGCTTGCGGTCATCTTGGGGGGCAGCAGTTGGACGGGCATCGGTCTGGCGCAGACGGGCATCATCTTGGGCTTCTGCGACGGTCCTCGGCGAAACCAGTATGTGGCCGTCTCGGCGGTGCTGGTGAATATGGGGGGCGCGATAGGCGGGTTGACAGGCGGGATTATCACCCAGTCGCTGGGTTACTTCCAGACGCACCCGTTACACGTCGGGCCGTTTGCCTACAACAACTGGCATGCGACGTTCGCGGTGGGGACGGTGGTTCGGGCCTTGTCCATGCTGTGGCTGACGAGGATGCCTGATGCGGGCGCATCGAGTGTGCGCGACATGCTGCGGTACTATATGTCCGCCCCATACAGCGGATGGCAGATGTGGTTGTGGTCTCCCTTGCGCCTTCTGCTGGGGCGAGGCCGGAGGGGCGCTGGCCCAACCGACCCCGGTGGCAGGGAGTAATTTCGCCTCAATGGAGCGGGCCATGCCCAAGGAAATCGAGATCAAATACGCGGTGGCGAACCTAAGCGCGGTGGGCCGGCGGCTTCGAGAGGCCGGGGCGGTCTTCCTGGGTACGGTGCTTCAGGCGGACGTGTATTTTGACACGCCGCGGCGGCAGCTTCTGGCGGCCGATTCGGGCCTGCGCTTGCGGACGGTGCGGTGCGTCAAGGCCGGGGCGGAGCGGGTCAAGGCCGGGGCGCTGATGACGTTCAAAGGCCCCTCCCGGCGAGGCGGGAAGGCCAAGGTGCGAACCGAGCACCAGACGCAGGTGGGCGATCCAGCCGTCGTGGCGGAAATCCTGGCTGCCTGCGGGCTTCAAGCGATGCTGACGATTGAAAAGCGGCGGTCGGCCTACCGCTTGGGGCGCTGCCGGGTGGAACTGGACCGGCTTCCCATCCTGGGCTGTTTTGTGGAGATCGAAGCGCCGAGCCAGAGGGAAATCCTCTCGACGGCCAGGCGGCTGGGCCTGGATGGTCTGCCCCTCAAGGCCCACTACGTTAACCTTCTCCGAAAGGGATGCCGACGGGTTGCGGCGGGCTGCAAGACCGTCGCTTTTGCCCGCTGCGACCGGCAGTGCGGACGAAGGCGATAGTGCCCGTAACGGGCGGAGCCGGCCTCCAGCGAGGGACCAGCAGCGCGGTCGCACCGAGGAACCCCCATTCGGAAGTCATTTGTTTCCCCGATCTTGTCGATGAATAGATACGGTCTTTTGGGAAGGGTTCGACATGATCGTTGTTCACGTGACGCATGAGGCGGTGGAGAAGATCGGGGGAATCGGCGCTGTCATCGCGGGGCTGGTCACAGCCGACGCCTACGCCGAGAGTGTATCGCGGACCATTCTGCTGGGACCGCTGCTCCAGACGGACCGACCGGTTAACCTCCGGCTGGGAGAAGGCGGCAAGGTCATCTACAGTTCGCTGGACGCCGTTTACGCCTCTCCATGGCGCGAGAAGTTCATGCCCATCGAACGGACCTTTGACGTGGGCATCATCTACGGCCAGCGGAAGGTCCAGGAACCGTGCAACGGAAGGACCGTCGAGGTGGAAGTGCTCCTGGTGGACGTCTTCCACGCCAACAAGGACCGGCTGAACCTGTTCAAGGGCGAGATGTTCAAGAAATTCAGCGTGCCCTCGGAGCGATTTGAGAACATCTGGGAGTACGAGGAATACGTGCGCCTGGCCGAACCGGGCATCGAGGCCCTGGGGGCGCTGGGCTGCTTCGGCAACGGCGAACAGGTGGTCCTCCTTTCGCACGAATATATGGGCATGCCCACGGTTCTGAAGGCGGTGCTGGACGGCAAGAGCAACACGCGAACGGTCTTCTATGCCCACGAGGTGGCATCGGTGCGCCCCATCGTGGAAAAGACTCCAGGCCACGACACGATGTTCTACAACGTTCTCAAGGCCGCCCAGCGGGAAGGCAAGACGATCGAGCAGGTCTTCCCACAGGTGTGGGACAACTACAAGCACCCGTTGGTCAGGGCCGCGCGGTACTGCGACCACATCTTCGCCGTCGGCGATTACATCGCCGACGAGCTGCGGTTCCTGGACCCGCACTTCCGCAGGATGGACATCGATTTGGTCTACAACGGCCTGCCGACCAAGCCGGTGGACATGCAGCACAAGAAGCTCTCGCAGGAGCGGATGCGGACCTATGCCTCCAACCTCTTCGGGCAAAGGCCCACCTGGGTCTTCTCCCACGTGGCCCGCCCGGTGCTGAGCAAGGGCATCTGGCGCGACGTGGGGGTGCTGCACCACCTCGACGGGCTTCTGGCCCAGCGCAAGGAGACTGCGGTGTACTTCATGTTGGGCACGTTGGGGGGGCAGCGCCGCAGCCAGGACATACGCCACATGGAGCGGGTGTACGGTTGGCCGGTGGCGCATGAAGTGGGCTACCCGGACCTTTGCGGTGGAGAGGAGGTCCTGGGCGAGATGTTCGACGACTTCAACCGTCACCACCAGGCCGTACGGGTGGTGCTGGTCAACCAGTGGGACTGGAACAACCGTTTCTGCGGCCAGCGGATGCCGGAGGACATGGCCTTCGCCGATATCCGGGCCGGGACGGACCTGGAGTTCGGCCTGAGCGTCTATGAGCCGTTCGGCATCAGCCAGTTCGAGCCGCTGAGTTTCGGGGGGATATGCGTGGTGTCCAATGTCTGCGGTTGCATGGGCTTCGCCCGCAAGGCCGCCGCGGGGGAAGAGTTCGAGAACATCATCCAGGCCGACTACCTAGGGGTCTCGGCTGCCATGAGCACCGAGCAACTGCTTGGCCTACCGATCAGTGCGCGGGACAAAGTGGAGCTTGAGGAGAACCGCCGCCTGGCGGGAATCATCATCGGCCGGCTGCCCAGGGATACCGAGGTCTTGCAGAGACGGATGCGGACGGGCTATGAGCTTGCCCGCCGGATGAGCTGGGAACGAGTGGTGCGGGAGTACTTCCTTCCCAGCTTAGGCAGGGCGGCCACGCCCGCGCTAGCCGTCGGGCGGAACGCGGCGATTGTGCCAGGACGCTTGATAGAGCCTTGCGGCGCGCATAGAGTATTCTAGGAGTGTGGTCGAACCCTGTCGGCTGCATGGGCCTGCCTATCGCGCCGGTGCCGGATAGGCCTGTTCCAGCGGCACTTGGGCGAGGAGTTGTGTTGGCATGAAGCTTTCCCCGGCTGCGGAGATCGCCGTGCAAGGGGTCATGGTGCTGGCCGAGCGAAACGGCCACGGGCCCGTGAACCTGGACGGTATCTGCGCGCAGCGAAACCTGCCCAAGCAATACCTGGTCAAGATATTCTCCTCTCTTGCCAAGATGGACATCATTACACCCGTTCGCGGCAAGCACGGAGGCTACCTGTTGGCCCGCGATCCCGGGCAGATCACGGTGCTGGAGGTCATCGAGGCGGTCGAGGGGCCTTTGGCGCTGAACCTCTGCCAGCACAACCCGCCCAAGTGCGACCGCGAGGACTGTGCCTTGCGCGGGCTTTGGACCGAACTCCAAAACGCGATGCGCGATAAGCTCGGCACGATGACCTTGGCGCACTGCGTACAGTTCACCAAGACGACGGCACAAGCATAGGGGTGGCGGCGCCATCGGCGCCTTCGTTGGCCTATTGGCTTGCCAAGGAAAGCGGGAGAGGCTATAAGAGTCCCTATCAGGATGCCGCGTGAGCCGCGTTGCGAACAGAATGGGTTGAATGCAAGGAAGGGCGACGAAACCGCACCGGAACGGAGGTGCGGCGAGGAGCCGTGACGCAGCAGACGCCCATTGTGGTCGCAACCCACGGGGACGCCGCATCTTGCGTCGCATGCCGGCGATGCTCGGGCTCGACAGCCCGCCACTCTGGGCTGTCGTCGCCCTCGCGCCTTGGCCTGCGCCACAATCCACGGCGTCGCGGCCACGGGTCATCCTGATAGGGACTCTAAGACCCTCAGGACGCGTTTGTGGTTGGGACGGCGGAGCTTTTCTGATCAACAGCGCGAAAGGGCAGACCATGCTAATTACGGTCATTATCGTCGTCGGAGTCATCGTTTTGGTCGTCGCGGGCTTGGTGGGCATCTACAATAGCCTGGTGCAGAAACGGATTCGCTGCCAGGAGGCCTGGAGTCAGATCGACGTGCAGTTGAAACGCCGCCACGACCTGATTCCCAACCTCGTCGAGACGGTCAAGGGCTACGCCGCCCACGAGAAGGAGACTCTGGAGCGGGTGATTCAGGCCCGCAACCAGGCTGTTTCCGCCCAGGGCGTGCGCCAGCAGGCGGAGGCGGAGAACTTCCTCACCGGGGCGCTGCGGCAACTCTTCGCGCTTTCGGAGAGCTACCCCAACCTCAAGGCCAATGAAACCTTCGGCAGGCTCCAGGAAGAACTGACCAGCACCGAGAACAAGATCGCCTTCGCCCGTCAGCACTACAACGATTCAACCGCCGTGTACAACACAACCCGCGAGACCTTCCCCAACAGCCTGATCGCCAATGCTTTCAGGTTCGCCAGACAGGACTATTTCGAGGTCGAAAGCCCCGCCGCTCGGGAAGTGCCGGCGGTGAAGTTCTAGCCTCCTGCCTGGTGCGTTTTTTCCGCAAAGGGAAGGGGTTCGCACCGTTGATCGACCGGGTTTTGCGGTGGGTCAACCAATCCCCAACGGCGCGACCCACGCGAACCGGAAGAGGCAACGGGCGTTCCGACAGGTTCGGGTATTTGGCACGAAGGCTTTTGACGAGTCAACAGGTTTCGATCCACCGTGGCGATAGAGACATTCCACACGCTGATTGCCCGCAACAAGCGGAATACGTGGCTGCTGATCCTGGCATTCCTGGTGTTCTTTGTCGCCCTGGGGCTGCTGATCGGCTACGTCTGGGGCGGCGACGTTCGCGGCGGGGCTGCCGTGGCCGTGGCGGCGGGGCTGGTGGCGTTCCTCCTGACGTTGGCCAGCTACTACGGGGGCGGATCGGTGTTGCTGGGGCTGAGCCAGGCCAAGGAGATCCGCAAGGATGATGACCCCCAGCTTTTCAACGTCGTGGAGGAACTGTGCCTGGCCGGCGGACTGCCCATGCCGGGGATTTACCTCATCGACGATTCGGCGATGAACGCCTTCGCCACCGGGCGGGACCCGCGGCATGCGGCCGTGGCCATAACCACGGGCCTGCGCAGCCGACTCAACCGCGACGAGCTTCAGGGGGTCATAGCCCACGAACTGTCGCATGTGCGACACTATGACATCCTCTTCGCCACGTTGATCGCGGTGATGGTGGGGGTGCTGGTGATGTTGTGCGACGTCTTTCTTCGCAGCCGCTGGTGGGGCGGCGGTTCGAGGCGATCCCGCGACAGGGACCGCAGCGGCGGCGGGGGCATGGCGATTCTGCTGGTCGTGGCGCTGGTGCTGGCGATCGTCTCGCCGATCTTGGCGAGGATCATCCAGATGGCCATCTCGCGCCAGCGGGAGTACCTCGCCGATGCAGGCAGCGTGGAACTGACGCGGAATCCAGAGGGGCTGGCCGCTGCGCTGGCCAAACTAGCGGGTGATTCCGAGGTGCTGGAGGTCGCCAACCGCGCCACGGCACCGCTGTATATCGTGCACCCGATCAAGAGATTTGAGGAACGATCCGCCAGCATCTTTGACACGCATCCGCCGATAAAGGATCGTATAGCCAGACTGACGGCTTTAGTGACGTAAACCGCAACCAGCGACGCTCCAACCAGGTGACGAGGCAAGGGGCTTTCCTACGTGCTTCATGGTGCTGACCATTCAGACCGCCACGATTCACACCTTGGCGGCGGGCCTCTGCGGGAGATACTGGGCTTTGTCTGCCGATGGGGGGTGTTTGCCCTTGGCGGGGTCGGGTGCGCCTGCATCGCGCTGGTGAGCGTCCTGACGGCCGACACGTCGGCTGGCGAGTTGTGCGCGACGATGATCGTGCCGGACGCGATCTATCCGCGCCAGGGCGACCCGCGCCGCCTGGTCTGGGGCTACGTCCAACCGGAACTGCCATACCCGGCGCCGATCCTGTCGGTCTGCCACGCCCAGGACGGGCCGTTGCTGCTGGTGGACGGTGACGGCCTGACGCTTTACCCGGTGGTCGAGGCTCCCGACGAGGGGCTGTACCGGGTCACCGTCACGGGCGTCCCTCATGGGGCGGTGGCCTTTCAGCAGGAGACGGCGCTGCTGCGGATCATTCCGGACGGCCGGAAGGTCTTCCTCATCGACGCGGCCATGTACCTGGATGCCCCGGCGCCGCAGCAGGGAGAGCTTCGCGGCTGCCTGGCCGAGATGCGTCGGCGGGGAGAACCGGCGCTCTTTGATGCCGGAACCCGGCACGACTTTCTGGCCCACCGGGCGAAGCTGCGCGTCCTTCACGCCGAGATGCCGATCCTCTGGACGCCGCAGGACATCGGCAATGATCTGGCCACGTTGCGTCGTGCGGCTCATCCCCTCAGGCCTAACTGTCTGGTGATTACCGATCGTCCCGTCCTGGCCGCCCGTGCCGCGGCTGCGGGCTTCCCCACCGAACTGATCGCTCTTGCCGGGTTTGGCGGTTCGGTTCCGCGCGGTGTCACGGCGCATGATTCGCCTGCTACGTTCAAGGAATACCTGGCCACTCAGCCGATAACCCGTTAGCGGGCCGATTCAGCGGCTCACAGGAAGGCTGGAAGTGACTCCATGAGGATGCGACGGTTTGGCGTAGGGCGTGTTCCACCCGGGTTGAGGCCCTGGGCCGTTGCTGCTCTGCGAAGCATGAGCTTGGCGGGGGCGGTTTGCGCTGCCTGGCTGTCCGGCTGCGTGCCGTCGCGGCCGATGGGACAACTGCCTTCCCATGAACTGGACTTGGCCGTGCCCCGCCGGTCCGCGCCGCGCCAGGCGGTCCTTGCCTCTGTCGTTCCGCCCGGGCACCTCCAAGCGGTCCAGAATGACGGCGACAGGCCGACGGGCGCCCGCGCGTGGCGCTACATCGTCATCCACCACAGCGCTACCGACAGCGGCAACGCCGGAACCTTCGACATCCAGCATCGCCGCCGCGGATGGGATGAACTGGGCTACCATTTCGTCATCGACAACGGTCAGGGCGGTCCGGACGGAAACGTTGAGGTCGGCAGCCGCTGGCGGTCCCAGAAATGGGGCGCCCACTGCGGCGGCACGCCAAACAACGAATACAACAACTACGGCATCGGGATATGCCTGGTGGGGGATTTCTCCCGCTCCATGCCTTCGGACAAGCAGTTATCCGCGATGCGCCGGTTGGTGGCGGACCTGGCGACGGAATACGGTATCGCCCCGGACAACATCATCTGCCATTGCGACGCGCCCAATGCCACGACCGAATGCCCTGGGGCGAGGCTTCGCGCCTATGTCTATGGGACGTTGCGCCGATCGGTCGCCAGCGCCTATGCCGGCAGGTGAAAGGATCGGGATCGGGAACGTGTAACCTGCAAACATGGGTGGAATCGCTGGATTCTTGTCGCAATTCGACGCCTCCTGCCCTGTAGCTGGGGGGCAATGACAGCGCAGGACGTCGTAGGCCCGCCAAAAGTCCTTGCCCCACGCTCGGTGGAGAATGGATAATCTCCACATTCGCCCGACCGTTCCAAGGCCGGGCGGGCCACGACGGCCAAGGCATGAAAGGAGACTCCCGTGAGTTCCCTCAAGAAGGTTCAATTACCTGATTTCGGCGGCGACAAGGAAGATTGCCCGATCATTTCCGTGGAGGAATACCGCCGGCGCATCGACGCCACCGTCGAGCGAATGGAGCAGGCCGGGCTGGACTTCCTGGCCGTCTACGGCGACCGGGAACACTTCGCCAACATGACCTTCCTGACCGGCTTTGACCCGCGGTTCGAGGAGGCATTGTTGCTGCTGAACCGGTCCGGCGGCAGGCTCTTGCTCGTGGGCAACGAGTGCATGGGTTATCTGCCCGACCCGGCCATCGGTTACACGGTCGAGCTTTTCCAGGACTTCAGCCTGATGGGCCAGCCTCGAGAGAGGTCCAAACCGCTGCGGGCGATCCTGTCGGGTTTTGGCATCGGCAGTGGGGCCAAGGTCGGTTGCGTGGGGTGGAAATACTACGACGAGAAACTCCTGGAAGGCGGCCAGACCGCTATGGACGTACCGGCGTACCTGGCGGACCTGCTGCGCGACCTGGCGGGCGAGCGCCAGGCCGTCCGCAATGCCGCCTCGATCTTCATAGATTGCGACAACGGGTTGCGAATGACCAACTCGGCCGATCAGATCGCCATGATGGAATACGCCGCGATTCACACGTCCCTGGCAGTACGGGCTTCGGTGGAGCGCATCAAGCCGGGCGTGCGGGAATGCGAGCTGCCCATGCACGCTACCGCCTCCGGCCTGCCGTATTGCTGCCACACGATGGCCGTCTTCGGTGACAAGCCTCGCCGCGGCCTGTCCAGCCCCAGCGGGCGCCGGGCCAAGCTGGGTGACCCATTCGTACTGGCCCTTGGCATCTGGGGTTCGCTGACCTGTCGGGCGGGCATGGTCGCCGGCGGCCCCGGAGACCTTTCCCGAGACCTTAAGGACTTCTATCCTCGCCTGGCAGGCAATTACTACGACGCTGCCGCGACGTGGTACGAGAAGGTGAAGGTCGGCGCATCCGCCGGGGAGGTTTACGCCGCCGTCCATGCGGTGCGTGACGACCAGTTGTTTGACTTCGCCGTCAACCCTGGCCACCTCATCGGCCTGGACGAATGGCCGCATTCGCCCTTCCAGGCTGGCAGCAGCGTAAGGTTGCGATCCGGGATGGCCATCCAGATGGACATGATCCCCGTCTCCAAAGGCCCACTCTGCTACTCCAACGTTGAGGATGGTATCGCCCTGGCGGATTCGACGCTGCGACAAGAGATTGCCAACCGCCATCCGGCCTGCTGGAAGCGAATCCAGGCAAGGCGGGACTTCATGACGGGTAAACTCGGCATCATCCTGGATGCCGGCGTGCTGCCGCTGGGCAACACGCCAGCCTGGCTATGTCCCTATGCGATGGACACCGAGACGGTCTTCGTGAAATAGGGACTCTTACTCAACACACCAGGTCAGCCGCAGTCCGGGCCGGAGTTGTTGGAGTGGAATGGCGAAACGGAGATATCGTCCGGATGGTCGGCAGGCTTTGATGCGGGCGTTGCCAAACCGTAGCGATGTCGCCCCCGCCGGCAGCTCCAAGTAGCGAACGGCCAGGCCCTCGGCAAAGACCTCCCGGACGTCGAGTTCCGTCCGCCCGCCCTGGCGGCGGCCGACGGCCCAGAACAGGGGATGCATGACCGGGAAAGTGCCTGAGAACTGGGGCGACAACCGCAGGACTCCTTCCTCCGGCCAATACACGAAGTCCAGCATCGCATCGTAGACCAGCCAGCTTGCCGGGGCGGTCATGTAATAGGCGCCCCAGGACGGTTCGCCGGTGGCGGGGCGGTACATTAGCCGGGTATCGCAGGGCCTCTTTCCGCCGCCGTCCATATAGCGGACCATGCGCCTCCACAGCGGCAGGACGCCCTTGTTTCGCAGGCTCGCCAGGGCCGCCAGGCAGAAACACTCGACGTAAGGCAGCCAGCCGAACTCGCTGCCGGCACGACCCTCCGGGGTCGCCTCGTCCGGCGGTATTCGGAACCGCCTGTTTCCGTTGAGCTTCAACAATGCCCCAGCACAGGATCGTAGGCGATCATCGGGCAGGACGTCCGTGCCGGTCAGCATCCGTGCGTACCATTGGCCGGCGAGCATTCCGGCGTGGGAGTTCTCGTTGCGATGACCGCCGGCAGCCCCATAGGCGCGGTAGTACGTCCCGTTCCAGAGGTCATCCTCCATTCGTTTCAGGGCGGCAGGCAGCCAGCGGTCGATCCTGGCGACCATCTCGCCGTCGCCCAGTCTGCCCGCCCACTTGCGACCGACCAGCAAGGTGGCGATCCACAGCGTGCCAACATAGGGCGAGCTGCCGTGATACTGGTAGGCGTCGTAGCTGGTTCCCAGGCCATCGCCCAGTTGAGCCAGACCGCCGCCTGCTTCCGCCCAAATACCATGCCGGAGCAAGGCCCTGCGGGAGCGTTCATACGCCGGTTTCTCAAACTCCCTGTCACCGGTGCTCCAGGCGTGACGGGCATTTTGGATGACAAACGAGCAGGTCAGGTCCGGCCAACCGACCGGGGCCGGACCTCGCTCCAGGCTTCCGCCGCCCAGGTCGTGGTTTACCCCGCCGTCGGCGGCCTGGTATTCGCCGAATTCCTCCAGCTCGCGCCGGTTGAGTTGCGGGAAGAGCAACTGTGTGGCCGGGTGGGCGCCCAGGCGCTGATCGAGCGTCCCGAAGCACCCACCCATCTCCGAAGGGCCTTCGTTAATACTGAACCGCCCGTCGCGGTAGAAGACGCTGTTGGTCACCAGGGGATAGCAGCAGTTGACAAGCCGCCGTTTGAGCCAGGCGGGCAGGCGAGTCGAACGGACCAGCTTCCCCAGCCGCCCCGCACCGCTGAGGATCGCCTCGGCGTTGACCAGCAGGTGGTTGACGATCTCGGTCCCGTTGCGGAAGAAGTTCTGCCAGTAGAGGCCGCGATCGACTCCCAGGGTGTCGATCCAGTGCGGCATCTCCCACACGACGGCCATATGGACGGACGCCACGCCACCCGGGGCGATGGTCGCCTCGTATGCGATACTGCCGCGATTCCTGTCCGGCGTCGGTATCGCCCTGCCGGAATCGCGCTTGACCGCCAGGAAATGCCTCCCATCGGCGGCAGCAGACACGCCGCAAGGGCGGTTGCCATAGGCCAGGGCGACGAAGCCCTTGGCCTCCACCAGGCGGACCCGCTGACCCGCCGGGGCGTCCCAATAGCGGTAGTATCCGTCGGCGTACCCAATGCGCCTCTCCGGTTCGCCGATACCCCCGCCGACGCCGACGAGGTTGGGCCAGGCCAGGCGGCAGCGGACCACGCGGGGACGCCTGGAGCGGTTGCGAATCCTCCAGCGGACCAGAAACCCAGGCAGCGAGGATGTCTTCAGATCGTGAGGGATGATCGGTCCCGACAGCAGCACCTCCACGTCGATACCGGGCAGGGCATCCGGGGCGGCCAGACGCATCTGGGGAAAGGCCGGTTCAGCTCGCAGGACCCGGCAGGGGGGGATCCCATCGATGGCGCTGGTGGCCAGAACTCTTTGGGTCCGCCCCGCCGCGACGCTCAGATAAGCGCCTTCCAGTCCGGCCGGGTTTTCCAGTGGCATGTCCTGGTTGTTATTGGCGCTGAAGTTACGGAACCGCCCATCCCGGCAGATCTCCACCTTGCCGCATCCGATGCCGCCCAGCGGGACGCCGCCTGGTGCGGTGGTGGGGTCGCCTTGGCCGTCTATGTAGTCATCCGCCTGCCCGCTTTCGACGAACCGCAGCCAGGTGCACAGCACCACATGGGCCTTCCGGACGCACCTGGGCATGCCGTGAAATGTCAGCGTGCCGTCTCCCCTTGCGGCCATTGGGCGGCATAGCACGCGCCAGACCCATCCGCGGACCTTGGAGGCGATTGTGGATGGGCCGGTAAGCCCCTGACCCATCGACAGGGTCTCCTCCGTCGGTTGACGGCTGGCGACTCGAAGCGTTGTCTTTACGCCGTCGAGCTTCCCTGCCGCGGATGCCCTAACCCGAACGGCGACGAAGTACCCCAGTTTGGCCAGGGCGCTGGGAATGTGTACCGCGATGGGGCGGTGTACGTCGGTATGGAGGTAGAAGAGTTCCTGGTGCTCGGTTTCGTGGTAGACCTTGGTCATGATCGTCCTTGTCCCCGGGGCGGCCGCGAGGCAACTCAATTCACGCCTTTCCGATAAGTTTGCGCTTCTTCTCCAAGTAGTAGCAGTAGTTCTTGTATGAGATATTCGGTGGGACAAGATGATCCAGGTGCGGGATGTATCCGCCCTGGTCCAGCAGCGGCCTC
>Ga0315273_10002241_pt1 | contig 22687 bp, 32 predicted proteins | sample YL17G02_0_MG_FD_205753 | JGI IMG/M metagenome (GOLD analysis project Ga0315273, IMG submission 205753) | Sediment microbial communities from Yellowstone Lake, YNP, Wyoming, USA - YL17G02_0 | ecosystem: Environmental > Aquatic > Freshwater > Lake > Sediment | place: USA: Wyoming | collected...
TCGAATTGCCCTTCAAAGACGGTTTTCAGTTTTCCCAATGCCATTAGAATAGCCTCATTTGGTTTCCGATGTTTTTCCTCGCTTCAGCAGCATATTTCGGGTTTATCTCCACGCCTACATAATCCATATTGTTTTCAAATGCTACCTTTAGCGTCGTTCCTGACCCCGCGAACGGATCGACCACGATTGGCCGCAAGAAGCCAGCATTGCACGAGCAAACCGCAATCGATTTCTTCTTGATGTAGGTGAAACCACACCGACCTTTCCCATTCCTGATCGGTGCTTGCGAGCCTAATAGAGAACCCGTGTGGTCTTTTCTAGCAACCCCTCGGCCTTCGGTAAGGACGACCTCGGTTTCGACCACCGGCTGCTTGGGAAGGCCACATTGCTTGCATATTTCCCTCGGACAGCCTCGCTTGATAGCGCGTCTTGGTAGCTCGGGGGGGAACGTCGCATGGTGCTCGCCCGGATACTTGTTCGTGCCAAAATGCCACGTCGTCCTCGCAACCCGGCCAATCTTGTTATCGGAGGGAATGTATTTGCGGCCTGAATACGTTGCATTGTCGCCATGTGCTCGTTTCTTGCCTCCAAATTCCCTGACGGAGCTATCCACGCTCTTCGCTGGCTCGTGTTGTAATTCATAATAGTAATCGTGGGAATCCCAAAAGGATTTCTTTCTTTGCCCCGTCCCGCCACAATACTTGCACTTCTCTTCCCTGACTTCTTCTTTTTCCACGGGTTGAACGCCCGCAACGTTCAGATCGAACCATGTTTTTGATTCTTTCTTCTCTTTGACTATTTTTATACCCGTGCCCTCGCAATGATCGCATGTACCGTATTCCCAATCAACGTGCTCGGTTCCTTTAATTCCTAACGGCTTTTCTCTTTGAATCACGAGGGTTTTCTTGTTCGTGTGATACAAAGGCCGGTTGTTCTTCACGAAAAAATAAACCATTTCAAAGTCAACGGTATCTCTATCATTCTGTGAGCCTGGCATCGGATCGCTCTTTTCCCAGGGATGCTTTTCACGGAGAATCCAACCGCGCTTCACCATTTCAGTAACGAACCGCTCCGGTATGCAGAAATATGACTTCCCTCTAACCAGGTCTTCACCACCTTGTTTCTTGCCGGGCATGTGCTTGTCACCTATATTTACCCAAAATGTTCCGTCGTTTCGCAGTTTCCGGCGCAGCACGTCGAAGATAAGGCATAGATTATTGATATAAATCGAGGGCAAGGGTTCCAATCCCAATTCGCCCTTCCAAGCCTTGCATTTCTCGCAAATATAGCTCCCCTTATCAGGCCGATTCTCATTTTTTGTCCGGTTTTTTGCAACAATCGAGCGCGGACCTGGAATGTCGGTCGGTGTCCATTTTCGCAACGGCGGAAGCCACTTCCAAACGTGATCGCATGTAGGATCGCCCCCCCATATCAACGGGTTCCCACCATAATCCCGTTGGTCAAAGTAAGGCGGGGAGGTAACGCCACAATTTATAGACCCGTCAGGTAGTGATTCGAGCATTTCCAAGGCATTGCCAACAAGGATCTTGTTCCTAAAGGCTTTCAAAACCTTTGCTGGTTTCGTGGCCGTGACCGGGATCACATGCTGATCGGGCTTGGAAATTGGTTTTTCAGGTAGTGTTTCTGTCAAAATAGCTTCACATCCAAGGCTTTTTTGTTTCGATTGACAAATGGCTTGTTTGAAAGCAGCAATTCATTCTGGTACTTCCATTTGAACGTCGTGAAATTCTCCAATTCCTTGACGTGCCAATCCTTGTATAATTCTCGCACTTCCGGGCAATCGTTATACGTTAAAATGACGTGGTGCGTCGATTCGTGGTTCATCTTCGCAAGGATGTCGTGATCTTGAACCGTGAACTTCCCCTTATAGAAAGATTCTGTTCCATAGTAGGGCGGGTCTTCATATATCAGAAATTCCATGCAATTGTCATTTTCCTTGTATTCCATCTTGTTTAACTTTTCCAAGGCTTCTTTATACGAGTAGTTCCAGATTTGAAGCCTTGATTTGTCCATTTTTGCCTTCCAATTGCCAAATTCCATTTCTTTTGGAAACTTGCCAGGAACTTGAATGATGTTCGAGAATCGGTTTTTGATGTAGAAAAATAACGCCCGGCCAACGTCATCCGTCCTGATCGAAAACTTCTCGACCCAATCTTGACCGCACCACGAGTATTGAAGTTCCTTGATAAACTCGTCGTATTTGGTATGCAACACGTTCCAAAAATTGAATATCTCGTGGTCTATATCGTTTAAAATAGCATAAAGTGGCGTGGGTTCAAGATTGAAGAATAATATTGCACTCCCACAAAAAATCTCGGCATAAACCCTCCGGTGGTTGATAGCACGATTCTTGACTTCGTTGAACCGTTTATAAGCCACGCATTCTGGAAAATATGCCATTAGGTCGTGTTTTTGGATCAACTTTTTCTTAGAACCGACGATCCGCAGGGGGGATAGGTTTATGGTAACGTTGTTACCTGGCAATCGTTCCTCTTTGTCGTGTTCGGCCATGTCAAAATAGCACCTTTTGTTTGTCTTTTGTTTTCAAGAACGCCCTTTTACCTATAGCAACCCGTTTTTCAACGTCGGGCTTGTTTTTATCATCGATTTCAAAGCCAATCCATTTAACATTCCCCAGCTCCTCACATTGCTCAGCCGTGTAACCCGACCCCATAAAAGGATCGATGACGGTCTTTGCATTGAATCCTTTAATTAGATACTTGAAGAAACTTGATGATTTTGCACTTGGGTTCTTGTATTTTGTTTTATTCAAGAAACCGGCTTTGATAACTATTCCAAATATATTATATAGGGGTTTTATCTTCGGGGGTTTATCAAAACAAGTGAAATAAGGCGAATAAGAATTTCTAAGCGATATTTTTGTTGGGCGAAACCCGTTCTTGAAATAAAGGATGAACTTTCCTTTTGGATCGACCATCTTCGTCCATTCATTCTCGTCTTTCAACGGGACACAAAAGATCACGATCTTGGCTATTCTCCTCGCTTCGGTTATCCATTGCAAGTGCCATTCTACCGGATAGTTCATATAATCAATATCTTTCATGTTTATCGGCTTGCCTTTTTTTTCACGCCAACCGGATTTCTTGCCCGTTTTCCACGGAGGATCGGTAATGAGCATGTCAAAATAACCGTTTGGAAACGCCTTCAGTGCTGGAAGGCAATCCTCATAGTAACATTTATTCCATTCACGAGTTTCCATTTTCAATCCCACGTTATGATCGTTTTTACTTTTGCAACTTTTAATCTCACAGGTTGGTTATCCTTGTCCAACACACTAGCCTGGCATACATGCTCGATGCCAATGGTGAAGAACTGACGGCAATACGGGCATGATATTTCTGTCTTTATCTTGTCGGGTTGTTTTTGCATCAGAATAACCTCAAGCCTCTACCTGGTTACCGTGATTGCCATGTCTATTCAATCCCAGCGTCCTGTTCTGATGAATCTGGACAATTTTTGTTTCGTTATATCAAGGGCAATGCCTTGTTTCTCGACGGTCTTGAAGAACCCGTCAACGAATGCTTGGATATAGGTATAAGGCCGCTTCCTGGCCTTGTTATCGTTCTTCTTGAGTAACTTGGCGAGCTTTGCTGACTTCTCAAGGATCGTGGTTACCTTGATCATGCCTCCCGTTATCATGTTAATCTTGACGTGAAAATCCAAAGAATCGTTCAAATACTCAACGATCTTATCAATTCCTGCTTTCTTGTCATAGGAAACATTCACGAGTTTCCTTGATTCACTTAGAAGCTTCTTAAATTCATGTCTCTTGACTGAAATGCCGTTTTCTTTCGTGGTTTTCATCATTTCTTGAAACGACGTTTTCATCTTGGTTTCTCGCATTGTCACGTACATCGAAATTGCAACGATTGTATTGCTCTCGTGCACGGGCGCACTTTTTAGCAGTTTGTGAATGATATAACAAGCCCTTTTCATCGTTTGAAACGTGAAATGGAAGATATCGACCATCTTCAAAAGCTTGTCAATACAATTGAGCAGCTTGGTTTCCTCGTTGTTATACCACTTTGTTAATCCATAACCCTTTGAAGGCAAATCTTCGTGGGCATATATTGGCAACGGGCTTGAAGTGTAGAAATGCGTGCTTGCTTTTTTCAAATGTGAACTATCCGTGCTGCCCACTTCATCCGTGTTAAACATTCCTTCGATATCTTTCGTTTCATCGTGGACTAGGCCGCAAACTCGACAAACGACCATTCCTCTTGAAACGATCAAGTCGCTCTCGGTGCATTGGTGAGTTATCGATTCACTGAACATCATTATAGACCAACTCCTTTCATTATCTTCTCAATTTCTTGTTCCTTCTCTAAAATCTCAGTTAATCCCTTGATCGTTTCCATTATTGAATTTCTGGTTTCTTTATTGCTGGTTATCAAGAAGTTTTTTAATGCCACTTCCATATTTTCGATGAAATTGTCTTTCGTGGCAACCTTCTTCACGAGGGCATATAGATCGTGCAACGCCCACCTGTATTCGATGCTCATGAGCATCCTGGTTATCTCGGCTGACAAGGCTTCTGCTTCGTCGGTATTGGCAATATACACCCATTTCCGGCCCATTGCCAAATCTGAAAGAAAATCCCATACCTTTCCTTGAACTTTTGGGATGGTTTCCGATTTCTCGTATGCTTCTTGCTTTTTCTTCTCGCTCATTTGCATTCCTCACCTGTTTCACAATGCTCACACCACCATATCATGATTGGCTTGAAGTTTTCATTTTCCGGTACACATTGGACAGCTTTGCTCTCCTTCTTCACCCTGAATTGACCACATTGGGGACATTGCTGCTTGATTGCTTTCCGATTTGAACCTGGCATGTTTCTCACGAGAATATTTGATCGAGTGTTTTTTGTATCGTGTCACGTTCCTTTTCTTTAGATTTAATATCATTCATAGCCGTATCTTCGGTTTTATCTTCGTTTTTCTCGTTTCGATGGTCGTGACGCTCTTGGTAGGATTCCACGAGTAAAAGGAACCGCATGAATGCTTCGTCCGCCCCGGGCGGGGCGGGGCCGTGTAGCAAGAGCAGCAACCTCACGGCTTCCATGCACCGCATGAGCAATTTACTATGTTTCTCTTCGTTAAACACGGGTTGGGTGATTATCGTTTTATTCGGGTCGCTTGGGTCGGGGATTTCTTTATGCTTGGTCATTTCATCGATTTCAGCCTTCCAATGGTTCAAACCTTCAACGAGAATCTCCATTGCTAATTTCCTTGTCCCGCTAGCAAGATTTCCACGTTTCATGACCCTGCTTCCATCCGCCCCCGCACCTACCGGGGCAGCTGGCCCTAGGTGATCGAGATTAGGTTTCTTCTTGGTTGATTTGTTGTTCATTTCTTGTCGCCTTATAGCATTTTATCATTCCTCGTTGATGTGGGGGCAGCCTTCTGGTTTTATAGTGGCCCCGCATCCCATAGTGATTCGCCCGTCGCCATCTTGGTCGATCACCTCGTAATAGGCACATTGATTACACGAAGGTATTTTCTCGCTTTCCAAGATTCTTCACCAGTTATCTTTAACGTGTTTCTCGTTTTTGGTGCGCCGAATTTCTGAATCCACTGGGTTTGTCAGCCGCACGAGTTTCTTGTAGGATGAAATGCTTGGCCCGCCGCCCGTGTGGATACCTTCGAGGTTACCTATCAAGCAGCTATCGCAGAAATAATCCACGCGGTTTTTAGGATATTCATGAACCCACCACTTAGCGTACCATGCCTTCCACGTCGCTTCGGCATTCTTGCGTCCCATGTCTTCACATTCCACGCAATATCGTGCCTTGATCTTCTTGTCGGCTAACCAATTGAAAAGCCGATCAAGCATCAGCAATCCCTTGCCCTTGGTTGCATGTCCCGACAAGAACAACCACGAAAAAACCAACGTGATTGCGAATTGAACAGGCGTGAAGATCAACAGCACATGAATGATGTTCTCGATAATGCCCCCGCCAGGCGTGTTCAGCACGAAAAGTACCGTGCCCGCAAGCGACCACAATCCCGTTATCAACAATGCTCGTTTTGTTCGTTCTCTCATGCTTTTTCACCGATTTCAATCCATACCTTTATCTATCATTCATTAATGAAACCCATTTCGTGCTGGCCTTGTTAAAAACAAACCCGGCCTTTTCAAAGAACACTTCGATGTTTTGATCCACATAATAGCACATCTCTATCGTTTCCCAATTCTTGTTGCCTATTCGTAGCAAGTAATCTATCAGCCTTGATGCTACCCCTTTTCGTTGATTCTGTCTATCCACGATCAAGATATCGACATAGCACCAGCTCAGCATGTCGAACGCCAACAAGAAACCGATGATTTCACGTCCATCATCACATACCAACAATATCGATCTGTTATCATCGATATAATCAATGAAATCTATCTTGGAATATTCGATTGGCTCGTTATAGATGGTAACATTAGCACCGTTGGTATAAACTTGATAAATACCCGGAATATCATAGATTTCAGCTTTGCGGGTAGTAATAACCAATTTCATGGCATTATCCAATCCATTTTGTTCTTTCATTCTTTTACACCTTCATTCCAAATAGTAGCCCTTTCACGAGGAGGTTGCCGAACCGTGCAAAATACCATGAGCGAAGTAGAAGATCGAAGAGAATAGGTGAGGCATGAGAAGAAATGACAAATTGGCACGGTTTCCGTGCTGCACGGGGCCTCCGCATTCGTGGGGTTGCTATCATGGTGGTCATCTTTTCATTTCAATATAACCGTTGAACCGTCTATAGCGATAAAATTACATTTTTCAAGATTCCTGATTATTTCCCTAAAAGCATCAATCGTGATCGTGTTACTATCCATGTGCTGCTCGCATTTTCGTTTTAACGATGACATGCTCATTTGCTTGTCCATTTGTAAAACCGCAAGTACCAATTCTGATATTTCCTTTTGTTCTTCCGTTATGCTGCCATTAGTTTCCATCACGAGCGGCTTGGTTGCTTGCTTGGCTTGCGTGGTAATAGGCTTGGTTGCTTCTGGAAGCGTATCACTTGGGTTCAACCCTGTGGCATACATGCTCATTGAATCGATGATTGTTTGTTTCGTAGCATCCACCAAGGCTTTTGGGATCATTATGATCGTTTTTCCGCCACTTGTTTTTCCCGTAAGGTGCTCGAACTTCATTTCGATTCCAGGATGACGTTGCGACATTATTTTATAGACCCAAGCAAGCCGGTAGGTGATCTTTAATTTAAGATTTAAATCGTTCAAACTATCATTTGTATATCGGTAGTATTGTGACCTCGCAATATACGGGACGGGGTTCTTCACCCACGCAGCCCTCTCGGTAGTTTTCTTTTCTGATTCCATGATCTGTTCCATCATGGTTGAATCGATCACGTCAGCTAGGGTGCTATCCAATTCATCCTTGACCGCAGCAATGATTCCAAGTTTCTCGACCAATACCTGCTTCCATTTCTCGTTTTTTATCTTGGTAGTATCAACTACAGCGTTCAAAAAATCGATGATCATGTCCTCGGGAATCCCTAAATACGTGATACCTTCTCTCTCGAACATTTGTAAGGATTTGTAGGTCACCATGTCCATTCACTACTTGAATTTGATTATTTCATTATCCCCTTGCTTTTCAATGTCTATCATTTTCTCATGAACGAGCCGTTGCAGCACCGCGTCATATTTCTTGTCGCTCAAGTTATCATGCTTGGTTCTAAGAACCGCTTTCAATTCATCTTTCGTGGGGGATTGCAATTCAATGACCGTGAGTATCGATGCAATCAGATCGTCATCTTGGTGCAAAGTAACGTCGGGAACCAAAGCCTTAACCCCCGGAGGTAATTTAATTGCTTTCTCGTTGATATCAGCCTTTGGAATGATTATGCCCGTCGTCGTGTGGTCGCCAAACCAACATGCTTTCGCGTATTCCACGCCTGACCATCGTTTTTTCAAGATCGATGCAAACCCTTGAAGCGATAATTGGCCGGTATTGATGCTCAGCCCTTTTATGCGGTTGTTTATATCAACAAGGTTGTTTGAATTGAAACGGTACTCGCCATTCTGTTCATATAACTCGGACATCACCCATTTTGGCCTGTCCTTCTTATCTAACATGCAGCCTTCAAGAAAGCCAAACATTATACCAAAAACGTCTTCCGAACCTTGTTTCAACGTCCGTTTTATCAACTTGTCAAGGCCGGTCAAGTTCAATTCTATACCGAATATCTCCTTGAACAAGGCAGCCCCTAAATATGCCAATTTATAAATGGAGTTCTCTCGTTGCGTCCGAATTGCCCCTGACCCGTCACCTTCTTGTGGCATCATGGGCGCAAGCTTGTATCGGGCCAACACGTTCTCAAAGGAAAAATCCTTTGTTTTTTCATAAATAAATCGACCAAGATAACCGGGAATCATTATCCCTTTTAAACTATCAAATTTTGCCTTGTCTTCGTCTGAATAAACGGAGGTTATCGGTATTATGAGTAACCGGGACAATATCTTGTCGTCATCGAGCAGATCAGGCAACTCGTTATAGGCTATGTAGGGTGGAGATGATAGCGGCTTGTTTATAACGAAGGTCTTGTTATTTGCTTCCTTCTTTTGCACGTAAGCTTGTGTTGTTAATGCCGATTTCAACATTGCTTTATGGTCACTTGAGAGTTTTGTTATATCATCAATCCCGACGGGGAACGTTGAAAATGAAATGTAATCCTCGGCCCTACTCGTTGTTTTGAACATATTGGGTGAAATGATGACAGGAAAACCGTACCATTGCGTCGTTAGTAGTTTGAGTATTGCGGTCTTGCCCTTTTCGCCTTCATAAGAACCCAAAGCTATCATTGGCATCAATTCACTGAATGGCTGCAATGCGCTCATGAACGGGGCTGCCGTGTTCAAGGCAAACAATATATCTTTTATATTCACCTTCAATTCATCGTCTTCATATGCTATTTTAACAGCGTCATACATTGCACGAGCCATTTCTTTTGCTTTTGTTTCCTCGACCACCATCCTACACATTGCCTCGGCAGATGGTCGCCAACTAAGATGAACCGCTCCCTTGAAGGCTATCCAATATTTATCGATCATTCGCCAACCGTTGGCCGTGAAACCAAGCACGGGGGCATATTCGATGACCGGAACCTTGAAAGCCGCGACATATTCGGTTATGAAACGTCCAAATATGTTTTTTTCTTCACCCGTCGCGCTTGAGTTGCCTCGATAGATTTTGCTTATCACGTCATCTAACTCGCAATCCCTGAAAGTAGCGTCATTTATCGTGAAATTATATCGTTCGACCGTGGCATCTTCGTTTTTCTCGATAAGAACCGCTGTCATGGTAAAGTTCCTCCATTTCCATATCTTGCGGTCTCTCGTGGTTCCTTTTTTGAAAACTCTCACATGCCATATCCCTGTAGGCTCAAGCACATAAAAATCAACCCCTGGCTCGATTTCTATCACTAATCTTGATGCGTTTCGATCAATAGCATCTGGAATTGGTAGGCCGGGCGATTTGTTCCATGCTCCGTTAATCCAAAAATTCAACGGGGGGATTCCTGGCTTCCCGTCAGGTGTCACGGCACCGGGAACAGGCGTGATCACATGCTGATCAACCTCGGGGGCCGAAGCCGAAGCTGATGGTTCCGGGGCTTCTGGTGCTGGCGTTTCTGCCGGTGCTGGTGTTGCCGGGGGCTTGGTTGCTTTCTTACTATCCGGTTCGACCGCCGGTACTCGCTTTGCTTCGTTCTCCTTGTCCCACCAAGCCTTTATCTGTGAAGCCGATTTCTTTGAATCATATGCGTTAATTCTACTAAAAGTAGCATCTACCTCGGATTCCGTGTAACCCAACGCCTTCAAAGCAAACATCGATTCCTTCCAAATGATAAATTCGTGCTCGTGGGCTTCGGCATCAAGATGAACGTCGATCTTATTGCCCAAAAACTCGGCAATCTTGAATCCTTTTACCGTTCCGTCTTTGGCGACCTTTTGGGGAATAACGAGTTTCAACCGGCCAAGCAGCCATGCAACACGCCAACCATCGACCTCGGGAATAGTGGCTTCGGTTCCCATGAATACCGTATAAGTGCCAGGGTGATCCTTCCATTTCGTACCAACACCATAAAGAATCCCACCACCACCTTCTTTCCCTTCTGCCCTGGTGCCGTCAGGATTGATGGTAGGCAGAAACTTGAACACCCCGCATTGATAATCAACGCTTACATGCTCGAAATTAACGATGTTTGAACCCTTTTGACAAATGAAATTGGCCGGGCGTTTAACGAGGATGTAGTAGTGAAATCCCCCCGACCCCGACCGCACGATGTAACATTGATCAGGCCCGACAGGGAACCCATGATGCGTCAAAAAGGCTTTGATCAATTCCCACGGGTCGCTGACGGGCAGCCCGTCCCTTATCTTCGCATAAAGGGCTTTTGCAACCCACCCATACTTGTTTTTCTTTGTCTTGCCTTCTTTTATCTTTTTTTCTATCTCAGCTTCTTCTTTAAGGATTTTTTCTTGTGTAACGATGTCAAAATCAATACCAACAAACCCGTCCTTGAATACAACAAAATGTGGCCTAGATGGATCATAACCAGGATTGTCCGTGACCTGAAATCCTTTCCAGGTCGCGCCTAGCGTGCTCCCGGCCTGATCCTTATTGATCGAGGCCGGATCGGCACTATAATTTACTTTGTTTAATCCCAATAAAACCCCTCCCAGGGTTCGGGTTATCCGGCCTTATCAAATGCTGGTATTGTCGGGTGCTGGCTCTATCGTTATCTTGACCTTACCATCCTGTCGAAAAACGGTGAAAATCACGTTCTTGGGGATTTTCCCCCCCCAAGCGTCGATAACGTCAATGGGAATCGTTGTTACCTTGTTTCCCGTTACCGTCATTTTCCGTCGAATGGTAATTTCTGATTCTAATGCTTGTTCAACCATTTTGAACGCCATTATCGTTTCGTTCGCGGTAAAACTATTCTATCTTGACTAATATTTAATAATATCTAATCTCCCGACAATAACTGACACAAATCAAAACAAGTAAAACAAGGAATTTTTGGTCAAAACAGGGGCCAAAAAAAGGCTAAAGTTACTTGTTAAGTAATAACTTACTATTCTAGATAGATTCTTGTTTTCTTGTTGGGTTTTCATCCTCGCGCATGAGGAAAAATGTGAATTATTAGATCATTACGATCTATAGAGTTCCCGTTGCCCTTTTTTTTTTCCTCTTAGGGGGGGGATATAGATTTGGTCAAAACAAGACTTGTTTTATGATATTTTTCTTCGTTAAATGGTTACGTTGAAGTCAATCTTGACCATTTCAAGTTCTTGTTTTCTTGCTGGTTGTAACTCGCCCACCGGTGAAATCGTAGAATGGTTCGGCATAACTTAACTCGGCAATCGGGCCTTGTTTCTTATAATTGAGTATTTAATAGAAGTTTCCGGCAAAGGGATTTACTAGGCATAAAAACAGGACATGGATGCTGTGGTTGGCGGATGAATTGTCATATTTTAAAAATGAAACTATGAAATTTATGTTTGTTTTATACGTCGAAATGCCCTGTTAACCCGATAAACCATGGGTTCTTGCATTCATGTTTTCTTTTTGGTTTAAATTGATATTTACAACTGTTTGTTAATTAGTAGTATGTCTTGAGAAGCAATCGTGTTGTTTTACCTTGCCATGCGTCAGGATTCTTTGATTTTTGGTGCAAGAGGATCTTGGCATAGTCACGCCTTTTGAGATAATATTCGATCCTCGGGAATGATAAAACCACCTCAGTTCATTCTTGTTCATTCTTGTTTATCCTTGTTTATTCCTGTTTATTCTTGTTAATCAGTAGATATGGGCTGTGAATCGAATAAACGAAGGGGGGAAAAATATAAAAATTGTTTATTTAAAAAAGTGAAAAGGTGAAAAGGAGCCGGGGCAGAAAGTGAAAAGGAGCCGGGGCAGAAAGTGAAAAGGTGAAAAGGAGCCGGGGCAGAAAGTGAAAAGGGTTATATTCTTTAAATTTATATTTCACCTTGATCGATATGAAGATTACGACTGTTGATATTAAGAATAGCCTTTATGCTTTGAAGAACGAGTTACACGTTTCCAGCGCGGAGAAAGCAATCGTGAAATTGATTGCAATGCGTGAGCAATTGGTTGAAAACGTTAATATTTGGAATTTTAAAATGGGTGGTAATGATTCTGATAAGCCCGAAATTGAAGAGATACTCTCCAAACTTCATGAGATCGTTGATAACAAGAAAAGGGAGAAAAAATGACGTTTTCAGGAATCGTTGAGATATTCGAGAATGAATTTGGGAGGGGAATCATCGTTCCCCTTGAAGTCAAGGACGTGCTTGCCTATTTTTTGACCAAGAAGGCCGAGCACGTTGCCTACATCGTGCTTGGAAACGAGTTTGTCCACGCCTACAAGGTTGAAAAGGGTTACATTATCGAGGGCTGTGCTGGTTTCTATAATTTCTACAAGATCGACCTGGACATCCCAAAGGATGATTTTATTGGCCGGGTGCAAGAACACTTGTTCCATGTTTATGTCGATCCCGTTCCCGTGCAAGATCGTATCGAATGCCCGCATTGCAAGGGCGAAAAGCAATTCATGATGGAAGGGGGCGAGAATGACACGCAAGGATACTATGTTGACTGCCATGTTTGCGAGGGCGAGGGCACGGTCTTCCAACAGGACGTTACCTATTGCGTTCAGTGCAAAAACTTCGCCCCGTTCGCAAGCCCCCGTGTCGATCCGATACTATTCGGGTGCAAATCGGCTCATGATGGAATCTGTAGCAAGCAAGGCCGGTTCATCTGCGATTCTCGATGCAACGATCATTGTGATGATTATAAATTCAACGGGAAGTTATTAGTTTCGTGATTTTCTCTTTTTTCAATACCGGGTTCACCGTGCCCACGATGTTCATTAACTCGTCTATTTTAAAGGATTTCACGAGTAAAAGAAGTGTTTGCTGCTCGTTTTCATCTAACAATTTCATTTCATAAGCGATATTGACCATCCTGGCCTTCAGTTCATCTGGAATGGTGTTCTTTTCGATAAGGGTCGTGTCATTCACCGTAATCATGTTATTTATCGCTCATTTGTTGATAACGAGTTAAATGAACGCCAGGTTAAAAAAAAAGAAGAAAAAACATTCACACGTTCCTGACGTTTTTCATTGCCGATTTGATATATGCTTCACGCGAGATTCCCAGTTCGTCGGGGGCCGCATGACCCAATCCAATGATGTCTTGAAAATACTTCTCGTTGAACTTGACCCAAGGGGTAACGACGGTGAACTTCTCGGTTGCCTTGTTTCTCCAAATGAAAACGTCGTTATCAGAAACGAAGAATTTTTTGAGGACGCTTTCAAGCTGGTCGATTGACAAGTCTTCTTCGATTTCTATTCCCAAGCTTTCGAGCTTGACCTTGTTGGTCTTCATTTCGTCTATGACCTTCATGGCCGCCGCTTTGGATTCAAAATGACCATCGAGTTTCTTACACTTCTTACGTTCGTCCTCGTTGATATATACCTGCCACTCGCCATGACGGCCTTCGATCAAGTCAAATCCATTATATCGAACCATTTTCTCCGGGGCCTTGCATTATCAAAACGACGTAAGCGGGCATGATTGATTGGATGAAACGATCAACTGTGTAATAAACCTAGCTGGTGGTTCAACGTTTCACACGCCTGGCCTGACCTGGCCCTGTCAAATACCAAAATAGCATCCCGAACATCACGAATTGAAACGTGCTTGCTCAGTCTTTTCGTTTGGAAACAGGCGTGTGCAAGTATTCCCGCGCACAATCTAGCGAGCACGTTACCCGCTTTCTCCTATGCCTCGCGCTGTAGGCAAACGTCCGCGAGCATATCAAGCATTCGCGCTCTATTCAAGCACCTATCCTTACCATCCGTTCGTATTTCGGTTCCCCAGGGAAGTGTAGCCTTTCTGTTGGCATTTTAATCACGTTTTTTCTATGCGCGCGTGTCCTGGGCATAGCATGGGTGCTAGTTAATAAATTTTAATTTCTGTTGGCATTTTAATCACGTTTTTTTCTATGCGCGCGTGTCCTGGGCATAGCATGGGTGCTAGTTAATAATCTTTTTATAGCAATAATACAATAATTCCATACCGCGTGAAAAAAAAACGCGGGGAATGACAGGTCATGGAAACGACCAAATCTAGCCTCGCCCTTGTCCCCATTGAGGGCGAGCATTTAAACTTGATAAACCGACTTATTTCTGCCCCGTCCCCCCTCGGGATGCGGGCGATAATGCTGACAGGCCCGGCGGGAACGGGTAAGACCGCCGTGACCCGCCAGATCGCGGATTCGAGCGGTGCAAGTTACACGTTCATCCAATGCACCGCCGGGATGGACGAGGGCGAGCTATTGTACAAGATGCTCCCCTCGGAGGAAACGGCTGCCGGGGTGAAGGTTATACCCGGCAAAATCATAGAGGCTATTGAAGCCAGCATGAAGGGCAAGACCGTACTCGTGCTAGACGAGTGGGACAAGACCCGCCCTTCTGCCGATGCGTTCTTGCTGGATTTCTTGCAGAACGCCCGTGTTAGCTGGCGGATCAACGGGTCGAGCATGATAATGGGCAACCCGGCCAATCTCGTCGTGTTCCTTACGAGCAACGCGGAACGCGAGTTTTCCGAGCCGCTGCTCCGCCGGGTCATCACGATCAAGCTCCAGGCCCTCGCCCCGGCGAAGATGGCCGAAGTTTTGGGCAAATACGGGGTTTGCATGGAGCATTTGCCCTTGCTCGTGCAGCTCTATGCCGACACGCAGGCGGCCCGGCTCGACAAGCCAGCAACGGTGCAAGAGCTAGTCCAGCTCGAGCAAGCCCTTCATATCCTGGGCGACGCGGCGGACTGGGATCAGCTCGTGTATTCGTTCGTCGTGAAAACCGACGAAGCGTGGAGCCAACTTGCCGAATACCTCGCCCGCGCGGGCAATTCCCGCAAGGTCGTGTTAGAGAAAGACCGGGCGAGCATCGTCGAGAAGTACAGCGAACCCGCCGCTGTCCAGGCCCCGGAACCGGCTGTCGATGCCGAGCAGCCAAAGATGCCCAGGTTCAAGACCATCACCCGTGCCTCCCCTTCCCCCGTCTTCCCCGTTCCCGTGGCGGAAGACGAGGAGATTTCTGCCGTGTTACCCGATACGGGCTTCTTGGCGACCACGGCTATAGTTAAAGGTCTCGGCCCCGCGCTCGGCGACGACCCGGCGCGGATCGGGGCATTCGAGGTCGCTGATGACGGGGGGAAGCGGGTCATCGTGAAGCGTGGCCCCTTGACGCTCGAGGAGGCGGCTGTGGTTACCGCCGAGGGCACTGAGATATATGCTGAAGCCCCATTCCCGGCCACGGTGGGATTTATAAAAGAGATTGCTAATGGATCAACGCGGATCTCCGCGTGGTCGAGTAACGAGGTCGCCGGGTCGTTTGACGGGTTATTTAACTGTAGCAAGGGCGATTTCACGCTCGCGTGGAAGATCACGCGCCCCGCGACCATCGGTGCGGTCATCTCCATCAAGGGGAGCGGCAACGTGTGGCAGATCATCAATTTTATTAATGATAATCTGTGCATCGTGAAGAACAGGCTTGATATGGCGGCTGTGGTTGCCCGCATTACCAATGCGGATATGATCGTTCCAAGATGTTTTTTGGAAACGTTCATTAGCGGTGACTCGCTCAATTTCAAGCCCGGCGCGTTTCGCACCCTCGATCCCGATGTGATCGAGTTCACGGCGGAACATAACGTCAATATTAAAGCATGGATTAACCATGTCGGTAAGATCGTCGTCACGATAAGTTATGCTCTTCGACGGCTTGCCGAAAATTACTATATCCATGTTCGCGGCGGCGCTGACCTCGACGGGCTGATCGCCTTGTCGAAAATGGAGGGCATTCGTAAATGAAGGTCAAGAACCTCGCCATGCCGCCCCTCGGCGTTCATACCGGGGGGATAGTGGTCGAAGAGCCAGCCGTCCAGGGCAATGAAGAGAAACCCGTCGAAACGGAGCAACCCCCGTCCGTTCAGGCCGAGGACGAAGAAGAGAAGCCCGTCGCCCCCGCCGGGGCCGAGGAATCGGAGGACACGCATGGCGGTAACGAGGCTACCGATTCCATCGAGGAATCACCTTCCGTTTCCGAAACCGGCCAAGAAGATCGGCAAGAAGGCGAGGATGGTGAATCTGGCGACCAGGGCCAGCCCGGATCCTCCGATGGTAATGAAGGCGAGGCTAGTGCCGGGCATGGCGACGAGGGCGAGGACGGTTCGGGTGGTGATGCTCCCAATGATGCTGACCCGGCGCAGCAAACCGGCGACGGCACGGGCGAATCACCAGAAACCCCCGAGGTTGATCAAGAAGAGGGCCAGGGAGAAGGAGAAGGCCAAAACGAAGATCCCGCGGGCGGCGAGAACCCCGATCTTGAACCCGAGGAACAATCAAACGATGGTGATACCGGGTCGGGCGGTGAATACAATGCTACCGAGGTCGTGAAGCACGAATACGTGAGCATCGCGGCCTTGAAGCAGGCGTTTTATCGGCTCGTGAACGACCTCGCTGATCAGCGGGCGGGCGAGGAACCCGGCCACGATGTCTTGAGCATGAAACGGCTCGTGCGGCGTGCGCTCGACAAGCGGCCAATCGAGAAGTGTCGCGTCCACCTGATCCGCGAGGATATCATCGTGATCCTCGATGACAGCGGCAGCATGGAATGGTGGGCGAACCTCCTCAACGCCTTAGCCACGCTTTGCGTCAAACGAAAGGACGTGCGCGTGTTTTGGTCACCCAACGGGCGGATCAACGATCCTTATTGGGAACGCCAGCAAGGTCGCGGTTCGATCAAGATCGAGCCATTTCCCGCGTCGGTTCAAGGCTTGAACGTGATCTACGTCGGGGATTTCGATGGTGGTGACACGCCCTACAATCTCGCCAAGGCCGGGGCGAACGTTGCGTGGTATTGCCCCGAAATGAGATATGAGGACACGTCGGAGCATGATTGGTGCCATCACGCTCTTGCGGAATACCCCAAACGCGTCCAGTTCTTCTGGGCGAACTCGCTCGCGGATCTGTTGCGAGCATTCAAGAAAACAAGAAAAATGATGTGAAAAGCATGAAAAATGTAGGATGGTTCAGCAGGAACACCCCGCTCCCCGCCCAACTTCGGGAGCTGGAACAAAAGCTCGGGAAATGTACGGTTCTAGAGTATAAACAGATGTTTGGGAGCGCGGCCGACGTGATCGCGCTCGCCAAGAAATGGAAAGTCGAACACGCTGTCATTGTCGCCCCGATGTCCATGATCGCTAAGGTCGTGGAAGTGAAGGACACGGGGGTGACGTGGTTATGGGCACGGATGGACCCTGTTCACCCTGATAGATCATGCCCGGGGTCATCGTGTGGTGAATTTAACGCAGACCGTGACGTGATCGTGCCGAACAGCCGTGGCGGCTCGACACGGCACCACCGGTTCGTGCTGTTCAACGTCATCAAGCGAATAGACATGATACTCGAACCTTTTTAACATATGAAAAAAAGGGGATTATTTCTTTTTTGCGGGTTTAGGGCCAGGCTTGCTGCCTTTTGGCCTGACATACGCTCGAATCTTTTTCTTAGTCAGCAATTGCACGATAGCATCCTCACGCTGCTCGACGGTCACCGTTTTTGATTGCCCGGCAAAGCTAGGCTCCGGTAACGAGAAGTCATATAATATCCAACAATCATCGATGCTTTTAGGGCCGATATATTCCCCGACACGAAACCTATCTGGTACTAACAAGGTATAGAAGAACGCGTCGCTTTGCTTAACGTCCAGGATGTTCACATAAAGAACCACGTTGATCACCAATATGGTCTATATCCAAGTAATTAATAAAGTCATCGTTTTGGCTTCTTTATAGTTGATATGCTTCACGAAGGCACATGATGACCATTTCTTGCTGGTAACCAAGAACCTCGAACATCCTGGATGCTTTATCGAACTCGAACGTGTCCAAAACGTCGATATTAGCAAACTTGGCTTCATTGACCGCCATTTTGATGAGCACGATAACCTTACTACCGAGCATCTCTATTTGGTGCATTAAATCTTGTTTGTTGAACCGTGTTGGCCTTTCAACAGGTGCAACGCTGATCTTGTCCATTTCTCGATTCATCGACTCGCCTGAATTTCAGTGATCAAGATAACCGTTACATCGAAATGCCGGTTTCCCCCTTCTTCGGGATCAAAATAATCGTCCTCTATCCATTTCATATCAATATATTTCTCCGTTTTCAAGATTTCATTCATTCTGTTGATGATTTCTGTTAACTCCTTTGTGCTATCAAACGCGTGAAAATCATGTATTGTTTGCATAATCCTTTCACTTCTTTCGCAATTTTCAACGTTTCCATTGCTTGATGGTGCGTGTCCTGGTCGTGTTTCTCAATCTCGTTTCGTTCTGTATCACGTCCTCAAACCACCTGTTCAAGGCAATTTGAAGGTTATACAAATGTGGGAAGATAGTGCAGCACCAACACCGCTTGCGGGCATATCCGCCATGCCGGTTGTTAAATGTCCTTGTCATCGAACCCCTTTTGATAACTTTCATGATTCTATGTTCATGACGTTGTTTGCACGAAGATCGGCCAGCAATGCTTCCCATATGGTTTTACTTTCGAGGGCTTCTTTGATCCAAGCAACAGCATTGTCATAATACTTCCGGTTGGCAGCCATTTCTTCTGGATCTGTAAAAGCGAGATAAACATTGATCGTTTTGTAATTGGCTTCAATTATCTTGTTTGCTGACTTGATGTACCGCTTTAACTTGAAGATGAAATAAAAACGGTTGAGAAAATTGATCTTGATAGGCTTAACAACCATGTGTTTCACTTCAACGCCAATATCTTTCGATTATTTCATCTACAAGCATGTCGAATGGGTTTTCTTCTTCTAATGGTGCTACGGTCATTGTTTCCTGTTTTTCTCGAATCATGTTTGCCATGATTGGTTCACTGCCATTTATATACATATGTCGCTGTCATGCAATGCAAGGCGGGATAAGACCTCTTTGATCGCCGGGTCTTCCAACGCTTTTTTCATGCAATCCCGAATTGTTGCACCTGACGCATGATTTCTCCGTTCGTTTTTCTCTCGCAAGAACCTAACAATTTTCATTTGTGCAATGCTACGGTTGGAAACAAGATAGAACAAGGCCGCCGCAACGGCCACGCGGCTCGTTATCGTGTGCATGTGTTTCATAAGATATATCCTTCGCATTTCGTTGAACGCGGCCCTGTGATCCACGTTATCCATTTCGTTGAAATGCCCGAACAACAGGTCACGGATTTCATCGATTTTCGAGCATATCACGATCTTGCATACCTCTTTGGCCGAAACCCGGCCTTTCGCCTTGTAGGTTTGCACCACGTTCTTGTTCCCCTTGAACAATGCCGACGGGCAGCCTGGCTCGTGGCAAAACTTCACCCATTGTTGTTTCGCAATAAATTCCTTCTTGCATGAATCACAAACCCTCCGGATCGGGGTTTTCACGTAATTGTCCACGTTCCGTTTATGACAGCCTTCCAATTGGCAATTTTTACTACAAAACATCTTGTGGCTATTACCCATGAACACGGTTCCGCATATCGGGCACGGCTTTTCAGCCTTGGGCACGCGTGTAGGCCCTGGGTTACATGCTTTCGAGCAATACAAGTGCCGGACATTTCTCCTCGTGAAATTGGTGAGGCACGTCGGGCATGTTAATATCTTTCCCATTTATCATTCTACCTTTTTTTCGAGCCTATAATACGACATCGGCTTGTTCCCGTGAAACTCGTGCTCGATATGTAGTTCATGGCCGTTCTTTTTCAGCCAATTTATCACGGTTCCTAATTGCTTGCCGCTCCTGGCTTTTACAACGCTTCTTGGCAACCTGTTACCGTTAGCCTCGAAGATTTCGACCAAATGCTTGCACCGCTCTTCAATCGTGATCCTCTTCAACGAAGAACGCCTTTGATATGCAGAACCCATTGATATCTTCGATGCAATATCCCGCATGTCCTCTTTGGTCAGTTTGGAAGCCGTTTCGTTCCATTTCTCCAATATGTCTAAAGTTTGTTTGAACCCGGTCGTTTTTTTTTCCACCTGTTTTCATGTTATTGAATCCAAAACCTCACTACCACACGTCAGATCGACCCTGGTTATCCTCGCAACGCCCGGAGCATTGAACACGCCGAGCACGGGCTTGAACGTCGATAGCAACGCGGGAAACCTGAATTGCAAACACGTTTGATTTACCATATAATGCAGCAAGCCATATCCGGTGAACTCGTCTGCCATGCTGAACGATGTCAAGTTAATGGATACGTTGAAAATGACTTGTATCGACGGCATGACACTATCTTCGGCCTGGTAGTCATAATACGAGATATACCCTGCGAGTGGCGTTGCTGGATCAGTTCCCACGCGGAACCGAACCTCGCCTGAATCGACCCCGGCTGCGAGGTCAAGAGGAACGCCCGTGGTCGAATTTACTAGTGATACGTTGGCAAATGCTGGCCTTGCGATCACGAGCAGCACGTTTTCATGTCCTGGATATATTTGTTTCCACCTTTTCTGATACGTGGCATTGCCAGGGCCACTACCGTTGAACGAAACGAAATAACCACGACCACCATGTCCGGTCAGGGAAGATTCAACCAACCAGGACAGCCTACCGCCCTCGATATAGATGAATTTCGACCAATCGTTAGTATCGTTGCTCGCATAAAGGCCATACGTGAACCATGTCTTGTCTAGCTGCTCTCCCGATGTCAAGACCTTCACCTTGATCGAGAACGTTTCCTCGACCCGCGTGGTTGGCAAAGGTACGAAAAACATGGCAGCACAAAAGACCGTGGCGGCTAAGAGTATTGCAACGACCGTTCCCTCCTTGTGGTTTCGCACGTATTCCTTGATCTTCTCCATTGTTATCCTACCTGGTCGTTAAACCTTCAATTTTGGATTGTTGACGCAATTCGGGGTATGGCCTTCAAGCCCTTTGCTCGCACATCGGCATGGCTTCTCGACAAACCACGACCTAATGCCGCAAACAGGGCATCTCGCCCAAATTCCGATGCTACGGGTTTCATCGTGACCGCAACCGAGGCACTTGATGGTTCCATTGTCGGTAACTTCATAGTTCTTGATCAAGCCCATTCAAGTTTCCCCCTCTTCTATATCGGAATCGCCGCCTGAACACGGGGCGATAATGACCTTCTTATGACAAACAACACATTCCAATTCCAAGCCGGTGCCAAATTGCTTGTCCGTGCCAATTACTTTCATGGTATTGCCGCAGCACCAAACCCAATAGGTGAACGAATTGCGTATCTTGATCATGGCTTGTCATCTCATTTATCCATTCTTTCTAGAACCCAATCGGGCACTTCATACTTTATTTTTTGGTCGGTTTCTTCAAGCAGCACTTCGATCCTGGCAAGACCTTCCATCGTTGCAACTTTGTTACATAAAATCAATCGCAGCTTCTTGAAAGCTTCTTGCTCGGCTTCTTGCTTGGAGAAAACGCAGCTCATGAATATGCGGTCGAATGTATCGAATGAAAGTATGTTTTCCAATTCGTTCCATGTTTCAAGAGGAATTTCGAGATTGTTGATCGCTCGCAATCTATAGATCAGGTTCCAGGCTCGTATCATTTGATTTCGCGTTTCAAAATAACGATTGCGAATGTCACGTATCCCGAATTGGCTCGGATAAGTATCTCTTTTCACTTTTTTCCACCCTTCATAGCTCTTCCATGAATTGGCGTATCCGTATCTCGACAAACTCGGCTTCGAGGTCACGTTCCGCCTTTTCGTCCATCTTCATCGCGTATTCCATCGGTGACATCCCTAACTCTGCATGACACGCCCGTTCGAGCATCTTTTGAAACGGGGTTTGTTTTTTGCTTTCCTTTGCGAGTTCTTCTATTTCTGCTTTCAGTCTTTCGATTTCATTGTCCTTTTCATCCAAATCTTTCACCTTCTTTCAAAGCCTGACACGGATGCGGATTCGTTGCTTCCCGTCGCCGTCCCGCTCCTTTTCGATCTGCTGTTGCTTCAGCATCGTGCAATGCGAGCAGCGTTCCTTGTGGTCGCTCCAAACGTGGAGCATGTCGAACAGCCCCCCGCAGTCATCACATTTCAGCAGCCCCGTTATGTTCAATAGCCCCGTGTTTTCATCTTTGCTCATGATTTATCACTTGTCGGTTCAATACTCGTCGTCGGGCAAGTCATCTTCGTCCATACTGCTTTCATGGCCGAGTTGGGCTTCCCGTTCCACCTTTTCATAATCGCTGATAGCTTCTTGCATCGGGGTTCGTTTCGACCGGCCTGTTTTTGGGTCCTTGCTCGTGTCTAATCGCCCCTCCCTTGCCTTCTTTTTGGTTCTATCACGATTGCGTTGATGAATTTTCTACCTTTCTTGAACGCAGCACCGACACGATGCCCACCATCCAGCAAACTCAAGAAATCCGTGGCATCCTCGTACATTCTCACGATTATCGGTGGTGCTTTCGTTTTTCGGCCTGCATATTCTTCTACTCGTTTCTTGCTGCCAAAACTCACCCACTCTTCAAGTGACACTTCGCCTTCCGGGTCGCCTAACGATAGAATGGGGA
>Ga0315273_10002242_pt1 | contig 22683 bp, 25 predicted proteins | sample YL17G02_0_MG_FD_205753 | JGI IMG/M metagenome (GOLD analysis project Ga0315273, IMG submission 205753) | Sediment microbial communities from Yellowstone Lake, YNP, Wyoming, USA - YL17G02_0 | ecosystem: Environmental > Aquatic > Freshwater > Lake > Sediment | place: USA: Wyoming | collected...
GTGACGATGCCGCCGAAGAAGTCCAGGTACTGGTTGCCGTCGGCGTCCCAGACGTGCTGGTTCTTGGCTCGGACCACCACCAGCGGCTCGCGATAGAAGTGAAAAACGGCCGGAAACAGGTGCTCCCGGTGGGCCAGCAAAATCTCGTCTTTAGTCATGCTATTTCGGGGACAGGCTACGAAATCCCGAAACTCCGAGTTTCGCAATTTCCCGGCCGCTCTGGCAAACCGACCGCGCCGCGGGACGGAGCCTCGCCGCCAAAAGGCAACCCGTAGGCTGGACCCCGGTACTTTCGAGTGCGAATGGCAAGAAGCACAAGCCGGATTCGGCCGGCCCTTGGCATGGTGGTCTGGTGTATGATTGGACTGTTTGAAACCTGGGAGAAGAGATTCCGGCCTAAACGGCCACGGCATGGGCCAGACCCTCTGCACCCGCGCATTCGCGGGCGACACCGTCACCAAGGCCGGTTCCGCCCACGAACTCACCGTCTTTGAACTCCGGCCCTCGAGGTTCAAGTATCTCTCTATAGAATTCGCTGAAATCCAGAAGGAGTCCTGACATGACCTATCTTCGTCTCGCAGTTGTTTGCATCCTCGTCCTCGCGGCCTTTTCTCCGGCCGGCGCCCAGATCTGGGACAAGAACCTGATCGTCAACGGAGACGCCGAATCCGGCACCGGCGTCACCACCAGGACCGCCGCCGTGGTCAAGAACATCCCCGGCTGGACCACCGCCGGCAGCTTCACTCTCGGCCAGTACGTCAACGGAATGACTTACGACACTCGCTACATGAAGGCTCCCGGCAAACAGTACTTCGCGGGCGGGCCCGCCGGCGGCGCCGCCACCGCCGCCCAGACCATCGATCTCTCCTCCGGCGCCACCGAAATCGATGCCGGCCGCGTCCGCTTCTTCCTGAGCGGCTGGCTCGGCAACGGCGGTTCCGGCGTCGGCGCATCCAGCCGTGTCACCGCCGCCTTCCTCGACGCCGCCGGAAAGAAACTCCTGGAGTACGCCGTCGCCGGCCCCACCGTCGTCGAATGCGACAGCGTCGCGCTTCTCTGGAGATCCGGCAGCGGCTTCATCCTCCCCAATACGCGCTCCGTCGTGCTCACCGTCGACCTGACGTCCAAGGCCGTCACGTTTAACTTTGCCGCCGCCGACAACCTGGACTTCTCGGTCGCCCTCCAGCCCATCCTGGGCCTCAACCTCATCGTAAACGGCGACGCCGAAACTACCGACGGCGGTCCCTATCCTCCGGGCTGGAACGGCGCCGCCGACTTTTACGCCATCAAGACCAGCGTTGCCGCCATCAAGGAACCCGCCGCCGATGCCGTCGGCGTCTTCCTCTTCGCTGAAAAAGGTGGCAACACTCCGCGCTCGGCCGACGCCTACCAGACCATCGACGTCACCCTCGCCCGTGACCGCATCGACGGCGGCAAGGTCGTCTTCAGCTTCTCCGCCCTCCTCGGCGGCTTTGTCGACGCCACCGACGACACCTCCGACATCAAGGCCGAATTCCTCGACGCCTCCGGAAAAGCCCTTGGCGCTACCGCCCAACTCGGCCCCGTCACTCTCCAGGACCACGCCGGCAAGTCTGCGCTCATCTCGCGCTCCGCCAAAGGCTACTTGCCTGTTGGAACCCGTCTCATCCGCGTCAGCATGAGCTTCGTTGCTAAGAAGGCTCCCATCTTTGGAGTCCGGGCGTATGTCGACAACGTCGTTCTCACTCTCGCTTCGGGCGGCACCGTAGCCATCAAGGAAGGCGGAATCGTCCACGCCGCGACCTTAGGAACCGGTCCCGTCGCCCCAGGACAGATGGTCGTGGTCTACGCCACCGGCGTCAACCTCGCCTCCACGGCCCGCATGCAGCTCGACAGCGCCGGCAAGATGTCCACCTTCATCGGTGCGGCCCGTCTGTTCTTCGACGGTACCCAGGCTCCGCTCATCTCCGTCAACTCCGGCCAGGTCGCCGGCATCGTGCCATTCGACATCGAGGGCAAATCCGAGGTTCTGGTCCGTGTGGAGTATGAAGGCGTACAATCCGAGGCCGTGCGCGTGCCCGTCGCCGCAACCTCCCCGGGCCTCTTCACCCAGGACGGCACTCCCACAGGCGCCGGCCTCATCTTCAACTCGGATTACTCCCTCAATTCGAAGGACAACCCCGCCGCCGAAGGCTCCGCCGTCACCCTGTATTGGTCCGGCGGCGGCCAGACCGATCCGCCCGGCGTCGACGGCCGCATCGAACTGATGCCGCTTTCCCGCCCGCGCGCCCCCGTCTCGATCGCCATCGGCGGCAAGCCCGCCTCGCTCCTATACGCCGGGGCGGTCCCCTACGGCTGGGCCGGGCTTCTCTTTGCCGAGGTCACGGTTCCCGCCGAATTGTCGTCCGGCGATCCGGTCTCGGTCCCTGTCGTCCTGACTGCCGGCTCGGCCTCCAGTCCGGACACCCCCGTGCTGATCTGGGTGCGCAAGCCCTGACCGCTCCATCCGAGCCTCGGCCGCCCGCGCGGCCGGGGCAGGGAGTTTGCCCAGTCCGATTTCGGGAACACGGCCCCCGCCCCGAGCGTTATACTTTGGAGTTTGCCGGCTCTGCTGTGGCCGGCTGTCCTGTCGTGCTTGCCGGCCTGGTTTACCCCGGCGTAATGCGCTCTGGACACCGTAGGGAGGGAGGATAGCACACAAATGCCAACCAGGTTTGGAACCGGGTTCAGTGAGAAAGCAGACTCCTGGCAGGCGGGTGTCGAAGCGGCCGCGACGGCGTTAGCGAGCGCGGACATCGGCCAATGCGACCTCGCCCTGCTGTATTCCACGTCGAAACACGATCCCCGGCAACTGCGCGACGGCTTGCGCTCCGTGGTGGGTCCGCGCTCGCGACTGATCGGCGGCTACGCCCCGGGCGTCATCACCAAAGACAAGCTTGGCTACGAGGGTTTTCAGGTCGGCGTAGCCGTGATGGCCTCCGATTCAGTCCAGGTGGACATGTTCATCGAGACTGGGTTAGCGGACAATGAGCGGAAAGTCGGCGTCGCTCTCGGCCGGAAGATCAGCAGCAGGATCTACGCCGGCGAAGCCAATATCCTGTTGATGTACGACTCGATAAAGAAGAGGGCCTCGCAAGGCATGGACCTCAACCTCGCGACACCCCTGATTGAGGGCATGTCGGAGTCGCTCGGGGACTGGCCCCGCGCGGCGGGCGTGGGCATGATCGGCGACATGCAGGGGAATCCGACGTTCCAGTGGTTTGACGACCGGATCGAGCAACACAGCGCAATGGCGCTGGTGCTTTCGAGCGGCGTGCGAATGGACACCATCATCATGCATGGATGCAAACCAGCCAGCACCTACCACCAGGTCACCAGGACGGAGGGCGCGACGGTGCTGGAGATCGACGGCCGGCCGGCCGTGGAGGTCATTGGCGAATTGCTCGGGCCTGAGTTTGAGAAAGACTGGCGGGAATCTCCGTTCTTTGTCACTCTCGGCGTGAACAAAGGGGACAAGTTCGGCCCGTTTCGCGAAGAGGACTATGCCAACCGGGTCTGCATGGCGGTGGACAATGAGCGGGGCGGGCTGGTGATGTTCGAGAACGATCTCAAAGCGGGCCACGAGATCCAGGTGATGCGGCGCAGCATCGATTCCGAGCACGTCGCGGCGCGATCGCGCGAACTGCTGGCGCGGGTGGCGGATCGCCGCGCGGTGTTCGCTCTCTACATCGATTGCGCCTTGCGCGCCAGCGCCTATTGCGGCGCCGAGAGAGAAGAGGCGGAAGAGGTGCAGAAGGCAATCGGACCGCTCATGCCGCTGCTGGGCATGTACTCGGGAGTTGAGATTGCCAAGGTTGGAGATTCGATGCAGGCCCTGGATTATACCGGAGTCCTGTGCGTTTTCAGCGAGTGAGCCGTGGATCAGATCGCCAACGAGCGTATCGGGAAAGAACTCGCCTACTACAAACGGCAGGTGGACGCGCTTGCCGGAGAAGTGCTGCGGCTCGATTACACCATCTCCGGAATGCGCCACGCCCTCGAACAGAAGCGAAAGGGGTACGAACTGCTGGGGTCTCTGCTCGAATCCTGTTCGAGCGACATCGAGCTGTCGTCGATCTTCGAGACCACGATCCGGGAGATCAGCTCCGCTCTTGGAATGGACCGGACCGTGGTCCTGACACCGGCTGGCGAGGGTTATCGGCCCAGCTTTTGGGTGGGTTTTGGCGAGGATTGTGACGCACCGTTTGCCGCGCTGACCGTTCAGTTCCCACCCGAGTTCTCCTCCGGAGGCGGGCACCTTCGCGTGACGGGCGCATCCGCGAGGACTCCTCTCGCCGGACGTCTGCAAGAGGCGTTCGGGCTTCCATTTTTCATCTGTCTTCCGGTGATGGGCCTGGACGCGCCGCTCGGCATTCTGCTCGCCGGAAGACTCAAGGAAGCCAAACCCCTTTACCCCCCGCTGGACCAGGGCGACGTGGACACCTTGCAGGCAATCGCGGGGCTGATCTCGGCTTTCGTCCGCATACGCCAGGTTGCGGTGCTGGAAGAGAAGGATCGTCTGAAGACTGCTTTCTTCTCCAACATCTCGCACGAGTTCCGAACACCGATCACTCTCACGCTGGGCCCGCTGGAGGGGATTCTGGCGGGCCGCCTGGGCGCCGTACCGGAAGCCGTTCTCGAGCAAGTCCGCATGATTATCCGCAACCAGGAGCGGTTGCTCGGACTCGTTAATCAGATTCTGGATCTCGCCAAGATGGAAGCCGGCAAGATGCCGCTGGCGGCCGTCCGTTGTCCGGAGGTCAATCGCTTTGTCGAGGAACGGGCCGGGCAGTTCCACTGGGTGGCGGAGAAGCGCGGCCTGGCGCTTCGGATCTGTCTGGATCCGCGTCTGGAGGGCGCTGACCTCTATCTCGACCCCGACAAATTCGACAAGCTTGCTTTTAACCTGCTCTCGAACGCGTTCAAGTTCACGCGGCAAGGTTTCGTCGAGGTCGCGACGGAGCGAATCGGGGAGACTTTCCGATTCAGAGTGACGGACACCGGCGAGGGGATCAGAACGGATCATCTTCCTTACGTTTTCGACCGCTTTTATCAAGCCGGCTCCACGGCGCCGCCGGAGCAGGCGGGAACGGGCCTGGGCCTGGCGTGGGTGAAAGAGATCGCGAAACTCCACGGCGGAACCGTGACGGTTCTCAGCGAATACGGCGCCGGTTCCTCCTTCGCAGTGACGGTTCCGTTGGGCAAAGGCCATCTGAGTTCGGCCTCGGTGGTGAGTTCGGATGAGGCGCCCACGCTCAGACCCCCGCCTTCTTTCATTGCCGGTGAAATCGGCCCCGACCCGGAGAGCGCGGAGCGGCTCAACAAAGAATCCGAAGCTGTGTTCGATCCGGCCAAGCCCACCATCCTTTACGCCGAGGACAACCCGGACCTGCGGGACTACGTGCGCAAGTTGCTGGCCGGCGAATTCAACGTCTTCGTGGCCGCCGACGGGGCGGGCGCGCTCGACAAGATCCGGAAGGTCCAGCCGGACCTTGTCGTCACCGATCAGTTGATGCCGGTTCTGAGCGGCCGCGATCTCCTGCGCAGTATCCGTGGGGACGAACTGCTGCGGGCGATTCCCGTCATCTTTCTCACGGCACAGGGCGGGACGGAGGCGAGGATCGAGAGCCTGGAGTCGGGCGCGGACGATTACCTCGCCAAGCCGTTCAACGAGTCCGAACTCCTGGCTCGAATCCGCAACCTTCTCCAGGCGCGCGCACAAGAACGCAAGCTGGCCGAACTGAACCGGCTGCTCGAAGCCCGCATCGAGGCGGAGCTGGCCAAGACGCGGCTTGCAGCCAGCATTCAGCTTGGACTTCTGCCGAAGGAGTCCCCCGTGATTCGCGGCTACGAAGTCGCCGGTCGAACGATCCCGGCCCAGCTTGTCGGCGGAGACTACTTCGATTTCATACCGATCGACGAGAAGCGTTGGGCGATCTGTCTGGGCGACGTGTCCGGGAAAGGACTGCCGGCAGCGCTCCTGATGGCCAATTTACAGGCCACCATCCGCGGACAAACGCTGTGGAGTCCGTCTGCCTGCGATTGCATGGACCGCTCCAACAAGCTCCTGTTCCGCAGCACCGATCCGAGCAAGTTCGCCACTCTCTTCTATGGCGTCTTGAACATCCAATCGAATTGGCTGTGTTACTCGAACGCAGGTCACAATCCACCGCTGCTGATGTCCAACGGCAGAGAGCCGGTTCCGTTGACAAGCGGCGGAATCATGCTCGGGCTGATCGAAAACTCGTCGTTCGAGGAAGAGGTGGTGCCGCTGCGGCCGCACGACCTGCTCGTCATCTACTCGGACGGCATTACGGACGCGGAAAACCTTCAGGAAGAGGAATTCGGCGAGCAGCGGCTGGTCGCATTACTGAACCAGCATCGTGCGACCTCCGCCTGCGACCTGGTTGAGAAGATCCTTGCCGCCGTGCAGTTCCATAGCCGCGGCGCCGAACAGACCGACGACATAACCCTTGTGGTTGTGAAACGAAACCAGGCTCGGGACTCCTGATGCCGCGGATTCTGATTTGACACCGGTTTCACGATCCGGTGAAGGCTGGTACCCGGAAACACGGTTTGATGCCCGTTGAGGCGTTGCACCTGGAGGTGAAGTGCGTTGTATCGGCGGCACGGTCTTGCCACAACGAGGGTCTCCATCGCCATGCCGTGGCCGGCCGGGAGGCGGGCTTGGTTTGCCGGTCAGGGCGGGCGCGTCAGGCGGCTGAATGATCCCGGAAGGACTCAGGAATACAGGCCGGGCGCACTGGGGCGGGCCGTTTGGCCCGCCAGGTCCGATTTCGGGAACACAGCCCCCGCCCCCAGCGTTATACTTCAGAGGAGCGAGTCGATACCCATGGCACTTCGCGATTTCCTAAAGAAACAGTTTATTGACGTCATCCACTGGGCGGAGCCGGAGGATGGCATTCTGGCCTGGCGTTATCCCATGCAGGACATGGAGATCCAGAACGGCGCCAAGCTGACCGTTCGTGAATCGCAGATGGGGGCCTTCGTGAACGAGGGGCGCATAGCGGACGTTTTCGCGCCCGGCCTCTACACTCTGAACACCCAAACCCTGCCGCTGCTGACCAACCTGATGAACTGGGACAAGCTGTTCCAGTCGCCCTTCAAGTCCGACGTCTATTTCTTCTCGACGCGGCTGCAGGTGAATCAGCACTGGGGCACGGCGACGCCCATCACGGTCCGCGACCGCGATTTCGGCGCGGTGCGGCTGCGCGCCTACGGCATCTACTCCTACCGGCTGGCGGACCCGCGCACGTTCCACACCAAGGTCAGCGGCACGCGCGAAACCTACACCGTGGCGGAACTGGAAGGCCAGTTGCGCAACACCATCGTGGGGCGCATGGCCGACACCTTCGCCGAAAGCCAGGTCCCGTTTCTGGACATGGCGGCCAACCAGGTGGAACTGGGCCAGAAGATCGCCGACTACATCAAACCCGTGTTCGCCGACCTGGGCCTGGCGCTGGACAGCTTCGTGGTCGAGAACCTGTCGTTGCCCGAAGAGCTGCAAAAGCGGCTGGACGAGCGCATCGGCATGGCCATGATCGGCGACATGGGCCGCTACACGCAGTTCCAGGTGGCGCAGTCCATGCCCATCGCCGCGGCCAACGAAGGCGGCGGCGTGGCCGGCATCGGAGCGGGCCTGGGGGCTGGCATGGTGATGGCCCAGACCATGATGAACGCGATGCGGCCGCCCGCGCCGGGTGAACCGCCCCCGCCGGCTGGGCCGGCGGCGCCGCTCCCGGTTGCGACGGCCCCCGCCGGCGATGCGAAGTTCTGTATCGAATGCGGCAAGCCCATGCCGGCGCGCGCGAAGTTCTGCCCCGGTTGCGGCGGCGCGCAATAGAAACGACCCATGGACTCAAAGCCTGCGGCGGGGTGCGAGTGGGTGATTGAAGCTTACGGGTGCACTTCGGCCGCTCTAAGCAGCCCGGGCAAGCTCGAAGCGCTCTTTGATCGCGTGGTCGGCGATCTGGCCCTCAAGCCGGTGCGGCCCGCGCTTTGGCATCGGTTCCCCGAACCCGGCGGCGTGACCGGCGTGTGCCTGCTCGGCGAGTCGCACCTGGCGGTTCACACCTTTCCCGAGCACGGCTCTTTGTGCTTGAATCTATTTTGTTGCCGGCCGCGCCCGGAGTGGGACTTTGTGGGTTATCTTAAGAAGGAGTTCGCCGCCCGGTCGGTGAACGTGCGCCGGATGGACCGGCCCTATCAACAGCCATGAGCCAGCCAGTCGCCAACTGCCCCAATTGCGGCGCGGCGGTGCGCTTCCGGTTTTCGAGCGCCGTGCAGTCGGTGTGCGAATACTGCCGTTCGATCGTGGTCCGGCGCGACGTCAACCTGGAGCGGGTGGGCGAAGTCTCCGACCTGCCCCCCGATCCGTCGCCCATCCAGATCACCACCGAAGGCATCTACCGCAACCGCCCGTTCGTGGTCGCCGGGCGCATCCTGTACGAATACGAGCAGGGCGGGTGGAACGAGTGGCACATCGTTTTCAGCGACGGCAAGAGCGGCTGGCTGTCGGATGCGATGGCCGAGTACGCGGTTACGTTCGGCGTGGTTCCTACGCCCGAACCGCTGCCGCCGGCGGAGAAAATCCACCGCGGGCGGCGCTTTCGCTGGTACGGCGCCGACTACCAGGTTACCCTGCTGACTCCGGCGCGCTACCGCGGCGTGGAAGGTGAGTTGCCGTTCGAGTATTGGAACAAACAGCAGGTCCTGTTCGCCGACCTGCGCACCAGCGACGCCCGCTTCGGCACCATCGATTACTCGGAAAGGCCGGCGCTTCTTTTCCTGGGCGAGTCGGTCGAGTTCGAAGCGCTGCGCCTGAAGAACCTGCGCCGCGTCGAGGGGTGGGACGCATGAGCACGGCGCCTCAGGTCCGATCGCTCAACTGCACCAACTGCGGCGCGCCGCTGACCATCCGCGCGGGCGGGCACACGCTGACCGTGGTGTGCGAGCGGTGCCTTACGCTGCTGGACGCGCGCGACCCGGCGCTGAGCGTGCTCCAGACCTTCCAGGCGCGCCAGAGGGTGCAGCCGCTGATTCCGCTGGGCAGGCGCGGCGAGCTGCGCGGCTCCACCTGGGAGGCGATCGGCTTCCAGGTGCGCGAGATCGTCGTCGAAAGCGTCGCGTACAACTGGTCCGAGTACCTGCTCTACAACCCGTTCAAAGGCTTCCGGTATCTGACCGAATACGACGGCCACTGGAATTTCGTCGCGACGTTGCGCGCTTTGCCGGAAGAGACGACTGCGCGCGGCCGGCAAGCGGTGCGCTACCTGGGCCAGACCTACGCCTGTTTTCAGAGCGCCTCGGCCCGCACCATCTTCGTGCTGGGCGAGTTTCCGTGGCAGTTCCGCGTCGGCGAAGCGGTGTACGTGTCGGACTACATCGCGCCCCCGCGGGCCGTCTCGGCCGAGCGCACCCAGAACGAAGTGGCCTGGTCGCTGGGCGAGTATCTGCCGGGCGGCGAGGTCTGGAAGGCGTTCAAGCTCCCGGGCGCATGTCCGCCGGCGCGGGGGATCTACTCGAACCAACCTTCTCCCGATGGCCCAAACGCCCGGAGCGTGTGGACCGTCTGCCTGGCGCTGGTGGGGTTGCTGGCCGCAATGATGTTTCTGTTTTCGGTTGGCGCGCGCCAGGAAGAGGTTTTCCAGTCCAGCTACACGTTCTCGACGGCGATGAAAGGCGAGACCTCGTTCGTCACGCCGGTCTTCGAGTTGAAGGGCCGGCCATCCAATGTCGAAGTCAAGGTCGATACGGATCTGGAGAACGACTGGGCCTACCTCAGCTTCACCCTGATCAACGAGCAGTCGGGCGAGGGCTTCGACTTCGGCCGCGAGATCGGCTACTACCATGGCGTGGACACCGATGGAAGCTGGAGCGAAGGCGGGCGCGACGACCGGGTTCTGGTTCCGTCGGTTCCCCCGGGACGCTACTATCTGCGCGTCGAGCCGGACATGAACGATGAGGACGGCAAGGCGCACTCGGTGCGCTACCAGGTGAAGGTCCGGCGCGACGTGCCGTACAACCCGTTTTTCTGGATCGCGGGGCTGCTGCTGCTGGTCCCGCCGATCTTTGTCAGCCTGCGGGCCGCCGGCTTCGAGAAGGCCCGCTGGCAGGAGTCGAGTTTCGTGTCCGACTCGAAATCGGACCGGGAGGACGAATGAGCCATCCGTTTTATCTGGCTTACGGCGTGCTGCTGCTGGGCCTGGTGGGCGTGGCCGAATACCGCGGCTTGAGCCTGAACAGCGTCAACCAAGTGAACAACGTGCCGCGGACGGTGCGCGACAATCCGGGCGCCTACCGCTCGCATTACGCTTTCCTGCCCCGCTACATCGGAGGGAAATAAGATGACTGAGTTTCACCCTGGCTATCTGCTCAACGCGCTGATTTTCGCCGCCCTGGGCATCGTGATCTTCATCTCGGCGTTCGCCATCGTCGATAAGCTGACGCCCTACGCGCTGTGGAAGGAGATCGTGGAAGACCACAACGTCGCGCTGGCGATCATGGTGGGCGCGATGTCGATCGGCATGTGCATTATCATCGCCGCCGCGGTCCACTAAGTGCTTGTCCAGCCCTCAAAGCTGCGAGACAAGACGGGAGTCATGTCCCATGCGGCATAAGTGGGACAAGCTTCAGCTTGTCCAATTGTGAAACGGAGTACTAGGCCCGGCGCATGTCGGCAGTCCTTTTCATCTCGATCTTCCTGATCGCGGCATGCGGGCTGATCTATGAGCTGATCGCCGGCACGCTGGCCAGCTACCTGCTGGGCGACAGCGTCCTTCAGTTCTCGACCGTCATCGGCAGCTATCTGTTCGCCATGGGCGTGGGAAGCTGGCTGTCGCGGTTCCTGACGCGCGGGCTGGTGGCGCGTTTCATCTCGATCGAGTTGATGGTCGGCCTGGTCGGCGGTTTCTCTTCGTCGGCGCTGTTTCTGGCCTTCGCCTACACGCAGAGTTTCCGGCTGCTGCTGTACCTGCTGGTGCTGGTGATCGGCGCGCTTGTGGGCCTGGAAATCCCGCTGCTGATGCGAATTCTCAAGGAGCGGTTCGAGTTCCGCGACCTGGTGGCGCACGTGCTGACCTTCGACTACCTGGGCGCGCTGGGGGCCTCGCTGCTGTTCCCGATTCTGCTGGTTCCCAAACTCGGCCTGGTGCGCTCGGCGATCCTGTTCGGGCTGATCAACGCGGGCGTGGCGCTGTGGTCGACGTTCCTGTTTCGCGACCAGTTGGGATCCAGCCGCGGCCTGCGCCTGACCTCGGCCGTGGTGTTGCTGCTGCTCGGCGCCGGCATGGTGGCGGCCGACCGCATCTCGGCCGTGGCCGACGACAGCCTTTACGCCGACGAGGTCATCCTGGCGCGCACGACGCGCTACCAGCGCATCGTGCTGACGCGCTGGAAGGACGACGTGCGGCTGTTCCTGAGCGGACACCTGCAATTCAGCTCGCGCGACGAGTACCGCTATCACGAGGCGCTGGTACACCCCGGCCTGGCGGCGGTCGCGGCGCCCAGGCGCGTGCTGGTGCTGGGCGGCGGCGACGGCCTGGCGGTGCGCGAGATCCTCAAACACCCGCAAATCGAGAGCGTCACGCTGGTGGATCTGGACCCCGAGATGACGGCGCTGTTCTCGACCCACCCCTATCTGCGCGAGCTGAATAAGGGCGCGCTCACCGCGCCCAGGGTCAAGGTGATCAACGCCGACGCCTTCCCCTGGCTGGAATCCAACCGCGAGTCGTTCGACTTCGTGGTGGTGGACTTTCCCGACCCCACCAACTTCTCGCTCGGCAAGCTGTATACGACGGCCTTCTACCGGCTGTTAAGCAAGCATCTGAGCGTGCAAGGCTATGCCGCCATCCAGAGCACTTCGCCGCTTTTCGCGCGCCAGTCGTACTGGTGCATCGTCGAAACGCTCAAGCAGGCGGGGCTGCGCACCTGGCCCTATCACGTCTACGTTCCGGCGTTCGGCGAATGGGGTTTCGTGCTGGCGGGCAACGCGGACTTCCAGCCCCCCACGCGCCTGCCCGCCGGCCTGCGCTTCCTCTCGGTGGCCAACCTGCCGCAGTTGTTTGTCTTCCCCAACGACATGCTGCCGGTAGTCGCCGAGACCAACCGGCTCAACGACCAGGTGCTGGTGCGCTACTACGAGCACGAGTGGCGCCAGATCGCGCGGTAGAGTATGGCCGAGGTAGACATCCAAAGGCTGGTCCGGCTCACGCCGGAGCTGCTGAGGGTTCCGTTTGGGCGGATGTGGTCGAGCTACGACCGCGAGGCCGACGTTTTGTACCTCAGCTTCAAGAAACCGAGCCATGCCGACGACAGCGTTCTGACCGGCGACGGCGTGATCGTCCGCTACGAAGGGACGGAAGTCGTCGGCATCACGATTCTCCACGCCAGCCGGCGGGCGGCGCAGGCCGGCACCGGGTGGCACAGTTTCCGTGCTACACTGGTTATGTGGATAAGAACCTGACCCTGACGCTGGACGAGAGTCTGGTGCAAGCAGCGCGAAAAGTGGCGCTTGAACGCAGCACGTCGGTCAATCAATTGGTCCGCGAATTCCTCGCCCGGCTGGTCCGCGAGACGGACCGGCAACAAGCCGCCCTGGCGCGCGTGGACGAGGTCTTCCGCACGACGCGAATCCAGGTCGGACGCCGGACCTGGAAGCGGGAGGATCTGCATGAGCGCTGAGGCGCCGACAGCCGCCTTCGTCGATACCAACATCTTCGTCTATGCCCTCGCAGCCGACGATGAAAGGCGTTCGCCCGTTGCGCAGAAACTGGTGCGGGAACTCATGGTGGCGCAAGCCCTCCGCACCAGCACGCAAGTTTTGCAGGAGCTATACGTCACCCTGACGCGTAAGACCCGGACCCCGTTGACGGCGGAACAGGCTCTCCGTTACCTCGACCAGATTGCCGTCTGGCCGGTGGTGGTAACCGATTACGGCGCCGTGCGGGACGCAATCGAGTTGTCCGCTGGCGCGAGTCTGTCGTTCTGGGACGCCCTGGTGGTGGTGGCCGCCGCGCGAGCGGGCGCCAAACTCCTCTACACCGAAGACCTCCAGGACGGGCAGAGCATCCTCGGCATCGAGGTTGTGAATCCGTTTCGCGGCCGTACGAAGAGGAGGTAGCCTGACCGACGACGTGATCGTCCGCTACGAAGGGACGGAAGTCGTCGGCATCACGATTCTCCACGCCAGCCGGCGGGAATCCTAGCAGGGCCGCCGGCGGACCAGCCGGTGGACGGGCTTCCTCAGGGCGAGATCGCGCGGTGAAGGTTCGGGCGCGTATTGTGCCGCTTGCGGTCCCAGCCCGATTCTGTACATAATGTACATATCATGCGAAGCACGAGCGTGAATGTGACGGAGTTGCGAAGCCACTTGAGCAGTTACCTGAGCAGAGTCCGCGGCGGCGAGGAGGTTTTGGTCCGCGACCGGAATCTGGCGGTCGCCAGACTGGTTCCACTTTCGAAGACCGGGGACCGTGACAAGGAACTCCTCGAGATGGCGGCCAAGGGGCTGATCCGGTTGCCGGAGAGGAGCCTGGATCTTAAGTCGTTCTTCGCTCGTCCCGCCCCGAAGATTTCCCGGGCTAAGCTGAAGGCTGCCATTGAGGCGGAACGTGAAGAGGATTGAAGCGTTCTGGGACTCCAGCGCTCTGGTGCCGCTGTGCGTGGATCAGGGCGCAAGCACTCTGGCGAGATCAGCCATGAAGGTCAAGTCCCTGGCGGTGTGGTGGGCCACCCCCGTCGAAATGACGAGCGCCTTCACGCGGCTGCTTCGGAGCGGAGAGATCCGTCCGGAGGATTTCCAAGTGGCGCTGGCCCGCCTGACCGAGCTGCGCCGCAGGTGGATCGAGGTCCAGCCGACCGAAGCCGTGCGAGTTCTGGCGGAGAGCCTGGTCGGGCGGCATTCCCTGCGCGCCGCGGATGCGCTGCAACTGGCGGCGGCCCTGGTCTGGTCGAACGGGCGCCCGCGAGGGCACGCGTTCGTGTGCTTCGACGGCCGCCTGGCCGAGGCTGCCGGCCGGGAGGGTTTCTCCCTCGAAACGGCAAGCTGAAGCATGCCTCACTTCGCTATCCTGGAGGCATGCGACCCTTTCTGATTTCGCTTGTGGTTGCTCTTTGCGCGCCCTTGGCCGCGCAGCAGACGCCGGCGTCCGAGCCCAGGCAGCGCGCGCGTGCCGTGCGCGAGTTGGGCAAGCAAGGCTCGGAAACGATCCCCAAGATCCAGGCGTACTTGAGCGACCCGGATGTGGAGGTGCGCGTCGAGGCGGTCAAGGCGATCGTCGAAATCGGGACGCAGCGGAGCCTGGATGCGCTGATCCAGGCCACGCGCGACCCGGATGCCGAAGTCCAGATCCGCGCCACCGACGGGCTGGTGAACTTCTATTTACCGGGCTACGTGCAGACCGGGCTGACGGCGTCGCTCCGGCGGGTCGGCGGCGCGGTGAAGAGCCGCTGGACGGACACCAATGACCAGCTCATCGAGTCTTTCATACAGGTTCGCGCCGAAGTCGTCGGGGCCCTGGGCCAGCTCGCCAAAGGGGGCGTTTCGATGGAAGCCCGCGCCAACGCCGCGCGCGCCATCGGTGTCCTGCGCGGGCGCGCCGCCATCCCGGAGCTGCTCGAGGCCCTGCGGTCCAAGGACGACCAGGTGATCTACGAGTCGCTGGTGGCGCTTCAGAAGATCCGCGACCCCGCCGTGGCGCCGAAGCTCGCTTTCCTTCTGCGCGACCTCAACGAAAAGGTCCAGGTGGCGGCCGTCGAGACCACCGGTTTGTTGCAGAACAAGGAAGCCTTGCCGATGTTGCGGGAAGTCCTGGAAGGGAAGCGCTCGGCCAAGGTGCGGCGCGCCGCACTGGTCGCCATGGCCATGATTCCGGATGAGGCGAGCCGGGATCTGTTCACGCGCCACTTCACCGGCAAGGACGATTCCATGCGCGCCGGCGCGGCGGAGGGACTTGGCCGCCTGCGCAATCCGGGCGACCGCCCGCTGGTCGAGAAGGCATTCGACGAAGAGCGCAAAATGAATCCGCGGCTTTCGCAGGCCTTCGCGCTGGTGCTGCTGGGCCGCCAGGAGATCTCCGAGCACAGCCCGCTTCAGTACCTGATCAATACGCTGAACTCGAAGTCCTACCGGTACGTCGCGCTGGCGTTCCTGGTCGAGCTGACCCGGGATGCCGGCGTGCGCAAGAGCGCGCAGGCGGCCGTGCCGAAGGGGACGCGCGACGAGAAGACGATGCTGGCCCAGATCCTGGCGCGGAGCGGCGACAAGGACACCCTGCCCGTGCTCGAAGCGCTGGCCCAGGATTCGGACCCCGACGTGGCGCAGGAGGGGGTGCGGGCCCTTCGCAGCCTGCGGGCCCGATTGCCGTAGAAACCGCTACTTGGACTTCCTCTGCTTCTGCTGGCCGACGCGAATCCGAAAGTGCGCGGCCTTCGACTCGGACCACACCTTCCAGTCGAAGCGCTCGGAAGCATCTTTCACATACGCGTCCACATCCGCGCCCTTGGGCAGCACGGCCATGATGGTGGCCGAATCGGAGCCGTCAGGCTTGGTGATGCGGTAGCGCTTGACGTTGGGAATTGCCATAACTCCCTTATCCTAACACGTTTGACGCCGGCTTCGGCGGGCGTGTATGATGCTTTCCTCGGAGGTGGCACAGCCTTTAGGCTGTGCAGAAGGACACAGCCTAAAGGCTGTGCCACTTTAGAACATGTCCTACACCGCGGATCGAAAGCCGGCAGGCCCTGGCGGGGCACGCTCCCGCTTGCCCACGCGGGTGCGCTGGCACGTGATGGCCGCGCTGTTCGCGCTTTCCTTCGTGACCATCGTGGACCGCGTCTCGATCTCGGCCGCCAAGAACGACATGGCCGCCGAGCTGGGCATCGCGGACATGACCTTCGGCGCGGTGTTCGGCGCCTTCGCGCTGGGCTATGCGATCTTCATGGTTCCTTCCGGGTGGCTGGCGGACCGCTGGGGGCCGCGCCGGTTCCTGGCGCTGATCGTCGCGTTGTGGTCGCTGTTCACGCTTCAGACCGGGCTGGTGTCGGCGGTGGGCGTTCTGATCGCGGTGCGGTTTTTGTTCGGCGCGGCCGAGGCGGGCGCCTACCCGGCCGCGGCCCGCGCCATCTACGGCTGGCTGCCCGCGCGCGAGCGCGGCCTGGCGCTGGGGCTGCTGAATACCGGTTCGCGCCTGGGCGCCGCCATCGGGCTGGCGTTGATGTCGGCCAGTATCGCCAGCCTGGGCTGGCGCGCGTCGTTCTTCCTGCTGGCGGTGGCGGGCTTCCTCTGGGCCGCCTGGTGGCTGGTCTGGTTCCGCGACGACCCGCGGGCCAAGCGCGGCGTGTCGCCCGCCGAACTCGAGTTGATCGGCGGGGCGGACAAGGCCCGGCCGCTGGGAAAGCGCGAGGGGAACTGGCGCGAGCTGGTGTCGCCGCAATCCGGCCTGATCCTGGCGCAGTACTTCGCTTCCAACTTCACCTTCTTCATCTGCTTCAGTTGGCTGCTCCCGTTTCTCCGCTCGCACTACGGTCTGGCGGCGCGCGAAGCCGGTCTGTATGCCAGCGTCCCGCTCTACTGCGGCGCGCTGGCTACCTGGACCAGCGGCCTGGCGGTGGACGCCCTGTACCGGCGAGGGCGTCCGGATCTTTCCCGGCGCCTTCCGGCCATGGCAGGCTTTGCGCTGGCGGCCCTGACCTTGGCCGCCGCCTCGCAGGCGACCACCGCCGCCGCCTTCATCGGCTGTTTCGCTCTTACGACGTTCGGGGTGGACTTCACGCTCAGCCCGAGCTGGTCGGTGTGTTCGGACACCGGCGGGCGGCAAACGGGCACGCTCTCGGCGGCGATGAACACGCTCGGCTCGATCGGCTCGTTTGCCAGTTCGGTCGCATTTCCATGGCTGTTAGGGCTGACCGGCGGCGCCAGCGCCTATTTCTTCCTGGCCGCCGCGCTCGACGTGGCCGCGGTGTTCGCCTGGTGGCGGATTCGGCCGGCCGGATCGGGAGGGACTTGACAAGCCCAAGCTGGCGCCTAAAATTGAGAAATAGTCTTCCACTTATGGAGAACGTCTGCATGCATACGCGCACCCAGGTCATCGCCCGCCGCGAGGGCGTCGATTATGTGCGGCGCCAGGACTGCGGGCAGGTTTTCGAGGCGGACGACCTGGAATCGGCGTCCGACGACGACGAGGAGGAACAAGGGGTGAACGGTGCTGTTCGAGGATGAAGGCGGGGCCTTGCAAAGAACCACCCGTTTTGTTACAAGAACAGCTTCCGGCTGGTTCCACTTATGAAGACACCATCCAAGCGGGGGGCCCCGGCTCCTAAGGCGGGCAAGACGGCGAAGGGCCCGATTGCGGCGGCGGCGGCGGGGCCTTCGCAGGAGGAGTTGTTCGCACAGGCGTCCGGTCTGTTCCATTCCGGCCGCTTTGGCGAGGCCAAGGCGCTGTTCGAGGCGGCCTCCGAGGGCGCAATTCGGGAGATGGCGCATTCGGCGCGGCTGCATGTTCGCATGTGCGACCGGCGCCTGGGGAGTGCAATTCCAGTGCTGGCGACGGCCGAAGAGCGCTACAACTATGCCGTGGCGCTGATGAACCGCCGCGAGTTCCAGGCCGCCCGGCAGCATTTGGAGCAAGCCGTGCGAATGTCCATCGGCCGGGATCACCTGCACTACGCGCTGGCCCTGTGTCTGGGCGCGCTCGGCGATCTGGACGGCGCCAGCCAGCATCTCAGGCGCGCCATCGAGATCCATCCCCGGAACCGCGCGATGGCGCGGAACGACCCGGATTTCGCCGACCTGGTTCGCCGGTCCCCCCTCAGCGAGTTGCTCGCGGGCGGGCGGGGGAGGGCCTGAACATCTCGTTATCGGGCAAGAAAGCGGCGGCGCGGGAACCGTTGCGCATCGTTGTGATCGGGGGCGGGACGGGCCTTTCGAGTCTTCTGAACGGCCTGAAGCGCTACGTCTCGCTGCCGGGCAAGAGCATCTCCCTCAACGACCCGGTGGAGGGCCCCTCGGTGGACATCACCGCGGTGGTGACCGTCACCGACGACGGCGGCAGTTCGGGCCGGCTGCGGCGGGACTTCGAGATGCTGCCGCCCGGCGACATCCGGAACTGCATGGTGGCTCTTTCGGAAGACGAAGGACTGATGAGCCGCCTGTTCCAGTACCGGTTCGCGGCCGGGCGCGGCCTGAAGGGCCACAGCTTCGGCAACCTTTTCCTGACCGCGATGACACACCTGACCGGCGACTTCGCGCGCGCCGTGCGGCTGTCTTCCGAGGTGCTTGCCTCGCGGGGACGGATCTTTCCTTCCACCGACGCCAACGTAGTCCTGGAGGCGCATCTGGAGGACGGCAGCGTGGTCGCCGGCGAGACCAATATCGGCAAGAGCCGGTCGCGCATCGTCTCGCTTTCGCTCCGCCCGCGGCGCTGCCGCCCGCTCGAGGAAACGCTCGAGGCCATCGCCCGGGCTGACCTCATCACCATGGGACCCGGGTCCCTGTTCACCAGCATCATTCCGAATCTGCTGGTGGAGGGCATTCCGCAAGCCATCGCCTCCTCGCCCGCGCTCAAGGCGTGTTTCATCAATCTGATGTGGCAGCCGGGCGAGACCATGCGCTTCACGGCCGCCGATCACGTCGAGGCGATTTACCGGCACGGGTTGCCGGGACTGCTGGATTGCGTGGTGGTGAACACCCAGATGATCGGCGACACGCTCCGCCGGCGCTATGCGGCGCAGCGGGCGCGGCCGGTGGAGAACGACATCCCCCGGCTGGCGGGTCTGGGCGTCGCCGTGATTGGGAGAGACCTGCTGGCCCGCACCAAGAGGGTCCGGCACGATCCGGAGGCCGCTGCGGCGGCGGCCCTCGAGTTGGCGCAAGTCGGACGCCGGCAAAAGATGAAGCGGGCGCGCCGCCAGATCGAGCCGAAGCCCTGAGATGCGGATGTCCGCCCGCGGTTCCAGCTAAGATGTACCGCCAGCCGTAGAGACGAAAGGTCAAACCAGGGGGACTCCGGATTAATGCCGTTTGGGCGACATGGGGCGGGTCACGGCATAGCGATAGCTCTCCCACCTGGGTCCGGCATGACGGTCCGACTCGATTTCGATGACGCGTCCGCCGTGCTTCTCAAGAAGCGTGACCACACGGGGGCAGTCGATTCCATTCATATACATGAGCGGGGGCGACTGGGCCAGCTGACGAATACGCTCAAGACGGAAACGCATCTTGCCGACCAACCCCGGATAGGGACAGATCGCTCTTCCCGGTAATTGGAACAGCAACAGCCCCTCCGGCGCCAGTAGACGTAGGAACTCGACCAGGTACTTGCGCACGTGACGCGGCATGATGTGCTGGAGCGTGATGCGGGAGTATATCATGTCGAACGAGCAGTCCGGAAACATGCGTAGCTTCGGCTCCGCGTTCCAAACGAACTCACAACGTTCGCCGTGGCGGTTATATTTGCGAGCCAATTCCAGCATCGTGGGGGAAATATCCACACCGGTCGCCCGCTCGAAGTGATCACCTAGAGCCTGGGTTAGCCGCCCCACGCCACACCCGAAATCCAGTACTCGCCCACGTCTCTGTGGCACTCCCCAGCGCTCGACATTCTCCATCACCTCTCCGATTTCGTTAAGTCCGGTGGCGAAAAACTCCTCTTGACTCCAGCGGCCCCCCGCCTTTGTTGGATCGGTTAAAATTGACCACATTGGGTCGGTGTGGGCGTGCTGCTCCCAGTAGTCTTGCCCCGCCCCGATGCTAAACACGAATTTCAAGTTCGCCTTCTGACCAGCCCGATAATCTCCACCAAGTAAACCATCAGTCTACATCAGCAGATCGCCGAAACGCAGCGCCGGACGCGGGAGTGGAAGCCGAAGGATCGATAGCGACCGCTCCGAGGGGATGCTAAATCATTCCCCGGCCCTCCGCGACGCGTCCGGGGGCGTCCTGTGGGACGTTGTTTGGGAGCGCCGCGCGTTGCCCCCGGTGATAAGATCCAAACGTATGAAGCGGAACCTGAAACTCGACATTTTGTTGGCCGGGCGATTGTGTGTCCCGTATGGCTCTGGCCAGGAAACCAAAAATCCCGCTTCGCCATTTCGGCCGCTGAAGGGGTTGCGCGAAAAAGCTAAGATGGGAAGCGAACATGCAGACTCCCGTCACCATCGTGATACTTGCCGCGGGGCTCGGCACGCGGATGAAGTCGAAGCAGGCCAAGGTGCTGCACCGCGCCGGCGGCCGTTCGCTCATCGAGCACGTGGTCCGTGCCGCCCTGCCGCTTGCGCCGCCTGAACAGATCCATGCGGTGGTGGGCCACCAGGCCGAACGCGTGCGCGAGGAACTGGCTTCCACCGGCATCGGCTTCATCGAGCAGACCGACGCCCTGGGCACCGGCCACGCGGTCATGGCCGGCCGGGAGCGGCTGGCCTCCTCGGATGGGCTGCTGGTGGTGCTATACGGCGACTGCCCGCTGCTGTCGGCTGAGACGCTGGACCGGCTGATCGAAAGCCAGGCCGCCTCGCCGCACGCCGCCACCGTGATCACCACGCTGCTGGACCAGCCCTTCGGCTACGGGCGCGTCGTGACGGACGCGGACGGGCGCATCGCGGCGATTGTCGAGGAGAAGGCCGCCAGTCCGGAACAGCGCGCCATCCGCGAGATCAACTCGGGCATCTACTGTTTCCGCGCCGAATTGCTCTGGCGGCACCTGGATGAGATCGGCACGGCGAACCCGGCCGGGGAGTACTACCTTACCGACATCGTCGAGATCTTCCGGCGGCACGGCTACTCCTGCGGCGCCATGCTGCTGGACGACGCGCGGGAGGTCCTGGGCATCAACACGCGGGTGGAGCTGGCGCAGGTGGACCGCATTTTCCGCGAGCGGAAGACGCTCGAGCTCATGCTGGCCGGCGTGACCATCGAAAGGCCCGAGACGGTGACCATCGATCTGGACGTGGGCATCGGTCCGGACACGGTGGTCGAGCCGTTCGCGCGCCTGCTCGGCCGGACCTCGATCGGCGAGGACTGCCGCATCGGAGCCGGTTCGATCATCGCCGATTCGACCCTTGGCGACGGCGTCGTGGTGGAGCCGTTTACCATCATCGGGACCTCGACCGTCGAAGCCGGCGCCCGGATCGGCCCGTATGCGCGGCTGCGCCGGGACAACCACATCGGCGCCGGCGCTCAGATCGGCAACTATGTCGAGCTGAAGAAAACCCGCTTCGGCCCCGGATCCAAGGCCATGCACCTGGCCTACCTGGGCGATTCCGTGATCGGCGCGGACGTCAACATCGGGGCCGGAACCATCACCTGCAACTACGACGGGATCAAGAAGAACCCGACGCTGATCGGCGACGGCGCGTTTGTGGGCAGCAACTCGACGCTGGTTGCGCCGGTCGAGATCGGGACCGGCAGTTACGTCGCGGCCGGGTCGGTCATTACCAAAGCGGTGCCGCCGGGCTCGCTGGCCGTGGCGCGCGAACACCAGGTGGTGAAGGAAGACTGGGTCAGGCAGCGTCGCGAGAAGGCGCGGCTAGAGAACCAGGATGGGGTGGTATAAATTCGGCAGCACGGCTTCGCCGATGGCCACCAGCTCGCCGTCCTGCGTGATCGCCTTGACGTGTTTGGGCGCTCCGCGGACGCGGAACGGAGACACCCGGAAGTCGCGCCCCTGACGGATGCGCGCCGCGGTGTGGCTGTCCACCATCTCGGCGGGGAACTCGGGCAGCAGCTTCGCGCCCGGAATGAGCGCCTCCACCAGCCGGTCTTCCTGCGCCAGGCTGGCGAGCTGATCGAGCGTGCGAGCCTGGTCCAGCGTGAAACCGCCCGATGCGATGCGGCGCAGGTCTTTGAGAAACGCGCCGCAGCCGAGGATTTTGCCGAGGTCGTGGGCGATGGCGCGCAGGTAGGTCCCGCCGGAGCAGTGAACTTTGATGCGGGCCTCGTTGCTGCTGCCCAAGTGCTCGAGGAGAATCAGCGAATAGATCTCCACCTTTACCGGCGCCAGGTCCACCGGTTGGTGTTTGCGGGCCAGTTTGTAGGCCGGCGTGCCCGCGATCTTCTTAGCGGACACCGGCGGCGGGACCTGATCGAGAGCGCCGCGAAAGCCGGCCAGGGCGCGCTCCAGGTCTTCGTGGTCGATCCGCGGTTCGGTCACCGGCGAAGTCGGCGCGCCGTCCTTGTCGTAGGAATCGGTCGAGTAGCCGAAGTGGATCACGGCGTCGTAGACCTTGTCGTTGCGCACGTAGAACTGCGCCAGACGGGTTGCGCGGCCTATCACCAGCGGCAGGACGCCGGTGGCCTGGGGGTCCAAAGTTCCCAGGTGTCCGACCTTTCGCGTGCCGGTCAGCCGCCGCATGCGGTTGACGGCATCGTGAGAGGTCCAAACTGCGGGCTTGTCGACGACGATCACTCCATCCATTCCACTCCAGAGTACCGGATCGCAGAACGTGGGGACAGGCACGCCGTTCCCCGGTTTCTTAAACCGGGGAACGGCGTGCCTGTCCCCACGTTCTCAGAGCACGTCTTCAGACCAGGTTTCCAGGGTCGCCTTTACCTTCTGGCAGAACAGGTCGGCCAGCGCGCCGTCGATCAGACGGTGGTCGAAGCTCAGGCCGAGAATGCACACCGAGCGGATGGCGATGGCGTCGTCTTCG
>Ga0315273_10002243_pt1 | contig 22681 bp, 16 predicted proteins | sample YL17G02_0_MG_FD_205753 | JGI IMG/M metagenome (GOLD analysis project Ga0315273, IMG submission 205753) | Sediment microbial communities from Yellowstone Lake, YNP, Wyoming, USA - YL17G02_0 | ecosystem: Environmental > Aquatic > Freshwater > Lake > Sediment | place: USA: Wyoming | collected...
GTGCTGGCGTTCCAGTTCCTCAAGAGAGAGGGGATGGTTGGCCGGAGCCGCCAGCATCTGGAATTCTTCGGGGAGATGGTGGAGCTCGACGGTCCCCCCCTTCGCGAGGATCACCCCCCGCTCGATGACGTTCTCAAGCTCCCGGACGTTCCCTTTCCATGGATACGCCGTCAGGGCGTTGACCACCCCGGGCCGCAGTTCGCTCACGCTCCCTGACCGTGAAAGAAAATGCTGGGCAAGGAGGGGGATGTCCTCCGTCCGCTCGCGCAAGGGGGGGAGCTTCAGCTTCACAGCGTTCAGCCTGTAGTAGAGGTCTTCCCGGAACATCCCGTTCTTCACCGCCTCTTCGAGGTTTCTGTTGGTCGCTGCGATCACCCTCACGTCCACCTTCCTTGTCGCCGTCTCTCCCACCCGTTCCAGTTCTTTGCTCTGAAGAAAACGGAGCAGTTTCACCTGCAGCAGGGGAGTGATCTCCCCGATCTCGTCGAGAAGCACGGTTCCGCCGTTGGCGGCTTCGAATCTCCCCTCGCGGTCCCTCACCGCTCCGGTGAACGCCCCCTTCACATGGCCAAATAATTCACTCTCGAGAAGCGTTTCCGCAAGCGCGGCACAATTGACCGTGATGAACGGGTTAGATGCCCGGGGACTCTGCTGGTGCAGCAGATGCGCCAGCAGCTCTTTGCCCGTGCCGCTCTCTCCTTCGATGAGCACCGTGATGTTGCTCCCCGCTACCTGGGAGGCGAGATCGAGAACGCTCTTCATCCGCTCGCTGCGGGTCACGATTTCGCCCGACCCTCCCCGCCGCTCAAGCTCCTCTTTGAGCGCACGCAGTTCGCGCCTGAGGCGGTGGTGCTCGAAGACCTTCTCCGCGAAATGCTGCAGCTCGTTGAATTCAAACGGTTTCTGCAGGTAGTCGTATGCTCCCAGCTTGATCGCCTCCACGGCCGAGTCGATGCTGCCGTGCGCGGTCATCAGAATGACCGTGGTCTCGGGTGAGATCTGCCGGGTCTCCCTCAGCAGCTGCATGCCGTCGATCGGCGCCATCTTCAGGTCGAAGAAGGCGAGGTCGAACGCCCTCCCCCGGACCGCCTCGAGGGCGTCAACAGGATTGCCAAAACAGGTCACATCGAATTCCGACGCTTCGAGGCAGATACGGACGGTCTTCAGGATGTTCGGCTCATCATCGACCAGCAAGACCGACGCTTTGGGGGGCATGGGTTATCCCTGGCCGATGATCAGCGGCTGACCCACCGGGAGCAGGAACGAGAAAACGCTCCCTTTGCCGGGTTCGCTCTCGGCCCAGATCCGGCCACCGTAGACTTCAACGATTTCCTTCGCAATCGCAAGCCCCAGTCCGACGCTTCCCGGCGTCGTGGCCGTCGCCTGCTGCACCTGTACAAATTTGTCGAAGATCCTGTGAAGATGTTCCGGCGGGATGCCCTGGCCGGTATCCCGTACCTCGATGAGCACGGCGCCGTCCTGCTCATGAGCGCGGATGCTGACGGTCCCGCCGGGGTCCGTGTACTTGAGCGCATTGGTGACGAGGTTGGTGATAGCCCAGGAGATTTGCTGCTCATCGGCCACGATGTGCGGCAGCGCGGCGGGAATCTCGGTGAGGAGCCGGATGTTCTTTTCGCTGAACTGCAGCTGGAGCGGACGAAGCGAGAACTCCACCACCGTTCCAATGTCGAGGTCTTCGTTCTTCATCTGGAGCCGGCCCGATTCCAGCTTGGAAAGCTGCAGGAGTTCGCGGGCGAGCTTGGTCAGACGGTAGCAGTCTTCCCGGGCGGACTCGATCAGCTCCTTCTGCTTCGGGTTGAGTGGACCCAGGATCTGCTGGTTCAGAATGTCAACGGCCATGTTGACCGATGTGAGCGGCGTGCGGAACTCATGCGAGAGGGTCGCGATAAAATCGGATTTCATCCTGTCGAGTTCCCTGAATTGCGTCACGTCCTGCAGGATGGTCAGCACGCCGGAGAGCGTCCCTTCGTTGTCGCGCAGAGGGGTCACCTTCGGCCGGAAGAAGAGCTGCCGCCCGCCGCGGGTGAACTGCAGAAATTGCGGTGGCTGGTCCGCCGCCATGTCCCCTCCCTCCGCCACGGCCCTGATGAGTCCTTCGATCCGCCCGTCGCGCACCACCGATCCCAGGGGCAAACCGACCGCCGTCCCTTCGTCCCCGCCGAAGAGCTCGGTCACCACGCGGTTGACGTGGACCACGGTCATCGCCGCATCGGTCACAATGATCCCGTCGGCGATGCTGCCGACGATCGCCTCCGACTTTCGTTTTTCCGCGATGATCTGGTCGATATTCATCTGTTCGAAGCGCCTCAGGCGCTCCGTCATCTTGTTGAACTCGCGGCTGAGCTGGCCTATCTCATCGTCGGAGAGAACGTCGATCTTCAGGTCCAGATTCCCGCCGCTGATCTGTTTGACGGTTTCGGTCAGGTTCTCCGCCGGCGTGATGAACACCTTCGTCAGCCAGGCCGTGGCAATGACGCTCAGGATGAGGGCAACGATCGAGGCCATCATCGTGCCGTAGGCGGTCTGGTTCGCAATGGAATGCGTCCGTGGCGTCGCGTTGTACATCGTCGCTTGGTTGATCTCAAAGAGACGGAAGCAGAGTTCGCGGAGCTGGTCGGACGTGGGACGCACGGCGTCGTAATAATACTTTTTCGCGTTCTGCGCCGCCCCCTGCTTGATGCGCGCGGTCATCGAATCGGTCAGCATGACGTAGCGCTGGTACACCTGCTGGATCGAATCGCGGAGAGATTCCTGCCCGGGGAGAGAGACCGAACGGACGGCCTCGTTGTACCAGTGGAAGAAATAGTCCCGGTTCTCCGACAGGTCTCCCGCGACCGTCGGCTCCTCCCCTTCGGTGAGCACAAGCAGGGCGTTATCCTGCCGTTCAAGGGTCTTGAGCATGTTCTCCGCGGCCAGAACGCTCTGGTAGTTCTCGCTCAGAATCGTGGTGATGGTGGTACCCAGTGCGTAGAAGTTGTAGATCGACCAGAAACTCGCCGCCAGGTTCAACAGCACGAGCCCCGTGAAGGTCCAGATGATTTTTGCGCGGATGGTTTTGATCATCAGAACATGACCCCGACATAAACTCCGTGGTTCACCGTGCGGTAGTCGAAGTACCCGCCGAGGCTCCAGCTCTGGGAGCGGAACCGGTACCCTGTGACGATGCCTTCAAGAATCGGCACCCGCCTGAAGATCAGGACGGCGTCGCCGAGCAGGGCTGCCGACGATCCGTTCTGGACGCTGTACCCCTGGAAGCTGTAATGTATCACGGCGGCGGCGGTGGCAGAGAAATCAACATCCTCGCCGCTTAACCGGTATTTCAGTCCGGTCCCTATCCCAAGGCTGGCAACGTTGAAATCATCGCGCTGCGCACCCGCCCCTTCCGACTTGGTGTAGTCGGCCGCGAGGAGGAAGGGGAGCAGGAGCGCGCTCCCCCGCCCGCCGGCGAGAGGGAACTCGCTGGTGAATCTGGTGCCCAGGAAGATGGCCGCCCTGGACGACCGGGCCGGCAGGTCGTAGGTTGAGTAACCGACGGTCACCTCCACCGGTCCCTGGTTAAACGTCAGAATCGGCATGACGCACGTGTAACGGATCACCAGCGAATCGGGAGCCGTGTTCCCCTCCCGCGGCGCGAAGTCCCGGAAAAAGACGCCGGAGGCGAGGTACCGGGCGCTCGACGGTTCGTAGGAGCGCTGCTCCTCGTACTGCGCGAGCCCCGCCGGTGGGGCCGCCGTGACCACCGCCACGGTGACGATCCACCGCATCAGCATCAACCGTTTACCGCCTGACGTCGCTTTCGCCACTGTTCTTCCTCATCCGTAGCGTCTTGACCCTTCGCCCGTCCATCGCGTCCACGGTGCCATTCCACCGCCCGAGACCGAGCTGCATCCCTTTCTCGGGAACACGCCCCAGCAGGTGAACGGTGTACCCGCTGACGGTGACGACGTCTTTCGAATCCGGGACGACATCGAACATCTGCGCAAAGTCGTGGAGGGGCATCGACCCGTCCACGAGAAATTCCCCCTCGTTGATCTTCTGCACCGGCATCTGCTCGACGTCGAACTCGTCGCGAATGTCGCCGACGAGCTCTTCCAGCACGTTTTCGAGTGTGACGAGCCCCGCCGTCCCTCCGTACTCGTCCACCGCAATGGCCATCAGCACCCGCTTCGTCAGGAACGTGTTGAGGATCCTCTCCAGCGGCATCGTCTCGGGGACGAAGGGAAGGTCCCGCCTGATCTCCAGAAGCCGTGCGCCTTCCCCCTGTTCCCCCTTCAGGCGGAAGAGGTCCTTCAGGTGAATCATGCCGAGGATGTTGTCAAGATCCCGCTCACAGAGGGGATACCGGGTGAACTGGTTGTCCAGCGCCAGGGCGATGTTCTCCTCGAGGCTCTTGCGTGTCGAGAGAAACACCACGGACGTCCGCGGGACCATCACCTCCCGCACCGTCCTGTTCTGCAGGTCCATGGCGTTCAACAGGATGCTTTTGCCGGTGCTGGAAAAGCTCTCCCCCTTGCTCAACAGCAGCCGCAGCTCTTCTTCGGAGTGCGCGATATCTCCCCCACTCGCCGGACGGAGCCCGACGAGGCGGAGCAACGCGTTGGCAAGGGTTTGCAGAAGCCAGATGAACGGCCGAAACGCAATGTAGAACAGATGGAGCGGCCGTGCCACAAAGAGGGTGACCGCCTGCGCACGGCGGATGGCGAGGGATTTCGGTGCAAGCTCCCCCAGCACAATATGAAGAATGGTAATCAGCCCGAAGGCCACCGCGAACCCTGCGGTCTCCACCACCCCCGTGTTGGTGATTCCGGCGAGAGTGAAGAGCGGTTCGATCATTCGCGCCACAAAAGGTTCCCCGGCCCATCCCAGGGCCAGACTCGTGACCGTGATCCCGACCTGGGTGGCCGAAAGATAGGCATCCAGATGCGTAATGAGATGCTGGGCCAGCCGCGCTTTTTTCTGCCCCCGCTTCAGGAGGGGTTCGATCTGCGTCGACCGGACCTTTACGATCGCAAATTCGGCCGCCACAAAGAAACCGTTCAGCAGAACGAGGCCGATAACGCCGGCTATTTTCAACAGCGAGAGAATGATCTCCACGGGGGGCCTCTGCTATGCAGTGTGAAGGTACGGCAATGGAGATGGTAAATCAAGGCGCGAAAGTCTCCCCCTTTCAGCTGTCCCCGTCTGTTTTCTCCCCCTCTTTTTGCCTATTTTTCACTCTGACCACACTCTGCGAGGACATGACCATGCACACGAGACTCCTTCTCCGGAAGTTCGCCCGCGACCTACCGGCCATCGGATTACTGGCCATCGGCCTTCTGGCCGTTGGCGACCTGGCGATCAGCCCACTGGCTGGCTGCACCAAGAAGCAGGAGCAACAGACCGACCTCGTCACTTTTCCGCTCCGCGGCAGGGTGATCAACATCGACACCGCGGGGATGACAATCACCGTCGCCCATGAGGCGATCCCCAACTACATGAACGCCATGATCATGCCGTTCAAGGTGAGGGACCGCGCTCATCTCAGGACGCTCGGCATCGGCGATTCGATCACGGCGACCCTCGCCGTCTCACGCACCGAAAGCTGGCTGGAAGGCATCACCCGCACCGCTCCGGGAAGACCGGGGCGGACCATGAGCGCCGACGAGATCCTGACGGCAAAAATATTCAGGACGGGGGACCGCTTCCCCGATGAGGCGCTGCTGGATCAGGGGGGACGGACCATCCGGTTCAGCGATTTGAAGGGGAAGGTCATGGTCCTGACATTCATCTATACCCGCTGTCCCCTCCCGGACTACTGCATACGGATGAGCAACAACTTCGTGAAGATACAGAAGATGCTCAAGAGGGAGACGGATATCACCGGGAAGTGGCACCTGATCTCCGTCAGCTTCGATCCCCGCTTCGACCGCCCCGCCGTGCTGAAACGTTACGCCGCGACCTACGACGCGGATCTCTCCACCTGGGATTTCACGACCGATCCCGACACGACCGGGACCGGGATCCGCCGGCTGGCGGACGGGCTGGGGCTAAGCTACGCGGAGGATGAGGGCCTTATTGCTCACAACATGCGGACGGTCTTGATCGACAGGGAGGGGACATTGGTCCGGGTCATCAACGGCAACGAGTGGAGTCCCGACGAGGTGGCCGCCGAGATACGGAGACTTGCCCTCCGGTAGATCCCCCTTCACACCATGGTCACGCCGGCCACCATGTTGATGGTCAACGCCAGGATCACGGTATTGAAGACGAACGAAATAACCCCGTGGACAAGCGCGAGGCGGCGCAGCGTGCGCGAGGAGACCGCGACGTCGGAGACCTGGCAGGTCATCCCGATGACGAACGAGAAGTAGGCAAAATCCATGAAGTCCGGTTCGCGCCCGCCGGGAAACACGAGCCCCCCGTGCAGGGTCCCGGCATGCTCGCCGCTGCCATGGTAGATGTGCGCGTAGCGGAGGGCGAACATCGTGTGCACGAGCAGCCAGGAGAGTGTGACCGCCATGACCGCGATCAGCGCGTAGGTGAGGAACAGCGGTCCGTGCACCCCGCGCGCCGCACCGAGCAGGGCGACGACCGCGGTCAGGCTGCCGAGGGCCCCGGCGAGCACGATCACGAATATGACGGTCACGCCGGCATCCTGCAGTGTCGCGGCCCGCCGGACTTCGGCGGGTTTTCCCGCGATGATCACGATCCAGGCGAGAGACAACAGGGCCGCCGCGAACGCGCTCCACGTCACGGTGAGCTGCAACGGCAGCGGCGCTCCGGGCAGCAGAAGAAGAAACGTCACTGCCGCCACAGCGCAGGCGATCAGGACGCGGTGATGGGAATCGAGGTGCGTGAGTAACTTTTTCGGGGCCCGGGAATCAGACTGCATGGCGCTCCTCTTCTTTCGTGCGGAACGCCGGTGAGACGTCCCCCCTGTTCACCTGTGCGGCACGTCGACCCTGTCGTGAGCCGCGTCGTGGTGCTCTTCGGGCTCCAGGTGAGAGGTAAAATGCATGATCACGGGGAGCCTCTTGAGGACCGCCGCCTCGATCTCGCTCGCCATCGCGTGTGCCTCCTCAAGCACCATAACCCTGGGAAACAGCAGGTGCACCTCGACCCAGAGCGACGGGCCGCTCATCCGGTAACGCAGCTGGTGGAAGCCGACACCGCGGGCGCGCGTCTCCTCCTCGAGCGCCTTCCTGATCGCCCCCTCCACCTCCGGATCCCCCTCGTCCATGAGTCCCCCCACCGACTGCCGGATCAATTGCCCCCCCGACCAGAGGATGTTGCTCGCGGCCAGAATCGCGACGATCGGGTCGAACGGGAGCCAGCCGGTCTTCATTGTGAGGAGGAGCCCGATCACCACACCGAAGCTGGTCCAGACATCCGTGAACACGTGCTTGCCGTTCGCCGTCAGGATGATCGAGCCCGTTCGCTTCCCCTTCCAGATCAGAAACCCCCCCAGGGCGCCGTTGATCAGCGCGGCCCCCGCAACGTAAAGGGTTCCCTCTCCCAGATTCTCAAGCGTCAGCCCCCGGATCCACTTCTCAATCGCCGAATAGATGATGAAGAGAGCGGCAATGATGATGAGCCCCCCCTCCATGCCCGCCGAAAAGTAGCCGATCTTGTCGTGCCCGTAGGGGTGGGAGCTGTCGGCCGGCTGCTGCGAAAGCCAGAGACTGTACGCCGCGAAGCCGACGGCGAAGACATGCACGACCGACTCCGCCGCGTCCGAGAGGATGGCCGCTGATCCGGTGATGAAGTAGGCGTAGACCTTCCCCACCAGCATCAGGAAGCCCGTGGCGAGCGAGACCGCCATTGCGAACCGTTGTTCGTGCGCCGCCTTCGGGGAGGCGTGCATGGCGGCGTTCATCAGTATGGAGAGGTTCTTCGAGGGTTTCACATGAACCCCGACGCGAGGAGAAATCCGCTGAGGATGATCAGGATGATCGAGGTGCTCCAGCCGATGATGTTCTGGAACGGTTTGTTGGTGTACTCCTCCATTACTTCCTTCCTGTTCACGATGATCATCATGCAGATGAGCACCACCGGGAGGAGGATCGCGTTCAGGACCTGTGTCCAGATCGTAATGCTGATGAGAGGAGCGTCGGGGATCAGGATGATGATGACGCCCGCCAGGATGATGAGCGTGAAGAGGACATAGAACTGCGGGGCCTCACTGAACCTCTTGTCGATCCCCGCTTCGAAGCCGAACGCCTCGCAGACATAGAACGCAGTCGCCAGCGGCAGGATTGTCGCGGAGAAGACCGACGCGATGAAGAGTCCGAACGCGAACAGCTGCGACGCGAGCGCGCCGGCCAGAGGCCCCAGCGCCATCGCGGCGTCCTTCGCCTCGTCGATCCGCACGCCGTTGACGTGCAGCGTCGCGGCGCATGACACAATGATGAAAAACGCCACCACGATCGTCGCGATGCACCCCAGCACGACGTCCCAGAACGTGTACCGGTAATCCGCGATCTTGATCCCCTTCTCGATCACCGACGACTGCATGTAAAACTGCATCCATGGGGCGACGGTCGTGCCGACCAACCCGAGCACCGTCGCGATCGCCGCCCCGTCCCACGTGACGTCCGGATGAATCATGGCGTGCCCGATGGTCCCCCAGTCGGGCTTGGCCATGATCGCGGAGGCCACATACGAGAAGAGGAAGACGCTGAAGATCAGAAAGATTTTCTCGGACAACTTGTAGTTCCCCTTGACGACAAGGACCCACACGGCGACGGCGGCGATAGGAACAGAGATGTACTTGCTCACCCCGAGCACCATCATGCTTCCCGCCACCCCCGCGAACTCGGTCGCGGTGTTTCCCACGTCTGCGATCAGCAGAAATACGAAGATGTAAAAGGTCATCCGGACGCCGAAGTTCTCGCGGATCAGGTCCGCCAGCCCCTTCCCGGTCACCACCCCCATCCGCGCGTTCATCTCCTGGACCGCCAGCAGCGCGATGAACGACGGGATCAGCGTCCAGAGCAGGTTGTACCCATAGTTCGCGCCCGCGACCGAATAGGTCGTGATCCCCCCCGCGTCGTTGTCAACGCTCCCCGTGATAATCCCCGGACCGACAATGCCGAGAAAGATGACGATGTTGCGGATGGCCGGATGTTGCTTCAGACGCCTGAAGATGTTCATGTCAGCCTTTGGACTCCTCGCGGACTTCCGGGAAGACCGATTCCAGGGTGTCCCGCATCGTGACGATTCCCTGGATGCGCCCCTCGTCATCGACCACCGGCACCGCCTCGAAATTGTACTTGAAGAAAATACGGGCGACCTTCTTGATCCGGGTGTCGGCCGTCACTGTCAGAGGGTTCTCGCGCATCAGGTCGAACATCGGCGTCTCCCCATCGGCCATGAGCATGTGACGGAGCGTCACGACGCCGCGCAGACGGTCTTCCCCCTCGACGATGTACAGATAATAGATGAGCTCCGCTTTCCATGCCTCGTCGCGCACCAGGGCGAGGGCGTCACGCACGGTGGTCGCCGGCCGCGCCACAAGAAACGACGTGTTCATGATGCTCCCGACGCTCGACGGCGAGAGATGGGACAGATCCTTGATCTCCGCGACGGTGTCCGGGGGCAGCGTTGCCATGATGGCGGTACGTTTTTCGGGGGAGAGATCCTCCAGCAGGTCCACGAGGTTGTCCATCTGCATCGCGCGGACAATCAGGCCGAGCTTGTCGGTGTCGATCGATTCCGCGACACGGACGCGGAGCGACAGGGGCATCTCCTGCAGCGTGACGGCGGCGGTGGCCGGATCAAGAGATTCCACCATCGTGTTCCGCTCGTCGGCACCGAGATCTTCGAGGATATCGGCAAGGTCGGCAGGGTGAATTTCCGAGAGCTTCGAGGAATCGGTGGTGAGCCGCAGGGAACCGTAGACGTTGGTCGTCGTCGTCGGTTGCACATGCTTCCACGACACGAACTTGTCCTTCATGTCCCGGTCAAGCAGCCAGCGCACGATGGCGTTCACGGGCCTCCCGACGCCGAGACGGCGGAGGAGTCCCTTGACGCCGATATCGATGTGGACGAGCCAGAGGTTGGGATTTTCTTTGGCGGCACTCTCGACCAGCAGCTGCAGGTCATTGACGCGCACGACCTTGTAGCCCGAGGTGGAAATCAGCTGGCGGTCGAGGAAACTCTTCTTGAGAAGGATTTCGTGTTCGGACGCCTTGATCTGTCCGTTTCCTTTCCCCTCCTCCACAATCATGTCCGCACCGACGTGCGGCCACCGGACGGAGCTCCAGGGGATGTAGACCGGGTCGTGAGAACGCCACCCCCCTTTCTTCACCAGCAGCCCGGTGATCGTCGGATAGACCTGCCCGGTCGCCGCCGCCATATCCACGACCCGGCCAAGACGCCCGTTGCCGGATGCGCTGCGAACGGGGAGTCCGAGCACTTCGGAGAAGTAGATGAACGTGAGGCTTTCCTGCGTCATGAGCCGGACGGTGGGAGGTCAGAGAGCGAACTGTCGTCGGGATCTACGGTACGCCAATGAGTACATTATCCCGCAAAGAATCAAGATAAACGGAAGAAATTTGATCCGGACGTTCACACGGCCCGGCCACGCAGTCTCGAGATCGTGCCGGCAAATTCCTGCGGTGACGGCATGACCTCGCGGAACATCTCTCTGATATGATCCCCGGTGAGACGATCGAAATCACTCCTGCGCGGCGTGACGCAGACACCGCAGCAATCGATCACGCCCGGACTGATCAGGATCTTCGCGTCCCCCTCGGCGAAAAAGAAGGAGGGACGGTGCTTCGCCCGGGGAAAGACCAGGACGCGCCAGCGCCTCTTTTCATATGAGGCGACGATGTTCATCATCGGCTCGTCCCCCCCCTCCCCGCCGAGCACCCCCTGGAGCATGTCGAGCGCGCTGATCAGATCGTCCCGCGCATCCCCCTCGATAACCACATAGCGCCGGAGGCCGTCATCGACCGCGATCATACTCGCACCTCCCCGCTCCGCCACCGTCTCCCCCCGGCCGATCGCCCCGTCGACTTCGTTCTCTATCGGGCTGAAACCCTTTTCCCCCCCCTGGAAATGAAGATGATCGGGTGCCGATGCACCGCAGTGGGGACCGTTATACAGGACGTGGTACCGTGCCTGCATCTCCCGCGCAAGATCCAGCATGGTGCCAAAATGTCCGGCAATGCGCTGCTGTGTGTGTGCCGCGTGGGCGATGGTGAAATGTTCCCGGAAGATGGGAAAGGGGTTGCAGAGAACGATCAACCCGCCCGGGGCGAGGATCCCCCTCTGCCCGGTCGGCAGGTTTGCGGGACAGAGGAAACAGGGGCGGTCTCGGATCGAATCCGTGTTCGCCGAAGTGGAGGCGAGCCGGCCCGGGTTGAATTCTACCCGGATCGTGACTCCGTCGAATGCGAACGCCCTGGCCTCAATGGCCCTGAGTCCTGCATACCCCTCGCGCAACTGCGGCCAGCTTTCCTCCTGCTGCATCAGCAGGGAATGCGCCCGGTCAGCAAGGTCTTCACCGGGGAGTGCGAGAATCAACCGCGAAAGGATCTGATCCCTGTCGGCCATGAGAGTCATCCGCGCGGGCCTCCCTTCTCCTTCCGCCCCCTTGTGGCATTCATTCTCTGCCGCGCCATCAGTTCAAATGTCCTGATCTTGTCCTTGTACGAGTCGTACACGTTTCTTGTCGCCGTGTCCAGGTTCGCGTCCGAATTCCCCTCCCACCGGCGGCAGAGATAGATCGGTTCGTAGATCCGGCCAATCTGGTACTCGCGCGATAGAGCGAGCCCGACGGCGTAATCCTCTCCGTAGCTGACATCCGGGACGGTGATGCGCCGGAGAACCGGCGTGAAAAACGCGCGAGGGGCGCCGAATCCGTTGACGCGGAGGGCGTTGTTGCGCCCGTTGCCGGGGGTCCACTCCCTGTGGTCGATCACCCCTGGGGGAATCTCCTCCAGATTCATGTTGGTCAGCCGGTAGCTCCCCACCACCATGGCGCACTTTTCCCTGTAGAACACCTCCACGATCCGCCGCAAAGTCGTCTCATCGGCATAGAGATCGTCGCTGTCAAGTTGTGCCGCGATGCGCCCACAGGAAGGATGACGGAGCGCCTCGTTCCAGCATCCGCCGATGCCGAGATCCTTACGCTCTGGAATCAGATGAACGATCCGGTGATCCCTCTCTGCAAAATTGCGCAGAATCGCCGTCGTGCCGTCGGTCGAGTGGTTGTCCACGGCGATCAGGTTGAAGGCGAAGGAGGCCTGCTGGCGGAGGACGGAGGAGACCGCATCGCCGATGGTTCGCGCACGGTCCCTGACCGGGATGATCACCGAGGCCTTGACCGGAAACGTGCCGGCGTCAAGATCCACGGTCGCGAAACGGGGCGCGAGATAGGCCCCGATCTTCCTGAGATGGCCCGTCACCGCTTCTTCCATCTCCACCTGCACCTCCCGGTTACGGGGATCGACGTAGTCAAACTGTGTCTCCGCCGGCGAGCTCCCCTCCCCCCTGGCATACAGGAATTCGGCGATGCGTATGATGGGCGCCCGGCGCGACACCGCCAGGCGCATCGCGTAGGCCCCCGCGTGCCGGTAGTTCCCCGCTTCCTTCGCCCCCCTCCTGAGGTGCCCGGCATCGAGGAGGAGGACCGAACCGAAACTGAAATCGTCCCGGAGGCTCCCGCTCTGGTAGTCGATCAGGGGAGTTCCGTTCCCGGAATCGCGGTAATCGCTGTAGATGGCCCCCGCCCCTGTGCTCTCCGCCACGGCAAGAAACCGCTGAAGGGCGAACTGCCCGAACACGATCCGCCTCTCGTGAAGGATCCAGAGAGCGTAGGGAGTCGTGGTTGCCGCAGCGACGGCGCGAACGGCCTCCCCTGAGACAAGCGAGGAGACCCGAAGCGTCGCGCATCCGGGGATCCGCTGACCGGTAGGTGTGGTGAGGAGAACGACGCTCTCCACAAGGCCCGACCCCTTAAGGTTCTCCACCATCCCACCGGTAAAGTTTCCCCCGGAACAGGGGAGAAAAACCGTCAACGGTTTCCGCGTGCCGGTCCTGCTGTTCTTCGTTCGACCCATTCGTCGTTTCCGCCTATGTCTTCTTCTTCCCGAACTCCGGATCGATCCTGACCAGCGCCGCCACGGCGAAGCCGGGGAGCGTCGAGAGAATCACCCAAAGATAGAACCCCCCGTATCCCAGCCACTCCTGGATCGTTCCGCTGAACATCCCCGGCACCATCATGCCGAGCGCCATGAAGCCGGTGCAGATCGCATAGTGGGCGGTCGCGTGCTCCCCGGCCGACACCATGATCATGTAGAGCATGTACGCCGTGAATCCAAAACCGTAACCGAACTGCTCGATGGCGATCGCCGCGTTGATGATGGCCAGATTCTCCGGCTGCGCGCGTGAGAGATAGACAAACATGAGGTCGGGGAGATGGATCGCGCAGACCATCGGCCAGAGCCAGAACTTCAGACCGTGTCGCGAGACGAGATAGCCCCCGAGCAACCCTCCCAGCGTCAGGGCGATGACACCGACGGTGCCGTAGACGACCCCCACCTCAGAGGTGCTGAGCCCCAGCCCTCCCTTTGCCCGCACATCCAGCAGGAAGGGGGAAACAAGCTTGACTAACTGTGCCTCCGCGAACCGGTAGAGGAGCAAAAACGCTAGTGTCGCCGCGACGTCCTTCTTCCTGAAGAAGAGAACGAAGACCTGGAAGAATCGGCGGAGCGGGTGACCTCCCTCCGGTCCCCGCCCCGCCACCCCACGGGGGGAGGAAAGCGGCAGGAAGAACCGATGATAGACCGCGAAGGCGATGAACATCGCACCAAGGATCCCGAACGTGACGGACCAGGCAAGCGCGATGTTTCCCCGGGTCTCCAGCGTTCCGGCCAAGACGACCAGAAGCCCCTGTCCGGTGATCATTGCAATCCGGTAAAACGTGCTCCGGACGCCGACGAACGCCGCCTGCCGGTGCTGATCGAGGCCGGACATGTAGAATCCGTCGGCCGCGATATCATGCGTGGCTGAGCTGAAGGCCATCAGCCAGAAGACCGCGAGCGTGTTATGGAAGAAACCAGGACCCGGCAGCGTCAGCGCCACCGCCGCGAGCGAGGCGCCGATCACGAGCTGGAGCGCCACAATCCAGAAACGGGTGGTCCGCACCATCTCGACGATCGGGCTCCAGAGAGGCTTGATGACCCAGGGGAGATAAAGCCAACTCGTGTAAAATGCGATGTCGGCGTTCGAGATTCCCATCCGCTTGTACATGATGACCGACACGGTCATCACGACGACGTAGGGGATCCCTTCCGCGAAATAGAGGCTCGGGACCCACCGCCAGGGGGTCCCCGCCGCTCTCTGTCCGCCGACCGGCGTTGTATTCATCTCGTTCAGTACCAGGGGATGATGGAGGCACCCCGGAAGTAATGCTTCAGTATCGCCTCCGGCGAGTAACCCTTTTCCCCCATCACCGCGGCACCGATCTGGCAGAGACCGACACCGTGCCCCCACCCTGCCCCGGTCAGGACAAAACGTTCGGGGAATCCGTCGCGCATCCCCTGCGTATCGACGACGATTGCGGAGCTGTAGAGGTGCGAGGCAGAAAGTGTACGCCGGATTTCAAGTTCTTTGCCGATCTCGAGGGTCTCCTTTTCACCGACGATCTTCAGCAGCTTCAGGCGCCCGGATGAGCCCCGCTCCACGGGAACGAGGGCGGCGATCCGGCCGAAATCGATGCCGCTCTTCCGGCGGACCAGATCGGCAATCTCCTGCTGACTGTAGGCGACGGTCCAGCGAAAGAAGTCGGTGGTCTCCAGGTCAAGATCCGGCAGAACCTGTGTAAGTATGTTCCGGTCGGTGGTATTGCAGAACGCTTCCGGCGAACTGCGGATCCAGATCTGCGCGGCGTCCTCTGCACTCACGTCGGGGGGAAAGCGCGCCGGATCGCTGTCGACGATGCTGACGAGGTAGGGGAAGTGGACCGGTTCCCAAACGTTCTCGAACGGTTCCGAAATACCCCCGCATGATTTTGAAAACCTCGCGTCGCAGACCTTTCCCCCGAGCGTCAGAACTCTGCCGCGGGTCTCCCCGACCGCCCGCGTCACCTCGCCGGAGGACGCCTTCGTGATACCATGGTACCTCTGGCAGTGGTCATCAGCGCAGACATCAAACAGCAGGTGATCTTCCCTGTCGTACCACCGGACCCTCATCCCGACAGCATCGGTCCGATGCCCTCTTCCCCGGCCGCCGGGTCCGCCGGGGGCGCCAGAGGCGTCAGGAGTCCGGTTCTCGCCGAGTTGGGCCAGGAGCCAGCTCCGCGAAACGATCGCCTGCGCCCGCAGAAAGTTCATCGAACTGCGAGGGCTCATCTCGGAAGAGATCACGCTTCTCAGGTACTCCTCCAGCCGCACCAAATTGATGGCGGTGACGGATTCCCCCGAGGCGACGAGCTTCAGCGCCCCCGTGAACCGTTGATCTTCCTGCCGCTCCCAGTGGAACTTGATGCCGACGCCTACACCGCGAATGACAAAGGAGGGACCATAAGGCCCCAAGGGGCCAGTGGGCCCCAAGGGGCCAGTGGGCCCCGGGGGGCCAGTGGGCCCCGGGGGGTCAGTAGGGCTCACGAGGATCTCACCAGAACTCTCAATCCGGACCGGACCGGACTCGAACACAACCTTCCCATCCATGAAGAAGGCGCGGGCGAGGCCGGAGACGGTGAACGCGCCGTCGGCCGCGGTGTAGCTTCCGCTGAAATCGAATGAGAGCGATGGCCCTGAAACGATGCCGACGGAAATGACGGGTTCGTCGTTCATCTCAGCGGGTCGGGGAGGTGAGACCGAGCGCGTGCATCACCGCATCATGAAGCGCGGGGCGTACCGCGTGGAGGCGGGTGTTGGCGCGGGTCGGATACACGCGGTTGGTCAGGAACACCACGGCGAGATGCCGGTCGGGATCCGCCCACACCGATGTCCCGGTGAATCCCGTGTGGCCGAACGACGCGGGGGAGAAAAAGGATCCGGCCGACGATCCGGTCGCCGATTTCATGTCCCACCCCAGCCACCTCTGCTGCCGGGGCAACCTCCGCCCCAGGAACTCGTACATGGTCCCCTCGCTGATGTAGCGCCGCCCTGCATAGGTTCCCTTGTTCAGCATCATCTGCATGAACACCGCGAGGTCGGAGGCAGTCGAAAAGAGACCGGCGTTCCCGGAGACCCCCCCCAGAAACGCGGCATTCTCGTCGTGCACGGTCCCCTGAACGAGCCCCTTGCGCCAGACGGTGTCGACTTCGGTCGGCGCGATCCGGTCGCGTAGAGAGGCGTCGGGCCGGTACATCGTGCAGGTCATCCGGAGCGGATCGAAGAATTCCCGCTTCACATAGAGATCGAGGGGCATGCCGGCCACCTCCTCCACGAGCCTGCCGAGTATGATCATCCCCAGGTCGGTGTAGATCGTCGTGTCGCCGGGATGGGCGACGAGCGGGGTCGCAATCACCGTGTCCATGGCCGACGCTGCATCCGGGCATATTTTCCACAGCTGCCGGAAGGGGGGAAGACCCCCCCGGTGAAGAAGCAAATGGCGGATAGTGATCGCATCCCTCTCTCCGCCGCCGAAAGAAGGAATGTATCTGACAACGGGATAATCGATGTCGATCTTCTTTTGATCGTACAACCGCATGAGCGCGGCGGTGGTCGCGACGCCCTTCGTCACGGAAGCGAGATCATACATCGTGTTCGCATCGACCACGCGCGATCCCTGTTCGTAGGTCTGTGTGCCGAAGGATTTGTTGTAGACAAGAAGCCCGTCTTTCACGATCGCAACCTGCCCTCCCGGGAGGGCAGAGTCGGCGATCGCCTGCCGCACGATCTCATCGACGCGGGAGAGATCCTCGTCATCAAAACCGGCAGCGGAGGGCTCGTCGCGGCGCAGCTGGCTTTGCGGAATATCGATCCCCGCACCGAAGGCGTACCGTCCGGGGATGGTGACCGGAAGTTTTCCCCTGACCGGAATCTCCCCCCAGAGGGCTTCCGCGGCGGCCTCGCCGAGCGCCTCGTTGTCGCCGTAGGCGCAGAGAACGCCGTCCGCGGCGGGAAAGTCCCCCGCGATATACGGATTGCCGAAGATGCAGACGACGAGCGGTTTCTTGACTTCCCCGGCCTGCGCGAGGAACTGCCGGACGTACTCGGGGATGCCGATCTTCCCCGTCGAACTGCGGACCTTAATATAGAGACAGAGGAGGGTGAGGTCAGCTGTGCGCATGCGGGCGAGAGCGTTCTCGAACTCGGGGGCGTCGCTTGCGGGGGTGAGCCGGATGGCCTCCACCGTTCCTGCTCTGCGGCGCAGGAGTTGCGTGAAGTAGGAACCGTACATCTCGGTCGTGGCCGGTGTGCCCGCCCGGTTCACATCGATACGGTTGTCCTCGACGTCGCTCACCAGCACGGCGGCGATACGTTTCCGTCCGTTCGGGGCCAGAGGGAGGATCCCACCGGCGTTGCGCAGCACGGTGATCCCCTCGCGCGCGATCTGTTTTGCAAGCTCGCGGTTCGGGCGTGTTGCCACCCGTTCAGCAATCGCGTCGATGTCGACATATCTCTGCCGGTCGAGTCCCAGCGACTGCTTGCAGGCGAGAATCCTCTGGACCGACGCATCGATCCCCTCTTCGGGGATCTCCCCACCGCGCACAGCGCTGACGATGGAGGCCACCGCCGCGTCTTCGTCGGGGGGGACGAGAAGAATATCAACGCCTGCACGGGCCGCGAGGACGGCGGATCTGCCGGGGGAGTATCGCCGGAGGATCCCCTGCATCTCCAGGGCATCCGTGATGACCAGCCCGGTGAAGGAGTACTCCTTGCGCAGAACTCCCCCGATCATCAGCTGCGACAGGGAAGCGGGAAATCCGAGAGAGTCGAGAGCCGGAACCGCGATGTGCGCCACCATGACCGAACGGGCACCGCTGTCGAGGGCCGCGCGGAAACTCATCAGCTCGACCGTATCGAGCCTGCTGCGGCGATAGCTGAGGACGGGAAGATCAAGATGCGAGTCGAGGCCGGTATCGCCATGGCCGGGAAAGTGCTTCACCGTGGCGATGCCGCCCCCGTCGGCCGTTCCCCGGACGAACGCCGTCACCATGTCACGCACAAGGGAGGGGTCGTCGCCGAAGGCGCGCGTGTTGATGACCGGGTTGTCCGGATTCGTGTTGATGTCGGCCACGGGGGCGTAATTCTGATGGATGCCGATCGCGCGGGCTTCCATCGCCACCACTTTCCCCATCCGGTAGGCCAGCTCGGGGCGCCGGGTGGCGCCGAGCGCCATCGCATCGGGGAAGGAGGTCCCGCGCCGGACCCTCATTGCGATGCCCCGTTCGAAATCGCCCGCAACCAGGAGTGGAATGCGGGCAAGGCTCTGCAGGCGGTTGATCAGGACCGCCTCCTCGTACACATCCCCTTGCGCCATGATGAGGCCACCGATCCTCCGTTCTCTCACCAGGCGCACGAGACGCTCGTAGGCATCACTGTCGGTGCTGAAATAGTGCCCGTAGGACCGGACCATCACCATCTGCGCCACCTTCTCTTCAAGCGTCATCGATGCGATGATCGAGTCGAGTGAACCGGGGAGAGTCCACTGGGCGGAGTCAGACAATGCGGGGCGGGCGCGGACCGCCTCGGGGCGCCATGTGGCGGGAGGGGGGGTGACCGTCCGGCACGAGGCGGCGAGCAGGAGGAGGGAGAAGATGAGTGGGAGAGTGCGATTCACTGATCATGATTCCTTGAGTCGTGCCTGCGCCATCAGAAGGGCCCCCTGCGCCGGGCCGTGGACGGGGGGATGGAAGATCGCACGGGGAAGTTGCCCAACGATCGCGTCGCGCAGCAATCGGGTGTACAGATTGTCATGATCGATGAGGCCGCCGATGAAGGCTACCCCGGCGGTCTCCCCGAGGTCGAGCCGGCGGGCAACCGCCCCCACCTGCCCGGCAAGGATCCCGGCGGCGTTCCCCAGGATCGCCAGCGCGACACCGTCTCCTCCGGCGGCAGCTTCGATCACCAGGGGAGCCACCGAGGGGACATCAAACTTCGCACGGTAGACCGCGGCGATCAGCTCCTCGCGCGTCGAGAATCCGAACCGAGCGGCGACCTTGGTCCGCAACGTGCCCGAGTCTCCCCTCCCGTCGATATCCAGCGCGACAGACCTGAGTGCCTGCTGTCCTATGAAGTAACCGCTCCCCTCGTCGCCAAGCACCCGTCCCCATCCCCCGATCCGCACAATCGTGTGGCTCTTTCCGATCACGACCGATCCGGTCCCCGCAATGGCCACGATCCCCGGTTTGCCCGCGAACGCCCCCTCGAGCGCTACGCGGGCGTCGCTCTCGATGATGATCGGAACCTCAGGGGTGCCGCCAGCCGCCAAGATTGTACGGACCGCGGCGGCGAGCTCCCCCCGTTCCCGATCACCCCCCGCTCCCGCCAAACCGATCACCGCCGCTCCGATCTCCTCCGGTCTGCGTCCCCCCTCGTGGCAGCAACGAGTGATGAGTTCCGCCAGGTTCACGGCAGCGACATCCAGTCCCATCACGAACTGATTCGAGGGGCCGGCCTCTGCCCGGGCGATGATGGTCCCCTCCGCATCCGCAAGGAGGCCAAGCGTTTTCGTTCCCCCGCCGTCAGCACCGAGGAGAAGGCTCCGTTGGATCATCGATGATCGCGCATGGTATATCTCATCAGAGCGTCACCCGGATGGCCGCGCAGGCTCCGCGCGGAGCGATGCCGGCGTCGAGCGTGATCGTGGTCGACCCTGCGTTGAGCCGGATGAGATGCGCGCGGTCGCCGCTTCGTTCATTGGTCCTGATTGCGGCAAACGGCGCGTCGATGAGCGAATACAGATAGACCCCCCCCAGAAACGCGACCGACGCCCATCCCCATGGCGTGATAGAGTCATGGGTCGGTCCGATATCTGCTCCGATAACCAGTCCGATCGACGTGACGAAAAGTCCGGTGAGCACGCACCCCTTCACCGTCTCCCCCGCGTAGATATGCCCCAGACCCGGAACAAAGACCGAGAGCGCTCCGGCGAGTTCGGGATTCTTCACAGGACGCACTGCAGCAGCAGAATCACCGGTCGCTTCCGGCGTCATCTCTGTGGCCAACGCGTGTGCCGGCGCCCGCCCCCCTGGAGCGCACCCCTCCGGGGCCTGCCCCTCTGGGGCCTGCCCCTCTGGGGCCTGCCCCCCCGGTGCGGCACAGGCCAGCAGGGACACGCACAACAGGCAGACAGACAGGACGAATATCAGATGTTTCTTATTGCGCATCGTGAGCGCCTCGGTGGAATGACTTTTCCCCATCCCGCAGAACGCCCCGGTCTGCCCGGGGGACGCGGTCATGTGCTCAGTTTTTCCCATCCATGCACGCTCATGCCCCGATAGATGAACGCTCCCGCGAGGATCCCCACCGCGAGGAACCCCGCACCGATCCAGGGATCCCCGAGTATGATCTTCCCCGCCCCGAAGAGGAAAGCATAGATCATGAGGCACCCCGCCAGCCAGTTCCCGAGATTGAACAGACCATCGTGCTGCGGCTCGATCTCTGTTGCCTGGGCGGCGATCGGCCCCCATCCGGTCGGATTCGGCCGGACCCGCCGGTAGAACGCAAGGAGCTTGTCGTTGGGTTCGGGGTTCGTCAGGTAGGTGACCGTCAGCCAGACCGTGGAGGTGACGGCAACCGTGATCAGCAGGAGCCAGGCGAACTGTTCGGGCACCCCTTCATCGAACTTGAAGCCGACCGTGAGAACGACCGAGGTGACGAACGCCGCCGCCATGGCCGAGATCTCGCTCCAGGCGTTGATGCGCCACCAGAACCACCGGAGGATATAGACAAGTCCCGTTCCCGCCCCGAGCGCCATCAGGAGCTTCCAGGCCCCCACGATGGAATCCATGTAGAACGTCACGACCGCCGAGAGAAGCATCAGCAGAAGCGTCACCCCCTGGGAGATGGTGACGTAATGCTTCTCGGTTTTCGAGCGGGCCAGAAAACGCCTGTACACGTCGTTGACGAGATAGCTCGCCCCCCAGTTCAGCTGCGTTCCGATCGTCGACATGTATGCCGCCGCGAACGCCGCGAGCATCAGTCCGCGCAGGGCCGCCGGCAGATCGCTGATCAGGATCCGCACATAGCCCGATTCGGGATCAGCGGCAAATGCGGGATCCCCCTGGAAGCGTGCGACCGCGACAAGGCCGACGAGGATCCAGGGCCACGGGCGCAGGGCGTAGTGGGCGACGTTAAACCAGAGGGTCGCAAGGAGCGAGTGACGCTCGTCTTTGGCGCAGAAGATACGCTGCGCCACGTACCCCCCCCCTCCCGGCTCCGCGCCGGGATACCATGAGGCCCACCAGTTGACCGCCAGGTAGACGAAGAAGGTGATCATCGGCATCCAGGCGGAGTTCAGATCGGGGACGAGAGAGAGGATCGAGCCACCGCTGCGTGTGCTGTCGATCGCATGGAGCTGTGCCATGAGACTCCCCATCCCCCCGGATGCGTTCACCGCGAAGACGGCCAGCAGAATGACCATCCCCATCTTGAGGACAAACTGGAACAGGTCGGTCCAGAGGACCCCCCAGAGGCCGGAGAGCGTGGAGATCGATGCGGTGATCGCCATGATCGCAAGCGCGATGACGAGCGCTTCGACCTTCGTCACGCCGAGGACCAGGACGAGGATCTTGACGATGGCGAGGTTGACCCACCCCATGATGATGAGGTTGATCGGAAGTCCGAGGTAGAGAGCCCGGAAGCCGCGCAGAAAAGTCGCCGGTGCGCCGCTGTACCTGATCTCCGCGAACTCCACGTCCGTGAGCACCCCGGCCCTGCGCCAGAGTTTCGCGTAGAAGAACACCGTCAGCATGCCGCTGAAGACCATGCTCCACCAGATCCAGTTCCCCGCGATGCCGTTCCTGGCGACCAGCCCCGTCACCACCAGCGGCGTGTCCGCGGCGAATGTCGTCGCAACCATCGAGGTCCCGGCAAGCCACCAGCTGACATTGCGCCCCGACAGGAAGAAATCGCTCACGCTCTGCGTCGCCCGCTTGCGCAGGTAGAGCGCGACCGCGAGGTTGAAGATAAAATAGAGAGCGATGACAAGGAGGTCGATCGGTGTAAGTTGCATGGAGAATGCTCCATTATGTCTGAGACGGACTGTGTGCAGACTGCGGGAACGTTAGGAGTTCCGCCGGATCATCGCCGCGCCATTGCCGGCGATGATGGTGACCGAACAGCCGATGAACGTATGCCACGTGAAATCGATCGACGTCCCCAGGATCACCCACGTCATCGCCGTGAGACCGGCAATGAAGCCGATGAAGGCGTCGATCTGTGCTGTCTTCGGGAAGAGAAGCCCGAGGAAGAACGTTCCCAGGAGACCGCCATAGGTGAACGACGCGATCCTGAGGCCGATCTCCACCACCGGGTGTCTGGTGTCGGTGAAGAGCATCGCGCCTCCGATCAGAACGAGCCCCCAGAAGAGCGTCAGGAGGCGTGACCAGCGTACCTCGGCACCGGGCCCGAGCGATTCCCCCCGTTTCGTCCTCTTGAAGATATCAAGAAATGTCGAGGATGCAAGCGAGCTGATGGAGGATGAGAGGCTCCCCATGGCGGAGGCGAGCACGCCGGCGATGAGGAGTCCGGCAAGGCCATGCGGGAGATGATCG